>VFQP010000173.1_pt1 | contig 173176 bp, 152 predicted proteins | sample 3512351 | NCBI WGS metagenome assembly VFQP01 (sample SAMN10412372, study PRJNA504923) | tailings metagenome | isolation source: Relicate 1 Philex TSF1 revegetated site | place: Philippines: Tuba, Benguet | collected 2017-08-29 | reverse complement strand
GGCGCCGCAGTGCGTCGGGCTAGCCGCCGAAACTGTTTCCACACAGCCTCGACTGTGCGGAGACATTTTGGCCCCGACTGAGGCTGTCTGGAATCGACCGGAACGTGGACTTTCAAGCTACGGTTCGATAGAGGCAGCTGGCGAAAATGTCAGCGCTCAAAAGGCATGGGCTCAAGTCAATGCAACTGGCAACAGTCCAGGGAACGAAAGTTCAGCCGGAGTACTTTCCGGACCAAGCGAGCATAGACTGCGTACATGCAGAATCGTGACGATCCCGACAAGCCTCTTCGTTTGACCCTTCGCCAAGCTGATGAGTTGGACGCACTTGATGAAAACGAACTCGCGGACTACTTGTCTGATCTCGCTCCCGAAATCGGCTGGATCATCATCCACTTCAATTCGCTGGAGGACGAGATCTCATACTTCATTCGCGAAGCCATCTTGCGAGATGCCACGCAAGACGAGCGAATGGACGTCTTCCTGGCTGGCATGCTGTTCTCCGCGAAGGCGCGTGCGTTGGTCGATCTGTATGGCCAGATGATTGAGTCTGGTGGTTTGGAGATCACCCGCGAGGAGCTCAGCGATTTAAACGAGATGCTCACTGAGTGTGCAACGCGTCGAAACGAGTACGCACATGCAGATTGGGCGGGAATGAAGATCGGTGGGTATGTGCGCGTCAAGTCTCTATCTGGCCGCACCGGTATCAGCCACCGCTACAAGCGTTACGACTTGGCGCGGGTAGAGGCTGATGTGAAATTCATCAGCGAAGCAACTGGCACGCTGTACGCATTCAATGAGCGGTTGTGGGACGAACTCCGGGCACATGGCCAAGTGCCACCCGAACAACAGTAGTCACAGGGAAGCGTGCCAAATGCCGACTCAATCGGTCCGCATTTGGGTGAAAAGCAGAAGTTTGAACCCGAGTTCGCTACGTCCGAGATCGCTGCAAAGCCGCCCTACCCCTCGCGCTGACCAGCCGCTCACACCGGATAGATCAGCGAGTTCAGCACCATCTCGCTGTCGTATACGCACCGCCGCTCCAGCAGCTTCCACCCGCCTTCCGTGATCACGAAGGCGTCGATGTAGCGGCCCACTTGGTACACCTCGCTGGTCGCGCTGGGTTTGGTGCGGAAGACGGCGTAGTTGGCTTCGGCGCGCACGGGGTCGTCGGGCGTCCCGTCGCCGTCGTGCGTGATGCGCGCTGGGGCAATGACGTGGCGGGTGTAGTACGGCGCGTGGTAAATGGTCTGGGTGGCGCCGACGATGCGGTCGCGCATCATGGCCTGGCTCTCGAAGTTGAGCAGGCACAGCGGCAGGCCGCGTTCGGCGTTCTCGCGCGCCTGCACGCGGTAGCGCGCTTCGGGCACGAAGCACTCGGGCCATTCGGCAAAGCGGCGCTGGTCGAGCACGTCGGCGTAATCCGCGTTGAAGCGGTCGATGGCGTGGTGGCGCAGTGCGCTGCGCAGGGTGGTGTCGATGACATCGCTCATCACAACCCCATGGTCTTTCGCCAGTAGGCGTACATCGATCGGATCAAGGTCTCGGTGACCATGTGCTCGGTGGGCGGCTGGCCCACGTCGTCGGTCTTGCCGCCGAGTTCCACCAGCGTGTGGCCGCCCTCGCCCCATTGGCGAAAGCCGTCCTGGCTGAACTCGATCACCTCGCCGTCGTCGGCGCTCACGAAGCCAGCGGGTCCGAACAGGTTGGCCTGGCGCAGGCGGCGCGTGGTCATCTCCTCGGTGTCGTCGGCAAAGCCGAAGTGCGTCCACACGAAATCGAACTCGCCCGGGCCTCGCGGCACGATGTGGCGCGTGGACAGCGAGTTGACCTGCTGCTGGATGATGACGCTCGGGAACAGCGTGATCATGGTCACCGTGGGGGTGATGGTCTGGCCCGGCTGCTGCGGGTCGGCGATGGTCCACCACGGCTCGGGCACCACGTCGAGCAGGCGCGGGTCGTTGAGCTTCATGTCGGCCTTGAAGCTGGTCACGCCCTGGGTCACGGTCTTGTTCTCGCCGCCGTCGTTGCGGCGGCTGATCATCACCGCGTGGCGGCCGTGCGCGTCCATCACCATGCGGCTTTTCTGGTCGGCGCGCCACAGGCCGAAGGTGACGAACCAGGTGTGCAGCAGGCCCGGGTGGTACGGGTCCTTGATGTTTTCCATCATGAGCTTCCAGTTGCCTGGAATGCGCTGGCGGTTGTAGCCCAGCAGCTTGAGCTCGCGGCCTTTGAAGATGCGGTCGAGCCAGGGCTTGAGTTCGGCGCCGAGGTAGTCCTCCAGCGGCTCGGCCTCGTCGCTGAAGGTGGCGAACACCAGGCCGTGCAGCACGGCCACGCGCAGTTTGGTGAGGCCGTTCTTGCTCAGGTCGAAGTCCGCGGGCATGCCGCCGTTGACGCACTCACCGTCCTTCACGCCGTCCTTGAACGGCAGGCCGGCCAGGTCGCCGTTGAGCTTGTAGGTCCACTGGTGGTAGGGGCAGACGAAGCTGCGCGCGTTGCCCACCTGCCCATCCATCGGCGGCTGGCAAAAGCGCACGCCGCGGTGGGCACAGCGGTTCTCCACCACACGGATGCCATGATCCACGCTGCGGTCTTTCGGCGCCACGCGGTCCCTGACCATGATCACCTGCCGCTCCCCCACCCAGCTGAGCTTGTAGTCGCCGGTGTTGGGAATCTCGACCGCCAGGCCCACGTAGCACCAGTGCGGCCCGTAAAAGATGCGGTCGAGCTCGCGTTGGTAGAGGTCCGGGTCGGTGTAGGCCCAGAAGGGAATGCGGCTGGTGCCGCGGTCGTGCCATCGCACGAGGGCTTGCGGTGCGTTCATGTCTCCTCACACGGTGGTGTGGTGGGGAAATGATAAGCCTACTGACTAACTGTGGTGGTTCGGGGGACGGAAGGTGGACTCCGGTCGTTTGCAGTGATCTCCGGCTGATCCGGTCATCGCCGACCGGTATCCGGCTCCGCGGCTGTCCCCCGGACCGGCGCAGCCGGTCCGGGGGACAGCCGCGGAGTGGAGTACCCCGCGACCGCGAGCGTGCGCGAGGTGCCGCGAGCGAGATGCCCCCGAATTCAGGCCATGTCGGAAGCCGCGTTGCGCCGCGCCTTCCACGCGCCGAAGATCGCGATCAGCCCCGGGATGATGATCAGCGCCCAGATGATCTTGCTCAGGTTGGCCTGCACCCACGGCAGGTTGCCGAACAGGTAGCCCGCACCCACCAGACCCACCACCCAGATCAGCGCGCCGATCACGTTGTAGGCGGTGAACTTGCTGCGCGTCATTTCGGCCACGCCCGCCACGAAGGGCGCGAAGGTGCGGATGAAGGGCATGAAGCGCGCCAGGATGATGGTGATGCCGCCGTAACGCTCGTAGAACGCGTGTGCCTGGTTGAAGGCGTTCTTGTTGAACAGGCGCGAGTTCTCCCACTGGAACACCTTGGGGCCAAAGTAACGGCCGACGCTGTAGTTGACCTGGTCACCCAGAATGGCCGCGATGGTGAGCAGCACCATCGCCAGCGGAAGGCTCATGAGCCCGGCACCGCACAGCGTGCCCACCACGAACAGCAGCGAATCGCCAGGCAGGAAGGGCATCACCACCACACCGGTCTCGGTGAAGATGATCAGGAACAGCAGTGCATACACCCAGGGGCCGTAGGCCTGCACGAAGGCTTGCAGGTGCTGGTCCACGTTGAGGATGAAGTCGATGAGGAAGGTGATGATTTCCATGGCGGCGGATTATCCCTGTGCCTTCCTACAATGCCGCCAATGACCGCCCTGCCCCCGCGCCGCCCCATCCGCGAACTGCCCGACGAGCTGATCAGCCAGATCGCGGCCGGCGAGGTGGTGGAGCGCCCGGCCTCGGTGGTGCGCGAGCTGGTGGACAACGCGCTGGACGCCGGCGCCACCCAGGTCACGGTGCGCTTGCTGGGCGGCGGTGTGCGCCTCATTTCGGTGGAAGACGACGGCATCGGCATCCCGCAGGCGGAGCTGGCGCAAGCGCTCAAGCGGCACGCCACCAGCAAGATCGGCAACCTGGCCGAGCTGGAGGCCGTGAGCACCATGGGCTTTCGCGGCGAGGCGCTGGCGGCCATCGCCTCGGTGGCCGAGGTCTCGCTGCTCTCGCGCACCGACGACGCGGCCCACGCCTGGTTGCTGCAGGCGCTCAGTGGCGAACTCGCGCCCGGCGCGCGCCAGCGCGGCACCACGGTGGAGGTGCGCGAGCTGTTCTACGCCACGCCCGCGCGGCGCAAGTTCCTCAAGACCGACAGCACCGAGCTCGCGCATTGCATCGAGGCGGTGCGCCGCCACGCGCTGGCGCGCCCCGGCGTGGGCTTTGCCATCTGGCACGAGGGCAAGCTGGTGGCGCAGTGGCGCGCCGCGCTGTTCGACGGCATCGAGGCCACGCGCGCGCGCCTGGCCGACGTGCTGGGCGAGGATTTCATCGGCGAGGCACTGCCCTTGCAGTGGCCGGCCGACGGCTCGCTGGCGCGTGGCCTGCGCGTGTGGGGCTTTGCCGGCGTGCCCGATGCCGCGCGCTCGCGCGCCGACCAGCAGTTCGCCTACGTGAACGGCCGCTTCGTGCGCGACAAGGTCATCGGCCACGCCGCGCGCGCCGCCTATGAAGACGTGCTGCACGGCCAGCGCCAGCCGGTGTACGCGCTGTTCATCGACATCGACCCGGCGCGCGTGGACGTGAACGTGCACCCGACCAAGATCGAGGTGCGCTTTCGCGACAGCCGCGAGGTGCACCACGCGGTGCAGCAGGCGGTGCAGGGCGCGTTGGCGGTTCCGCGCGCAGGGCAGCTGGCCGCGCCGCCAGCCACTGCGCCCGAGCCCGCGTGGACGCCGCCCGCGCGCCAGGTGGGGTTCGGCTTTGTGTCGCGAGAGCCCGAGATCGGCCAGCGCGTGAGCGATGTGTCGGTGCTGTGGAACCCGTCGCCCGGGGCGGCGGCCGATGCGTTGACGACCGAACGGCCCGCCGTGGCAGCGCCCGCCGCCGCCCCCGCCCCGTTGCCCGAAGGCGACTGGCCGCTCGGCCGCGCCATCGCCCAGCTGCAGGGCATCTACGTGCTGGCCGAAAACGCGCACGGCCTCGTCATCGTGGACATGCACGCCGCGCACGAACGCATCGTGTACGAACGCCTGAAGCGCCAGCTCGACGCGCGCGCGGTGCAAAGCCAGCCGATGCTGATCCCCGCCACCTTCAGCGCCACGCCCGAGGAAGTGGCCACCGCCGAGACCGCGGCCGCCACGCTGGCCGCGCTGGGGCTGGAGGTGACGCCCCTGTCGCCGCGCACCCTGGCGGTGCGCGCCGTCCCCACCACCCTGGCGCAGGGCGACCCGGTGGCCCTGGCGCGCAGCGTGCTGGGCGAGCTGGCCCAGCACGAAGCCACGCAGGTGCTGCAACGCGCCGAGCACGAGCTGCTGGCCACCATGGCCTGCCACGGCGCGGTGCGCGCCAACCGCCGCCTCACCCTCGACGAGATGAACGCCCTGCTGCGCCAGATGGAAGTGACCGAGCGCAGCGACCAGTGCAACCACGGCCGCCCCACCTGGCGCCAGCTGGGCCTGCGCGAGCTCGACGCCCTGTTTCTCCGGGGCCGATAGCCCGGGCCTCGGGGGCATTTGCCCGGCTGCGGTGAACTTTTGGCACGCTGCCTGCATCATGTGGGCGGACATGATGCGCCTCATCCTTGCCCTCTTTGCCGCCCTGGCCTTGCTGGCCGGCTGCGCCACGCTGGACGAGAAACAGCGGGTCTGGATCTTCCAGCCATCCGACCGCAGCTGGAGCGGCGGCACCTACGCCGCCGAGTCCATGGACGACGTGTGGATCGATTTCACTTCGCAGGAAACCGGTGAGCCCGTCAAGCTGCACGGCCTCTGGGCGCCACACGAGAACTTCACCCAGCGCGCCGACGCCCCGGTGCTGCTATACCTGCACGGCGCGCGCTGGAACGTCACCGGCTCGGCGTTTCGCATGCGACGCATGCAGGAGCTGGGCTTCTCGGTGCTCGGTATTGACTACCGTGGTTTCGGCAAAAGCACCAACGACCTGCCCTCCGAAAAACTGGCCACCGAGGACGCTCGAGCCGCCTGGGACTGGCTGGCCCGCAAATACCCCGACCGGCCACGCTACATCTTTGGTCACTCGCTGGGCGGCGCCATCGCCATCAACCTCGCGGCTGACGTGATCGACGAGCGCGGCACGCTGGTGGAAGGCACCTTCACCTCCATCCCCGACGTGGTGCGCACCTTCAAGTGGGGCTGGCTGCCCATTTCGCCGTTGATCACGCAGCGCTTCGAATCGCGCAAGCGCGTGGCCGATATCGGCTCGCCGCTGCTGGTGGTGCATGGCAGCGAGGACAGGCTGATCCACCCCGACCTGGGGCGCCGCCTGTACGAAGCCGCCAAGGGCCCCAAGCAATTCGTGCTGGTGGAAGGCGGCTCGCACCACAACACCAACTCGGTCGGTCAGGGGCAGTACCGCGAGGCGCTTGCCGCGTTGTTCGGGCTGGACGACAGCCTGCGGCTGGTTCAGCGCTGATACCCTGCCGGGCATCGGGGAAAACCCCGATCGCATCTGCTACCCTCGAACGGATGTCCGCTTCTCCCCCCGCCATGTCGTCGGCCCTGGTGGTGCTCGTGCTCACGCTGCTGCTGGGCATGCAACCCGTCACCACCGACCTGTACCTGCCCGCGCTGCCCGCCATCACCCAGGGCTTCGGCGCCTCGATGGCGCAGGCGCAGCTCACCCTCACCTCGCTGCTGCTGGCCTTTGGCGTCTCGCAACTGGCCTGGGGGCCCTTGTCCGACCGCTATGGCCGCCGGCCCATCCTTATCTGGGGCATGGCGCTGTTCGTGGTGGCGGCCATCGGCGGCGCCTTCGCGGGCTCGATGGAGTCGCTCATCGTCTGGCGCACGCTGCAGGGCGTGGCCATGGGTTCGGCCGTGATGTGTGCACGCGCCGTGGTGCGCGACCTGTACGCCCCCACCGAAGGCGCGCGCATGATGAGCAAGGGTCTCACCGGCCTGGGTGTGATTGCCTGCCTGTCGGCGCCGGTGGGCGGTTTGTTGTCCGATCTGTTCGGCTGGCGTGTCGCGCTGCTCGCGCTGGCCGTGTTTGCTGCCGTCACGCTGGTGGTGCTGGTGTGGCGCTTCGACGAAACCCTGCCGCAACGCAACCCGCGCGCACTGCAGCCGGCCGCGCTGCTGCACAACTGGGTGGTCATCGCGCGCCACCCCACGTTCTGGGCCTGGGCCTTGCTGGCCACCGCCACCTACGCCGGCCTGTTCACTTTCCTGGCCTCGTCGTCCTTCGTGCTGATCGGCGTGCTCGGCCTGAGCAAGACGCAGTACGGGCTGGTGATGTTCACCATGTCGCTGAGCTACATCGTGGGCACCTTCATCTGCCGGCGCCTGCTGCTGCACCTGGGCGTGCGCCGCACCGTGGGCATGGCGGCCGGGGTCACGCTGGTGGGTGGCACGCTCATGGGTGTCCTGCCCCTGCTGGGCGTGCAGAACCTGTGGTCGGTGATGCTGCCGTTCTACCTGTACATGATGGGCCACGGCGTGCACCAACCCTGCGGCCAGAGCGGCGCGGTCAGCCCCTTCCCGCAGGCCGCGGGTGCGGCCTCGGCGCTGGCAGGCTTCGTGATGATGGTGGTGGCCTTCGGCATCGGCGGCTGGCTCGGCCTGGCGCTGGCCGAACCGGCGCTGGGTGCCGGCACGGTTCGCCCGCTCACCGACGGCATCTGGCTCTGGAGCACGGTGATCGCCGTGATCGCCTGGACGCTGGTGCGCCGCCACGGTGATGCGCATGCGGCGCCGCAACGCCTGAGCCCGTCATGAGCCCCCACGCTCCACCGCTGCGCTGCATGGCGCTGGCCGGCCCCACCGCCAGCGGCAAGACCGCCGCGGCGCTGGCCATCGCCGCGCGCTGGCCGGTGGAGATCGTCAGTGTCGATTCGGCGCTGGTCTATCGCGGCATGGACATCGGCACCGCCAAGCCCAGCGCCGCTGAGCGCGCCGCGGTGCCGCACCACCTGATCGACATCCGCGACCCGGCGCAGGCCTACAGCGCGGCCGACTTCGTGCGCGACGCCACGCGCCTGGTGGGCGAGATCGCGGCGCGCGGGCGCACCGCGCTGCTGGTGGGCGGCACCATGCTGTACTTCAAGGCCCTGCTCGGCGGCCTGGACGACCTGCCCGCGGCCGACCCCGCGGTGCGTGCACGGCTCGATGCTCGCGCGCGCACCGAGGGCTGGCCCGCGCTGCACACCGAACTGCAGCGCGTGGACCCGGTCACCGCCGCGCGCCTGTTCCCCAACGACGCGCAGCGCATCCAGCGCGCGCTCGAGGTGCACGCCATCTCGGGCCGCCCGCTTTCCAGCTTTCACTCGGGCCGCGAACACAACCCCGACAGCCCGCTGCGCGAGGAACACCTGCTCTCGCTCGAACCCGCGGACCGCGCCTGGCTGCACGCACGCATCGCCGCCCGTTTCGACGCCATGCTCGGTGAGGGCCTGCTGGGCGAGGTGCGCGCCCTGCGCGCGCGCAGCGACCTGCATGCCGACCTGCCGTCGATGCGCTGCGTGGGCTACCGCCAGGCCTGGGCGACGCTGGACGCACACCCGACACCCGACGCCGCCGCGCTGGCCGAACTGCGCGAGCGCGGCATCTTCGCCACCCGCCAGCTCGCCAAGCGCCAGCTCACCTGGCTGCGCTCGCTGCCCGCACGGCGCGTGGTGCCGGCCGATGCGCCCGATGCGCTGGCCCAGACCTTGGCGGTGGTCGCGGGATGGCTCGGGAGGCCCGCATGACGCTGCTGGTCGAAGGCCTGGCCAAACGCTACGGCGACACGCCCGTGTTCAGCGGCGTCAACCTGCAACTCGCCCCCGGCGAGTTCGTGGCCATCGTCGGCGAATCGGGCGTGGGTAAATCGAGCCTGCTCAACTGCCTGGCCGCGCTGGATCACTGGAGCGAAGGCCGCATCACACACGACGGCACCAATCTCGGCGCGCTCGACGAGGCGCAGCGCGCGCACTGGCGCCGCGCGCACCTGGGCTTCGTGTTCCAGGCCTTTCACTTGCTACCGCATCTGGACGTGGCGCAGAACGTGGGCCTGCCCTTGCTGCTGCTCAACCGCCCCGATGACGCGCGCGTGATGGCCATGCTCGAGGCCGTGGGCCTGCAAGACCTGGGGCAGCGTCTGCCTGCCGAACTCTCGGGCGGGCAGTTGCAGCGCGTGGCCATTGCACGCGCGCTGGTGCACCGCCCCGCCATCGTGCTGGCCGACGAGCCCACCGGCAACCTCGACCCCGCCACAGCCACGCGCGTGATGGACCTGCTGCAGGCCCAGACGCGCGAACACGGCAGCGCGCTGCTGCTGGTCACCCACTCGGAGTCCGCGGCCGCGCGCGCCGACCGCGTGCTGCGCCTCACCGCCCAAGGCTTGCAGGCCATCACCGCTGGCCACTGAGGGAACCGGTGCGCCCTCGGGTGGTCGCACGGGCACACAAGCGGTAACCTGGTGGTAACTTAATTACATTACCATCGGGCGGTCATGTAACGCTGGACGCCATGGAGACCCACCCCGAACCCCAAAGCACGCTCGACCTCGTCATCTTCGGCGGCGCGGGCGATCTCTCGGTGCGCAAGCTGCTGCCTGCGCTCTACATGGCGCACCTGCACAAGACCTTGCCCGAGGGCACGCGCATCGTGGCGCTGGGGCGCCACGCCTGGGACCGCGCCGCCTTCACCGCCTTCGTCGACGACAAGGTGCGCGCCTTCATCGCCCCGGCCGAACTCGACGCCGCCGCCTGGAGCCGCTTCATCGAACGCCTGGTGTACGTGAGCCTGGACGCCACGCGCGCCGACGACTACGCCGGTCTGGCCGCGGCACTGCGAGCCGATGCCGATCGCGTGTACTACCTGGCCACCGCGCCCACGCTGTTCACCGCCATCTGTGCCCACCTCCACAGCGCGGGTCTGGTGAATGCACGCTCGCGCGTGGTGCTGGAAAAGCCCCTCGGCCATGACCTCGCATCAGCCCGCGCCATCAACTACGAGGTGGCCAGGTACTTCAGCGAATCTCAAACCTTCCGCATCGACCACTACCTCGGCAAGGAGACGGTGCAGAACCTCATGGTGCTGCGCTTCGGCAACGCCATCTTCGAGCCGCTGTGGCGCAGCCCCAGCATCAAGAGCGTGCAGATCACCGTGGCCGAGTCGGTGGGCGTGGGCAGCCGCGCCGGCTTCTACGACGGCACCGGCGCGCTGCGCGACATGGTGCAGAACCACCTGCTGCAGCTGCTGTGCATCGTGGCCATGGAGCCGCCGGTCTCGCTCGACCCCGACGCCGTGCGCGACGAAAAGCTCAAGGTGCTGCGCTCGCTGCGGCCGATGACGGTGGCCGACGTGGCGCGCGACACGGTGCGCGGCCAGTACACCGCCGGCAACGTGGGCGGCGAACGCGCCGTGGGCTACCTGCAGGAGGCCAACGTGCCCGCCGGCAGCGAGACCGAAACCTTTGTTGCCCTGCGCGCGCACATCAACAACTGGCGCTGGGCCAACGTGCCGTTCTTCCTGCGCACCGGCAAGCGCATGGCCGAGCGCCGCAGCGAGATCGTCATCGAGTTCGCGCCACTGCCCTACTCGCTGTTCCCCGACACCCCGCGCCAGCCCGTCAACCGGCTGCTGATCCGCCTGCAGCCGGAGGAACACGTGCAGCTGCAGATGATGGCCAAGCAGCCCGGCAGCGGCATGAAGCTGCGCCCAGTGGCGCTCGATCTGGACCTGCAGTCGGCCATGACCGGCCGTCGCGCCGAGGCCTACGAGCGCTTGCTGATCGACGTCATCAAAGGCAGGCTGACCCACTTCATGCGCCGCGACGAGCTGGAAGCCGCGTGGGCCTGGGCCGAGCCCGTGCTCGACGGCTGGAAGTCGCTTGGCGACAAACCCCGACCCTACGCGGCCGGCAGCTGGGGACCGGCGGCGGCCTCGGCGCTGATGGCGCGCGAGGACAGCACCTGGGCCGAAGAAACGTGACCGAGCAGATCTGCAACACACCCGCCGAACTCGCGCAGCGCCTGGCCGCGTGGATCGGCCTGCGCCTGCACGAGGCCATCGAGACGCGGGGCCACGCGGTGCTCGCGGTCTCGGGCGGCAAGTCGCCGCTGCCGCTGTTCCAGTCGCTGCGCTCGCAGCCACTGGCCTGGTCGCGCGTAACCATCACCCTGGTGGACGAGCGCTGTGTGCCGCACGACCACCTGGACAGCAACACCGCGCTGGTGCGCACCCACCTGCTGCAGGGCGCCGCGGCGGCCGCCACCTTCGTGCCCTGGTTCGACGGCTTGCCCGCTGCACTGGACGATGCCGCGCTGCAAACCCTGGCCGACGGCGCCAACGCGCGCCTGGCCACACAGCCCTGGCCCTGGGACCTGGCCGTGCTGGGCATGGGCGAGGACGGCCATACCGCGTCGCTGTTTCCGGGCGCGCGCGGCCTGGCGCAGGCCCTGCGAGGCAGCGGCCCGGTGGCCTGGACGCGCCCGCACGATGGGCCGCACGCCCGCCTCACGCTCACCCTGCCCGCGCTGCTGGCCACGCGCGAACTCGTGCTGCCCCTCATCGGCCCGGCCAAGCTGCGGGTGTACCAGCAGGCCCGCCTGTCCGAAGACGACGCCCTGCCCATCTCGCTGGTGCTGCACCAGCACCAGACGCCGGTGCGCGTCTGGCTCGCCTGATTCCATGACCATGAACAACCCGAACCCCATCCTCGACCGCGTCACGCGGCGCATCACCGAACGCAGCGCACCCACGCGCCGCGCCTACCTGGATCACATGGCCGCACAGCGCACGAAAGGCACACAACGCGCCGGCCTGGGCTGCGCCAACATGGCCCACACCACGGCCGCGCTGCCGCACGAGGACAAGCTGCGCATCCATGCCGAGCGCGCGCCGCACCTCGGCATCGTCACCGCCTACAACGACATGCTCTCGGCGCACCAACCGTTCGAGACCTATCCCACGCTGATCCGCTGGCAAGCGCAGCAGATCGGCGCCACCGCCCAGGTGGCTGGCGGCGTGCCCGCGATGTGCGACGGCATCACCCAGGGCGAGGCCGGCATGGAGCTCTCGCTGTTCTCGCGCGACACCATCGCGCTGGCCACCGCGGTGGCGCTCTCGCACAACGTGTTCGACGCCGCGCTCATGCTGGGCGTGTGCGACAAGATCGTGCCCGGCCTGTTCATGGGCGCGCTGCAGTTCGGCCACCTCTCCACCGTGTTCGTGCCCGCCGGCCCCATGACCTCGGGCCTGTCGAACGACGCCAAGGCCAAGGTGCGCCAGCAGTACGCGCAGGGCCTGGTGGGGCGCGACGCGCTGCTCGAATCGGAAGCGCGCGCGTACCACAGCCCCGGCACCTGCACCTTCTACGGCACCGCCAACAGCAACCAGATGCTGATGGAGATCATGGGCCTGCACCTGCCCGGCAGCTCCTTCGTGAACCCCGGCACGCCGCTGCGCGAGGCGCTCACCAAGGCCGCGGTGGAGCGCGCCGTGGCCAACAGCGGGCGCACCGGCGCACCCTACGTGCCGATGTCGCGGATCGTGGACGAGAAGACGATTGTCAATGGCATCGTGGGTCTTCTGGCCACCGGCGGCTCCACCAACCACACGCTGCACTTGGTGGCCATGGCGCGCGCCGCAGGCATCGTGATCGACTGGGACGATTTCTCCGAACTCTCGGCCGTGGTGCCGTTGTTGGCGCGCGTGTACCCCAATGGCAGCGCGGACGTGAACCACTTCCACGCCGCGGGCGGGCTCGGTTTTCTCATGCGCGAGTTGCGCAGCGCGGGCCTGCTGCACGCCGATGTGCACACCGTGATGGGCGCCGGGCTGGACGCCTACCTGCACGAACCCTGGCTCGATGGCGAGCGCCTGGCCTGGCGCCCGGTGCCCGCTGCCAGCGGCGACACCGACGTGCTGCGCCCGGTGAACAAACCGTTCAGCGAAGACGGTGGCCTGCGCCTGCTCACCGGCAACCTGGGTCGCAGCGTGATCAAGGTGTCGGCCGTGAAACCGCAGCACCGCGTGGTCAAGGCGCCCGCCGTGGTGGTGCACGACCAGCAGGAGCTGCTGGCGAAGTTCAAGGCCGGCGAGCTGGAGAAGGACTTCGTGGCCGTGGTGCGCTACCAGGGCCCACGCGCCAACGGCATGCCCGAGCTGCACAAGCTCACGCCGCCGCTGGCGGTGCTGCAGGACAAGGGCTTCAAGGTGGCGCTGGTCACCGACGGCCGCATGTCCGGCGCCTCGGGCAAGGTGCCCGCGGCCATCCACGTCACGCCCGAGGCGCTGGCCGGTGGCGCCCTGGCGCGCGTGCAGGACGGCGACATGATCACGCTCGACGCCGAGCGCGGCCTGCTCAAGGTCGACGTGGACGAGGCCACGCTCGCCGCGCGCACCGTGCGCGACCCCGATCTCTCGCACCACCAGCACGGCACGGGCCGCGAACTCTTCGGTCTGTTCCGTGCCAACATGAGCGGCGCCGAGCAAGGCGCTTCACCGCTGCTGGCCTGAACCCACCCGAACCAAGACGAACATGCAAGACCAACACCTGCAACGCCCCCGCTTCACCTCGCGCGTGGTGCCCGTGATCGTGCTCACCGATGCAAAGCAGGCCGTGCCGTTGGCGCACGCGCTGCTCGAAGGCGGCATCGACGTCATGGAGATCACGCTGCGCTCGGACGTGGCGCTCGACGCCATCGAGGCCGTGGCGAAGGCCGTGCCGCAGATGCACCTGGGCGCGGGCACCGTCACGCGGCCCAGCGACGTGCCGCGCGTGATCGACGCCGGCGCGCGCTTCGCGCTCTCGCCCGGCTGCACCGACGCGCTGGTGGACGCCATGCGCGCCACCGGATTGCCCTTCATTCCCGGTGTGATGACACCCAGCGAGGTGATGCGTGCGCGCGACATGGGTTTCACCCTCATGAAGCTGTTCCCGGCGCAGCAGGCCGGCGGCATCGGTATGCTCAAGGCCCTGGGCGCGCCGATCCCGGACGTGTCCTTCTGCCCCACCGGCGGCGTGAGCCCCGAGAACCTGCGCGACTTTCTCGCCCTGCCCAACGTGGCCATGGCCGGTGGTTCCTGGCTCACACCGACCGACGCGCTGCGCGACGGCGACTGGGCACGCATCACCCGGCTGGCGCGCGAGGCGACGGCCCTGGCGCAGTGACAATGAACGCATGACGACTCAGACGACCTTTCCGCTCCCCGTCACCCTGCCCGCGTGGCAGCACCTGGTCGCGCTGGCGGCCGAGGAACAGGTCTCGCTGCGCGACCGGCTGGCCGAACCCGACCGCGCGCAGCGACTCACCTGGTCAAGCTGCGGCATCACGCTCGACGCCAGCCGCCAGCCCTTCGGCACCGAGATCGAACACGCCCTGCTCGAACTGGCCACCCAGAGCGACGTGGCCGGCCAGCGCGAAGCCATGTTCCGCGGCGAACACATCAACACCACCGAGGACCGCCCGGTGCTGCACGTGGCGCTGCGTGGCGACGCCAGCGGCGGCCCCTGGGGCAGCGACGTGCAGACGCTGGTGCACCGCGAGCTCGACCGCGTCTGCCGCTTTGCCGACGAGGTGCGCGACGGCATTGTGCGCGGCCACAGCGGCGAGGCCTTCACCGACGTCGTCAACATCGGCATCGGCGGCTCCGACCTCGGCCCGCGCATGGCGGCCGACGCGCTGGCCCACCTGGCCAGCCCCACGCTGCGCGTGCACTACGTTTCCAACCCCGACGCCTGGGCGCTGTGGAGCGTGCTGCGCGGGCTTGACGCCCGGCGCACGCTGGTGGTGGTCTCCAGCAAGACCTTCACCACGCAGGAAACGCTCACCAACGCGGCGAGCGCACAGCGCTGGCTCACCGACCAGGGTATCCCGGCCGACGCCCTCTCGCGGCACCTGGTGGCCATCACCGCCTCGCCCGCGAAGTCGGCCGAGATGGGTTACGACCCCGAACGCACGTTCCTGTTCTGGGACTGGGTGGGTGGTCGCTACTCGTTGTGGTCGGCGCTCGGGCTGCCGCTCGCACTGGGCATCGGCGCGGCCGCGTTTCGCCAGTTGCTGGCGGGCGGGCGCGCCATGGACGATCACTTCCGCCACGCCCCGCTGGCAGAGAACCTGCCGGTGCGCCTGGCCTTGCATGGCATCTGGAACCGCTGCTTCCTGCAACGGCCCACGCAGCTGATGGTGAGCTACGCCTCGCGCCTGGTGCGCTTCGTGCCGTTCGTGCAGCAGATGGACATGGAGTCCAACGGCAAGGGCGTGCACATCGACGGCCACGAGGCCACGGTGGAGACCGGACCCATCGTCTGGGGCGGCCTGGGCATCGATGGCCAGCATGCCTACTTCCAGCTGGTGCACCAGGGTCGCCACGCCATTCCGGTCGACTTCATCGGCGTACAGAGCGAAGACACCCCGCTGCCGCTGGCGGCCACGCACCACGCGGTGGTGAACCTGAACCTGCGCGCGCAGGCGCAGGCCATGGCACTGGGCCGCACGCCAGCCGAGACCGAGGCCCTGCTGCGGGCCGAAGGCGCCGACGCCGCCACCGCGCGCGCCATGGCGCCGCACCGCAGCTTCCCCGGCAACATCCCGAGCCACATCCTCTGGCTCGACCGGCTCGACCCCGAACGCCTGGGCGCGCTGATCGCGCTGCACGAGCACAAGGTGTTCACGCAGGCCGCCATCTGGCGCATCAACGCCTTCGACCAATGGGGTGTGGAACTGGGCAAGACGATGGCCAAGGCCATGGAGCGTTAGCGCACCAACACAGGGACAATTGCGCCCTCAGCTGGTGCATTGCCGCCCCGTTTCAGGGTATGTCAGGATGCCCGTCGCGACCCGCGAATCGACAATGTGTATACAGATTTCGTGTGCAACTGTCGGATCGCGGGCGTCCGCTGTGACGCCTCTGGCACCGATGTTGCTATCCACGTGCATGCCGCGCAGACGGCACGTTCCGCCGAAGAACCCTCGCCCAGCCTTGGAGAAACCATGAACAAACGCCGCTTCCTGCAGTCCGCCGCCGCCCTGGCCGCGACCACCGCCTTCATGGGCGCCGCGCACGCCCAGACCGCCATCAAGTTCCAGCTCGACTGGCGCTTCGAGGGCCCCGCCGCCCTGTTCCTGCAGTCCGCCGCCAAGGGCTACTACAAGCAGGCCGGGCTGGACGTGACGATCGATGCCGGCAACGGCTCGGGTGGCACCGTCACGCGGGTGGCCTCCGGTACCTATGACATGGGCTTTGCCGACCTGGCCGCGCTGATGGAATTCCACGCCAACAACCCCGACGCGCCGAACAAGCCGGTGGCGGTGATGATGGGCTACAACAACACGCCGGCCGCGGTGCTGGCGCTCAAGAAGAGCGGCATCACCAAACCCGCCGACCTGGAAGGCAAGAAGCTCGGCGCCCCCGTATTCGACGCTGGCCGCAAGGGCTTCCCGATCTTCCAGAAGGCCAACGGCATCAACAACGTGAGCTGGACCTCGATGGACCCGCCGCTGCGCGAGACCATGCTGGTGCGTGGCGACATCGACGCCATCACCGGTTTCTCGTTCACCTCGCTGCTCAACCTCGAGGCGCGCGGCGTCAAGCCCGAGGACGTGGTGATCCTGCCGTACGCCGAGCACGGCGTGAAGCTGTACGGCAACGTCATCATCGCCTCGCCCAAGCTGATCGCCGAGAACCCGGCCGCGGTGAAAGCCTTCCTGAGTGCCTTCGCCAAGGGCGCCAAGGAGGTGATGGCCAACCCGGCCGCCGCCATCGAAACCGTGAAGGCGCGCGACGGCATCATCAACGTGGCGCTGGAGACGCGTCGCCTGCAACTCGCTGTCGACGCCGTGGTGGCCAGCCCCGATGCGCGCCGCGAAGGCTTCGGCCAGATCGTGCCGGGCCGCCTGGCGCTGATGGCCTCGCAGGTGTCGGACGCCTACGGCACCAAGACGCGGGTCGATCCGGCCAAGATCTGGAACGGCTCCATGCTGCCCAGCAAGGCCGAACTCGACATCCTGCCGCCGGCCAAGAAGTAATCGCCGCGGCATCGACCGAGGTCAGCCCCCCGCCGGGTGGCTGACCTTTTTTTTCGGGAGCAGCCCTATGAACGACACAACCCAGGCGCCTTTCGTCGATTTCGACCAGGTCTGGCTGGCCTACAACGACGAACTGCTCGCCAAGAACATCTTTGCGGTGGAAGACATCAACCTGCAGGTGCAGCGAGGCGAGTTCATCGCCATCGTCGGCCCCTCGGGTTGCGGCAAGTCCACCTTCATGAAGCTCACCACCGGGCTGAAGATGCCCAGCATGGGCAAGATCCGCATCGACGGCCAGCCCGTGACCGGGCCGCTCAAGATTTCCGGCATGGCCTTTCAGGCGCCCTCGCTGCTGCCCTGGCGCACCACGCTCGACAACGTGCTGCTGCCACTGGAAATCGTCGAACCCTTCCGCCACCAGTTCAAGGACCGCCGCAAGGAGTTCGAGGAACGCGCGCTCAAGCTGCTGGAAAGCGTGGGCCTGGGCGGCATGGGCAAGAAGTTCCCTTGGGAGCTATCGGGCGGCATGCAGCAACGGGCCAGCATCTGCCGCGCGCTCATCCACGAGCCAAAAATGCTTCTGCTGGACGAGCCGTTCGGCGCGCTCGACGCCTTCACACGAGAAGAGCTGTGGTGCACGCTGCGCGACCTGTGGGAGGCGCAACGCTTCAACGTCATCCTCGTCACGCACGATCTGCGCGAATCGGTGTTCCTGGCCGACACGGTGTACTGCATGAGCAAGAGCCCGGGCCGCTTCGTCGTCAAGCGCGAGATTCCGATCCCGCGCACGCGCGAACTCGACGTGACCTACACCAAGGAATTCACCGATGTCGTGCACGAACTGCGCGGCCATATCGGTGCACTGCGCAAGCCCGGCGCGACGATCAACCAGTGAATGGGGCCACCATGAACGCCAAACGACGCAAGAACATCGAGCGCTTCTCGCCCCTGCTGCTGCTGATCGCCATCATCGTGGTGTGGGAAGTCATCACCAGTGGGCTGGGCGTGTCCGAGTTCATCTTCCCCAGCCCCTCGCGCATCTGGGAACAGACGCTGGAACACAAGGTCACCATCCTGGGCCACGCCTGGCGCACCTACTGGGTCACCATGGCCGGCTTCGGCATCGCCATCGTGGTGGGCGTGCTGCTGGGCTTTCTCATCGGCAGCTCGCGCCTGGCCTACGCCGCGGTTTACCCGCTCATGACCGCCTTCAACGCGCTGCCCAAGGCGGCCTTCGTGCCGATCCTGGTGGTGTGGTTCGGCATCGGCGTGGGCCCGGCCATCCTCACGGCCTTCCTCATCAGCTTCTTCCCCATCATGGTCAACATCGCCACCGGCCTGGCCACGCTGGAGCCCGAGCTGGAAGACGTGCTGCGCGTGCTCGGCGCCAAGCGCTGGGACGTGCTCACCAAGGTCGGCCTGCCGCGCTCCATGCCCTACTTCTTCGGCTCGCTCAAGGTCGCCATCACGCTGGCCTTCGTGGGCACCACGGTGTCCGAGATGACCGCCGCCAACGAAGGCATCGGCTACCTGCTGATCTCGGCCGGGTCTTCGATGCAGATGGGCCTGGCCTTCAGTGGCCTGCTGGTGGTGGGCGTGATGGCGATGGCGATGTACGAGCTGTTCAGCTTCGTGGAGAAGCACACGACGGCCTGGGCTCACCGCGGGACACAGAGTTGACCCCGGCGCAGATCGCACGGCACCTGCGCCACGCCAATGCCGTGGCACGCCGTGCCGCCGGCATGGGACGCCACCCGTTCGGCGCACTGCTGGTGGCGCCCGATGGCGAGACGGTGCTGGCCGAGCAAGGCAACATCGACACGGTGAACCACGCCGAGTCGACGCTGGCGCGGCACGCGGCCGGCACCTACCCGGGCGCCTACCTGCGCGACTGCACGCTGGTCACCACCTTCGAGCCCTGTGCCATGTGCGCCGGCACGATCTACTGGGCCGGTATCGGGCGGGTGGTTTATGGGGCGAGCGAAGAAGCCCTGCTCGCTCTCACCGGCTCGCACGAAGAGAACCCCACGCTGTCGCTGCCGTGCCGTGAGGTGTTTGCGCGCGGGCAGCGGGCGGTCGAGGTGGTCGGCCCCGTGCCGTCACTGGAAGGCGAGATGGTGGAACCTCACAAGGGTTTCTGGTCCACCCGCTGACGCCACCGCAGGCAAGCGATCTCAGCGATGCACCTCGACCTCACCTGCAGAAGCCAACATCGCCATTAACCGGCGCCGGATCAGGATGCCCGGCCGGTCCGAGTCCATCGAGTACTCCACGCCGCGGCGACGCAAATCCACCACCGCATCCGGATCGGTTGATTCCAGGATGTCCTTGTCCTCGCGCGTGATCTCGGCATCGAAGTCGATCAGCAACTGCGCCGGACAGTCGTCCTCCGTGTCGTTGCGGAACAGCCATTGGCAGAGCTGGATGCGGCCGTCGTCGATCGGCGTGAAGCAGTTGATGATCACGTGCCGCACGCCGCTCGGGTATTCGATGTCGAGCCGGCGCGAAAACGGTTGCATGTAGGCGTTGCGCATGTGCCGTTGGGTGATGGCGTCCTTCACACCACTGATGCGTTGAAAGCGCTCGGGATTGGCCGCGTCGATCACCGTCTCGGCGTAGAAGCCGTGCTCGTTCTCGATCAGCTCGTACTTGCTTGGTTTCGGCTGCGCCGCCACGCCGAAGGTGGCGCGGTGCACGAAGCTGAAGTGTGAGTTGTCAAAGGAGTTTTCCAGTGCGCGCACCGGACTGGTGTGCCAGACCTCGTGAAACTGGAAGATGGTGCGCCAGCCCGGTGCGCCGAATTCGGGCATGGCCGGGATGTCGGCCTCGGGTTCGGCCAGCGCCACCCAGGCGTAGCCGTAACGCGCCTCACAGCGGTAGGCGGGCGTGCCGTAGTCCTTGGGGATCTCGCGGTCGGCGTCGTACTGAGGAATCTCGATCACGCGTCCGTGTCGGTTGTAGACCCAGCCGTGGTAGCCGCACTGCAGGTTGCCGTTCTTGCACCAGCCTTTGCTGAGCTTTGCGGTGCGGTGGCAGCACCGGTCCTTCAACGCAGCCGGTTGGCCGTGCTCGTCCAAGAAGAGCACGATGTTTTCCCCCAGCAGCGTGAAGGGTCGGGGGCCATCCTGAAGATCCGTCAGCGGCATGACGGCGTGCCAGTGGCGGCGGAAGACGGCTTGTTGGGTGACGAGCATGGAAGCACTCCAGGGAAATGGCTTGAACGGGTGGGCTCAAGAGCAATTTCCTGCTCGCCGCGCGAAAAGCCTCGGGGCGCGCTGAACGCTTCTACTCTCTGCGACCACTTTAGCAAGACACGGACCATCCGTGTCGCACTGCGCCGGTGCAAATCGGCTGGCACGCCTCATGCATGGATGCGTTCAGGAGTAGAAGCGTTCAGCGGTGCCGCTGCGGTACCGCCCGGAAATTGCTCTGTTGCCCCCGGCGTGTTCGCGCCGGGACGCCCACAGCCTTGCCGGAGAACCGCCATGCAGCGCCGCCGCTTCCTTGTTCAGTCGCTTGTCTCCACCGCCGCCATTGCCACGCCCGCCGTGTGGGCACAGGCCCGCTCCATCCCGATCAAGTTCACCCTGGATTTCCGCATCACCGGCCAGACCGCGCCGTTCTTCCTCGCGCAGCAGCGTGGTTACTACGCGGCCGAGGGCCTGGACGTGAGCATCGACGTCGGGGCGGGCTCTGTGGCCTCGATCACACGCATCGTCAGCGGTGCCTACCAGATGGGCCTGGGTGACATCAGCTCACTGATCGAGTTCCAGGCCGCCAACGGCGGCACGCCCGCGGTGCAGGCGGTCTACCAGTACTACAACCGCGCACCCTTCGCCATCATCGGCCGCAAGGACCGCGGCATCACCAACGACTTCAAGAGCCTGCAAGGCAAGAAGGTGGCCGCCGCCGCGGTGGAGTCGACCCGCCGCGCCTGGCCCATGGTGGCACGCAAGCTGCGCGTGGGCGATGACCTCTTCCAATGGTCGACCACCGACTTCTCGCAGCGCGACAACGTGATGGTGCGCGGCGACGTGGACGCCGCCACCTACTTCCACGACTCGGCCGTCTCGCTGTTCTCGCGCATGAAGCTCGACGAGTTGTCGGTGCTCAGGTACACCGACGCCGGCGTGAATCTCTACGGCAACGCCATCCTCGCGGGCAATGCGCTCATCACGCAGAACCCGGCCGCGGTGGCCGGCTTCCTGCGCGCCACCAACCGGGCCATCCAGGAATCCTTTGCCGACCCGGCCGCTGCCATCGCCGCCGCCAAGGCGCGCGAGCCGATCCTGAATGAGGCGCTGGAACTGGAGCGCTGGCGCATCACCCGCGAGTACGTTGCGGCAGCCGACACCCGCAGCCACGGGCTGGGCGACGTGCTCAAGCGCACCCTGGAGCAGCAGGTCGATGAAGTGAGCGAGGTGTTCAAGCTCAAGTCGCGTCCGGGTGTCGAGGGCATCTTCCACCGAGGCTTCCTGCCAACGCTTGGCGAGCGGGCCCTTCGGGCATGAGCGCGGCCCTGCTCGATGAAGTCACGCTCGGCGAGCGCGACGGCCGCTACCTGCGCCAGGCGATCGGCTGGTCGCGGGTGGCGCGCGACCGGGGCAACCGCCCGTTCGGTGCGGTGGTGATCGCCGAAGACGGCACCGTGCTCGCCGAGGCCTGGTGCAACACCACCGAAAGCGGCGATTGCACCGGCCACGCAGAGACCAACGCGGTGCGCCAATTGGGCAACCATGTTGGCCGCGACGTGCTCGCGCGCGCCACGCTGTACTCGTCGGCGGAGCCCTGCGTGATGTGCGCGGGCGCGATCTTCTGGAGCGCGATCGGCCGCGTGGTCTACGGTATCGACGCGGTGCGCCTGCGCGTATTCCGCGGCGAACGCGCCGAACAGCGCGACGCCGAGCTTTCGTGCCGCGACGTGTTCGCCGCCTCGCCACACGCCATTGAATGCATCGGGCCTGCGCTGATCGACGAGGCCAGCGAAGCGCACCGCGGCTTCTGGAAGGCGTGAGGCGCGGGCCTACACTCGCGCCATGCCCTGGCACGCCACCCTCGACCTGCACTACCAGCGCGCCGGCGAGCGCACCACGCTGCAGCACCGCCACAGCGGCCCACTGCGCATCCTCAAGAGCTTGTACCCCGAGGGCGATGCGATCTGCCACAACGTGATCGTTCACCCCCCGGGGGGCTTGGTGGGCGGGGACGCGCTGGACATCGAGCTGCGGGTGGCGGCGGGCGCGCATGGCCTGATCTCCACACCCGGCGCCACGCGCTTCTACCGCAGCGAGGGCCCCGAGGCCGCGCAACGCGTGCAGCTGCACCTGGCATCGGGCGCGCGCCTGGAGTGGCTGCCCCTGGAGACCATTGCCTACCCCGACTGTGTGGCGCGCAACGCGCTCACCATGCAACTCGAGCCTGGCGCCGAATGCCTGGGCTGGGACGTGTGCGCGCTCGGATTGCCCGCCGCGGGCGAGCCCTTCACGCGCGGCGTGTTGCACCAACAGGTGCAGTGGCCCGGCGTGTGGCTGGAGCGTGCGCGCATCGACGCCAGCGACGCGCGCCTGCTCGACGGCCCGGTGGGCCTGGCCGGCCAGCGCGCGTTGGGCACGCTGTGGCTGGCCAGCGGTTCGGCGCGCGAACCCGCCACCCGGGAGGCCTTGCTCAACGCAGTGCGCGATGCGCTGGCCGAGGCCGACCCCGTGGTGTGGGCCGGTGCCACCAGCCCCGACGCGCGGCTGATCGTGCTGCGCGCGCTGGCGCCCCAGGTGGAACCTTTGACGGCCGTGTTTCAGCGTGCCTGGGCCCGGCTGCGCGCGCTGGCCTGGGGGCTCGACACCACGCCACCGCGCATCTGGCGGGTCTGAGCGGGCAAATCACGCGGCGGAACAACCCGGTCAACACCGCCCTTTTCTGCGCATCGGCCGCCATCGGCCCACCCAGAATCGGTGCACGGCCCACAGCGGCCGAGGCTGCCCCATGCTGGTGATCGAAAACCCCCTGCACGAATCGCAGGCCCTCGTGATCGAGGGCAACGCCCAGTCGCGCGCCATCATCGTGGCGCAGCTGCGCGAACTCGGTGTGGGCACGGTGGCGCAGTGCGCACGCGTGCACGACGCCCGCCGCAAGCTGGAGTCGCAGCGCTTTGACGTGGTGATCTGCGAGCAGCGCTTCGACAAGGAGAGCTATTCCGGCCAAGAGCTGCTCGACGACCTGCGGCGGCACCAGATCCTTCCCTTCTACACGGTGTTCGTGATGCTCACCGCCGAAGCGAGCTACAGCAAGGTGGCCGAGGCGGCGGAGTCCGCGCTCGACGCTTACCTGCTCAAACCCCACACCGCGGCGCGCCTGGCCGAGCGCATCCTGCAAGCGCGCGGCCGCAAGCGTGCGCTGCACGAGATCTTCGCTGCCATCGACGCACAGGACTTCGACCGCGCCACCGCGCTGTGCCTGGCGCGCTTCGAGTCGCGGCAGGACTATTGGCTCTACGCGGCGCGCATCGGCGCCGAGCTGCTGCTGCGCAGCGCGCGGGTGGACGAGGCGCGCGAACTCTATGACGCCGTGATCGAGGCCAAGACCCTGCCCTGGGCTCGCCTGGGCGTGGCGCGCGCACAGCTCGAAGGCGGCCAGCCCGCCAAGGCCGTCACCACGCTGGAAGCGCTGCTGGCCGACGACGATGGCTATGCCGATGCCTACGACGTGATGGGCCGTGCGCACTTCGAGCTCGGCCAGTTCGATCAGGCCCTGTCCACCTACGCCATGGCAACCAGGCTGACGCCGTCGTCGGTGAGCCGGCTGCTCAAGCACGGCATGCTGGCCTTCTACGGGGGCGATCGCGCCCAAGGCGTGGAGCTGCTCGACCGCGCCGCGCGCCTGGGTGTGGACTCCAAACTGTTCGACCCTCAGGCGCTGGTGTTGTTGGCGCTGGCGCGGCTGGACAACAAGGACTCCCGCGGCCTGCAGCGCTGCGTGGACCAGCTCGCGCGCCTCGCCGAGCGCAGCTTCGAGCCCGAGCGGCCACGCCGCCTGCACCAGATCGCCAGCGCGCTCAACGCGCTGCACAACCGCGTCAGCGCCGAGGCACTGACCACCGCAGCCCACTTCATGGGCCTTGTGCGCGAACCCGGCTTCGATGCCGAGACCGCCTGCAATCTGATCACGCTCATGACGCGCATGGCTGCGCAGGGGCAGGCGCCGCCCGACGCCGACACCGCCATCCAGGCCATCGCGCTGCGCTTTGGCACCAGCCGTGCCATGAGCGAGCTGCTGGGTTGTGCGGCACGCGAACACGAGGCGTGGTCACAGACGCTGCGCGGCGGCCACGCACAGGTGCTGCGCGTGTCCGAAGAGGCCATGCGCCTGAGCCTCAAGGGTGACCCCGGGGGCACGGTGCTGCAGTTGCTGGCCGATGCCGATCGGCTGTGCAACGCCAAGCTGGCCGAATCGGCCCACCAGGTGCTGCAGCGCCATGGTGAGCGCATCGGCGATCGGGAGGCATTGCAGCAACGCGTGGACGCGCTGCGCAACACCTGGCGACTGCAACCGCTGCACCTGGGCGACCAAGCGGGTCACGGCGCGGGCGCGGTGCCCTTGCCCGGGGGCGTCAAACGTCAGTTGAACGACGCCGCGCTGGCGGCCATGCCCCTGGGCTGAGCCGCAGCGCGATCAGAGCTCGTCGAAGCCGGACGGCTTCCAGCGCGAGGATGGCTCAAGCTCCGTGACCTGCAGCACATCGGCCTCGTGGGGAATGGGCAGCAGCGTGGGCACCAGCACCTGCGGGCGCAAGCCGATGTGGTTCATCAGCTCATTGAGCGCCTGCGGCGATTCGCTTTGGTACAGCGCACGCAGGGCATCGCGCTGACGTTCCAGCCACACGGCCGCCGCGGGGTTCTTGTCCTGCAGTGTCTCGATGTCTTTGGCCATGCAGCTCTCCAGGAACAGCACTTGCGCCTTCACGCGCTGGGCCACCACCGACTTGAGTTCCGCCGGGCTGTGAAACACGCCCATTTCTTCGGCTGCCATGGCGCCATCGAATCCGGTGCTGCCCTGCTTGCGCATGTAGTGCCCCGCCAGGTCTGCCAAGGTGGCCTGCTTGTGGTTGCCTCTGGTGGGCTGCGACAACAGAAGCGCCGGTGCCCCATTGACCACCGTCACCTTGTCCGTGGATTCCAGCATGAGGTCTTGATGGTCCATCTCGGGATCGACGAAGACCACCACGCCATCGCTGAGCGCCTCCTGCATGTAGGAATGCTCCATATCGACCGTGAACTTGGTGCTCCCCAGGTGGGATGCGGTCTTGAAGCCCTGCTCGGCACCACCCTGGGGCTCGAGCGCGAAGTACACGTGGCTCGCACCCCCCCAACCCTCGCTGTCTTCCCTGGTCATGTTGTTCTGCACGAGGGGCTTCGCCGCGTCGTGCGCACCGCCGCTCACGTGGCTCTGCAGCTCTGACGTGGAGCGCAGCACGATGTACCGCTGGTCCTCGTGCGTTTCCGGGCGCAAGTTGGCGCGCGTGAAGTGGGTCATGTGACACGCCGTGTTCGCCAGCCCGTCGACAGCGCGGTTCAACGCCGCGCTCAGCTCGGGCGACAGCACCTCTCGCGAAAGCAGCTCGGCTTCGTGCGCCCTGGAGCGATCGACATGCCGCTGCGATGCGGACTGGCCAACGAGCTCCAGCAAGTGCCTCGCGTCTGGCGAATGGGTGTTGGACACCACGGGGTGGTTCAGCTTCCAGTTCGATCCACTGAGCAGCTTCTGCGCCGAATCGAGCGTCTGCACTTCGCGAGGGCGACCAGCAAAGGCCTCGGTCGCCGAGCGAAACGATGGTGGCTTGCCGGCCTTGGTTGACAGGGATTCGCCGCGGCCGCGTGGGCTCAGCAGGGGGTTGGTAACGGCGTTGAAGCGGGTACTGAGGCGTTGCATGAAGGATCTCCAATAAAGGTGGATGGGACCGTTGTGGGTAACGCGTCCTCGCCTTGCGTTGCAGATCGCTTTTGGTGCACCAGCACGCACAAACGGCGGGCACTGCGCACCAGAATCTTCACTCCCGGAACAAGCGCACCACCCCCTCACGGAACCAGCGGTGGGCGGGGTTGGCCTCGAAGCGGTGACTCCAGTGCAATGACACGGTGAAGTCCGCGCCCTCGAAGGGCGGCTCCACCACCGCGCAACCCCCGGCCTGTACGAAACCGCGTGCGATGTTGCGCGGCATCACGCCGCACAGGTCGGTGGCCTGCACGATGGAGGGCAACACCGTGAAGTGCTCGGTGGTCAGACGCAGCCGATCCTGCAGGCCGGTGCGCTGCAGGATGCGCAGCGTGTCTGCATGGGTGCGCACGGCCACGAAATCGAGTTGCTGCAGCGCGCGCAACTGCGCTGCGCCGCGCAGTTTCTGCAAACGCTGCCGCAGCGGGTGGCCGCTGCGCAGCAGCACCACATATCGGTCGCCCAGCAACTCGGCGCGGCGCGTCTCGCGCACCTGCGGCAGGAAACCGAAGGCAAAGTCGATCGCGCCCGCGTCGAGCGATTCGGCCAGCACCGCGTGCGGCACCGGCTGCGTGGCCACGCGCACGCCCGGCGCCTGGGCGTGCAACCAGGCCATCAGCTCGGGCAGGAAGCGGCCTTCGCCGATGTCGCTCATGTGAATGCGAAACAGGTGGCGCGAAGTGGCGGGGTCGAACACGCTGGTGCGCCCGAGCGCGCCTTCGAGCGCGTCCAGCGCGTCCTGCACCGCGTCGGCCAGCGCCACCGCGCGCGGCGTGGGCCGCACGCCGCCGCTGGCGCGCATGAACAGTGGGTCTTTCACCAGCAGCCGCAACCGCGTGAGGCCGTGGCTCACCGCAGGCTGCGTCAGGCCCAGGCGTTCCGCCGCGCGGCTCACGCTGCCTGCGCGGTACACCTCGGCGAACAGCCGCAACAGGTTCAGGTCGATGTCTCTGACATGCATGGCGCTAATGTCACTTAGTGGTCTCATTGTATGGATCGATCATGCTCGAACACCCATACTCGCGCGATTCCACCCCATACCCACGGAGACAGTCGCTTGGAAGTTTCATTCAGCGAGGAGATCAAGTCCCTGCAGCTCGGTGCGGGCCACACCTTTCACGGTGAAGGCATCCTGGCCATCACCAAAGGGCTGCTGCAGTCGGGCGTGTCCTACGTGGGCGGCTACCAGGGCGCGCCCGTGTCGCACCTGCTCGACGTGATGGTGCAGGCCAAGCCCTACCTCGACACCCTGGGCGTGCACGTGGAGGCGTGCTCCAACGAGGCCTCGGCCGCGGCCATGCTGGGCGCCTCCATCCACTACCCGGTGCGCGGCGCCGTCACCTGGAAATCGATCGTCGGCACCAACGTCGCGGCCGACGCGCTCTCCAACCTGGCCTCGCCAGGCGTGACCGGCGGCGTGCTGATCGTGGTGGGCGAAGACTATGGCGAAGGCGCCAGCGTGATCCAGGAGCGCACCCACGCTTACGCGCTCAAGAGCGGCATGCTGTTGCTCGACCCACGGCCCGAGCTGGCGCAGATGGTGCACATGGTCGAGCACGGCTTTCGGCTGTCCGAGGCGTCGAACATGCCGGCCATCATGGAACTGCGCATCCGCGCCTGCCACGTGCGCGGCAGCTTCGAGGCGAAGGACAACATCGCGCCCGCCATCTCCACGCAGCACCTGATCCAGGAACCCGCGGGCTTCGACTACATGCGCCTGGCGCACCCGCCCGTGACCTTCCGCCACGAGAAGCTCAAGGGCGAGCAGCGCGTTCCCGCGGCGCGGCGCTACATCGCCGAGCACGGCCTCAACGAGCTGTTTGCCGGCGAGCACAAGGACCTTGGCCTGATCGTGCAGGGCGGGCTCTACAACACCTTGATCCGCGCGCTGCAGCAGTTCGGTCTGGCTGACACCTTCGGTGACACGAAGATCCCGATGCTGGTGCTCAACGTGACCAGCCCGCTGGTGCCCGAACAGCTGGAACGCTTCTGCGACGACAAGCGCGCTGTGCTGCTGCTGGAGGAAGGCCAGCCCGAATACATCGAGCAGGAACTGGCCACGCTGCTGCGCCGCGCCGGCATCACCACCCCGCTGCACGGCAAGGACCTGCTGCCCAGCGCGGGCGAGTACACCGCCGAAGTGATGTCGCAGGGCCTGGCTTCTTTCGTCGAGCGCTACCTGGGCAGCGACGATGCCGCGCTGGCCTCTGCCCGCGCCTGGCTGCAGGGCAACGCGCAGCGCCGCGCCGACGTGGCCAAGGCCGTGGGCGGCGCTCTGCCCGCGCGGCCGCCGGGCATGTGCATCGGCTGCCCCGAGCGGCCGGTGTTCTCGGCCTTGAAGCTCGCGCAGCAGGACGTGGGGCCGGTGCACATCGCGGGCGACATCGGCTGCCACGCGCTGGCCACCTTCGAGCCCTTCTCCTTCGGCCATTCCATCCTGGGCTACGGCATGAGCCTGGCCAGCCGCGCGGGCGTGTCGCCGCTGATGCGCCGGCGCGTGCTCTCGGTGATGGGCGACGGCGGCTTCTGGCACAACGGCCTGCTCACCGGCGTGCAGAGCGCGCTCTTCAACGGCGACGACGCGGTGCTGCTGATCTTCAAGAACGGCTACACCTCGGCCACCGGCACGCAGGACATCATTTCCACGCCCGGCGAACAGGCCAAGGAAGTGGCGGCCGACAAGGCGCAGAGCCTGGCGCACACCAACCAGACCATCGAAAGCACCCTCAAGGGCCTGGGCGTGCAATGGCTGCGCACGGTACACACCTATGAGGTGGATACCGTGCGCGCCACGCTCACCGAGGCCTTCACCACCGACTTCCAGGGCCTCAAGGTGATCGTGGCCGAGGGCGAATGCCAGCTCGAGCGCCAGCGCCGCATCAAGCCCTGGATCGCCAGCCTGCTCAAGAACGGCGAGCGCGTGCTGCGCGTGAAGTACGGTGTGGACGAGGACGTGTGTAACGGCGACCACGCCTGCATCCGACTCTCGGGCTGCCCCACGCTCACGCTGAAAGACAACCCCGACCCGCTCAAGGTCGACCCGGTGGCCACGGTCATCGACGGCTGCGTGGGCTGCGGCCTGTGCGGCGCCAACGCGCACGCGGCCACGCTGTGCCCTTCCTTCTACCGCGCCGAGGTGGTGCAGAACCCGCGCTGGCACGAACGCCTGCTCGATGCCATCCGCGCGCCCCTCGTCCGTCTGCTCCAAGTGGCCTGACCATGTCTGCACCCCAACCCATTTCCCTCCTGCTCTGCGCCCTTGGTGGCGAAGGCGGCGGCACGCTGACCGACTGGCTGGTGGACACCGCGCGCCACGCCGGTTACGCGGCGCAGGCCACCAGCATCCCCGGCGTGGCACAGCGCACCGGCGCCACCACCTACTACCTCGAGGTGTTGCCCGTGCCACTGACGCAGCTCGCCGGTCGCCGCCCCGTGTTCGGCCTGAACCCGCTGCCGGGCCGGCTCGACGCGCTGGTGTCGTCCGAGCTGCTGGAGACCGGTCGCCAGATCGGCAACGGCCTGGCCTCGGCCGACCACACGCTGGTGATCACCTCCTCCTCGCGGGCGCTCACCACCGCCGAGAAGATGGCGCTGGGCGACGGCCGCCGCGACGAGGCGCCGTTGCTCCAATTGGTGCGCGAGCACAGCCGCGCGCACCACGTGCTCGACATGGCCGCGCTCACGCGCGAGGCGGGCACGGTGGTGAGCGCGGTGATGCTGGGCGCCATCGCGGCCAGCGGTCTGCTGCCGTTTGCGCGCGCCGACTACGAAGCCGTGGTGGGCGCGGGCGGGCACGCCAAAGCCAGTCTGCGCGGCTTTGCACTTGCCTTTGACGCGGTGAGCGCGCAGCGCCAGCAGGCACGCTGGGTAGAACAGGTGCTGCACAGCGACGACGAGCCGGCCGCCGCTCCTGCGGCCACGCCCGCCGCGCTGCTGGCGCCCTTCCCCACCGCCCTGCACGACATCGTGGCCCTGGGCCACGCGCGCGTGGCCGAGTACCAGGACGCTGCCTACGGCCAGCGCTACCTCGATCGCCTGCAGCGTGTGCTGGCGGCCGAGCGCGCGGGCGACCCGGCCGCCTCCCAGGCCCACGCCACCACCCGCGAAACCGCGCGCTGGCTGGCGCTGTGGATGGCCTTCGACGACATCGTGCGCGTGGCCGAACTCAAGGCACGCGCCAGCCGCGCCGAACGCGTGCGCCGCGAGGTGAAGGCCAAGGACGGCGATCTGCTGCGCACCTTCGACCACTTCAAGCCCGGCGCGCCCGAGTTTGCCGCCCTGCTGCCCGAATCGCTGGCGCAGCGCGTGCTGGCCTGGGACCGGCGCCGCGTGCAAACGGGCAAAGTGCCGTGGGCACTGCCGATCAAGGTGGCCAGCCATGGCGTGCTGGGGCTGCTGGCGCTGCGCGCACTGGCCGCCTGCAAGCGCCTGCGGCCCCAGGGCAGCCGCTTCGCCACCGAACAGGCGCTCATCGAGCGCTGGCTGGCCGCCGTGGAACGCGGCGCGCAGGCCGATGCGCGCCTGGGCCACGAGCTCGCACAATGCGGCCGCCTCATCAAGGGCTATGGCAGCACCAACGAGCGCGGCAAAGACAACCTCCTGCACATCGTGGACCACCTGGCAGACCCCGCGCGCGCCGATGCCGCCAACGCGGTGGCGCAGGCCCGCCAGGCCGCTCTGGCCGACGAAGCCGGCACCGCGCTGGATCGCACGCTGCAGCAGCACGGTGCGCCCGCGCGTCCGCTCAAGCCGCAGCCGGTCCGCTGGCATCACAATCCGCGACTGAAAAAAGCGCGCAGCTGAGTTCCGTTTCGCCCACCACAACGACAGGAGACACGCCATGACATCGATCCTCACCCGCACCGCGCTGGCCGCCGCCGTGACGGTGGCCACGCTGGCAACCACGCCCGCCGCTCTGGCGCAGGCCTGGCCCGACAAGCCGATCAAGGTGGTGGTGGGCTTTCCGCCCGGTGGCGCTGCCGACCAGATCGCGCGGCTCATCGCCACCCCGCTGGGCGAGGCGCTGGGCCAGAGCGTGGTGGTGGAGAACCGCGCCGGCGCCAACGGCAACGTGGCTGGCGACGCGGTGGCCAAATCACCGGCCGATGGCTACACGCTGCTGCTGTCCTCGGGTGGCATGGTGTCGGTGAACCCGCACATCTACGCCCGCATGGCCTTCGACCCGGTGAAGGACCTCACGCCGGTGGCCTCGGCCGCGCGCGTGGCGGTGTACCTGATGGCACGCGGCAATCTCGAGGTGAACAACGTCAAGGAGTTCATCGACTACGTGAAGGTGCGCCCCGGCCGCCTGAGCTACGGTTCGGCGGGCAACGGCAGCTCCCCGCACCTGGCGGGCGAGATGTTCAAGAGCCAGGCCGGCCTGTTCGCGGTGCACGTGCCCTACCGCGGCGCAGCACCCGCGCTCAACGATCTGTTGGGCAACCAGATCGACTTCTATTTCGACCCGGGCATTGGCCTGCAGCACGCCAGGAGCGGCCGCCTGAAGCTGCTCGCGGTCGGCAGCAGCAAGCGCTCGCCGCTCTTCCCGGACGTGCCCACGCTCGACGAAGCCGGCCTCAAGGGCTTCGACGCCGACACGGTGTTCGGCTTTTACGCGCCCGCGGCCACACCACCCGCGGTCATCGCGCGCCTGAACACCGAGATCAACAAGATCCTGGCCACACCAGCCGTGCGCGAGCGCATGATCGCCCTCGGCGGTGAGGCGCTGCCGCTGTCGCCGGCCGAGTTCGGCAAACGCGGCATGGACGACTCCAGGCGCTTCGGCGCGATCATCAAGGAACGCAAGATCACGGCCGACTGAACCATGCTGCAGTTCCAGGTCCGCAAGGACGCACTCGCCACCACCCGCCTGGTCACCCTGGTCGACGCGCCGCTCGCCCCCGGTGAGGTGCGGGTGCGCGTGGATCACTTCGCCTACACCGCCAACAACATCACCTACGCCGCCTTCGGCGAGGCGATGAACTACTGGCGCTTCTTCCCCGTGGCCGAGGAGGCCGACACCTGGGGTGTGGTGCCGGTGTGGGGCTTCGGGGTGGTGGTGCAGTCGCTGCACCCGGGTGTGGCGGTGGGTGAGCGGCTCTACGGCTACTGGCCCATGGCCACGCACGCTGTGCTGCAACCGGCGCGTCTGTCGTCCGGGCATTTCTTCGATGGCGCGGCGCACCGCGCCGGGCTGCACGCGGTCTACAACCAGTACCTGCGCTGCAGCGCCGACCCGCTGTACCGCGCCGACCGCGAAGGCCTGCAGGCGCTGCTGCGCCCGCTGTTCCTGACCGCGTGGCTGATCGATGACTTCCTCGCCGACAACGCGTTCTTCGGCATCACCGCCGAAGGGCGGCGCGGCGCGCTGCTGCTCTCTTCGGCCAGCAGCAAGACGGCCTACGCCACCGCCGCGCAGCTGGCGCAGCGCAACGGGGTGGAGGTGATCGGCCTGACCTCGGCCGCCAACGTGGCCTTCTGTGAAGGCCTGGGTGTGTACCACCGCGTGTTGCGCTACGACCAGTTCGACACGCTGCCCGCCGACATGCCCTGCGTCTATGTCGACTTTGCCGGCAGCGCCAGCCTGCGTCGCGCGGTTCACGAGCGCTTCGGCGCCCTCGCGCACAGCAGCGCCATCGGCGGCACGCACGTCACCGATCTGGGCGGCGGCCAGGATTTGCCTGGCCCGCGTCCGGTGCTGTTCTTCGCACCCGCCCAGGCCAAGAAGCGCCACGGCGACTGGGGCGCGGCCGATTTCAATGCCCGCCTCGAACGCGCGTGGCACGCGTTCATCGAGCAGGTGAGTCAACCTGCCGCCCCGTGGCTGGTGGTGCGAGAACATCGCGGTGTTGACGGCGTACAGGCCGCGCACACGCTGGTGCTGGGCGGCCAGGGCGACCCGCGCCTGGGGCACATGCTCTCGCTGCACGGCTGAGGCGATCACGAGCGGGCGCAGAATCGCCGGCCTTCAACACAAGGAGTTGCGCATGTCAGCAGAGAAGGTCGCCATCGTCACCGCGAGCGGCAGCGGCATGGGTGCCGCGGTGGCACGCCGGCTGGCCAAGGATGGGTACCGGGTCGCGATCCTGTCGTCATCCGGCAAGGGCGAGACGCTCGCAAAGGAACTGGGTGGTCTCGGTGTCACGGGCTCCAACCAGTCACCGAGCGACCTGCAGCGATTGGTGGACCAGACCCTGCAGCGCTGGGGCCGCATCGACGCGCTGGTGAACAGCGCCGGCCACGGGCCCAAGGGCCCGCTGCTGGAGATCACCGACGAGCAGTGGCACCAAGGCCTGGACGTCTACTTTCTCAATGCCGTGCGCCCCACGCGGCTGGTCACGCCGCACATGGTCAGGCAGGGCGGCGGCACCATCGTCAACATCTCCACCGCCTGGGCTTTCGAGCCGAGCCCGATGTTTCCGACCTCGGCCGTGGCGCGCACGGGTCTGGCGGCGTTCACCAAACTCTTTGCCGACCAGTACGCGCCGCACAACGTGCGCATGAACAACGTGCTGCCGGGCTGGATCGACAGCCTGCCGCCCACCGATGCGCGCCGCGACAGCGTGCCCATGCAGCGCTACGGCACGGCCGACGAGATCGCAGCCACGGTGGCCTTTCTCGTCTCGGACGGCGCGGGCTACATCACGGGGCAAAACCTGCGGGTGGATGGCGGGTTGATGCGTTCGATCTGAAGCAGCACCACCAGACGCTCAGATTGCCACCAGCTGCCGGATGCCCTTGTCCTGCATCTCGCTGCCCGGCCCGCTGGCGATGACTTCGCCACGTTCCATCACGCAGTAGCGATCGGCCAGGGCCTCGGCGAAGTCGTAGTACTGCTCCACCAGCAGCACGGCCATGGGCTCGCCGTCCAGGCCGCGGTCGGCCAGCTGGCGCAGAACGCGGCCGATGTCCTTGATGATGTTGGGCTGGATGCCCTCGGTGGGCTCGTCCAGGATCAGCAGGCGAGGCTTGCTGGCCAGCGCGCGCGCAATGGCCAGTTGCTGCTGCTGCCCGCCGGACAGATCGCCGCCGCGACGGCCCAGCATCTGCTGCAGCACCGGGAACAATTCGAACAACTGCGGCGGCACCGGTGTGCCGGCTGGCCGCGTCGCCAGGCCCATCTGAAGGTTCTCCTGCACCGTGAGGCGCGCAAAGATCTCACGCCCCTGCGGTACGTAGCCCATGCCCAGATGCGCACGCACGTAGGGCGCGGCGCCCTGCACCGCCTGGCCGTTGAAGACGATGTCGCCGCTCTTGATGGGCACCAGGCCCATGAGCGACTTGAGCAGCGTGGTCTTGCCCACGCCGTTGCGGCCCAGCACCACCGTGATCTGGCCCACCTGCGCCTGCAGGCTGACCCCGCGCAGGATGTGGCTGCCGCCGTAGTACTGGTGAACGTCTTTCACTTCAAGCATGTCAGCGTCCCAGGTAAACCTCGATGACACGCTCGTCTGCCTGCACCTCGTCGAGCGTTCCTTCGGCCAGCACCGACCCGTCGCACAGCACCGTCACCTTCTCGGCGATGGTGCGGATGAAGGCCATGTCGTGCTCCACCACCATGAGCGAATGCCGGCCCTTCAGCGTCAGGAAGAGCTGCGCGGTGCGCTCGGTTTCCTCATCGGTCATGCCGGCCACGGGTTCGTCCAGCAGCAGGAGCTTCGGGTCCTGCATGAGCAGCATGCCGATCTCCAGCCACTGCTTCTGGCCGTGGCTGAGTTCGCCGGCCGGGCGCGTTACTTGAGCGGCGAGCTGGATGGTGAGCAGCACCTCGCCAAGGCGGTCGCGCTGTTCGCCCGTCGGCGCAAAGCGCATCGAAGGCCAGACGCCCTTGTGGGTTGCCAGCGCAAGCTCCAGGTTCTCGTATACGGTGAGTTGCTCGAACACCGTGGGCTTCTGGAACTTGCGGCCGATGCCCAGGGCCGCTATATCGGCCTCGCGGTGGCGCAGCAGGTCGATGGTGGAACCGAAGAAGACCGTGCCTTTGTCGGGCCGGGTCTTGCCGGTGATGATGTCCATCATCGTGGTCTTGCCCGCGCCATTGGGGCCGATGATGCAGCGCAGCTCGCCGGGCGCGATGTCCAGCGACAGGCCGTTGATGGCCTTGAAGCCGTCGAAGGCGACGTGCACGTCCTCGAGGTAGAGGATGCGGCCGTGCGTAAGGTCGACCTCGCCCGGCACCAGCGGCCGCGCGAAGCCGGCCTGGCGGCCGCCTGATTCGGTCTTGCCCGAGTACAGGATGCCCGCAAACTTCTGCATGCGCTCGGCGCCGGCCTGCATCAGATCCGGCGTCATGCCTGACCTCCCTTGCGCAGCTTCTTCACCAACCCCACCACCCCCTGTGGCATGAACAGCGTGACAGCAATGAACAGGGCACCAAGCACATAAAGCCAGAACTCGGGGAAGGTCACGGTCAGCCAGCTCTTGGCGCCATTGACCAGGAACGCGCCCACGATCGGGCCGATCAGCGTGCCGCGCCCGCCCACCGCAGCCCAGATCGCGATCTCGATGCTGTTGGCCGGGCTCATCTCGCTCGGGTTGATGATGCCCACCTGCGGCACGTAGAGCGCGCCGGCCACGCCGCACATCACGGCCGAGATGGTCCAGATGGTGAGCTTGTAGGGCAGCGGGTTGTAGCCGCAGAACATCACGCGGCTCTCGGCATCGCGCACGGCCTGCAGCACGCGGCCGAACTTGCTGCCCACCAGCCAGCGCGCGAACAGGAAGAAGCCCAGCAGCGTGAGGCCGGTCAGCACGAACAGCGTCATGCGCATGTTCTGCGTGGCCAGCGGCATGCCGAGGATGCGCTTGAAGTCGGTGAAGCCGTTGTTGCCGCCGAAGCCGGTCTCGTTGCGGAAGAACAGCAGCAGCGCGGCGAAGGTGAGCGCCTGCGTGATGATGGAGAAGTACACGCCCTTGATGCGCGAGCGGAAGGCGAAGTAGCCGAACACGAAGGCCACGCCACCCGGCACCAGCACCACGAGCGCGAGCGTGGCGATGAAACTGTCCGACAGGGCCCAGTGCCAGGGCAGTTCCTTCCAGTCGAGGAATACCATGAAGTCCGGCAGGTCGCTCTGGTACTGGCCGTCGCGGCCAATCTGGCGCATGAGGTACATGCCCATCATGTAGCCGCCGAGCGCGAAGAACAGGCCGTGGCCGAGCGAGAGGATGCCGCTGTAGCCCCAGATCAGGTCCATGGCAAGGGCGCAGATGGCGTAGCACATGATCTTGCCGATCAACGCCACCGCGTAGTCGCTCAGATGCAGCGCGCTCGATTCGGGCACCAGCAGGTTGAGCACCGGCGCCAGCGCGCACACCGCGAGCAGCGCGATCAGGAAGGCGCTCCAGCCGGCGCGCGTGAGCAGGGGTGCGCGGGATGGGAGCACCACCGTTTGTGCCTGGGGCATACCCGTCATGCTTCCACGCTCCGGCCCTTGAGGGCAAAGATGCCTTGCGGGCGCTTCTGGATGAACACGATGATGAACACCAGCACCGCAATCTTGGCCAGCACCGCACCGGCCCATCCTTCAATGAATTTGTTGAGCAGACCCAGGCCGAGCGCGGCGTACACCGTGCCCGCGAGCTGGCCCACGCCGCCCAGCACCACCACCATGAACGAGTCAACGATGTAAGCCTGCCCGAGGTCGGGGCCGACATTGCCGATCTGCGACAGCGCGCAGCCAGCGAGCCCCGCGATGCCGGAGCCCAGCGCGAAGGCCCAGGTGTCGATGCGCGCGGTGTTAACGCCCATGCTGGCAGCGATCGGGCGGTTCTGTGTGACGCCGCGCACAAACAAGCCCAGCCGGGTGCGCGCGATCAGCAGCGCCACGCCAATGAGCACGGCCGCCGCGAAGGCCAGGATGACGAGCCGGTTGAACGGCAGGTTCAGGCTGCCCAGCAGCGTGATGTTGCCGCTCATCCAGCTCGGGTTTTCCACGGCCACGTTCTGCGCGCCGAAGAGGCTGCGCACCGCCTGCATGAGCACGAGCGAAATGCCCCAGGTGGCCAGCAGCGTCTCCAGCGGACGGCCGTAGAGGAAGCGGATCACCGTGCGCTCCATCACCGCGCCAACCAACGCCGAGGCGGCAAAGGCCGCAGGCAGCGCAAGCAGCAGATAGGCGTCGAACCAGTCCGGCAAGTAGGTGCGGAACAGGCCCTGCACCAGCCAGGTGGCGTAGGCGCCGATCATGATCAGCTCACCATGGGCCATGTTGATGACACCCATCAACCCGTAGGTGATGGCCAGGCCCAGCGCCGCGAGCAGCAGGATGCTGCCCAGGCTGATGCCGGTGAAGGCCTGGCCCAAGCCGCTGGCCAGCGCCACGCGGCGGTCGATGGCGGCGAGCGACTTCGCGAGTGCGGCCTTCACGGCGGCGCTGTTTTCGCTCTGGAGCCGCTCCTCGATAAGGGGACGCACGATGGGCTGGCGCGCCTCGCCCAGTTTGGTGGCTGCGGCCAGGCGCAGCGCCTCGTCCTCGCTGGCGAGCTGCATGGCCGCCTGCGCGAGTTCGAGCGATTGGCGGGCCTGCGCATCAAGCTCACCGGCGAGCGCCTTTTCGATCAGGGGAAGCCCGGCGGGGTCGGGGTCGCTGAAGGCGTTGCGCTGCAGGCTGCGCGCCGCCTCGCGCTGGCGCGCGGGCCCGGCGGTGAAGAGTTCGATGCCGGCGAGCGCGGTGTCGAGCGCACCGCGCAGGCGGTTGTTGACCATGGCGTCTTCAACCATGTCGGGCGGCGTTGCGGCCTGCCCGCTCACCGCGTCGCGCGCGCCGTCACCGTCGACGATGAAGACCTGCGTTTCGCTGAACTTGAGCGACTCGGCGGCGAGCGCGCGCAGCACGTCGGCTGCGCGCGCGTCGCCCGAGCCGGCGAGGCGGTTGATGGCGGCAATGCGTTCATCCGTGTCGCCACGCGCCACGGCCAGCGCGTCGGCGGCGCTCAGCGCATGGGCGGGGCCAGCCAGCGCACAACAGGCCGCCAGCAGCACACAACAACGGACGAACACACCCCGCATCACACCCCCGCCTTACTTGGACGCGACCTTGGCGGCCTTGGTCGGCACGTTCTTCTTGCCCTTGTTCTCGGGGATGTAGTCGCTCCACGGGTCGGCCACCACCGGGCCCGGGGTCTTCCACACCACGTTGAACTGGCCGTCGGCACGCACCTCGCCGATGAACACCGGCTTGTGCAGGTGGTGGTTCTCCTTGTCCATGGTGGAAATGAAGCCGCCCGGGGCCTGGAAGGTCTGGCCGTACATGGCCGTGCGCACCTTGTCGACGTCGGTGCTCTTGGCCTTGGTGACCGCCTGCGCCCACATGTTGAAGCCGATGTAGGTGGCCTCCATCGGGTCGTTGGTGATGGGCTTGTCCTTGTGGCCGGCGATGTTCTTGGCCTTGGCGTAGTCGCTCCACTTCTTCACGAACGCGGTGTTGGCCGGGCTCTTGATGCTCATGAAGTAGTTCCAGGCGGCCAGGTGGCCCACCAGCGGCTTGGTGTCCACGCCGCGCAGCTCTTCCTCACCCACCGAGAAGGCGACCACGGGCACGTCCTTGGCGGACAGGCCGGCGTTGCCGAGTTCCTTGTAGAACGGCACGTTGGAGTCGCCGTTGATGGTGGACACCACGGCGGTCTTCTTGCCTTCGGCCGAGAACTTCTTGATCTTGGCGATGATGGTCTGGTAGTCGCTGTGGCCGAAGGGGGTGTACTCCTCCATGATGTCGGCGTCGGCCACACCCTTGCTCTTCAGGAAGGCGCGCAGGATCTTGTTGGTGGTGCGCGGGTAGACGTAGTCGGTGCCCAGCAGCACCCAGCGCTTGGCCGAACCGCCGTCCTTGCTCATCAGGTATTCCACCGCGGGAATGGCCTGCTGGTTGGGCGCGGCGCCGGTGTAGAACACGTTGGGGCTGAGCTCTTCGCCTTCGTATTGCACGGGGTAGAACAGCAGGCCGTTGTTCTCTTCCACCACCGGCAGCACCGACTTGCGGCTCACCGACGTCCAGCAGCCAAAGATCACGGCCACCTTGTCCTGCGTCAGCAGCTGCTTGGTCTTCTCGGCGAACAGCGGCCAGTTGGAGGCCGGGTCCACCACCACGGGCTCGAGCTTCTTGCCGAGCACGCCGCCCTTGGCGTTGATCTCGTCGATCGCCATCAGCACCGTGTCCTTGAGCACGGTCTCCGAAATGGCCATGGTGCCCGAGAGGCTGTGCAGCACACCGACCTTGATGGTCTCCTGCGCGTGGGCGCTCAGGCCGGTGAAGCCGAGCGAGGCCGCCGTGGCGGCAGCTGCGAGCGTTTTCAGCGTCAGGCGACGCGGTTGGGAAATGTTCGACATGGCGCTTCTCCGTGGATCTGTGGATGGGTTTCGTGGCCGCACTCGACGCCCGACACGGCATGGGGAGTGGACCGGGCTGATGCTAGGAACCCGGATGGGCAGCGTCTGTACGCCAGGTGGCGTACGTGCCGCATTCATGACGAAACGATGAGCACCGGAACAAAGGTCTGGCGCCACGTGACGCAGAGGGTGGCACGCCGTATCGACTGCCACCGATACGAACACAGGCCAGCACATCCATCGCATCCGCACCAGGGGAGCTTCGGGCACTCCGTGTGGATCGTCGCCAGTTCATCCGACACCATGAGATCACGCAGCATTTCAGAACCCACCGCGGCCCGCTCCAGCCTGTTGCCAAGCCCGGAGTCAAGCCGGTTGTCCTCCAGCGGTGTATATGGCAGCAGAGAGCACGGACCCTTCGCGAAATCCCGCCTGATCGTCGTATCGCTCGCATCGGCACCACCGGATGAGCAAACCGAGGCCCAGCTCGATCAATGGGAATCCGACCTGCGGGAGCAGGACCTTCGAATGATTCACGCAGAGCTGGGTGAGGAAGAAGGTGCGGCGGCACATCTGTGGGAACTGATTGAACCGCACATGGACGAGCAAACACAGTTGGTTGTTCTGCGTGCACCCGGCGACGCGGCAGCGCAGGCGATTGCCGCAGTCACACATGTGCTCACCCACCGCCTTCGGTCGATGCATTCCCCATTGCCGGAGCTCATCGTCGTTGACGAGGGCACCCTGGTGGACGGGGATCTGCCAGCGGCCTTGATGGCCGCCTTGAGTGCACACGACAGCGACGCCAGCAACGGTATTGACGAGCGCCTGACGGCGTTTCGCGAGCTCATTGGTCTTGGCGATCCGTTCGAGCCGATGCCCGTCGGCCTGCTCATTGCCAAGGCCGGTCCACTCACAGACGACGAGCGATGTGTGCTGGAACAACTGCAGCACCTGACGGCACCCGCACCGCTGCTGTGCCTGACGTTGGCCGACCCTCTCACGGACATGGATCGACTCAAGACGGTTCTCTCGGTATCTCTCACGCCGCTCACGCCCACCGTGATTCTTGCAAACGGGCCTGATGATCGCAGCGCTGTTCTTCTCAGTCATGAACTCATGATGTTCAGCCAGGACCTGCACAGCGGCGATCCACTTGCAACGCCCGTGATCGCCGGGCTGTGCAACCCCACGCTGAAGGTTTCGAACCCGCACCTGCCCCTTGATGCGCTCAAGGCCTTTGCCGAGACAGCAAAAAAGCAGTGGAGCGATTCGGTGGCATGGCAAGACCAGCAGTACCTCAAGCGCCTGCAGGAATGGGTGTGCCAGCCGGGAAACTGCTCGTCGCGCTACCCCTACGCGGGCGCAACGTTTGTACGGTACTGGGCCCGGCTGCTGAGCGCAATGCAAGGAAAGCCCCACGTAGGCATTGATGCCCTCGTTTCCCTGCTTGGCCTCGCACGCATGCCCCCGCTTCCAGGCAACCGGCGCTTCGAAACGCTGATACTGACGCAATGCGCGTTCACCGACTTCAAGCAGCTGCCCGCCGGTATCAAACGCCTTCACATTAGGGACGGCGGCCTCATCGATATCGAGCTGGACCCGGTCATGCTGTCGCATTGCGAGGAGCTTCACCTCGAGCGCAACGCATTCACAAAGGTTCCCGCCTGCATCTGGCAGCTACCCAAAACCGTACAGGTCTATCTGGACGGCAACCCGCTGAGCGACAACGCGCGGCGCACACTGGCCGCGACCCGCAATGTGCCGGGCTACCTGGGGCCGACCTTCGTTCTGCCCAACCTGGCTCCAACCGAAGAGACCGAACCCGATCTGGCCCGAGCCCTGCGCGCGGTATTCGGTTCGGACTCGATCTCTCGGGTTCCCGTGGCCTGGAGTCTCGCGATTCGGCGCATGGCCAAGCCCGAGTTCATCGACTGGGTCACACGACTCAGCGAACTGCCTGGCGGCTTGCGTGAACGCATTGCACCCATGCTTGGCTCACTCATGGCGCAGTGCGCCATCAGCAAATCATTGCGACGGATCGTGTTGCAGACCGTTTACGAGGCGAGCATCAGCTGCAACGACCGCATCCTGCTGAGCTGGGAGCGCGTGCAACTTGCCCGCCGATGCCACGACGCCATTCGCCACAAGTGGCCCCCGGCCGAGCTCATTTCGCTTGCGCGGCAGGTGTTCCGCATCGAGGAAATGATGAAGATGGCTCAGCAAAAGATCCGACAGCTGCACCAGGCAGCAGAGGAGCGCGGGGAAGACGGCGAAGACGTTGACGACCTGCAAGCGGTTATGGCCTACCTGTCGATGGGCCACGGCCCTCTGGGTTACGACAACGACACCGGCTTTGGCCAGTTCATCAACGAGGAGATCTCAGGCGTCTCATTGAAGGACGTTGCCCGCGCCATCAAGCAAATCCAGCGATCCGAGAACGCACACTTCTTGAGATTTCTCGTCACTTGGGAGCCCTGGATTGCAACGATCAAAGCACGCAAGCCAGATCAGTTGGCATCGCTACAAAACGACTTCAACAACGATGAATTGAGGCAGCGGATCACGCGCCGGGTCACCCGCCGCGCGCTCGAGGCCGGCCTGACCGGGCACGAACTGGACGATGCCGTGACCAAAGGCATGGCCGAGTTCTTCGAGCGACGCCGCTACCGCAGGCTGTCGCGACTGAGCACGGAACTGCTGCAGGAGCTGGGCGCCGCCGACTTGTTGAGCCCCCCCTGGCCCGCCCAGGAGACGGCGAACACGCCGAAGAAGAAATGAGATCACGAAGCACTTCCCCATCACACGGCGCATCGCGGCTGAACACGCAGCCACCGCCGATTCAAACGCAGAGCAACCGCACTGGCCGCACGAGTACCGATACACAGCTCACTCGGCCCGACGACGATACCGTGGAGCACGAGCCGTCAACGCCAACACCCGCTGACTCAACCCATCTGGCGTCCCGGGTGTGCCTGGGTGACTTGACGCTTCAGGTTCCGGTGGGTCTGGTCATGCTGACCACCACCGCGTTGACACCCGTCGAGCAACAGACGCTACAGACGCTCGAGTCCCGCATGCGTCCGATCCCGCTGCTGTGCATCGAAGTGCGCAACGTCAGGGGGTTGTCAAGCCTGCAGCCCCACCTTGAGCGCCTGCTTTGCGCCACCACGCCCACCATTGTGCTGACGAAGGGCACCATGGACACGACCGCCCACGCGGTGTGCGGGTGGCTGCGTCAGTTGACGCTGGAGGGCGCCGAAGACATCCCCAGTGCAACTGGGTATCCAACCCGCCCCGACATATTCAACGGCAGCCATGGCTTCCAACTCGTGCATTTCGAGCCGTATCTCGACCGGATTCGCGTTCATTGGCCACAAAACGTCCAGCAGGGCGACGACGCGTACTGGTGCCGATTGAAAGACTGGGCAGCCGACGCAGAAAACGGCAGCGCACCCGATGCGGTGAACCGTGTCATGAACGACCTTGTCTCCTGGATGCAATCAACCAACTCGAATGTGGCATCGTTACACGACCTCAGCCTGGATCTGGGTGGCATCGGCTTGCTGCCGCCACTGCCGCCGCGAAACATCCGGCACCTGACGTTGCTGGGTTGTGGCGTGACCGAACTTCACCCGCTGCCGATGTCGGTGACGCGGCTCACCCTGGCCGGCAACGGCTTGCACAGCCTGCAGATCGACCCGACATCGCTGCCGATGCTTCAAGTCCTGAACCTCGAAGGCAACCAGCTGAGTGAGCTGCCGACCTGCCTGTGGGCCCTGCCGCCAACGGTGAAGGTGTACCTGGCCGAGAACCCCTTGAGCGATGAAACCCTGCAAAAGCTGCAGCGTGCGCGCGAGCGCCCGTGGGGGCCGCGCTTTGTCTGGCCAGCTGGCCTGGGTTATCAGGCACACGCAAGCGTTCTGGAGCCGCTCAGCAGCGGCGCCTCGACACCAGAGGCGTACACCACGGATGGCGAGGAGGAGTGCGCCGAGCCCTTTGCCACGCCGACCGCGCCGCGAATGCCACGCTCCGTCCTTGGTGCTGCGAACAGATTCGAGGACTCGCGAGAAGTCTTCGCGGATTCAGCGCATGCCACACCGCCAGCGCGTCTTGGCGATGCCTTGGGTGCCCTGCTCGACAGCGACGACCTGCTCGACGACGACTCTGTTGAGGACTTGCTCGGAACACCCGCCTTCATCGCCTGGGTGCAGCGCCTGAGCGCACTGCCGTACAAGCAACGGGAGCGCTTTGCAGCGGGTATGGTCGATCTGATTGACCTATGCACCAGCGACGAAGAGCTTCGCGAGCTGGTGCTGGCCGTCGTGGAGGACGCCAGCGAGACGTGTGATGATCGCGTTACCCTCACCTGGGAACGCGTGCGGCTGCTGGTGCGCTGCCAAGGCGTTCTGCGCGAAGGCGTCGAGGAGAACCTTGACAAGGTCATCGCCCTGGCCCGCCAGGCCATGCGGCAAGAGACAGTGAGCAACATCTCGCAGAGGCACACCCGGCAGGCTGGGCTGCGACGCGATGCGGCGCCCGCGAACGACCGGGGACACACTGCAGAGGTGGAAGAAATCGAGATCCACCTGGCCTATCTTTCGCAGGCCGCCGGGCCGCTGGGTATCGAGATGGAGGCAGGCTTCGGGCGCTTCATCCAATCCGCCATCTCGGGGGTCACCCTGCGCGATGTGTCGCGTGCAATCAAGGCGGCTCAACAAGAGGAGAACCTGCACTTTCCGGATTTTCTGACGCAATGGTCGCCCTGGTTGCAGGTGTTGCGGCAGCTCGCACTGACCAGCATGCAAACCCTCGACGAGGAGTGCGCGGATCTGGATCGAATGAACACCTGGCATGTCGAGGCGATGCGCGCCGCGCACGAGGCAGGACTGAGCGGCAAGGAACTCGAGAATGCGGTGACCAAGGCATTGGCGCTGCGTGGCCGCGAATTTCGAACCGAACGCCTGCGAGAACTCACGCTGGCAGTGCTTGCCGAGCGCGGGCAACGCGGCCTGCTCGCGCCGGTTTGGACGACCCAGTAGGTGACTCAACCTGCCGGCGTGTCGAGCTGGCGCACGCGGTTGATCGCCATCGCCGCCGCCGCCGTGCGCGTCTCCACACCCATCTTCATGTGGATGCGCTCCAGGTGCTTCTTCACCGTGGCGGGGCTGGCGCCCAGGATGTCGGCGATGTCGCGGTTGATCTTGCCCTTGACGACCCAGTAGAGCACCTCGGCCTCGCGCGCGGTGAGGCCGAAGGCCGCGGCGAGTGCGGCGTAAACCGATTCGTTGGAGGTCTCCTGCATCACGATCAGCCAGTCCCCCTGGCCATGCGGGTCGCTGTCTTCGTCGCCCACGCGCTGGTGCAAGCGGAAGGTAAGTCGGCGCGGGCCATTCTCGATGGTGAGGCGTGGCGGCTCTTGCTGGGCGTGGGCGTCGGCGAGATGGCGACGCAGCCATTGCAGCACCGCAGGCGGCGTGGTGGGCGATTCGGTGCCGCAGTGCTGACGCAGCAGGTCGCGCGCCAGCGGGGTCTGCCACAGCAGGCGGCCATCGCTGACGCGCACGGTGATGCTGGCATAGCCGAAAGCGTCGAGGGCATGACGGGCCTGACTGCGCTCGAGGGCGCCTTCGCGTTGTTCACGCGCCTGCTTCAGGTGCAGGCCCATGCGCGCCATCACCTCGCGCGGCTTGATGGGTTTGGTCACGTAGTCCACGCCACCCGCCGCGAACGCCGTTTCCAGGTGCTCGGTGTCGGTGAGTCCGGTCATGAAGATGACCGGAATGCCCGCAGTGGCCGCATCGGCCTTGAGCCGGCGCGCAACCTCGAAACCGTCGATCCCAGGCATCACCGCGTCGAGCAGCACCATGTCGGGTAGGGCCTGGCGCGCGCGGCGGATGGCGCTCTCGCCGTCAAGCGCCACCAGCACGGTGTAACCGGCGTCGTCCAGCGCGTCGTGCAGTGGCGCCACGTTCTCGGGTACGTCATCGACGATCAACACCACGCGGTGTTCGCCGCGCGGCAGGCGAGCGCTTTCGCCCGTGTGCTCGACGTCAGGCATGGCCATGCAGCAGCCTTTGTTCAATGGCTTCGAAGCGAAATTCGCGCGCCAGCGCGGCCAGCGCCGTGGCGAGCGCCGCCTGTTCGGGCCGGCGGCGCACCCATTCGTCCAGCCACTGCAGGATGCCGCGCGTGTAGCCCAGGCGCACGAGCTCAAGCAGCGGTTCGATCTCGTCCCGGGCGGGGCGATCAGCGTGCGCGGGCGCGGCAAGGGGTGCGGCCTCGGCCGCGATCCAGCGCAGATCCAGCCGCTGCGCCAGCCAGGCGAGCAGCTCGTCGCGGCGCACCGGCTTGACGATGAAATCCTGCGCGAGCACACCGTCCTCGCCATCCAGTTCAACATGCAAGCCCTTGTCGAACGCGTTGGCCGACACGATCGCCAGCGGCACGGCGCCCCAGCCGCGGGTACGCAGGCGTCGGCGCGTTTCCCAGCCGTCGATGCCGGGCATCGCGAGGTCGAGAAAGATCGCGTGCGGGGCGTCCGGATCACCCGGGGCCAGGCCGTCCAGCAAGGCCAGCGCGTGCAGCCCGCTGGTGGCCATCTGCACCTCGAAGCCGAGCGGCGTCAGCCAGCGCTGCAGCAGTTCGCGGTCGGCCTCCTCGTTGTCGACCACCAGCACGCGCCGGCGCTCGCCCGCGTAAGCCACGGGTTGCACCGCCAACGGGCGTGCAGGCGGCGCCTCGCGCAGCTCGGGCAGGAACAAGCGCACCGTGAACACGCAGCCCGCGCCCGGCGCGCTGCGCACATTGAGTTCACCCCCCATCAGGTCGGTGAGCATCTTGGCAATGGTCAGCCCCAGGCCCGTGCCGGTGGCGCCTGCGCCCTCGCCCTGGCCGCGCGCAAAGGGTTCGAACACGCGCTCGATCTCGGCCGCTGTCATGCCCGGCCCGGTGTCGTGCACCTCGAACTGCGCCATCTCGCGCGCGTGGCTCACGCGCAGCCGTACCTGCCCAGCGCGCGTGAACTTCACCGCGTTGCCGACCAGATTGATGAGGATCTGACGCAGGCGCTTTTCGTCGGCACGCACCACCTCGGGCAAACGGCCGTGGGCGTCGTACACGAAGCGCAGGCCTTTGGCGGCGGCCTGCAGCTCGAACATGCCGGCCACCTCGGCCAGGGTGGCGGCAAAAGGCACGGGTTTCACATCGAGAGCGAGCTTGCCGGCTTCAATGCGCGCGATGTCCAGCGTGCCGTCGATGAGCGAGAGCAGGTGCTCGCCACCGCGCTGGATGACCCGCAGCGCCTGCGCCCGGTGCGGCGGCAGGCCGCTGTCCTCCTGCAGCAATTGCGCGTAACCCAGAATGCTGTTGAGCGGCGTGCGCAGCTCGTGGCTGATGGTGCTGATGTAGCGCGTCTTGGCCTGGTTGGCCTGCTCCGCTGCCCGCCTGGCCTGCTGCAGGGCCTCGTCGGTGCGCTTGTGCGATTCGATCTCCTGCATCAGCAGACGCGTCTGGCGGTTCGATTCTTCCTGCGCCACCACGCGGCTCTTGTGGGCGAGTACAAGCCACCAGGCCACGGTGGCGGCAATCAGCAGCAGCACCGCATACACGCGCACGAAGCCCGAGCGCAACGCGGTGTCGAGCAGCGAGAGGTTGCTGCCGAGGTCGTCGGCCAGGCTTTGCACCTCCTGCCGATACAGCAGGCCCAGCACCGCAGCCAGCAGCGGTGCGATGACGAGCATGATGAGCAGGTAATGCGCGAGACCGGCGTCCAGGTAGGGCCACATGCGCTGCGGCAGCACGCGGCGCAGTGTCGCCGACCATTGCTCGGACAATCGCGCGTGCGGCTTGCACAGATCGCCACAGCGCGCATCCAGCGTGCAGCACAGCGAGCAGATGGCGCCCTGGTAGGCTGGGCAGTGCGCCATGTCGGGGCCTTCGTACTCCCTTTCACAGATCACGCAGCGCTGGATGCGAAGCCTTGCATACCTGTCGTGCGCTACGGTGTCGGCCGTGCGGGCAATGTAGTAGCGCCCTTTCGTGGCCCAGGCGATCAGGGGCGCGGTGGCAAAGGCCGTGACCATGGCGATGACGGCAGAGAACGCCTCGGCCGTGGGCCCCATGAGTCCCATGTGGGCCGCAATCGACAGCACCGAGGCCAGCCCCATGGCACCCACACCCACCGGGTTGACATCGAACAGGTGCGCGCGCTTGAACTCGATGCCCTTCGGGCTCCAGCCCAGCGGCTTGTTGACCACCAGGTCTGCCACCACCGCCATGATCCAGGCGATGGCGATGTTGGAATACACACCCAGCACCTGCCCCAGCGCCTGGAACACGTTCATCTCCATCAACATGAACGCGATAAAGGTGTTGAACACCACCCAGACCACCCGCCCCGGGTGGCTGTGCGTGAGTCGCGAAAAGAAATTGCTCCAGGCCAGCGAGCCCGCGTAGGCGTTGGTCACGTTGATCTTCATCTGCGAGACCACCACGAACAGCGCCGTGGCCGCCACCGCCCAGCCGTAGTCGGCAAACACGTATTCGTAGGCCGCCAGGTACATCTGGTTCGGGTCCACCGCACGCTCGGGCGGCACCATGTGGCTGATGGCCAGGTACGCCAGCACCGCGCCACCGAGCATCTTGACCACACCCAGCAACACCCAGCCGGGGCCGCCCGCCAACACACCGGCCCACCAACGCGCGCGCCGCCCGGGCTGGACAGCGGGCATGAATCGAAGGTAGTCGGCCTGCTCGCCCATCTGCGTGATGAGGGCGATGCCTACCGTCAAAGCAGCACCAAAGAGGTGCCAATCGAAGCTTGCACCCCCTCCATGCGCACCGCCATAGTGCAGAACGTCGCTGAAGGCCTGTGGTGCCATGAGGGCCACGGCCACGAAGGGCACGACCATCATCACCAGCCACAGCGGCTGCGTCCAGACCTGGAAGCGGCTGATGACCGAGATCCCGTGCGTGACCAGTGGAATCACGACCACCGCGCAGATCAGGTAGCCCCAATGGGGCGGTATGCCCAGGGCCAGTTCGAGCGCGTAGGCCATGACCGCGGCCTCGAGCGCGAAGAAGATGAAGGTGAAGGAGGCGTAGATCAGCGACGTGATGGTCGAGCCGATGTAGCCAAACCCCGCACCGCGCGTGAGCAGGTCCATGTCGACGCCATGTCGCGCCGCATACACGCTGATGGGCAGGCCGGCCAGGAAGATGATGAGCCCGGTGACCAGGATGGCCAGCGCCGCGTTGACGAAGCCGTATTGCACCAGCAGCGTCGCGCCCAGGGCCTCCAGGATGAGGAACGACGCGGCGCCAAAGGCCGTGTTGGCCACGCGCCATTCGCTCCACTTGCGAAAACGCTGCGGCGTGAAGCGCAGCGCGTAGTCTTCCAGCGTTTCGCTGCCCACCCAGCTGTTGTAGTCCCGGCGCACCTTGATGATGCGCTGCGGGGCGTCGGCGGGCGGGGCGCTGGTCGGCGTGTTCACGGGACTGGCGGTGCAGCTTTCATGCCATTACCCTCGGCGGGTATGCCTTTTGCTGACCACCTGGCGAGGAGAACCGACTGCCCATGGACCTGACACCGCGCGAGAAAGACAAGCTGCTGATCTTCACCGCCGCGCTGCTGGCCGAGCGCCGCAAGGCCCGCGGCCTGAAGCTCAACCACCCCGAGGCCATCGCGCTCATCACCGCCGCCGTGATGGAGGGCGCTCGCGACGGGAAGAACGTGGCGCAACTGATGAGCGAAGGCCGAAGCGTGCTCACGCGCGCCGATGTGATGGACGGCGTGGCCGAGATGATCCCCGACATCCAGGTGGAAGCCACCTTCCCCGACGGGACCAAGCTCGTGACGGTGCACCAACCCATTCCCTGAAACCCGGAGGACAAACATGCGAACAACCATCACCACCGCCGCGGCCCTGCTGGCGGCCGCACCCGCATTGGCGCACGAGGGGCACGGCCTGTTCGGTACACATTGGCACGCGTCCGACGCCTGGGGCTTCGTGCTGCTGGCCGCGTTGGTGGGCCTGGCCATCTGGTCGTCGCGCAAGTGAGCCTGCGATGACCCCCGGCGAGTACCTCATCGACGAGGGCGAGCATGTCCTCAACCCCGGCCGCCGCACGCTCACCGTGGTGGTCAGGAACACAGCCAACCGGCCGATCCAGGTCGGCTCGCACTACCACTTCGCCGAAACCAACGGCGCGCTGGATTTCGACCGCGTGGCCGCGCGCGGCATGCGCCTGAACATCGCCAGCGGCACCGCGGTGCGCTTCGAGCCCGGGCAACAACGCACGGTGGAGCTGGTGGAATACGCGGGCGATCGTGTGGTGTACGGGTTCCGCGGCCTCGTTCAGGGAAGGTTGTGATGGCAACGATCAACCGACGCGCCTACGCCGACATGTTCGGCCCCACGGTGGGCGACCGTGTGCGCCTGGCGGACACAGACCTCGTGATCGAGATCGAGAAGGACTTCACCCTGGCCGCCGGTGGCTACGGTGAGGAGGTGAAATTCGGTGGTGGCAAGACCATCCGCGACGGCATGGCGCAATCGCAGCGCTCGCGTGCCCAAGGCGCCGTGGACACGGTGCTCACCAACGCGCTCATCGTCGACCACTGGGGCATCGTCAAGGCCGACATCGGCTTGAAGGACGGCCGCATCGCCGCCATCGGGAAGGCCGGCAACCCCGACACGCAGCCCGGTGTGGACATCGTCATCGGCCCCGGCACCGAGGTGATCGCCTGCGAGGGCATGATCGTCACGGCCGGCGGTATCGACAGCCATATCCACTTCATCTGCCCGCAACAGGTCGACGAGGCCCTGGCCTCGGGCATCACCACCATGCTCGGCGGCGGCACCGGCCCGGCCACGGGCACCTTCGCCACCACCTGCACGCCAGGGCCCTGGCACATCGAGCGCATGCTCCAGGCGGCCGACGGCCTGCCGATGAACATCGGCTTTCTGGGCAAGGGCAATGCCAGCCGGCCCGACGCACTGCACGAGCAGATCGAGGCCGGCGTGATCGGCATGAAGCTGCACGAGGACTGGGGCACCACGCCCTCGGCGATCGATCAGTGCCTGGCCGTCGCGGAAGAAACCGACACGCAGGTCGCCATCCACAGCGACACGCTCAACGAGTCGGGTTTCGTGGAGAACACCATCGAGGCGACGAAGGGCAGAACGCTCTGCGCCTTCCACACCGAAGGCGCAGGCGGTGGCCACGCGCCCGACATCATGCGCGTGGTGGGCGAACCGAACTTCCTGCCCTCCTCCACCAACCCCACCATGCCCTACACCGTGAACACGCTCGACGAACACGTCGACATGCTCATGGTGTGCCACCACCTCGACGCGGCCATTCCCGAAGACCTGGCCTTCGCCGAAAGCCGCATCCGCAAGGAAACCATCGCGGCCGAAGACATCCTGCACGACCTGGGCGCCATCAGCATGATGAGCAGCGACAGCCAGGCCATGGGCCGCGTGGGTGAGGTGATCATCCGCACCTGGCAGACGGCACACAAGATGAAGGCGCAGCGCGGTGCGCTGGCCGAAGACAGCGCACGCCACGACAACTTCCGCGTCAAGCGCTACGTGGCCAAGTACACGATCAACCCCGCCATCGCGCACGGGATCTCGCACATCGTGGGTTCACTCGAGGTGGGCAAGTGGGCCGATCTGGTGCTGTGGAAGCCGGCTTTCTTCGGCGTCAAGCCTTTCGTGGTGCTCAAAGGCGGCAGCATTGCACTGGCCGCCATGGGCGACCCGAATGCCTCCATCCCCACACCGCAGCCGGTGCACTTCCGGCCGCAATTCGGCTCGCTCGGCGGCGCGCTTGCACGCAGCAGCCTCACGTTTGTCTCGCAAGCCGGCCTGAACGCCGGTGTGGGCCAGCGATTCGGGCTGCAGAAAACGCTGTCGGCCGTTCAGGGCTGCCGCGGCGTGACCAAACGGCACATGGTGCACAACGCGTGGTTGCCCCGGATGGAGATCGACGCGCAGACCTACACCGTGCGCGCCGATGGCCAGTTGCTCACCTGCGAGCCCGCCACTGTGCTGCCCATGGCGCAGCGCTACTTCCTTTTCTGATGCTGCAAGCCGCCAAACTGATTGCACAGGGCAAGGGCCTGGCGCCGGTGCTGGTCCGACGCGCCCCCAGCGTCGAGCTCGACTGGGACATCCGCCAGAAGAGCCGCTTCGACGCCACGCTGAGCGATGGGCGCCAGCTGGCCGTATTTCTGCCGCGCGGCAGCCTGGTGCGCGGGGGCGACGTGCTGGTGACGGCCGATGGCGAACTGGTTCGCGTGATCGCCGCGGCGCAGCCGGTGCTGCGCATCACGGCCTGCCCAGACCATCCGGTGGCCGAACAGGCCTTCGACCTCATGCGGGCCGCCTACCACCTGGGTAACCGCCACGTGCCGATCGAACTGCGCCCCGACCACCTCAAGATCGAGCCCGACCACGTGCTGGCCGACATGCTGCGCGCCATGCACCTCACGGTGGCGGAGGCGAGCGAGGGCTTCGAGCCCGAAGGCGGTGCGTATGGTGGACACGGCGGTCATGGCGCGCACGGCGGGCATCGGCATGAGCACGGTCACGGCCACGATCACCAACACGACCATTCCCATGGCCACTGACGCCGCGCTGCTGCGCACGCTCTGGCTGGCCTCGCCCGCGCTGCCCGTGGGTGGCTTTTCCTATTCCGAAGGCCTGGAGGCTGCAGTGGAAGCCGGCCTCGTGCGCGACGAGACCACCGCCGCCGCATGGTTGGTCGACCAATTGCTGCTCGGCCCCGCGCGCAGCGACCTCGCGGTCGCCGCTCAGGCCATCACCGCCTGGCGCGCCAACGATGTGCCGCGCGTGCGCGAACTCAACGACTGGGTGCTGCACACGCGCGAGACCAGCGAGCTGCGCCTGCAGGCCGAGCAGATGGGCAAGTCGCTGCTGGCTTGGGCGCAATCGCTGGGCGAGTTCGGCCTGCCCGTGGTGCAGGCCTTGAACGCCGCACAGCTGAACCCGCCCACCTGGCCTGTGGCCAGCGCCTGCGCTGTCGCTCTGGGCGACGCGCCAGCGCGCGAGGCCCTGGTCGGCCTGGCCTTTGGCTGGGCCGAAAACATGGTGCAGTCCGCCATCAAGGCCGTGCCGCTGGGCCAGGGCACAGGCCAGCGGTTGCTGGCGCGCCTCACGCAGGCCATCCCCGCTGCGGTGGACGACGCGCTCGCACTCGACGACGAACACCGCCAGGCCTTCACACCCATGCTCGCCATCCTCTCGGCGCGCCACGAAACCCAGTACTCACGCCTGTTCCGATCATGACGCTGCACCACATCCCCAACCGCACCAAAACCCTGCCCCCGCTGCGCGTGGGCATTGGTGGGCCCGTGGGCTCGGGCAAGACCACCCTGCTGGAAATGCTCTGCAAGGCCATGCGCGACCGCTACGACCTGATCGCCATCACCAACGACATCTACACCAAGGAGGACCAGCGCCTGCTCACCGTCAGCGGCGCGCTGGAGGCCGATCGCATCCTGGGCGTGGAAACCGGCGGCTGCCCGCACACCGCCATCCGCGAAGACGCCTCCATCAACCTCGAAGCCATCGACCGCATGCTGGAGCGCTACCCCGATGCCGACATCGTGTTCGTGGAAAGCGGCGGCGACAACCTGGCCGCCACCTTCAGCCCCGAGCTGAGCGACCTCACGATCTACGTGATCGACGTCGCCGCGGGCGAGAAGATCCCGCGCAAGGGCGGCCCCGGCATCACCAAGAGCGACCTCTTCGTCATCAACAAGACCGACCTCGCGCCGCACGTGGGCGCCGACCTGGAAGTGATGAAAGCCGATACCGCGCGAATGCGCCCCGACGCCCAGCGCCGGCCTTGGGTGATGACCAACCTCAAGACACTCGCGGGCGTGAACGAGGTGGTGCAATTCATCGAAACCCGCGGCCTGCTGCGCCAGCCGCAGACCGCCTGAATGGCAACGGCACTAAAATCCCACCCGCTGCGGAGACGTGGGTGAGTGGTTTAAACCAGCAGTCTTGAAAACTGCCGACCCGCAAGGGTCCGTGAGTTCGAATCTCACCGTCTCCGCCAGAACAAAAAAAGGGCAGCCTGTGGGCTGCCCTTTTCAACTTGGAGGAGACGGAAACGGGAGACGCAGCGATCAGTTCGCGGCGGTGATGCTTTGCACGGCGCGCAGGCCGGCCAGGCGGATCTGTTCGGCTTGCTCGGCGGTCGGCACGGGCAGGATTTCGCCGCTGGCGACCACGCCCAGGCGGTAGGCGGCGGCGGCCTCGGCCTGCACTTGGGCGCGGGTCACGTTGCTGGCAATGACGGTGGCCTGGTCCTGACCGCCACTGGCTTCGCCACGGGCGATGATCTCGGCCTTGTAGGCAGGCGCCACCTGGGCTTGCACTTCGGCGCGGCTCAGTTGCGACTGGAAGTTGAACACTTCGTTGCCCTGGATCGGGCCTTCAGCGAAGGCGGCACCGGCGGTCAGGGCGAAGGCGATGGGGAGAAGAGCAGCTTTCATGACAGTTCCTTTGGAGACGACAGACAGGTTGAGGGGGGGACACACCACATGCCGTTTTGTGTCGGCATGGGGTGAACTGTAGAAACCGCATCTGTCATGTGCCGAACGCCAGAATTACCGATCCGTAACCCAAGCGGGGCGCACTTTCCGTGACAATTTCGTATCGCGCGAATTGCGCTTTGCCCTGTCACGCCCCTGCCCCACCGCCATGCGCATCCTGGTCATCGAAGACGAAGCCAAACTGGCCGACTACGTGAGGCGTGGTCTGTCGGAGTCCGGCTACACGGTGGATGTGGCGCGCGACGGCATCGAGGGTCGCTACCTGGCCACCGAGGGTGACTACCAGCTTGTGGTGCTCGACATCATGCTGCCGGGGGTGGATGGCTTCGGCGTGCTCTCGGCACTGCGTGAAAAGCGCAACACGCCGGTGCTCATGCTGACCGCGCGCGACCTCGTGGAAGACCGCGTTCGCGGCCTGCAGGCCGGTGCCGACGATTACCTCGTCAAGCCCTTTGCCTTCTCGGAGCTGCTGGCCCGCGTGGCCGCCCTGCTGCGGCGGGGCCCGGCGCACACCGAAGCCACCAACACCAAACTCACGATCAACAACCTCGAGATGGACCTGATCGGCCGCAAGGCCTGGCGCGACGGCCAGCGGTTGGAACTCACCGCAAAGGAGTTCGCACTGCTGGCGCTGCTGGCGCGGCGCAAGGGACAGATCCTCTCGCGCACCACGCTGGCCGAGCAGGTTTGGGACATGAACTTCGATTCCGACACCAACGTCGTCGAGGTCGCGATCCGGCGCCTGCGCGCCAAAATGGACGACCCTTTCCGGCCCAAGCTGCTGCACAACGTGCGCGGCATGGGCTATGTGCTGGAGGACCGCACATGAACACGCAAGCGGTGGCCGCTGCCACCAGCGATCTCAAGGTGCCGCCCACACCATGCACCTATTCGATCGGCAAGCGGCTGTCGCTGCTGCTGGCGCTGCAGACCATCATCGGTCTGGGCGTGTTGCTGGCCGCCATCTACGGCGTCACCCACATGCTGTTCGTGTCCAAGCAGGACAACCACCTGCAGGGCTATTCGGCCGTGCTCGCCGAGGTGTTGCGCGAGGCCGATGCCAAGGGTGGCGAGGCCGAGATGGCCAACAAGCTGGCCTGGTTGGGCGAGCGCCAGCCCGGTACCTTCGTGCAGGTGCTGCGCGCCGACGGCAGCGAGTTCTACCGTGACGCGTCGCCCACCTTCAACCCGCAGACCGCGCCCTCGCGCGAGCGCCGCTTCGAAGTTCTCCGCGCCGATGGCAGCGCACCCTTGCGAGCGCGCGTGGTGCTCGATTGCACCAGCGACGCGCAATACGGCCAGCGCATGGCGCTGCTGCTGATCGCCGCCACGCTGGCCGGTGGCGCTTTTGTTGCCTGGGCCACTTACTGGCGTGTGCGTTGCAGCCTGCGCCCCTTGCAGGATCTGGCAGCGCAGACGCGCGCTGTGGACGTACGCCGTCTCGACCAGCGCCTGTCACTGCCCGAACCCATTGAAGAGCTGCAACCCCTGATCGACCAGTTCAACGGGCTGATGCAGCGGGTGGAGCGTACCTACGTGCAGCTGGAAGGCTTCAATGCGGACGTCGCACACGAACTGCGCACGCCGCTGGCCAACCTGATCGGCCACACCGAGGTGGCGCTCAGCCGCGAGCGCAGCGCTGCCGAACTCGAAGACGTGCTGATCTCCAACCTGGAAGAGTTGCAGCGCATGGCCGGCATCGTCAACGACATGCTGTTCCTCGCGCAGGCCGACCGCGGCGTGAAAGCGCGGCGCGGCGAACCGGTGAGCCTGGCCGAGCTGGTGCGCCAGGTGGTGGAGTTCCACGAGGCGCCGATGGAAGACGCCAACCTGGGCATCGACATCGTGGGCGATGCGAAGCTGGCGGTGGACGAACCGTTGTGCAAGCGCGCGCTGTCCAACCTGCTGGGTAACGCCATCCGCTACGCCGAGAAGGGTTCACGCCTGTGCGTGCGCATCCTGCCCGAGGGCGAGCGCGGCGTGCGCCTGTGGGTGGAGAACGTGGGCCCTGCGATCGAGCCGTCGCACTTGCCACGCCTGTTCGACCGCTTCTTTCGCGCCGACGCTTCGCGCTGCGAGCTGGAGAAGCCGCACCACGGCCTGGGCCTGTCCATCGTCGCGGCCATCGCGCGCATGCACGACGGTTTTGCTGCCGCCGAATCGGACGCCGGCCGCACCCGGGTGGGCTTCAGCTTGACGTGACGCGCCTCATGCCGGCAGGAACAATTCCTGCAGGTCACTGAGGAAATCGAACCCACGCTCGCTGGGGCGCACCCAGCCACCGTCGCGCACGATCAGGCCCTTTGTTTCGGCCTCGCGCAGCGGCGCGTCGATGCTGGACACGGGCAGGCCGGTGCCGGCCATGAAATCGGCCAGCGCAAAGCCCTCGCGCAGGCGCAACGCATTGAGCATGTATTCGAAGGGCAGTTGCGCACGCGGCACCTCGTCCATGCTGCTCACCGCATCGCCAGCCAGTGCGCGTTCCATGTACAAGCGCGGTTCGCGCACGCGCACCGTGCGCGCCACACGGTGCGCGAAGCTGAGCTTGCCGTGCGCACCGGCGCCGATGCCCAGGTAGTCGCCAAAGCGCCAGTAGTTCAGGTTGTGCCGGCAGGCGTGGCCCGGCTTGGCATAGGCCGACACCTCGTAGCGTTGCAGCCCGGCGCTGGCCGTGAGCTCGGTGATGCGATCGAGCATGTCGTAGGCCTCGTCGTCGCCCGGCAGCACCGGTGGGTACTTGGCGAACAGCGTGTTGGGCTCCAGCGTGAGGTGGTAGACGGACAGGTGTGGCGGCGCGTACGACAACGCGGTGCGCAGGTCAGACTCCAGCATGGCGAGCGTCTGGCCCGGCAGCGCATACATCAGGTCGAGGTTGAAGGTATCGAATACCTGCGCGGCCTCATCGAGCGCGGCGCGGGCCTGCCGGCTGTCGTGCACACGCCCTACCGCCTTCAGCGCGGCATCGTCGAAGCTCTGAACGCCGACCGACAGCCGCGTGACACCGGCTTCGCGGAAGGCACGGAAGCGGTCTTTCTCGAACGTACCGGGGTTGGCTTCGAGTGTGATCTCGGCATCGGGCTCCAGCGGCAGGCGCGCGCGCACATCAGCCAGCAGGCGGTCGATGGCCTCGGGCGAGAAGAGGCTCGGTGTGCCGCCTCCGATGAACACGCTGACCACCGGGCGTCCCCACACCAACGGCAGCGAAGCTTCGAGGTCGGCGCGCAGGGCATCGAGGTAGCGCGCCTCGGGCATGGGCTCACCGGTTGCGGCCGTGGCGCTCCATTCGTGCGAATTGAAATCGCAGTAGGGGCACTTCTTCAGGCACCAGGGCAGGTGGATGTAGAGCGACAGCGGCGGCAGCGCTGTGAGCTGCAAAGTACCCGGGCGCATCCAGTGGCGCGGGTCGCGCAAGGCGGCGGTGTCGCTCATGGCCGGTGGCACGTTATGGGTGTCTCGTCAGACCGCGGGTGCAAACCAACGTTCGCGCATGAGCGCCAGCATGGCACGCGCGGCCTGGCCACGGTGGCTGTGCTGGTTCTTCACCGCGGGATCGAGTTGCGCGAAGGTCTTGCCCAGCGCGGGAATGAACATCACCGGGTCGAAGCCGAACCCCTGCTCGCCAATGCGCTCCCGCGTGATCAAGCCGGGCGCGCGCCCGGTGGCCACCAGCGGTTCGGGATCGTCGGCGTGGCGCAGGGCCACCAGCGTGCTCACCAGCGCGGCGCGGCGGTCGACCACATTGCGCATTTGCTCGAGCAGTGCGGTCACGTTGTGGTCATCGCCCTTGGGCAGGCCGTGTTGCGTGGCGTAGTAGGCGGTGTCCACGCCAGGCAGGCCGCCGAAGGCCTCGACGCACAGGCCGGCGTCGTCGGCCAGCGCGGGCAGGCCGCTTTCGCGCGCCGCATGGCGCGCCTTGGCCAGCGCGTTCTCGACAAAGGTGCGGTGCGGCTCGGGCGCCTCGGGAATGCCAAGCTCGGCCTGGCGCACGAGCTGCACGCCCAGGGGCGCGAACAGGTCCTGCAGCTCGGCCAGCTTACCCGCGTTATTGGATGCGAGAACCAGCTTCATGGACACCTCAGGCGGCCAGCGCGGCCTTCTGCAATGCCACAAGTTCGGCAATGCCCTTTTCGGCCAGCGAGAGGAGCGCGTCCATCTCTCGGCGCGTGAAAGCGGCGCCTTCGGCCGTTCCCTGCACCTCCACGTAGTGACCGGCGCCGGTCATGACCACGTTCATGTCGGTGTCGCAAGCCGAATCCTCCACGTACTCGAGATCCAGCAACGGCGAACCACCGAGGATGCCAACCGAGATGGCGGCGACGTGGTCCCTGATGGGCGAGGCGATGATCTTGCCGTCGGCGATCAGGCGGTTCACCGCGTCCTGCGCGGCCACGAAGGCGCCAGTGATGCCGGCGGTGCGCGTGCCACCATCGGCCTGAATGACGTCGCAGTCGAGCGAGATGGTGCGCTCACCGAGCGCCTTGAGGTCGAACACGGCGCGCAACGAGCGGCCAATGAGGCGCTGGATTTCCTGTGTGCGGCCGCTTTGCTTGCCCTTGGCGGCTTCGCGGTCGCTGCGGGTGTGGGTGGCGCGCGGCAGCATGCCGTACTCGGCCGTGACCCAGCCTTCGCCGCTGCCGCGCTTGTGCGGCGGCACCTTTTCTTCCACCGATGCGGTGCACAACACCTTGGTGTTGCCGAATTCGATCAGCACCGAGCCCTCGGCGTGCATGGTGTAGCCGCGTGTGATGCGCACGGGGCGCAGGGCATCGGCGGCCCGTTGGCCGGGTCGGGAAACAACGGTCATGGAGAAACCTCGGGGGAAACGGAAGACTCAGGAATTGCGCGCCGCAGCGCTGCGCTGAATGGCCGCGTTGATCTCGGCGATCGAACGTTCGATGGCGGCGTCGTCCAGGTCTTCGATGGTGGGGTCGGGCACGCCCGACTGGATGGTGGAGGCGAATACGCCTTCTTCGATATCGTCGGTGGAGACGCGGGTGGTCTGGTATTCGTCGGCGGTTTCCCACTCCATGGCCAGCACGGTCACGTTGTCGCACCGGGCGCCGCCGCGGCGCAGCGCGGTTTCAACCAGTTCTGGAATGGCCTGCTCCAGGGCACGCGTGGACAGCTCGTGCACGATCTCGTCGTCTTCCACCGTGCCCCACAAGCCGTCGGAACACAACAGCACGCGGTCGCCTTGCACCAGTTGCACCGGGCCGGAGAGGTCATACACCGGCTTGGCCGGCGAGCCCAGGCAGGTGAACAGGATGTTGCGGTTGATGTGCTCGGTGGCGCGCCCCAGGTGGGCCTGCTGCTCCATGTAGGAGTGGTCGCGCGTGCGGGTCAGCAGCTGGCCGTCACGCACGATGTACAGACGAGAGTCGCCGCAGTGCACCCAGTGGATATGCCCGCGCTCCATGATGGCCGCGACCAGCGTGGTACGCGGCGTGTCGAGCATGCCCTTCTCGGCCGCGTAGCGGATGATCTGGTGGTGCGCGGCCATGAGCGCGCTGGAGAGAAACTCGGGCACCTCGCGCACGGTGGGGTTGGCGGCCTTCTGGAAGTAAGCCGACAGCGTCTGCAGCGCCAGTTGCGCGGCCATGGCGCCTTCGGGGTGCCCGCCCATGCCGTCGGCCAGCACGAACAGGCCGGACTCACGCGTATACGCGTAGCCCATGCGGTCCTCGTTCCGCTCACGGCCTCCCTGGCGGCTGATCTGGTAGACCGAAAACTTCATCGGAACTTGGTGCCGACGTCGGTGGACTTGCGCAGCAACGACTTCTGCTTGTCGGAGACGATGTTGTCGAACTGCAGGCGCATCTTCTCGGCCACCGTGAGCTTGGTGTAGCTGCGCTCGGTTTCGCGGCTGAGTTCCTTTTGCAGCGCGAAGACCGATTGCGGGCGCGAGAGCGGGTCGAGGGACATGCACCATTCGACCACCTCGATGAGGTTGTCGGAGTACACGCCGCGCAGGCGTGACAACGCCAGCGACAGGCGGTCTTTTTCGAGGCGCTGGGGCGCGTCGTTCGGGGGGTAACCCTGCATGCTGGCGTAAATGCAGGCGCCGATGGCGTAGATGTCGGTCCACGGGCCCATCGACGAATCGCGGCGGTACATCTCGGGCGCGGCAAATCCGGGCGTGTACATCGGGCGGATGAAGTTGCCCTCTTTGCTCAGCACTTCGCGCGCAGCGCCGAAGTCGATCAGCACGGCGCGGTTGTCGTCGGTGATGAAGATGTTGGCCGGCTTGATGTCCAGGTGCAGCATCTTGTGCTGGTGCACGATACGCAGGCCCCGCAGCACCTCGTCGTAAAGAGAGCGGATGGTCGATTCACGGAAGACCTTCTGCTTCTTGAGCTCGCGCGCGGTGATGATGAATTCCTGCAGGGACGAGCCCTCCAGGTAGTTCATGACCATGTAAACGGTCTCGTTCTCGCGGAAGAAGTTGAGCACGCTCACCACCGACTGGTGGGAGATCTGCGCCAGCGCGCGGCCCTCTTCGAAGAAGCTCTTGAGGCCCAGGCGGTAGAGCGAGAGTTTCTCGGGCTGCACCTGCGGCAACAGCTCGCCCGGCGCGCGCGACGCCAGCGACGAGGGGAGATACTCCTTGACGGCGACCTGCTGACCCTCGGTGTCGACGGCCAGATAGACCACACCGAAACCGCCCGCCGCGAGCTTGCGAACGATGCGGTAACCACCGATCACGGTGTCGGGCGGCAAGGGTGCGGGTTTGACCTTTGACATAATTCGACCGGCTTCCGAAACGCCCCGTTTTGGACCACCACCACCGACCGGCCCAGAGCGATGGCAGTTTACAGCATGACCGGATACGCCACCGCCCAGCAAAGCGGTGCCGCCACGCCGGCCGCGGGCGATACAGGTCCGTCCGTCGGGGTCGAAATCCGCTCGGTCAACAGCCGCTTTCTTGACCTGACCTTCAAGCTGCCCGAAGAGCTGCGGCCAGCCGAGCCGGCCTTGCGCGAGTTGCTGACGCAGGCACTCAAGCGCGGCAAGGTCGAGCTGCGGGCTTGGTTCGAGAACCGCCAGGACACGGTGTCGCGCGCGCCGTCCAGTGCCGAACTGCAGCGCCTCATCGCCACCCAGGACGCGATTCATGTCTGGCTGCCTCAGGCGCAGCCGCTGACGGTGGCCGACGTGATGGAACTCACGACCCGGCAGACGCGCCTGCCCGACGACACCCCCGATCGCGTGGCCGCTGTCACGCGCCAAGCCTTGGCGCAACTGCTCGAAGCGCGGGCGCGCGAGGGCGGACGCCTGGCGCTCACCCTGACCGAGCGCGTTGCCCAACTGCGCGCGCTGGCCGCCCATGCGGCACCGCTGATTCCGCAGCTGGTGGCCCAGCAGCGACAACGCTTCCTCGACCGCTGGAACGAGGCGCTCGGCGCGGACGGTGGCGCAGCCATCGCCAGCAGCGAGGTGGCGCGCGATCGCGCCCTGGCCGAAGCCACCGCCTTCGCCATCCGCATCGACGTCGCCGAGGAGCTGACCCGGCTCGCCTCACACCTCGACGAGATCGATCGCCTGCTCGCGCGCGGCGGCGAAGTCGGCAAACGGCTTGACTTCCTGATCCAGGAGCTGCACCGCGAAGCCAACACCCTGGGGTCCAAGTCCTCCAGCCTCGAGCTCACCCGCATCTCGGTCGACATGAAAGTGCTGATCGAACAGATGCGCGAGCAAGTCCAGAACCTTGAATGAACCGCTGATGGATTACCCCGGCAACCTGTTCGTCGTCGCCGCCCCCAGCGGGGCCGGCAAGTCCAGCCTCGTGAAGGCACTCATGGAGCTCGACGCGCGCGTTCAGCCCTCCATCTCGCACACCACCCGGCCGCCGCGCGGTCAGGAGGTGCATGGCCGCGAGTACTACTTCGTGAGCCAGGACACGTTCGACCAGATGGTGTTGCAGGGTGCCTTCGTCGAGTGGGCGCAGGTTCACGGCAACCGCTACGGCACCTCCAAGCTGGCGCTGGAACAGCGCATCAAGCAAGGCGCCGATGTGGTCCTCGAGATCGACTACCAGGGCGCCATCCAGGTCAAGCGCATCTTTCCGAATGCGGTGCTGGTCTTTATCCTGCCCCCGAGCTGGGAGGAGTTGCGCTCGCGGCTGGAACGCCGCGCCGAGGACACCGCCGACGTGATCGAGGTGCGGCTGCAGAACGCCGCCACCGAGATGGCACACGCGAAGGATTTCGACTTCGTTATAATCAATGAGTTATTCGAACGGGCCTTGTTCGACCTCAAGGCCATTGTTCACGCGCAACGCCTCAAATATGTGGCCCAGCGCAACGCCCGAAGCGACACCTTCCGGGCGCTCAACATCACCTGATCTCCTGGAGCCGCACATGGCACGCATCACCGTCGAAGACTGCCTGGACAAGATCCCCAACCGGTTCCAGCTCGTGCTCGCCGCGACCTACCGCGCGCGCATGCTCAGCCAAGGCCACGCCCCCAAGATCGAGAGCAAGAACAAGCCCGGCGTGACCGCGCTGCGCGAGATCGCCGAGGGCAAGGTCGGGCTGGAGATGCTCAAGAAGGTACCGGTCTGAGGCGAATACCCGCCCGCTGCAAAGGCACCCACCGCGGTGCCTTTGTGCTTTTCTGGCGGACACATTCCTGCACTTCGGCCAAGGCCTGGACAGACCACCCGAGGCACCCCGGACATCATCGCGCTACAGTTGCACGATGATGTCCATCACCGAAGGCTCCGTGGCGAACCCGGCACAAGGCGCGGCCAGCGCGGCCGCGAGTGCCGCTGCGGCCAGCTTCGCCTCGCTGCTGGGCAAGCTCGACTACCTCGGTGCGGTCGACATCGAGAACATCCGTCAGGCCTACCGGTTCGCCGATGAAGCCCACCTGGGCCAGTTACGAAAGAACGGAGATCCTTACATCACCCATCCCATCGCCGTCGCCGCGCAGTGTGCGGAATGGAAGCTCGACGCGCAGGCCCTGATGGCCGCGCTCATGCACGACGCGATCGAGGACTGCGGGGTCACCAAACAGGAACTGGTGGAACGCTTCGGCGCGCCGGTGGCCGAACTGGTCGATGGCCTCACCAAACTGGAGAAGCTCGAATTCACGTCGCGCGAGCAGAACCAGGCGGAGTCGTTTCGCAAGATGCTGCTGGCCATGGCCAAGGATGTGCGTGTCATCCTCATCAAACTGGCGGACCGCACCCATAACATGCGCACCATGGGCGACATGCCGCGCAGCAAGTGGCACCGCATCAGCAGCGAAACGCTGGAGATCTACGCCCCGATCGCGCACCGCCTGGGCTTGAACTTCACCTATCGGGAATTGCAGGATCTCTCGTTTCGCTTCCTGCACCCGTGGCGCTACGAGGTGCTATCAAAGGCGCTGGAGCGCGCCCGGGGCCGGCGCAAGGATCTGATCGCGCGTGTGCAGCGCGAAGTGGAAGAGGTGTTCACGCGTCACGGTATGGCTGTGCGCATCCATGGGCGCGAGAAAACCCTCTACTCGGTCTATCGCAAGATGGACAGCAAGCACCTGTCGTTTGCCCAGGTCACCGACATTTATGGCTTTCGCATCGTCGTGCCCGACCTGACCGACTGCTACACAGCGCTTGGCCTGCTGCACCAACTCTACAAGCCCCTGCCGGGCAAGTTCCGCGACTACGTCGCCATCCCGAAACTCAACGGCTACCAGTCGCTGCACACCACCCTGGTGGGCCCGGTGGGCACCAACATCGAGTTCCAGGTGCGTACCCACAGCATGGACGTGGTCGCCGAATCCGGTGTGGCCGCGCACTGGCTCTACAAGGCCAACGAGCCCGGCAGCGAAACCTCGCAGCGCCTGGGCACGCAATGGCTGCAGTCGCTGCTGGACATCCAGCAGGAAACGCACGACGCCAACGAGTTCTGGGACCACATCAAGATCGATCTGTTTCCGGACGCGGTCTATGTGTTCACGCCCAAGAGCAAGATCCTCGCGCTGCCGCGCGGCGCCACGGTGGTGGATTTCGCCTACGCCATCCACAGCGATGTGGGCCATCACACGGTGGGCGGGCGCATCAATGGCGAGCAGCGCCCCTTGCGCTCGGAACTGGCCAATGGCGACGTGGTGGAGGTCATCACGGACGACAAGGCCGAACCCAACCCGGCGTGGCTGTCGTTCGTGAAGACCGGTCGCGCGCGATCGAAGATCCGCCACCATCTCAAGGCCGCAGCGCAGGAGAAATCCCTGGAACTCGGCGAACGCATGCTGCGCCAGGCGCTGCGCTCGGAGGGCATCGCCCAGTTGCCAGAGGAAGCCGGTGAAGCAGCGACCGTGTGGGACAAGCTGCTGCGCTTCACGGGCAACAAGAACCGCGCAGAGCTGCTGTCGGACATCGGCATGGGCAGGCGCATCGCCAGCATGGTGGGCAAAAAGCTCGCCGTGCTGCTGGCCGAAACCGGGCTCAAGCCCGACGCCCTGCTCATCAGCCGCGAACGCTACGACACGGGCCGCGAAGAAACGGTGTCGCAAAGCGTCACGCTGGACGGCAGCGAAGGGCTGTCGGTGCAGTACGCGCCGTGTTGCAAACCCATCCCCGGCGACCGCATCGTCGGCTACCTGGGCCGTGGCGAGGCGCTGGTGGTGCATGCCGAGGATTGCCCGACGGCGCGTCGCCTGCGCGGACGCGATGCCGAGCGCTTCATCGAAGTGGAATGGGCTGAGGAGCCAGTGCGCTCCTTCGACACCACCGTGCTGGTGACCGTGACCAATGGCAAGGGCGTGCTGGCCCGCGTGGCATCGGCCATCGCCGCGATGGAGGCCGACATCACCCATGTCGACATGGGCGAGGAGCCGGCCCAGACCGCCACCGACATTCGCTTCTCGGTGGCGGTGCGCGATCGGCAGCACCTGGCCGACGTGCTGCGCAGCCTCAAGCGCACGCCGTCGGTGTTGAAGGCACAGCGCTACAAAAGCGTGCCCAAGGTGGCCTGATCAAGCGCCGGGCGCCGGGTAGCTGACCGCCAGCACCTCGAGCTCCTGCGTGCCTCCCGGCACGGCCAGCTTCACCACATCGCCCACGCGGGCCTTGAGCAGGGCGCGCGCCACCGGGGCCACCCAGCTCACCTGCCCTTGTGCGCTGTCGGCTTCGTCGGTGCCCAGGATGCTGACGGTGGTCTCGCGCCCGGACTCGTCGGCGTACGTCACGGTCGCGCCAAAGAACACCTGGTCGCCGCCATGATGCAGCGCGGGGTCGACCACCTCGGCAATCTCCAGCCGCTTAGTGAGAAAGCGGATGCGGCGATCGATCTCGCGCAGGCGCTTCTTGCCGTAGAGGTAGTCGCCGTTCTCGGAGCGGTCACCGTTCTTCGCGGCCCAATGCACCGCTTCGACGACCTTGGGGCGCTCTTCGTCCATGAGCACCATCAGCTCGCGGCGCAGGCGCTCATAGCCGGCACGGGTGATGTAGTTCTTGCCGTCGGGCACAACGCTCGCCACGCCGTCGTCGGCGTCATCGTCTGCGTCGGTCTCGCGGGTGAAAGCCTTGCTCATGGTGCGCACACGCCGTGAAAGAAAAAAGCCTGCAGTGCGTTGGCACTGCAGGCTTTTCATTGTGGCGCGGCTGGCAGGATTCGAACCCACGACCCCTTGGTTCGTAGCCAAGTACTCTATCCAACTGAGCTACAGCCGCGAAGCCATGCAGTATAGCAGGAATTTTTGGTAGGCCGTGTTGGGCTTGAACCAACGACCAAAGGATTATGAGTTCTGCGTGCCTGGTAGGCCGCATCGCCTGTCTGTGAGGCTAAAGGTGCCGAGAAGCGTATAAACCATTGTCGCTACTCAGATTCCATCCTCTCGCAGCTTGGCACCGTGCGACCTGATTTGTCAGGCGTAGCGCCATGTCGGCGTGCCAATGGACCCCGTTTTCCTTATACGGAGCACTCATAGGTGCCAAGAAAGTGCCAAGACTTTGGCACCCAGCCGCGATGTGGCCTACAGGGCAGCACAAAGCTGCCGATAGGACTGCGATGGACATGAGAGTAAGTGGGGCCGTACTGCCCAAGCGCGGGCCCCTGCCCACCTTTTCTACGCTGCGCCAGCTGGTCATGCTGCCAGTGCCCAAGAAGAGTCCCGTTGAGTACCCGTCTGCCGACCAGGCTGGGCTCTTCTGCAGAGTCATGCCGCGTACTCAAGACGGGCATGTCCGGCGTACCTGGGTGCACAGATACAAGGTCACGGAGGTGGGCCTTGATGGCAAGTCAAAGCCCAAGAACAAGCGGACGGACCTCGGGCTGGCCACCCCGATTTATGAGGGGGACCAAGTCCTCACCTTGGACGAAGCGAAGTCTGCGGTGCTAGCCGCCAGACAAGCTGCTCGCCATGAGCGAAAGGACGGACAAACCGCTGAACGCCTGACCTTGGCGAAGGCCTGGTCGCTCTACGAGGTGGAGAAGCCGCACCATCGGGAAGAAACCCGCAAGAAGGATGCGCGCAACTTTGACCGGTACCTCGGGCACCTGAGGACGCGCTACCTCGACGAGCTCGACTACGGTTTCTGGGCGAAGTTCGCACGCGAGCTGACCCTGGGACAACTCATGGTCGGAAAGAAGTCCGATGAGTCCGGAGCTGAGGTGCCCGTCTTCCGTGGCCCCCTTGCGCCCGACACGCTGATTGGCGTGCTCAACACGGCGTCCATGCTCTACGACATCGGGCACAAGTACAAGGGCCTGGAGGGCGTGGCGAAGACGGAGAACCCGGCGCGCGAGGCAAAAAAGTTGGCCGGTCCAAAACGTGAGCGCAAGGGACGCATCCCACCCTCCAAGCTGGGACTGGCCTGGCGGGCGGCCGACCAGATGATGTCACCCTGGTGGCGAGACCAGTTTCGCCTCTACGTGTTGACTGGACTCCGGCGTAGCCTCATGGTGACCCTTCGGTTTTCCGAGGTGAATTTCGAGGAGGGGGCGCTCTACATCCCGCCTGCGAAGCGTGGCACCAAACGTCGCGGAGCAAAGACGACACAGGACACGTCCCCAATTCGTATCCCGATTTCGAAGCTGGCGCTCGGCATTCTTCGCGCGCGCAGAGAGTTCGCACCAGACCCCCACGGACCGGTTTGGTACAGCCAGAAGCCCACCAGAGGCCGCGCGCGAAAGGATGCGGTCCTCTCGGACCCGCGTGCGGCTTGGACAGTCATTGAAGATGCCATCAGCGTCCACTTCACCCCATCTGACCTGCGTCGGACGTTCGCCACCCTTGGAGCGGCGGCTGTCAAAGACGTTTTTGCTGTCGCCCTCTTGATGCTGCACTCGTCCAAGGGTCTTGCCGAGGCAGTGAGCCTTCCAGCCATCACCGTTCAATACATGGATACCAGCGAGGCCCAGGAACGGATGGCCAAGGCTGCTGAGCAGATTGCCGAAGAGGTACTCCGGTTGGCCTCACAGCCGATTGAAGCCGTCGACGAGCCTGAGTATGTCGAGCTGCCTCAGGTGATTCAGGACGTGCTTGACGCGACTAGCGAAGACTGAGCCACTGCAAAACAGCAAACGCATGGCTCAAGCCGGAGCGTTGCTGCGAGGGACAAATCGGTTAACGGTTCGGTCATCGGCACCTCGCCGCGCTTGAACCTCCAGGCCCTGGAGCGGGCTTGGCCGCGCTCGCTCTCTCGTATTCGGCAACTGAACCAGCCCAGCTGCGGCCGTCATCAGCGAACGACCGACTGACGCAAGCTCGCGTCAGTCGGTCGTCGTCCTCAGCGATGCACTTTCCGACGTCGGTCGGGGGAGAGTCGGTGGCAACCGCCTGGGCCGGTCAACGGGGGGCATCAGAAACCTGAGGCGCTGCAAGGACTTACGTGAGATTCGGAGCTCACTCTCTCCTTGTCGCTCTCTTTCACTCCCTGTAGCTCGCCAATAGCTCCTTCCTCGCTTCCGACCGCTGCACCGTTCGCCATGAACAGCAGCGCTTGCCGCGCCCTCGCGAGCCAGCCTACGACCAAACCAAGAGGAACGCCGCCATGCTGGCGGCGTAGGTGGCCAAGGAACGGTCAGAACCTCTGGGTCGTATGCGGTTAGCCTTGGCTGGCAGGCGACCTTGGTCTTGGCTACCGGATGACGAGCAGCAACGTTGACCGACTGACGCGAGCCCAAGGGCTCGCAACGACCTGTCACTCCGTGACCTGCACTGGTGCCTTTCGCTGCGCAAAGCGAACAGTGAAGACGGGTTCGTCAATGCGCCGCGACCGAGACGGTCCATACGACCATTCCTCGATGAACCCCGCCTCCTGCAAGGCATCGTGCGCCTCTTCCATCTGCTTGCGTTGGTCGTAGAACCGCGATGTCTCTGAACCGAGAAACTCGCAGAGCTCGTGTACCGTGAAGGGCCAAGGCGCTGCGTGTGACACATAGAACAGGTAGAGCCGACGTGTCGCATCGGTCTTCATCGCAAAGTAGTCATCCCTCTTGAACCAGGTCTGCAGTTGCGAGCTGAACCCGAGCGCCACCTCTCGAGGCACAACAATGGACCAGCGGGACCCGTCGGTCGACGCAGGCCCCAGCAAGTTGAACGAGACCTCAATAGGATGTTCCTTGTCGGTGAATCTGCGGTCGTTGACGATAGGGTCGTTCGGGAACATCTCCCTGAACAACGCCTTGACCGACTCGAGAGTGGTGCGCATCGTCACAACACCCCCCTGCAGCCGATGAATCTCCTCACGGAGGCGCTGGTACGCTGAGCCACCGGTGCCGCGATGAAGGAGCTGCAGTACGTCGCGGGACCAGAACGACACGCGTCCTCCCAGGGTGGCAGGTGACGCGAGTTTCAGGAGCGCAGACCAAGTCTCGATTTCGCCCACTGCAAGTTGCTGGCCCGAGTAGCTAACGACCAGCTCGGACGGTCTGAACCCCGACACGCGCGTTATGCAGAGCGGCTCATCCGGCGTGTAAATGGGGCGTGCCGCAGCCGCTACGCCCCGTTTCCCGATAGCGCCAAGGGCACTTCGGGTGAGCAGATTGCAGATGGCAAGGTTGCCGCTGTGCACCGGTGCGAGGCGAACGGAGGTGCGCCTCTGAATTGACGGCTCCGCCTTGCTCGGCGTATGCGAGTCAGCCGCTTCCTTCGTGGCAGAGCACCCTCCGCTGGCAGAAGCGCCCTCTCGGGTCGTGCGCGCCAACGGCGCCTCCTTCGCACAGCCGCCATCTGCGAGCCCGCCTTCGCTTGTTGCCTGGGGAACATCCGGCACCGGAAGTGCCCTCCGCTGACGTGCTGCTTCGAGCCGCTGCGCTGCGGCGTGTTGGCGCGCCTCCTGCTTCTGGATGTTCTGCTGCAACTGCTCGACAGCAGCGGGGTATGCATCCTCGTCTTCGTCGTATGGCAAGACCTCAATACGCTCGCATCGTCGCGCGATGCCGCTCATCTTCGACAACCACTCCAGTTCAGACAGTTCTCGAGAGAAGCCCTCTCGCATCCTGCTGGGGCCATCACAGGTCAAGCGGCGAACGGCTGCCTCAAACGCATCGCCCAGAACTCTGGCAGCGCTTGAACGTGTATCGCAGATGTTCCGAAGCAAACCGGGCGTCAGTTCGAGGACGAGGTCCGGGCTTGACTGCAGTTGGTTTGAAAGCTGTCGAACGTTTAGGGTGGTGAGTCCCTCAACGGAGAAGCTAATGGTCGAAGAAGAGGCATCGCACTGGCTATCCATGGTCGCTGTAGAAGAAGGGTCTTGGAGCCTCTTGTAGTCAAGGCGTTTATCCCTCCGGCGCAGCGACAGCATGAGCCAGCCACTCTAGCCGTTGGCCCTGCTCACTCAAAGGACCCAGGATGCGACCAACTCCAAGCATGCGACCGCGCAAAGGGTTTGGTCGTGAGTGACAGCGCCGCGCCCCCACTCCCGGGGTCAGGTGCTGCCGAAGTGGATAAAACCGCTTCCTGAACTGAGATGCAGCGAGTTGGACTGCACTTACCCAGGAAACCTGTGACCGACAAATCCAAGACAACTATCGACACCACCGCCTTCAACAGCATCGAAGAAGCAGAAGCGCCCCTACTGGAGCGGGTTGGCCACCAAATCGGGCGGGCCCGTCTGACCCTTGAGGAGGACGGGGTCTGCCACCTCATCGTGTCCGCGATTTGGGACCACGGGACGCCTGTTTGTGAATGGCACGGCCGCACCCGGCGCTGGTCTCTGCCGGCCTTGGTCACGAGCGAGGCGCTCTCCAAGCTATTGAACTCTAGGCAGACCCTCCAGCTGCTTCAGCGGGTGCACGACGGGCGAGAAATCTTCTGGGATGCCAACAACTTGGTAGGCAGGCTTAACGAAGACGCGCAAGAGGCAAGCAACGAACTAGAGCGCCTCTTCGCCAGCCTAGAGGAGCGCTGCTGGGAGCTGTTTCCGGCCGAGGAGCTCATCGAACATTACGCGCTTTCGAGCATCTGGCCGGCAGGTAAGTCACTCGCTGAAGCAGCGCGCGACATCCGGGCCGAAGCGATGTACCAAGGGTTCTATCCGGGAACTCAGGCCGAGATGGAAGATGCCCTGCACCAGAAGCTCAACGCGCTGACCGAAGCAGACAAAGATTTCGCACCAACGGCTGAACACGCGGTGGCACTGAAGGCCAAGTAGCGCACCCTTGCTAGGGTCCGGAATGAGGCAGTGCCTCATCGCGCACAATCAGTCTCGTCAAAGCCCGGAAGCGCCTCGGCCGGGTCGCTGTCGATGCTGCTTGGCTTTGCTCTCGCAACAACTTGGCGGCGCAGCTGGCTACGCGCTGGACGGAGCTGCCGACCGCAGCTGCTGCACTTCTTTCAGAATCTGCATCCGGGTCTCCTCAGGCAGAACAGTCGCGAGCGGCGATGCTTGGCGAAGCTCCCGAGCGCGTTGTGTGTGTGAAAGCGCCCGACGCCAGGCCCTTTTATGCAAGATGGCGGCCCACTCGTCCCACAGAGACATAGAGCGGGAGTCCCCCTTTGAACGCCACCGGTCCAGCGTCTCAGTTGCCTCGCGAATCAGGTCGGGGTCTTTCTTCATCAGGCGCACCGCTTCATGGTGCAGAGCCAGGCTTTGAAGGTCCTGCAGTTCGTGCCGTGCATGCTCGGTCACTGGCGCCGCCCGTGCAGCAGCATTTCCCGAAACACCGCCTCTCCGGTCAATGGGTCTCGCTTCACTCGCGAGGAGCGCAAGGTCTTCGGAAACCCCGAGGACGCGCATAACACGCAGATAGCTACCAATGGTCGGCGTCGGCTCACCAGCCTCAATTGCGCGGAGCGTCATACGCGACAGCCCCGCCTGCTTGGCCATGTCAACCGTGGATAGTCCTCGAAGGAGACGGGCACTCTTCAGCCGCCCCCCAAACTGCAACAAGAGCTGTTGGTCAACGACTGATGCAAGTGAAGACGCGCTTGGCATGTGTACAACATGCTAGCCAATCCCTACCGCAGGCGCATGAAATGCTTTACACAAGGAGGCATTTCTGGCGACGCCTCCCGCACCTATGTCCCGAGAGGTCGAAGCGCAGGGTCTTGATGCCGAGCCGGGTGGGGTAGTCTTTGAAAGCATGCCCATGTACGGAATCAAAGTCCGCCCGCGTCAATCTCGTCGATTTGAGCGAGTGGCTCACCCCACGTTCCAAAGGCTCCGTCATCAGAACGTGGCCTCGGTGAAGCGGTCGGCGCACGCAGCATCGTCGGCATCGCAATGCTTCCTCCGAACACGATGGCAGTTTGGCGCGCAAGGCCGGCGATTCGGCGGACCTCGCGCCGGTCAGCCCATTCGCTCGCCGACTGGACGGCGCTCAGGTCCTTCTCGGAGGTCAGTCGAAAGGTGACCCAGTTGTTGCATTGAGACAGAACCGTTGGCGAGATTTCTGATGGTCTCTGAGTGCTGAGCCAGAGCGCCAAGCCGAACTTCCGACCTTCTTTCGCGAGGCGTTCGTAGGCTAGCGAGTTCTCGTTGGCTTCTTCGCCCGACCCGATGGGGCGCATGTAGTGGTGTGCCTCCTCAAGCACGAGCAGCGTTGGAACAGCCTGCTCTTGCCCCCGGCGGAAGAGCTCGTAGGCATAAAGCTCAAGAAGTGAGCCTAATACGAACGGGGTCAAGTCGTGAGACACCCGACGCAAGTTGATGATGTGAACTCGCCAATCGACCTGCGCGCCGCCAAAGATTCGCTCAACCAGATGGGATGACTCGGCTGTCCACAAAAGTGGGCCTCCTCGCCCGGGACCACCGTTGACGTCGACGACATCCGTGAACATCGGGTCCTCAGCAAACCGGTGAATCCGAGTGACAAGCGGCGAAACGTTCGAGTAGTGAAAACTAGAGCGTTCGGGACCGTACTTCCCGGGTTGTATCCCATGGCTCTCGGCGACCAGGGCAGCCAAGGCCGCCATGTGCGGCCACTCGTGGACCTGTCCAGCCTGCCCGTTGCGGAGTCTCTGGATTCTGTTATCCGCGTCACCAGCGCCAGCTTGGCGGCAATCATCAAATAGGAACGGGCTCTGGTCTGCTGAAAGTCCGGCGCCCTTCTCATTCGGAAACCATCTGACCTTGTTCAGGTGCTCAAGTGCGAACGAGAGAGCAGGTCTTTGCGTCTTCTCGCTCGGAATCAACAAGCGATGAAGCCCGAAGCGACCCAGCGCGAAGTACGGAACCTTGAAGGAATCAGCGCCATTTCCGCCCAAAGTTGTCTGCTTGACCGTCCCAGGAGGCAAGTCCGGCAGTTCGAAGGCATCCGGATACTCTCCGTTAATGTCGAAGATGACGATGCGTGCCCGAGGCAATCGAACAATCTGCTGCAGTACTGCAGCCGTGAAGCAGCTTTTTCCTTGCCCGGAACTCCCGAGCACCGCGACATGTCTGGACACCAGACTCTCCAACCCGACGCGCAAGGTGCCGCCACCGCGTAGGTCTTCGCCCAGGATGATGGGAAAGTCGTCGGCATCAGCCTGTCCGAGCGCGGCAGCGAGCTCGTCCGCCGTGAGTGGGAAGGCCTCTGCCCCTAGAGGCGGCGTCGGCAGCGAGTCACTGACGAACCGAGCAGCGCCGTCTACCTTGGTCAGCTGCCCGACGACGATGCCCGTGATGTTCCGGAGCGGCTCAGATTGATGCGCGCTCGAGCCGACGCCCAATCGATGTGCTTCCCGAGGTTCGGCAAAGCTCAGCGACAACACCTTCATCACGAGAACGCGACTGCCCGCGTCAAGAGCGAGCAGGCTGCCCACCTCGGTGACCGTGGTGACTCCGTAGAGATGGGAGGCCACCTGTCCCCGGTGCATGTCCAGCAGGTTCAGAGTGACTTCAGCCCCGTCAATCTGGACGACATACCCGATTGGCTGCCGACTCCTCATATGAGGTCTCCGAGGTCGTCAGCTGCAGGCTCGGCGGCGGGCGGAATCTGAGACTCGCGTAGGGCTTTCTCCAGCTTGCGCATATCGTCGTCGTAGAGCAACGGGTCCGGTAGCTGTGCTCCCAGCTTGTCAAGGTATGCATCTGCGCCACCACCGACCACCGTGACCCTCGGGTTCTTCAACGACAACAGCTTGCGAAGCGCCTTCGGCAAGGTCCCTGCCGCTACATCACCCGTGAAACCTGGGAAGTAGACGACCAACTGCAGGGTTGGATTCAACAAGGCCGAGCGCAGGAGGCGGTTGATGTGCTCGTCGCCGAATCCGTAGCCGCAGACCACCAGCGCAGCCTGCGGTCGTGACAGGAACTCGGAGAAGCGCCTGAACAGCTCGCCCAGCACGTACCCAACGGTCTGCATGTACTTCGCCGCCCTTGGCATGACCATGAGCCCGAGCTCTGTCTGGGCTGGGTCGCCAAGGAACTTCTGGATATGCTGGCCAGCCAAGAAGGCTTGCACCTCATAGACCTGTTCGGCCTCTTCTCGCCAGCTCAGTGAGCCATGGAGCTTCGCGAGGTAGATGTTGTAGACGCCGAACCGAGCTTCGCCACGCGCCTGCGTGTTCCGGTAGCCAAGGTCGAAGCTCTGTGGAGAGAAGCGGCGACTGTGAACGCCTAGGAATCCGTTGACCACTTGCAGGTCGATGGACTCTGCTGCCCATTCGACGGCAAGGTCATAGTTCGTCGTGAAGACCCACGGTGCGGCCTGACCAGGTTGTCTGGCTGCAACCAGCTTCTGCAGGATGGTCCTGTGGTGTTGGAGCTGTTCGGCATCGGCTTCTGCACCGCCCGGCGAACTCCACCATTCGGGCTGAAGCACCGCAGCTCTAACGACGGCGCGTCCAAGCTGTGCACGTGCTTGGTCCAGCTCCGGTAGGTCAGCGCGCCCTTGACGTCCCCATTCGGCACTAGCGATTTCCAGGGTGTCGCCCAGCTCTTCCACGTTGGGGGCGTCACGAAGGGCTGGGTCAGGGTCGATAGCGCCAGGCGATACGAAGCCTTCGTCTACCAGCCACTGTGCCTGCTCTGCCGCCGTATCGACGAAGTCATCCCAGAGCCTCGCCATTGTCTTGCCGCCAGCCGCTACCGATGCACCAGCCCCCAACAGAAGCCCCACGTTTTCCAGCCTCAGCAGCGTGGCAAGAAGCGCCTGTAGTTCAAGCTCGTCTTTCAGAGGGGTTGCGCCCCGGATGCCTACAAGTGCCATCTACCTCTCCCTGCGTGTATTGTTGGTAGAGCCGAACGCCGGAGCCTCGTGCTTGTCAGTTGCTCAGCTCTTTCGCCATCCTGCCGAGTCGCTGGACAAGGTCACCCAGTGGAATGTCCTCGTTGCCGTTGCCGCGTTTGGCCTTCTTCAGTCCTGAGCGCTCCCTCTTCAGCGTGTTCACGACGTAGGGCTGGTAGAACGCTGGCACATACAACGACGAACCTGAGGCCTCCAGTAGGCCCAGCGCGAGTTCCGCGCTCACCACCGAGGGCTCGAGCCGTGTGGTCCGAAGATTTCGGGATGCGTCCGGCAAGTACTGGCCAATATCGTTCAGCAGTGCGGTGGGCGGCGCACTGGACAACAGACTGCCAGCAGCGAGCAAGTGTGAGCGTCGATGCGTGCGCGCTGCGGTGGAAGAAACGGTCTCTGCCCGAGACCAGCCATCCAATCGCCCGCGCTGCTCACTCACAGCTTCCTGCGCCGCATTGACCGCCAGAGTGTTGCCTACTGGCACTAGCACCTCATCGGACGGCGGCAGCTGGTCAAAGCGCTCGACCAGCATCGGCTCCTTCCCAGCCATTTGAATGCACCAACGCACCACGGTGGAACCCGTGCCGGGGATGGCCTCCTCTCCACGGCCAAGCTCCAGGCAGGCCTCCCTCTGGTCGACCACGAAGTTCACCACCCGCTCGAAGGCGGGGTCACCCCAGGTTGCAAAGTGCAATGCCTCGGCACGAGCCGTCGTTCCTCTCTCGTACAAGGTCCTCGAGACTGTCAACATGAACGGCTCAGACCCAGGAATGCCGCGAACCAGCAGCGCGTCGCCGTGTTCGGTCGGAACAACCTCTGAGCCCAGCGCCCTCAGGGTCATGGATGACACCAAGGCCCCGAACATCTGTTCCAGTGTGATGGGCAGCTGCTCATTTGCCATCTCGTCGTCCAGCGACGCGTATATGGCGTACAGCTCATCCGACGTCAGCTCCATCGCCTGCGAACGTTCCTGCGCTTGCAGGAGACGCTGCCGAATGCGTGTTTCGAGCTGGTCGCGGGAAATCTCTTTGGCGGCAAGTTGCCTCAGGTCATTGGGCAAGACGGGCAGCAGGATGGTCTGCTGTGCCCCCACGGTGCTTGCCGCGCCTCCGATACGCTGCTGCAACCGCACGTACAGTTCTTCCTCTGCCGTACCCGGATAGGCCAGGTTGGCGACGTGAATGACGCTGTAGCGTTGCCCAATCCGGTCAATGCGGCCAATGCGCTGTTCGACTTTCATGGGGTTCCATGGCAAGTCGAAGTTCACCAGCAGGTCGGCCGTCTGCAGGTTCAAGCCTTCGGCGGCGGCGTCAGTGCACAGCAGCACGTCGATATCGCCATTCACGAAGCGGCGCTTGACCTCCTCCCGTGTGGCATTCCGCCATACCAACGGTGCACCATCCATGTATGCGCAGCGGGGGCCTGCAAACACGCCGACGCGGACCGCAGGGGCGCTGCGTTCAATCCATGCCTGGATGTCCAACAGGGTGTCGTAGAAGCGCGTGAACAGCACCATCTGGCGAACCCGACCGTTGGTCAGCGAGCGGGTTTGCAGTATCTGAAGCAGCGCCCGCACCTTGGGTGACGGCTTCATCGCCACCGACTCCAACTGGGCAATCAGCTTGCCGAGCTCGTCATGCTCCCACTGCAGGTCATTTCGGCTGCGGGTGTGCAGGCCTGCGAAAGTCAGGGTGTCGTCGGCACCCTCGTCCTGGTCGTCGACCGCCTCTTCCCAGTCGTCTTCATCCCAGCCCTGCTGCTCAGGCAGTTCCCCAGCAATGGCCAGTTGCACCTTGTCTCGACGGCGTCGTAGCGTGTCGAGAATCGCCTTGTAGCTGGACGCGAAGCGCAGGTTGAAGAAGCTCAACATGAAGCCGATGGCCGTGCGCTGCTGGCTGTGCGTCATGACCTGCTCAGCAAGCGCCTGGCAGTAGGGCTCAAACAACTCGTACACCGCCCGGTCTTCGGCAGTCAGCTCAACGTTGGGAAGCAGTACACGGCGCTCCGCCAGGTTGCCGGCCAGCTTGCCGTGCTCGCGATACTTCTGCAGCAAGCCACGGTTGTGGCGCATCATCACCCGCGACAAGGGCGCCACCGCGAAGAGCAGGCGGGTCACCGCTTTGCGGGCAGGCGCCACCGGCGCGGCAGGCGCCGATTCGATGGACTTCAGCCATTGCTCCAGGTCACGCCGGTCCCGGCCGCGAAGCAGAGTGCGCCGCACGAAGCCAGCCACTGCGTCGTCATGGGCCATCACGTGACGCACGAGGCGGGCAAGGAACGCCCACTCAAGTTCGTCCAGGTTCACGCCACGGCGCAGCTTGCCCAGCAGGTCATAGTAGGCCAGTGCTACCTGGGTTTCGTCTCCGAAAGGGCCAAGACGTCGAGTGAGCGCCGCGAGGTCAACTGCCTCAATCGGCTCAATCTGCATGGGCGTGGCCGTTGCCAGCCACAGGCTGCGTGTCTTGCCGCGCAGCACATCCTTGGTGACCTTGAAAAGCTTATTCCACTCGGCCGGGCGCTCCGCCCACTGGGTTGGGTTCGACCGACGGGCGTAGTGCGCTTCATCGAGCAACACCACGTCCCAGTCCTGCGCAGCCTTCAGGTCTACCTGGCGCTGCTCACGCACCAACAGGCCGGTGGACACGATGTTCAGGTCGGTCGAGAACAGTGACGTCGCCGGCAGCTCCGCCTCTTGAGGGAAGAGCACCTTGTGCCGGTTCTTATTGCCTGTCAGTGCTCGGGTGAACGGCAGAAAGAACTTGTCCGCCATCTCCCGCTGCCACTGCGGGGCGACGCTGGCTGGGGCCGCAATCAGCGCACGCTTCACGAAGCCAGAAAGAACAAGGGAGCGCAGCGCCAGGCCGGTTTCGATGGTCTTGCCCAGGCCAACTTCATCGCACAGCATCCAAGACAGTGGCCAGCCATCGACCAAGCGCCGCGCCACGATGCGCTGATGAGGCCAAGCCTCAATCGGTGCGGTCTCGATGCCCAGGTACTGCCCGTTGCGCATCCGAGGGGCGTCCTGGATGAACTTGAAGGCCAGCCATTCGGCGACCGTCGGAGTGATGTCGACCGGACCCGCGCTTGTTCCATCCACTTCCTTGGGCGGCTGGTTAGGAGGGGCGATAGCGGTGCCGTCCCTATCCGCAAACGAAATCAGCTTCGCCTTGACCGCTTCGGGCAGGGTGAGCACGCGGAACGCCGGGTGCTCGTTCGCCCACAGCACGGCGAACTCCGCCTCGGCCTCGTCGGTTCGTTCGCAAGCCTCATCGCTGCGCCACGCGCAGTGGACGTCAATGTTCTCGGCGTTGAGCAGCAGTGCGGTCTTGGACTCGTTGAGAGAGCCGGAGATGTACATCCGGTCGCCGGCATCATCGGCCAGCACAGCCCACTTCTCGTGAACGTACCCGTCTACCTGCGATTCCAGCGGAATGGCCCGACCCGTCTGGGCGTGCACTCGCAGCGCGACCCGCACCTCGAGCAATCCGGCTTTGACCATCCAGGCCAGGAGTTCGACTCCCCTGGCTTCGGGCTCGGTCCAGTTGGCTGGCTCGCCCAGGGCTGCCGTCAGGCCCTGAGCCAGCCTCGCCTGCTCACCTTGAAGGATGGCCTCGACATCGTGGGGCTCCAGGTCTGCCCCCACCAACAGACGCATCTTCCCCTGCTTGTCAGCAAAGGCCGAAAAGCCCTGCGAAGCAGCAGCCAAGGAGGTGGACCTGAAGTAGCCCGCCACCCGGTCATAGCGAACGGCCCGCTGCAGCGCCGGGATGTAGAAGTCATGCAGGATGCTGACAGCCTTGAGCCCGGAGGTCTTGTACGACAGCCTCCAGTTCCAGTCGCGAAAGACACTCGGGACTGCCGCCGTCATGTTCAAGCCACCGCAGCAGACCGCATCCGCAGGCCAAAGAGCAGGCCATCAGCAGCCTTCTTCAGCGCACGGTCGCCGCATTCCAGAGCCCACACCTCAAGCAGGTCGGTCACGCGCTCGATGTGGTCCTTGGCATGGGCTTCGAGGTAGGCCCGTGCCACTGGGACGTCGCCCTGGGCGTACTTGACCAAGGCACCCTGCATCACGTCCCAAAGGCTTTGCGGACGCTCCAAGCGCTTGGCCGAGCGCTCGGCCGGCAGTGCCAGGCGCAGCTTTGAACCCTTGCGCACCACCGGCGCGTGGTACCCCACGTCATCGCTGGCCTGGGCCTGCCCACGGCGCCCCGTGGCCTCCTGGTTGTAGCCCATCAGACGGTCACCATCCTCCAGGCGGTAGCCCGAGGCCTTTGCCTCCATGCGTACATTCAGTGACTTGGCCACGTTGTTCGCTTCGTCGAAGGCCATCGCGCCCAGCCCGAAGATTCCAAACAACGTCAGCGCCATCGAAGTCTCCGGGTCCAGGTCATCCACGGACAGGCGGCCATGCGTGATGCGGCTGATTTCCTGAGCTGCGACCACGCGAGCGGCCTCGTTCATGGCGCGTACCGGGCCTACCGGCTCATTGCCATCAACCACGGGCCAGGCCTCGGACAGAACCTGCAGTGCGCGCCCGTACGAGGCCACCATCCGGTCGACGGGGTTGAGCTGCAGTGGCTCGAAATCGTGAAGCGCTTGCCGCACCGACTCACGAACCTTGTTCGCCACGCCCGTGCCACCGATGCCAGTCCAGGTGGACGGCAGACGGTCTTCCATCGGGCGCTTGCGGCAGGTGATAAAGATTGAGCTTGCAGCTGCTGCCACGTCCTTCTGATGCATCGAGTTTTCACCCTCAGACTCGACGGGGAAGCTCGAGGTGATTTCCCAACCGGACTCGATGAGTGAACGAGTCAGCGTTTCCCAAGCCTCCTGCTGCTTATGAGTGAACATCATCGTCATCAGACCGTCGTCACGCAACACGCGGCGGCAGTCTCTGAAGATATCGGTCATCAAACGCTCATAGGCCGTCGACGCCGCTGACACGGACCCATCGCGCATGGGGTTGGCCACAGCCTCGTCAGTCTTATTCGTCATGCGGCGTGTGAACAATGTCGGATACTGTGCAGCGAGGGTGCGCTTCTGCCAGACATAGAAGAAGTCAGACAATTCGGCGTACTGCACGTTGTTGTAGTACGGTGGGTCTAGCGCCAATAGGTCAACGCTGCTGTCCGCAACGGCTGTCATTGACGCCGCCGAGCCATTGATGATGGTGACGGGCGGATTGCCACCCGTGGCATCAAATACCGGCTTAACGAGTTCAGCAATGCCGCTGTACGCGTCCAGGACCTGGGACAGACCCCAGGCCGCACCAGAGTTCGGCCCGGAGAAAATCATTTCCCCGAACGTCCATTTCATCGAAAAGTCGTGACGGGAGAAGGTGCCTTTGATGACGCCCCGTGTGAACTCCCACCGGGTGTAAGCACTGTTGTAGTCGATGCCCTTGTCCAGTGCGAATTGAAGGTAGGTGATAACCGCGCGAGCGCGCTCTGCGCCAAGTTCATCGACGATTTGCGGCTGAATTCGATTCAGTTGCTCGGCGAGGACCAGGTGACCCAGCAGCTGGCGGGGCGTGAACATGTCGCACCAACGGGTGATGCCGTAGAGGCGATGCCCCCGGTTGTAGTTGCTCTGTTCGGGGATGCTTTCGGTCGGAATGAGCCCAGCCTCTTCCCAGCGCTGCCAGTTTTCCTGTAGCTTGGCCTCAGCCAGGCGCAGGCCCTCGAAGTCGCGCTCGTTCGGCGCTCGGAAGTAGCGAACCTTCTCCACCTTGAGCTGACCCGCGCGCGCACCGGTCGAAAACCGCTGCAGGTTGCCGTGCTTGTCGAGCTTGGGTTGCAAGCGGATAGCCACCACGCTGTAGAGACGGTCCGTCCACTTGCCATGCGGTGACTCGCCTCGAGCTTGCGCCTTGATTTCGTCGCCGTCAATGGCTTGCTTGCAGTGCACGCATTGGCCAACGCCGTCGCTGACTGTGTAGCCATCCGGGTCTTCACCTCGAGGCCCGCGACCGTTCTTCACCCGATAGGTCTCGAAGTGAACCTTCCCATTCTTCGCTGCGCCGTCGGTCACCACGCGAACGCCCCATGTGTCCCCTGCCTCTTTGGAGAGCCAGAACGTGTTCAGCAATGGAGCTTCGCCATGGCAGTGGGGACACTTGACCTGCCGCGTGTAAAGGAACCCGTCCAGCACTTCCGTTCGGAAGCGCAATCCCTCGTCACCCAGGCGCCCCAAGACGCTATCGATGGCTTTCGCCTCCTCTGGCGGGACCGGTGACGGCAAGAAGGTCGGCCCCACGACTTCTCGCATCGCGTTCAGAAGGCGATGTCCCCAACTCTCGATGTCGCTTCCAAGGTCAGGACCGAACCGCGCCGGGTAATCCAGCGTGGCATAGAGGATGGTTGTCGCTACGGGGTTCAGTTCGTTCGCCACTACAGTGTGGCCAAGCCTTAGTGCCTCGAATGGGATGGAGCCACCGCCTGATGTTGGGTCAAGAACTGTCAGGCCGCTTGGGCGATATGGCTTTTCAGAAGCATAGGCGCGGTTGTATCCGTACTTATCTTCTGGCGTTCGAATCTTGTACTCCTTCTCGAACGCGATTCGTTCCTTAGCCCATGCGGGGTCGCCCATCACGGTCTGCACAGTCAGCTCGGTCCCTTCAATGAGCGCGACCTGAGAGAAGGGCTGGCACTCCTGACGCCAACGCTGGAAGGTCGAATTACCGTCTAGGTCCGGATGCTTCACCAAGAGCTCAGCCATCAAATTAAGATTTGCTGCGCGTCGCAACCGCTCTGCCTCGAACGCTCGCGCAACAGGAGGCGTAACCGGCAATACCTTGCGACCGCCAACTTCTTGAACACGAGCAGCGACCTCTTCAGGCAGAGTCCAAGCCGCTCCTGAAACGATGGCTTGCTCTCGCTGAATCCCCAGTTGCATGACGAAATCGGACGCATCCATGCCTGCAGGAGCAATCGATGCAAGAACGGCTGCTCGCGATGGCGTCAAGGGGCGCCGAGCCCACCAGACATGCAGGAAGTAGAGCGGCGGCAATGCCGAGCTGGCGCCGCGCTCGCGTTGGGTCTCGGCCCCCACCTGGTGGCAGGGGAAGCCGGCTTCAATCAGCCGCAGGTCGGTCTTGGTGGTCATCGTCGACATTCACTTGTTCTCACTTGGCCCGCAGCGTCTCGAGCATGCGGGACACGCCGTGGTCGTTGGGCTGGCCTCCTAGGAACAGCCGGAGCCCAGAGATAGCCCAGCGGTTGGCGTCGGGTCCAAAGTCGGTGACGCGCGACAGCCAGTAAAGCGACTCTTCACGCGAGAACAGCAGCACCCGCCGGGCAAGCAGTTCGACGCGGTCGGCATCCGGCAGACGTTCCTGCAGCCGGAAGATGAGAGCCAGCTTGGCGCCGGCTTCGTCGTCCAGGGGCAGGGTCACGCGATGCCGTAGCCCTTCCTGCGTGAGGAAGCGGTCGACCTGCGTAGGTACACCCGAGGCGTCAACAATCGAGGCGCAGGCCTTCTTCAGCAGTGGCAACAAGCGTCGCAACGTCTCGCCCTTGACGAAGCCTCGCTCGGTCCAGTTCTCGCCGCGCCTCTGCTCAGCCTCGTCGCGGCTGACACGCTCCTTCACGACCAGGATGGGTGGCGGCTGGTCCTTCCACTCGGTGATGCGGAGGACGAACGGGGCGCTTTTGACCAAGCCTTTGAGTTGCCGGTCGTAGTGCTCTTGGAGGGAGACTTTCGTGGCCATGGGTGTGCGTCGTCAGACGCCCTTGAGTTTCTTGATGAGCCCGCAGCCCGCCACGGGGTCCTTGATTTCCAGCTCTGCACCGGTGCTGGAGCCCACCTTGGCCACGCTCATCAACACCTCAAACAGTTCCTGCAGGGACTTCATGTCGGCGGCGTTGGCTTCGCTCAGCTGGAGGCGCAAGGTGCCGCCGCCAGGCAGCACGAGGTCGAACACATCGAGGTAATCGACCTGGGACTTGCCGCCCTCGGAGGTGTAGACGTTGCCCAGCCGTTTGAGCAGCGGGAGCAGCTTGGTTCGCGACTGGTCGGCTTCGATGCGGAAACTAGGCTTTGCATTGCCGGTCAGCCAACCGCGCTCGGCGGCCTTGGCACGGGTCACGATAGTGTGTTCCGTCGTGACGTTGTCCAACAGCGTGCTGCCACCCGTCTTCAGTTCGGGCTTATAGGTCTGCTCGGGCTCACCGACGTAGTAACCGATGGCCTCTTCACTGGCCAGGCTGTGCAGAGCATCCAGCACCATGTTCTGCGGCACGTTGCCGTGCTGCGCCGTTATGGCGGTCACCACGTCAACGACCTTGGCAGCCCCCTGATGGATGACGGCTTCACGGGTCCAGTCCTTCACCTTCGCCGGGCTGACGCTGCCGGCCATCCAGTCGCGCTTCTTGGCGCCCGGCTCGGTGACGATGCCCCACCCAGCCTCGTCAAGATTGACGTCGATGGGCACGCCGCCTTGCTCGCGCGCGTAGAACTTGTCCGGTCGGTCGTTGTTATCTTGGAGACAGTAGACGCACCAGTAGCCCTGAACAGTGCCTTGACGCAGGATGCGGTCGAGTAGGTCGGCCTTCTCCAGCACGGGCCAGCTGCGTCGCTGGTTGAAGTTGTCCCGCAGCGTCTTGATTTGGAGGGCGTCCACCGCATCAAAGAACAGCTTGTTCAGCTGCAGCAGCTTCTCCTGGGTCAGCGCGTCTTCCTGGGTGATGAGTTCGCCGTCACCGCGCAGCACGTCGCGGACCTTGTGCACGACGGCAGCGCCAGAGTCGCCGCTGGAGGTGCGGACTTCCTTGCGCGCCAGGTTGCCCGATGCCGAGGGGTACCAGAGGGTGTCGTACAGGCGAACGGTCTCGGTCTCCAGTGCCTTCTCGCGCTCAGCGCGTTGCGCACGGAAGTTGTCGGCCTCCAGGTGTTTGTCGGACAGGCCGTAGGCGCCCGGCTGCTCCGCCAATCGCCGCATAGCGATGACCTGCTTTGCGATGCCCAGCAGCTTCTCGAAGGCCTGCGACGTGCGCTGGGTCTTGTCCTCGTTCCAGGGGCCATCTTGCACGGCCTTGCAGGTCTGGGGGAGAAGCAACAGCAAGAGGTTCTGGTTGCGACGAGGCCCAGCCGCTGCCTCGGTGACCATGCGCTCGATGTCGACGGTGCTTGTGCCAAGGGCTATGACAGCCAACTGCGGCTGGCCGGGCTTGTCGTCGACGTGGCCTGGCTCGAACACGTCGTGCACGATGCGGAAGACACCGGCGCCGTCCTTGATGGCGCTGCGCACGATGCCTGAAACGTACTCCTGTGCCAATGCGTCTGTCACCCCATTGCGGATACTACCCAGGGCACGGTTCACCGAAGGGTCCAGGCTCGCGTAGTGGCGCCCGTCTCGCTCTCGCAGGTAGAAAGCTTCGTCCTTCAGCGCCTTCAACGCCATTTCGACCTGCGGGCCCGACATGTCGGGCATCACACAGGACAGCTGGGCGTCCTGCTGAGTGAGGCCGAAGAGGTTAGAGGCCAGCCCTTCGGAGCGCCCCGCCAAGCTGTGCAGAAAGACTGTGCGCCAGACGAGCACGTGCATCGGAACGCCCGCCGGGTGCGGGTTCGCGCGGTCGCACAACTCTGCGCGGCTGTAGCCGGCCTCCATCTCGGTTGAACCGGGGCCGCCAACGTCGGTGTTGACCACCACCTGGAGCTCACCGCTACCCGTGCGGCCCAGCAGCTCGTTGAGAATGCGCTCGTCCTTGAGGTCGATGTCGCCCGTCTGCACGATGGCCAGGGGGCGCTTCTTCTCCCACAGGTTCCGGATGACCAGCGAGAGCATGCGAAGCACGCCTCGGGTGCCCTGGAAGTTCTCCACAGACGCGAGCTTCTGATTCAGGAACTCGATGAAGGTGGGATGGAAAGGGTAGAAGTTCTGGATGCGCTCGATGTAGTCATTACCCTGTGCATGGGCCGGCAGGTAGCTGGACGATGCCTTGTACGCTTGACCGAACTCCTTGGCGACGTCCGCCGCACGGGCGGGGTCGATATGGGTGAACAGGCGACGCGCCAGCAGCCTGGAGAGCTCGGACGCAGCAACCGGCACCACCGTAGTGGCGGCGCGAGCAACAACGCTGTTCGTGCCTTCGGCAGCTTTTTCGGCGAGGGCAACAGCCTCAGCTTCGGTCACATCTTTTCCCATGACCTTGCCAACCACGTCCTTGAGAGACTTGGCCTGGCGGGAGAACGCGTCGCTGGCCCCGGACAGCGTGATGACCACGGACAGTCCTTGATTGGTCTGTGCGTAGTTCAGCAGCGTCATCAGAAAGGCCTGCAGCTGCTCGGCGCCGTTCGCGCGCGCAGCTTCCAGACGAGTGGCGTACTGCGCCATCTCGTCCAGCATCACGAGGACCCTCTTGCCGCCGAAGACAGACTTCATGAACTCCTTGCCTGGCGCAGAGAAGCTCGTCACCTCATCCGAAAGGGACTTGTAGAGCGCTTCACCGCCCACCTGGAAGGCCATCTCGCCCCAAAGGGTGTAAGGCTGCACCTTGGCCCCTTTGACCGCTTGAACAGGCAACTCGTCCCCGACGATGCCGACTACGACCACCGCGCCCTCTTCAGGCAGGTATTGGTCTTCGAGCAAGGCGCTGGTGAGTCCCGTCAGTGCCTTGCCACGCTTGGCGATGTGTGTGAGTCCGATGAGGGTATGGGTCTTGCCACCACCAAAGCCGGTCTCCAGGCGGTGGACGGCCGGGGCCGACAAGTCGCCAGAAAGGCGGCGGAACACGTCGCCAAGCACCTGACGCATCCCGTTGGTGGGGTACGTGGCCTCTGTGAAGAAGGTCTTGGGGTCGGTATAGACCGCGCTGGCGGCACTGCTGCCCCCCTGGTAGTGCTCGAAGACAGCCGACAGGCTGGCCGTGAAGACTTCGGGGTTGAAGCTGCCCGTAATGAGGTCCGCTCTGGGCTGGCAGGCTTGGTAAATCGTGGTCATCGGCTCCCTTTCTCACTTCCTGGTTCGTGGCTCTCGCCGGCAGACTCGGCTGCCGGCGGGAACGGCAGACCGTTCCGGGCGTAGTAGTCCATGACCAACGTTTCAAGCGTGTTGGCCATGCTCCGGTGCTCTCGTTCACCGATGGCTTTCAGGGCCAGCTTGATGTCTGGAGTGGTCTTGATGGACAGCACTTCGGTCTTGCGCAGCGAGTTCACGGTGCCAGTCCCGGTTGGTAAGTAGAACGATGCCATCTTACTTACTTCTGGTGGTGACGCACAACCGCTCCGCCCTTTTTGCACCATACCCATCAAGCGGCTCACCAGCTGAGCCATTCGATGCTGTCCTGGTCCAAGACCATCCTCCAGATGGGTGAAGGCCGGACACATGCCCGGCCTTCAGGGTGGCCCCGCCCTGTGCGGTGCCTCCGTCGTCACATCAGCGCCTTCGAACATCTGTTCCAACGGTGTGTCGCGGCTCTCGAAGGGGACCCCCCAGCCCTAGGGCCGGGGGTCGAATCAAGAATCACGAATCACTCGGACTGATGACCTTGGTTCGGTACTCCCTACGCTGGCATCCCTGCCAGCGACGCGCGGCTCTCACCCCGCGCGCCAGGTTTTGCTCATACACCGCCTCCCGGCGGTGCAACTCTCATGAACAGCAGTGCCTCGGACAGCACCCTGCTCCCGTCTTTCGACCCATCCCACAAAGCAGCAAGTCTGCAGGGGGGCTCCCACTCGTCGTCGCATCGCTTTCGCGACGCTCGGACTGTGGCTACTCAACAGGTCTCCCGGTCATAACCCATGGTCGGTTTCTCACGCCGACGGGCCTTAGACCCTCCCGAGTTCTCTCATATCGCACGAACAAAACGAACGCGAGCTCCAGCTGTTGCATCACTGACGGCACTGCCGTCTCACCCCCTGCGCGCACGGCACAGGCAGGTTTTGGGGGGCCCAGGATTCCGTAACGGCTCCCTTACGCGCACCAGCTTTCATCACTCCTTGCTTGCCACCGCTGCGCGGTGGTACGTCCTTTCTGTCCAGTCTCTTGCATCAGTTCTTGACGAGCCCGCAGGCCCGGATGCTTCACCGCCAAGCTATTCGCCGACCCCTCTTGAGCTGCGCTTTCGCGCAACCCTCAGGGCCACCACCGTCCAATCACTCTCAGGTGGCCTGACTCCTTTCGGATGTCCTCAGGCGTGTCGGTCGAGACACAGGTTCAGCCCTCTCGAGCTGCCCCTGCCCGCGCACTCGTGTGCACGGTGTCAATATGAGCGCCAACCACGGTTTCCAACGCCTCAGCGTCGTTCCCCCGTGGTCAGCGTGCCCTCGTCGCCCAATCTCTGCGCGCGTGCGCTCGGCGGATTGGAGTCGTCCGGCGAGGGTTGCAGTCCCTCTTTCCGAAATGAGTTCGCTGTCGACGCTTGCGCGAACGAATACGAACACCGGCGCTCCGTTGCTTGCCGCACCAGCACTGTTAGATGCATGCGGCTTCCGCAGTCCTCGCCTGGTTGAGAGCCAGTGGAGGGGTTCATGAGAGTCTGAGCATAGAGGGGCCTCGCCCCGTTCAATACGTTGGCACGTCTGCTGGTCCTTGGACCAGCTTCAGCACCTCGGGGTGAGAGCCCTTCAGCATCGAATCTGCACATGTGTAGCGATTCGAATTTGGGCCGGCGCTGGCGCGCCGGCTTCCCTCCCTGTCGCTCGGGAATCCTTTGTAGTGACGTCGCTGATGCGACGCCACCCTCGGCGCGGCGCGCCTCGCTACACGTGGCATCTCTGTTATTGCGTCTCCGACGATGCCCGCATCCCGAACTTTCGACCCCCTCGTCTACAGCAGCAAGAGCGTGTTCCTGCAACGCGTGCAGGCCTGCGTCATTGACGGCTACCGCCACTACACCAGCGGCACCATCGCGCCTGCGGCCGCCCTCGGGCTGGCCCGCAAGTTCAAGTCCGTCTACGCCGTGGACTGCGACAAGAACTCGCGCTACCGGCGCAAGCAGCAAGGGCTGGGCAACGCTCGCCTGCTGCTGTTCCAGAACCCAGAGCTGCTGGTGGACTTCGTCCTGCTCGTGACGCCGGGCTTGCACCCGGCTCACCAGTTGGAGCGGCTCGCCGACATCCGGACACAGCCGCTCGCCTACCGTGAGCTCGAGCTCGTCCAGCTCACGCTCAAGGGCCGCAGCAAGCCAGGGCTGACCTGGCGGCTGAGCAACGAAGCCATGGAGGGCTGGAAGCACCGCCTGCACCTCGCCACCGTCCACTGCAACGAGGCCGAGCTGCGCCAGTGCTGGAACAGTCTCTACCGCACGCTGGGATTTGGAGGTGTGCGCCGGCAGGTTGGCGAACTGGTCTCGTTCTGGCGCAAGGAATGGGCCAGGTACCAGGGCAATCGACCGTGCCCGCTTGAGTACCCGCACAACGAGCTGCAGTACCGGGGCCGACCAGGCATCACCCAGGACGACCGAGGGCGCTACTGGACCCTCGCGGGCTTTCCGTCGCCAGGCCAGCTCCCCAAGCTCTTCTATGTCCGTCTCCAGAGCGACGTCGGGAACCGGCTGAGCCGGCTGGTTGCAGAGCTTGACGCAGAGCGCCGCCTTTCGCTCGCGGCCGCTGCGCAGACAAGCGTCTGACCGCTCTGGCCGCTGCGCAGCTGAATCTCGAGCAGCGGATTCCTCTGCGCAGTGCATGCGTTTCCGCTGCGCGGCGGGAGCGTGTCGGGGCTCGCCCTCTGCGCAGCGGTTTCCAAGGAGACGAATTCCTCTGCGCAGAGTTGCCCGAACAGCTGCGCAGCTAGTCGAGAACAGCCATCGCCAGCTGCGCAGATAAAAACTGCCCAGTCCGTTTGACTGCGTGGTGCCTACACGGATGGATGCGTCTCTACACGGCGCAGAACCACTGCAATCGAACGAGTACTTATGAAAGACTTTCACATCAAACAACCGCGCCAGGGCGAGCGGTCTGCCCCCATCGTTGGCTACGAGTACGACAAGCTACGCCAGCGCACACGAACGGTTTACCTCGGCAGCGTGCGCATCGACGCGAATCCCAACAGTCCTGCGCGCGCTGTGCGCCTGCGGCCGAACCCGGAACTGGATGGTCAACTCGTGGAGCTCACGCCCGAACGGCTGATTCAGGTCAGCGAGTGGCTTGAAGCTCACGGCACATACCGACACAACCAGCGCCTGGAGGAACTCCACCAAGAACGCGTGCGCAAGTATCAGGAGCAGAAGGAGCAAGAGCGGGTGGCCACCATCGAGGCCGAGTTGCGGCTGCGACTCGAGGCGCAGTGGCGCGCGGAGTTCGAGGCCTCAATACCGAAGCAAACGGTCGACCCACTCGTTGCGGCCGTCGAAGCCGTCACCCGCGCCGGTGAGTTCTTGAAGACCGAGGCGGCTCGCCTGCGCAGCGAGGGGGTGCGGTTGACCCGCGTTCGCTCCACGCACCTCGACACTGAGAAGTGCAAGACGGCGTTGGACCAGCTCCAGGCACGCGCCAACCGGCTGCGAATCAGCGCGTTCGAGTCAATTGCTAAGGACTGCAAGGAGGCCGGCCTCATGGCCGCGCAGGTGCGCGGGTCCAAGCGCCGAGGCCCGTGACGAGGGGACGACTTTCCCGTCTCTGGGAAGTTGCAACGTTGCAAGCTGGTCGGCCTACCCGGCTCTGACCCGCTGATTCGACGTCGCTAAACAGGGTTCCAGGTCAATTGACGGAGGAACCTTGAACCTAGACAACTTTCTTTCTGTTCTGCAGTCGCGTGTTCGGATGGCATACCCGAGGAGCGCCAACGAGCGTCATGCCGCATCGCCAATGTGGAATCAACCGGCGCATTCGGCGGCCCCCTTCCTGGCCACGAGCATCCCAAACCTGGTGGCCAAGTCTCTGGAGGACCAATCGCTGCCCCGCCACTGCATGGCACTGGTGTCCGCGTGTCGAAAGTCGGGCGCTGGCTATCTCGTGCACGTGCTGCAAGCCGGGAGCCTGCAGATTCGAACTTTCATGCCCACCTCCAACGCGGGCAACCGCCGGTTGCTCGAGCACGCGGTCGCGCACGAGACGCTCAACATCACGCTTGACATCGAGGAGACGACGCACTCTCTTGAGATGCTGACCGTCCTCGACCGCGAATCGGCCCTGGCGGCATTGGCGGTGCCGCAAGTGCCGGCCTCTGAAGCTGTGGCAATCGACGAGGCGCTCGCGCTTCTTGCCCTGTCAGCGGTGCCGAACATCCGTTCACTGGCTCCTGGGGAGAAGGTGCTCGATGTGCTTGTCGCCTACGCAGGAGATACCCAAAGCATCGTCCGGTCTCGTCAGAGCGAATCCATGGGGGAGGCAGTGGGAGAACACGGACCCATTCACTGAGCCGAAGCTGGCTGGGATGGTAGGGCCCAAGGGCGCGCTACCAGCCGATTCTGGACTCTTGATTCATTGAGGCCGTTCCTGCACGTCAGGTGCGGCCTCTTTCTTTTATATGCGCGCAAACAACCCGCTCAGCCGGATAGTTCGGCAGCTTGTCGTAGCGTGTGGTTCGGTGGGGCATATTGGCTTTCGATGCAAGTCGCACGGGTCATACGCCCTGACCTACTTCATTTCAAGTGATGGCCGACCCGTCGACCTTGGTCCGGTCATCTCCGTGTACTTCGGACAGATACTCAGGGCCCTGCGTCTCCCGCGCGCGCGCTCGGGCAGTGGACCGCAGCAGGCTTGCGGTATCGCGCCCTGACTCTCGCAGCCGCTGGCGAGTGCCCCGAAGGGAGCTGATAACTACATACGCGGGAGTTGCTGTGGCGCAAGAGTGGTGCGCGGTAGGCCTGGGCCAGGTCGAACTCAGGGAGGAGGCTCAGTTCCCGAACACCATCGCTACCAGCTTGGGCCAGGCCCTCTCAAGCGCTTTGCAGTTCAAGCGCGGCAGTGACCCGACGCGTTCACCGTCCTCAATCTGGCCCGTGGTGACGGTCGGGTAAATCCACAGCTGCTCGTCCGCACGAATGACTTCGTGCAGCGTCGCCCAGCGGCCGCGCAAAGCTTCTGGCGCGTTGAGCATGAGCTGCACGAACAGGGCACGGTGAGAGTCGTCGACTGGCAAGGGGTCGCGCCCGGCAAGCTGGGCATTCCAGGCGGCGTACTGGCAGACGGCTGACTCGAACCAGTGCTGCAGGGGTTGCTGACGCTCTTGCGCAGCCTCTACCGCAGATGCAAAAACGCTCGGGCTCAGCCATGCAACGGTACGAATGGCTTTGTTGGAATCGCGTGGGACTGTTTGCTCCATTGGGTATCGGAGAGTTTCGACACCAAACATGCTGCCATTGGCTACGCGCTCGCGCCACAAATACTTGTTACGAATCAAAAACTATCGGCGGCCTATACGAGGTGCACGGATTACGTGCGCAACGAAAGGACAGTCGATATGTCGAGACGAGGAATCAGTGCCGCTGATGTCGCGCGAGCCTACATACAGCTCAAGCAGGAGGGCAGAGAGCCCAGTTTGCGCAATCTGCGCCTACAAATCGGGCGCGGCGGATACGCAACTATTGCGGCGCATCTGAAGAAGCTGAGCTTCGTGCCTGGAAGCGAGTTGACTTCTCGACGCCAGCGAGAGCGCGCTCGGTTTAGACATCCGGGTGCGCATGAGGGTCAAGCCACTCTGGGAACACTCTGATTCAAGGGGCGTCGAAAGGCGCCCCATTTTCAAGACGCTTCGAGTGCGGAGACTGCTGATGGCGACGGGGCCTTTCGCGGCCCGCTTCACCCAGGGCGAATCTGACAGGATTTCGTACGAGTGGTAGGCCGTGTTGGACTTGAACCAACGACCAAAGGATTCCGGTTTGTGCCCATTTCTGGACTCCCTGGACTATGCCTTCGCCATGGGCACTCGTGCCTACAGGCGGGCGCCGTCTAGTCTCTACACCTTCCCGCATCGCGGGCTTGGCTCGGCGTTACCTTGTGCGTTTGAGCCGTCAGGGTTCGCCGAATTTGACGCCATTCACACGTCGGGTTTCCCGCGACGGTGCACAACTTTCGCCATGAGTCCTCTGCTCTGACCAACTGAGCTAACGGCCCACTCCCTGTCGATTCTACCCATCGACCGTCACCTTCCCGGACGATATGAGCGTGCACTTGGCCGCGCCCCTCGGCCTTGACCTGTGCTTCCTCGATGAGTGCTGACTGCGCTAGTCAACCGTCAACGCTGCGTCCTCTGGTAGGTCTGCGCCAATCGCAGTGTCGCTTGCCGGAAGTGGCTCGTTCGGCCTGCCCATGGAGGCCACGCCACCTAGTGACGGAAGGCGCGCTCCGGGCCTTCCCTCGAGCCGCTCGCACAACGTATGCTCCTGCCTAGTGCAGACTTGGCACCGCATCAGGTTTATACGGGACCCGATGAAGTGCCAAACAAGTGCCAAGCAACCCTGCTTGGCTCAGCCAAGACGCTGCTAAGCAATTGAAAAACAAGGAGGAATCTGAATTTCGTCAGTTGGCGCGCGGAATTATGAGTCCTCTGCTCTGACCAACTGAGCTAACGGCCCGCGGGCGGGATTGTAGGTGGGGGCGCGAGGCGCTCGCGCTATTTGGTGTGACTCAGCGCGTTGCTCACGAGCTTGGCAGTCACATCCACGATCTGGATCATGCGGTCGTAAGGCATGCGCTGCGGGCCGATCACGCCCAGCGTGCCGACCACCTGGCCATCCACTTCGTAGGGGGCGGTGACGACCGACAGATCCTCGAAAGGCACGACCTGGCTTTCGCCGCCGATGTAGATCCGCACGCCATCGGCCTGGGTGGAGACGTCGAGCAGGCGCACCAGCTGGGTCTTCTGCTCGAAGAGGTCGAACAGGCGTCGCAGATTACCCAGGTCGCTGCTGAACTCGCTGACCGACAGCAGATTGCGCTCCCCTGCGACCACCACCTCGTCCTGCTCGGCAGGCTGTGCGCCGATATCCACCGCCTGCTTCATGAGGTCGGCGATTTCCCCCCGCAGGGCATCAAGCTCGGTCTTGAGGCGCTCGCGTACCGCCTCAATGGTGAGGCCCGCGTAGTGGGCGTTGAGGAAGTTGGCGGCCTCCACGAGCTGCGATTGCGTGAAATTGGCCTGGGTCTGGATGATGCGGTTCTGCACCTCACCGTCGGGCGAGACGATGATGACCAGCACCCGGTGGTCCGACAGGCTCAGGAACTCGATGTGGCGAAACACCGACGTGCGCCGAGGTGCCATCACCACGCCCACGAACTGCGAAAGGCTGGAGAGCAGGTGCGCTGCCTGGCTGATCACGCGCTGGGGCGATTCGATACCCGGCGCCCCGATGGCCGAGACGGGCGGCAGCTCTTCACGCCGCACGGTCAGCATCGTGTCCACGAACAGGCGGTAGCCGCGCGCCGTCGGCACGCGCCCGGCCGATGTGTGCGGGCTGGCGATGAGGCCAAGCTCCTCCAGGTCGCTCATCACGTTGCGAATGGTGGCCGGTGACAAGTCGAGCCCGGCGGCGCGCGCCAGGGTGCGCGAACCCACGGGTTGGCCGTCGGCGATGTAGCGTTCCACCAGCGCCTTGAGCAACAGCTTCGAGCGATCGTCCAGCATGCGAACGATTCTACGGAAGGGCTTGCGCGCCAGGGGAGAAACCAAAGGCCGGGCGGGGCCGCAGACGGTGGCCCTATGTTGTAATTTGCCCATGAACGCCCCCTTTGATCCCCGTGCTGCCGCGCCCGTGGCGCAACGCCCGCTGCGCTTCTCGCATGTGGTGATCGTGGGTAAGTACCAGGCACCAGGCGCTCGGCATGTGGTGGAAGAGATTGCGCAGTTCCTGCTCTCCGAGGGCTGCGAGGTGTCGCTGGAACACCAGACCGCGCTCAACACCGGCCTGAGCGATCACCCCAGCCTCGACGTCGCGGCGATACCCTGCAGCGCGCAGCTGGCGCTGGTGGTGGGCGGCGACGGCACGCTGCTGGGCATCGGCCGCCAGATGGCGCGCCACGGCGTGCCACTGGTGGGGGTGAACCAGGGCCGCCTGGGTTTCATCACCGACATTCCGTTCGACGAGTACCGGGACATCCTGCGCCCCATCCTGCATGGCGAATACCAGGAAGAATCGCGCAGCCTCATGGCCGCCAGCGTCTGGCGCGACGGCCATTGCGTGTTCGAAGCCACGGCACTCAACGACGTGGTGGTCAACCGCGGTGCGGTGGCCAGCATGATCGAGCTGCGGGTGGAGATCGACGGCCGCTTCGTCGCCAACCAGCGCGCCGATGGCCTGATCATCGCGTCGCCCACCGGCTCCACCGCTTACGCGCTGTCCGCTGGTGGGCCGCTGCTGCACCCCGATATCGGCGGCTGGGTGATGGTGCCGATCGCCCCGCACACCCTCTCGAACCGTCCGGTCGTGCTGCCGTCGCACAGCGAGATCGCGATGGAAATCGTGGCCGGTCGTGACGCGAGCGCGAGCTTCGACATGCAATCCTTTGCCAGCCTGCTGCACGGCGACCGCGTCGTGGTGCGCCGCTCCGAGCATTCGCTGCGGCTGCTGCACCCGGTGGGCTGGAATTACTTCGACACGCTGCGGCGAAAGCTGCACTGGAACGAAGGGGCCTGAGCGGCCGGCGACAATTGCGCCCTCTTATCAGCGCCCTGCCATGAGCCTTCGCCGTATCGCCCTGCGCGACTTCGTCATCGTGCCCTCGCTGGACCTCGACCTGGCCAGCGGCTTCAGCGTTCTCACCGGCGAAACCGGCGCCGGCAAATCCATCCTGGTGGATGCGCTTCAGCTTGCGCTCGGCGCGCGGGCCGAGGCCGGCGTGGTGCGCGAAGGCGCGCCGCGCTGCGAGATCGCGGCCGAGTTCGACCGACCCGATGCGTTGCGTGAATGGCTGGAAGCACAGGGGTTTGCCGACGACGACGGCCTGCTGCTGCGCCGCGTGGTCGATGCCGACGGCCGCAGCCGCGCCTGGATCAATGGCAGCCCGGCCACGCTCACCCAGTTGCGGCAGGTGGCCGATGCACTGGTGGACATCCACGGCCAGCACGCCTGGCAAAGCCTCACGCGCGCCGAGGCGGTGCGCGCCTTGCTCGACGGTTTTGCTGGCATCGACACCGCACCCCTCGCCAAGGCGTGGAGCACGTGGCGCGAGGCCCAGGCGGCGCTGGCCACCGCGCGCGAGCGCCAGGCCTCGCTGCGCCAGGACAGCGAGCGCCTGGCCTGGCAGATCGGCGAACTCGACAAGCTCGCGCCGCAGCCCGGCGAATGGGAAGACATCAACACCCGCCACGGCAGGCTGGCCAATGCGCAGGCGCTGATCGACGCCGCGCAGACCGCCCTGCATGCACTGGACGAAGCCGACGACAACGCCACCGGCCTGCTCAGCCGCGCCATTGCCGCGTTACAGGCCCAGGTGCACATCGAGCCGGCGTTCGGGCAGGCGCTGAGCTCGCTGCAGGGCGCGCTCGCACAGATGCAGGACGCGGTACACGATCTGCACCAACACCAACGCCATGCCGAACTCGACCCGCAAGCCTTGGCCGATCTCGATTCGAGGCTGTCCCAATGGCTGTCGCTGGCGCGGCGCTTTCGCACCCCGGCCGAGGAACTGCCGGCCCTGCTCGCGCAATGGCGAACCGAATTGCAGCGGCTGGACGAAGCCGCCGACCTCGAAGCCCTCGAGGCGCGCGAGCGCGCGGCGCGGGCCGCTTTCGATGCCGCAGCCAAGGCCGTCAGCCTGCAACGCCAGAAGGCCGCTCCGAAACTGAGCAAGGCGGTGACCGAGACCATGCAAACGCTGGGCATGGAGGGCGGGCGCTTCGAGGTGGCTTTGCTGCCGCTGGAGACACCGCAATCGCATGGCCGCGAGCAGGTGGAATTCCGCGTGGCGGGCCATGCGGGCAGCACGCCCAGGCCGGTGGCCAAGGTCGCATCGGGCGGTGAGCTTTCGCGCATTGCGCTGGCCATCTCGGTCATCACCAGCCGCCTCGGGCAGGCGCCCACCCTCATCTTCGATGAAGTCGACGCCGGCATTGGCGGTGCGGTGGCCCACACCGTGGGCAAGCTCATGCGCCAGCTCGGCCGCGATCGCCAGGTACTGGCGGTTACGCACCTCGCCCAGGTGGCCGCCGCGGCGGACCAGCACCTGCTGGTGGCCAAACGCGTTCAGGACGGACGCACGCAGAGCCTTGTGCAAGGCATCGATGGCGAGGCCCGCGTACGCGAGCTGGCGCGCATGCTCGGCGGCAACGAGCGCTCCGATGTCTCGCTGGCGCATGCGCGTGAACTGCTCATGACGTGATGAAACCCACCGCCTTCACCACCGAACTCGTCGTGATCACGGGCATGTCCGGCTCGGGCAAATCCGTCGCGCTCACTGCCCTGGAAGACGTGGGCTTCTACTGCGTGGACAACCTGCCACCCGAGTTGCTCGAGTCTTTTGTCGATCTCGAACGCAACCATCGCGCACCCAAAGTCGCGATCGCCATGGACGTTCGCAGCGCCTCATCGCTGCCCGGCCTGCCCCGCCGCCTGGCCGCACTTCGCGGCGACGCGCTGCAGCTCACCACCCTCTTCCTGGACTCCACCACCGACACGCTGGTGCGGCGCTTCTCCGAAACGCGGCGTCTGCACCCGTTGTCGCTGCAAAGCGCGCATGACCAGCACCGGGCCCTGATCGACGCGATCGAGCACGAGCGCGAGCTGCTGGCCGAGTTGCGTGAACAGGCGCTGGTGCTCGACACCAGCCTGGTGCGCCCGGCCCAGTTGCGCAGCCAGGTGAAAGACCTCGTCGGCGCCACGCAGACGCCCCTCACCCTGGTGTTCGAGTCGTTCGCCTTCAAGCGTGGCATTCCGATGGATGCCGACTTCGTGTTCGACGTGCGCATGCTGCCCAACCCTCACTACGAACCCGAACTCAAGCCCATGACGGGGCGCGACGCACCGGTGGCGGCGTTCCTGGCGGCCAGCGCCGATGTGCAGGCAATGGAAGAGCAAGTCCGTACCTTCCTTGCCCATTGGCTGCCGCAGATGATGAGGGACCACCGCAGCTACGTCACCGTGGCCCTGGGCTGCACTGGCGGACAGCACCGCTCCGTTTACCTTGTGGAACGCCTCGCGGCGCACTTCGGCTCGCGCTGGGTGACGCGCGTGCGCCACCGCGAAGCGGATCACTGGGGCAAGGGCTGAGTCGTCAGGGCCTGCTGCAGTGACTGCAGCAGGGTGCGCACCGGCGCCGGCAGTCCGAGCGCCAGGGCGGCGGGCAGCGCCACCCACTGGCCAGGCATTTCGGGGCCGCCGCGTGATTCGACGCTGAGGTGGTGTGGCAGCAGTTGCAGCTCGCGGTGTGTCAGGCTGTGCGACACCGGATCCCAGGGTTGCAGTGCCGGTATGGCATCGCCGACCGCCTGGCGCATGGCGGCCTCGGTGTCGAACACCGGCGGTGCGTACAAGCCGGCCCAGATGCCGCGTTCCGGCCGGCGTTGCAACCAGACCGTATCCCCCTGCACCATCAGCAACAACCACCAGCGCTCGAAGCGCCGCACCGCCTTGCGCGATTTCACCGGAAAGCGCGTGGGGGCGCCCGTTCGCACGGCCTCGCACAGCGTGTCCATGGGGCAAGCATCGCAACGGGGTTTGCTGCGCGTGCACAGGGTGGCACCCAGGTCCATCAGCCCCTGCGTGTAGGCCGACATGTCATCGTCGGACGGGTTCACAGGCAGCAGTGTCCGGGCCTGCAGCGCCAGTTCGCGTTGTGTGGCCACCGCAGCCACGTCGGCCTCGAGCGCCAGCACGCGCGCCAGCACGCGGCGCACATTGCCATCCAGGATGGACACGCGCTCGCCGAAGCAGAACGCCGCGATCGCCGCCGCCGTGGAGGCACCGATACCCGGCAGCCTCTCCAACTCGGCCGCGCTGCACGGGAAGCGGCCACCGTGCTGGGCCACCACCACCTGCGCGCAGCGGTGCAGGTTGCGCGCACGGCTGTAGTAGCCGAGCCCGCTCCACAGCGCCATCACGTCATCGGCGGGGGCCGCAGCCAACGCGGCGACATCGGGAAACCGTTCGAGGAAGCGAGGGTAGTAGGCGAGCACCGTGGCCACCTGCGTTTGCTGCAGCATGACCTCCGACAACCACACGCGGTACGGATCGCGCGTGCCCTGCCAGGGCAAGCCATGCCGCCCGGCGCGCCGTTGCCAGGCGATGAGGCGCGGTGCGAACTCGCGCGCCAGCGCCGTCATGCCGCCAGGGCTTCGGCGGGTTCTTCTTCCGAAGCCGTCAGCAGGTGTTCGGTGAGCTCACCGAACTTGGCTTCCAGCAGGTTCAATGCCGACTGCTGCGACTGCAGCTCGCGGATGCGCTCGTCCAGGCCACTGGCGGCCTGCTGGATACGCGACACCGCCTCGATGCGGCGGGTGAAATTGCGGCGCCGCTCGCGCAGTTGAGCATCCAGCTGCGCCGCGGCCGACTTGTTCCACAACTCGACCTCGTTGACCGCCGTGTCGTACACCACGCGCAGGCGGCTCATGAGCGCACGCGCCAGCCGCTCGGCGAACTCCGGCTGGGCCAGACGCAAGGCATTGCCCAGGCTCAGGTACTGCAGATGGCTTTTCTCGATCAGGTCGAGATCCCTGCGGTAGCCGCCCAGTTGCGGGCCACCGGGCGCCTGCAGCGAGAAGCCGTACTCGGCGTTGAGATTCTTGAAGCTGCCCTCGAGCATGGACTGGATTTCGGTGGCCATGCGGTCGGCCTTGGCCAGGTCCTCGCGCAGGCGGTCGAAGGTCTGGTCGTAGGCGCGGCGCACGCCCAGCTTGATGCCCGGGCTCTTGAGCTGCTTGGCCAGCACCGACACCTCGGCCTTGAGGTGCGAGGGGCTGAGCAAGGCAAACAGGTCCTTGAGCAGGCGCAGGTGGACCGAGCGCACGGCCTGGATCTTTGCGCCGCTGGCGTCGAAATCGGCCTGCTCCTGCTCGATGCGCAGGCGCATCTGCTTGATCACGCCGGCGTTCTTGCCACGCAGACCCTCGAGCTCCTGGATCTGCTCCACCAGATCGCGCAGCCGCGCGTGCACCATGCGGCCGGTCTCGCTGCGCAAGGAATCGACGCCGGCCGCCACCGCCGCGCCAAGGATGCGCCGGCGCTGGCCAAGCAGGCCGTCGCTGAGCGCCCGCTCCAGGTCGAGCAGCTGGCTGGCCTTGAGCAGGTCGTCGTCGCGATTGACTTTGGCCAGCAGGCCTTTTTGTGCCGACACCGCCAGCACCTGTGGCAGCGGCACACCCAGAATCTCGGCGGAGTCGGCGCGTTGGGCTGCGATCTGCAGCTGCACCTGCTCGGGCGAGCTGAGCGCGTCCCACATGGTGTCGATCTTGTTGAGCACCACCAGGCGCGATGCCTGGCCGTCGCCCACCGCCGAGAGGTGCTGGCGCCAGATGCTCAGGTCGGACTTGGTGACACCGGCATCGGCCGCCAGGATGAACACCACCGCATGCGCCTGCGGCAGCAGGCTCACGGTGAGCTCGGGCTCGGCGCCGATGGCATTGAGGCCCGGCGTGTCGAGGATGACCAAGCCCTGCTTGAGCAGCGGGTGGGCCATGTTGATGAGCGCGTGGCGCCAGCGCGGCACCTCGATCAGGCCGTCGGCACCCGGCAGGGGGTTGTCCTCGGGCACCTCGTCGTGCCAGAAACCCAGCGCCTTGGCCTCTTCCATGCTCACGCGGCGCACCTCGGCCACCTTGTGAATGGCCTTGGCCAGCTGCTTCGGGTCATTGACATCGAGATCAACGCGCTCCCACTTGTGGGGGGCGTTGCGCCAGTCGAGCAGCGACTGCGGCTGCAACCGCGTCTCGATGGGCAGCAGGCGCAAGCAGGGCGGCAAATCGGCGTCGTAGGCGAGCTCGGTGGGGCACATCGTGGTGCGCCCGGCGCTGGCCGGCATGATGCGGCGCCCGTAGCCGGCAAAGAAGACGGCGTTGATGAGCTCGGACTTGCCGCGGGAGAACTCGGCGACGAAGGCCACGGTGATCTTGTCGTTCTTGACCTGCGAGTGGAGCTGGTCAAGCCGCTCGCGAATGCCCGGCTCCATCAGTTCGTGGTCGGTCAACCACTCGGAAAGCAGCTTCAGGCGCAAGGCAAACTGCTTGCGCCACGCACCGTGCTGATCGAAGGCTTGGTTGAAACTCATGCGGCGGGTTTCCGTCGATCGGCCAATATAGCACCCGATATCCGCGCCAGCCGTGGCCTGACGGACACAAGGTCAGGGGCGCTGGCAGAGCGGGCAGTAGAAAGTCGAGCGCTGACCCTGGCGAATGCCTCGCACAGGGGTCGCACAGACCCGGCAGGGTTGACCGGCACGGTCGTACACCATCGCATCCAGCTGGAAGTAGCCGCTCTCCCCCTGGGCGCTTGAGAAGTCGCGCAGGGTACTGCCCCCCAGCGCCAGGGCGCGCTGCAGCACATCGATGATGGCACAGTGCAGCCGCACAGCGCGCGGGCGGCTGATGCGGTCGGCGCGGGTGGTGGGGCGAATCCCGGCCTGAAACAAGGCCTCGCTCGCGTAGATGTTGCCCACGCCGACCACGATGTCGCCCGCCAGCAGCACCTGCTTGATCGACGCACGGCGCCTGGTGAGCGACCGATGGAACGCCAGGGGGTCGAACCCGGACTCGAGTGGCTCGACACCGAGACCGTCAAGGAGCTTGCGGGCGCGCGGGTCATCGAGCGAAGGCACGTGCACCACCGCACCAAAACGGCGCGGGTCGTGCAGCCGAAGCACGCCCCGGGCGGTCTGCATCTCGAAGTGGTCGTGCACCCCGGGCGCCGGCAACGTGGGCGCGAACTGCAGGCTGCCCGACATCCCCAGGTGGAGCAACAACCAGCCAGCGTCCAGCTGCATCAGCAGGTACTTGCCGCGCCGCTGCACGGCCAGCACCTGCCGGCCCAGCAGCGTGGCGGGCTCGCAACCCAGAGGCCAGCGCAGGGGCTTGCCCAGGCGCACCCCTTCAACCCTGGCGCCCGCGATGCGCTCGGCAAAGCTGCGGCGCGTGATCTCGACTTCGGGCAGTTCAGGCACGGTGAAACAGCGGAAAAACAGGTGGGCACCGACAGGAGGGGAACGCTGGCGCGGGGAATCGAATCCACCGCCGCGGGCGCTTCAGACCCAGCCATTATCATGACCCGATGAACCCCCATTCGTGCCCGCGACCCATCCGCCCGCGCAGGCTCACACTGGCGCTGGCCACAGCCATCGGACTGGGCAGCGCTGCCCACGCCCTGGCCCAGGCGCCCGCCACCGCATCACCGCCCGAGGCGCTTTCGAGCTCTTCGCTCGATGCGATGTTGTTCTACCAACTGCTGCTGGGCGAAATCAACGTGCGCGGCGGCGACCCGGGAGCCGGCTACTCGCTCATCCTCGATGCGGCCCGGCGCCAGAAGGATCCGGCGTTGTTCCGCCGCGCCGTGGAGGTGGCCTTGCAGGGGCGCTCGGGCGAGTCTGCATTGGCCGCAGCGCGTGCGTGGTCGCAGGCCGTACCCAAGGACAATGAGGCCGACCGCTACGTGTTGCAGATCCTCCTCGCGCTCAACCGCGTGAGCGAGACCGGTCCGGTGCTGCGTGAGGTGCTGCAGTCAACGCCGGCAGCCAGCCGCAACGACGCGATCAACGCGATCCCGCAGACCTTTGCTCGCGCCAGCGACAAGGCCCAGGCACTGGCGGCTGTGCGTGAGGGGCTCGCGCCCTTCATGAACCAACCGGCCCACGGTGCATCGGCCTGGACCACCCTGGGTCGCATGGAGCTGTCGAACGACCGGCCGATCGCCGCCGTGGACGCCGCGCGCCGCGGTCATGCGATCGAACCCGCATCGCCCTACCCTGCGCTCCTCGCGATCGAACTGCTGGAGCGCGCGCACGCGGAAGCCGAACCCGTGATCCGCCAGCAGATCGACGCTTCGCGCAACGAGGGCCCCCGAGACCTCGGTGTGGCGATCGGCTACGCACGTGTTCTGCTTGACCTGCAGCGGTTGCGCGACGCACGCGTGCAGCTGGAGCGCCTGACCACCCGCGCAGCGGACCAACCCGAGCCATGGCTGTTGCTGGGCTCGCTGCAGTTGCAGGACCGCGCCTACGACGCGGCAAACCTGTCCCTGCAGACCTACATCGGCCTCGTGCGCGAGGCGCCCGATGAGCGCACACGTCGCGGTCTCACACAGGCTTACCTGCTGATGGCCGAGATCGCCGAGAAACAACAGGATTTCGTCGCCGCCAACGCCTGGATCGACCGGATCGACAACCCGCAGGACATGATCGCTGCGCAACAGCGCCGCGCCTCGGTGCTCGCGCGACAGGGGCGCCTGCCCGAGGCGCGTCAGTTGCTGCGTTCGCAGCCCGAACGGCGCCCGGAGGATGCGCGCCTCAAACTGGTGGCCGAAGCGCAGTTGCTGCGCGACTTCAAGGCCTGGCGCGAGGCCTACGAGGTCTACACGGAGGCGGCGCAGCGCTTTCCGGACGAGCCGGACTTGCTCTACGACCAGGCCCTCATGGCCGAGCGCGCCGGGCTCACCGCCGACATGGAACGGCTGTTGCGCCAGCTGATCGCGGCCCGACCCGAGCACCACCACGCCTACAACGCACTGGGCTATTCCCTCGCCGATCGCAACGAACGACTGAGCGAGGCCAAGCAGCTCATCGAGAAAGCGGTGAGCCTCGCCCCCAACGATCCGTACATCCAGGACAGCCTGGGTTGGGTGGAGTTTCGGCTGGGCAACACCGAACGCGCGCTCACCATCCTGCGCGAGGCCTACGGAAAACGCCCCGATGCCGAAATAGCCGCCCATCTCGGTGAGGTGCTCTGGGTCAAGGGCCAGCGCGACGAAGCGCTCAAGATCTGGCGCGAAGGCCTCTTGCTGGCCAACGACAACGAAACCTTGCAGCAGACGCTGCGGCGCCTGAACGTCCAGCCGTGACGACCACCGCTGCCGTCAGCCGGCGTGCCGCCACGCTGGCCCTGGTGACGCTGCTGGGCGCATGCGCCACGCAGCGCCCCCTGCCCGGCGGGGGCTGGAGCGGCCGCCTTGCGCTGCGGGTGGACAGCCAGCCGCCTCAAGCCTTCTCCGCGCTGTTCGACCTGCGAGGCACAGCCGAGGCCGGTGAACTGCAGCTCACCTCCGTGCTCGGCCAGACACTGGCCACGGTGCGGTGGTCGGGTGCCGGCGCCGAACTGCAGCGCGGCGATGAACTGCGGCGCAGCGGCAGCCTGGACGAGCTCACGCGCGAACTCACCGGCGCACCGCTGCCGGTGGTGGCCCTCTTCGACTGGCTTGCCGGTCGGGCCAGCGAAGCCAGTGGCTGGAACGCGGATCTGTCCAACCAGCCGCAAGGCCACCTGGTGGCGCGCCGTGAACGGCCCGCGCCGGCAGCCGAACTCCGGCTGGTGGTGCAATGAGCCTGCTGCGGCTGTACGACCTGCCCGCACCGGCCAAGGTCAACCTGTTCCTGCACGTGGTGGGGCGTCGCGCCGACGGCTATCACCTGCTGCAGTCGGTGTTCATGCTCATCGACTGGTGCGACCGCCTGCACCTGGAGCGCCGCAGCGATGGCCGGATTGAACGCGACGACATCACGCCCGGGGGGTTGCCCGCAGACGACCTCTGCGTGCGCGCCGCCCGCGCCCTGCAACAGGCCACCGGCTGCGTCCAGGGCGTGCAGATCGCGCTCGACAAACGCCTGCCTTCCCAGGCCGGGCTGGGCGGCGGCTCATCGGACGCGGCCACTGTCCTGCTCGGGCTGAACCGTCTCTGGGGGCTGAACCTGGGGCGGGCGGAGCTCGCCCGCATCGGGCTCGCTCTCGGCGCCGACGTGCCGTTCTTCATCGGCGGACGCAACGCGTGGGTGGAAGGCATCGGCGAGCGGATCACCCCGCTGAGCCTGCCCGCAGGGCGGCTGGTGGTGGTCAAGCCCCCGGGCGGCGCCTCCACGCCGGACATCTTCGCCTCACCTTCGCTCAAACGCGATTCAGAAACTGCTACAATCCAAGGCTTTGCTGCAAACAGCTCGTCAAACCTCTCGGCCTGCGTGGCCTTTGGTCGAAACGATCTGCAGCCGGTAGCGCAAGCGCTCTGCCCCGAGGTGGGCGTCTGCATCGACTGGCTGGCTTCGCAAGGTTTGTCCGCCCGCATGAGCGGCTCCGGCACCGCGGTTTTCGCCGTGCTGCCCGGGGAGACGGCAGGCCTTGATGAGGCGCCACTTGGTTGGCAGGTGCGGGTCTGCAGCAACATGGATGTGCATCCATTGGCCGACTGGTGCGCGAATTGACGCCGCGAACAAGACAGCCGATCCGGTGGTTGCACAACCTGCGACAATTCGGGGGCACGCGCTTCACGGCACGGGCCTCCTGCGTAGGGGAGTCGCCAAGTTGGTTAAGGCACCGGATTTTGATTCCGGCATGCGAGGGTTCGAGTCCTTCCTCCCCTGCCACCGTTTTTATTGACATCACTCACACTGGCCATCCCCGATGGCCGTTGTTTTTTGATCGCGGCCGCGCCGGTGGCCGCCCTGACCGCCGGGATCGCCATGCAAGTTCAACCTCCGGATTTCATGATCTTCACCGGCAACGCAAACCCGGTGCTGGCGTCCGAGATCGCCCAGCACCTGGGCACGCAGCTCGGTTCGGCCAACGTGGGCCGCTTCTCCGACGGCGAAGTCACGGTCGAGATCACCCAGAACGTGCGTGCCCGTCACGTGTTCGTGGTGCAGTCCACCTGCGCACCCACGAACGAAAACCTGATGGAGCTGCTCATCATGGTCGACGCGCTCAAGCGCGCCTCGGCCGAGCGCATCTCCGCGGTCATCCCCTACTTCGGCTACGCCCGCCAGGACCGCCGCCCGCGTTCGAGCCGCGTGCCGATCAGCGCCAAGGTGGTGGCCGACATGCTGCAGACCGTGGGCGTGAACCACGTGCTCACCATGGACCTGCACGCCGACCAGATCCAGGGCTTCTTCGACATCCCGGTCGACAACATCTACGCCTCTCCCGTGCTGCTGGGCGACCTGCGCACCAAGAACTACGAAGACCTGCTGGTGGTCTCGCCCGACGTGGGCGGCGTGGTGCGCGCGCGCGCGCTGGCCAAGCAGCTCAACTGCGACATGGCCATCATCGACAAGCGCCGCCCCAAGGCCAACGTGTCGGAAGTGATGCACGTGATCGGCGACATCGAAGGCCGCAACTGCGTGATCATGGACGACATGATCGACACCGCCGGCACGCTGGTGAAGGCGGCCGAGGTGCTCAAGGAGCGCGGTGCCAAGAACGTTTACGCCTACTGCACGCACCCCATCTTCTCGGGCCCGGCGATCGACCGCATTGCCAAGGGCAACGCGCTCGACGAGGTGGTCGTCACCAACACCATTCCCCTGTCGCAGGCCGCCCAGGCTTGCGCCAAGATCCGCCAGCTCTCCGTGGCGCCGCTGATGGCCGAGACCATCGCGCGCATCGCCTCGGGCGAGTCGGTCATGAGTTTGTTCGCCGATCAGGACAACCTGTTCTGATCGACGGCAAGTAGCCGGCCGCCTCAGGGCGGCCATCGTTGAAACAGAGGCGTTCTGGTCGCGGAACCCCTCAACTGGAGTCAGTCATGCAATTCGTCGCTTTCGAGCGCACCAAGCAGGGCACGGGTGCGAGCCGCCGCCTGCGCATCACCGGTCGTGCGCCCGGTATCGTTTTCGGTGGCAACACCGCCCCCGCCAACATCGAGCTCGATCACAACGCCCTGTGGCACGCGCTGAAGAAGGAAGCCTTCCACGCTTCCATCCTCGACATGGAGCTCAACGGCAAGGTCGAGAAAGTGCTGCTGCGCGATGTGCAGTACCACCCCTACAAGCCCCTCGTGCTGCACGTGGACTTCCAGCGCGTGGACGACAAGACCCGCCTGCGCAAGAAGGTGCCGCTGCACTTCACCGGCGCTGAAGAGTCGCCCGCCGTCAAGCTCGACAAGTGCCTCGTGAACCACGTCGCCAACGACATCGAGATCGAGTGCCTGGCCACCGCCCTGCCCGAGTTCATCACGGTCGACCTGAGCCAGGTCACCAAGGGTGCCACCGTGCACGGCGCCGACATCAAGCTGCCCAAGGGCGTGAAGATCGTCACCCACGGCCGCAAGGACATCACGATCGCCACCGTGGTGGAGCCCGTGGAAGAAGTGGTGGCCGCGCCCGTTGCCGCCCCCGCCGACGACAAGAAAGCGGCCAAAGGCAAAGGCAAGAAGTAAGCTCAGGCTTCTCTTGGTGAAGGCCCGCCCCGCGCGGGCCTTTTCTTTTGGGACAATCCGTCTCCATGATCAAGCTGATCGCTGGCCTGGGCAACCCGGGCCCCGAGTACGAACAGACACGCCACAACGCCGGCTTCTGGTGGGTCGACGAGGTCGCCCGGCTGCTCAAGGTTTCCCTGCAGATGGAGCGCTCGCACTTCGGTCTGGTGGCACGCGCCAACGTGGCCGGCCAGGTGCTCTGGCTGGTCGAGCCGCAGACCTTCATGAACCTCTCGGGCAAGTCGGTGGGCTCGCTGGCACGCTTCTACAAGATTGCGCCCGAGGAGGTGCTGGTGGTGCATGACGAGCTGGATCTGCCGCCGGGCGAGGTCAAGCTCAAGAAGGGCGGTGGCCATGCAGGCCACAACGGCCTGCGCGACATCCACGCGCAGATCGGCGCCGACTATTGGCGCCTGCGCATCGGCATCGGCCACCCGGGCGACAAGAACGAGGTGGCCAACTGGGTGCTCAAAAAGCCTTCACCCGACGACCGCATCGCGATCGCGCAGGCGCTTGATCGCGCCCTGAAGGCCTTGCCCCACCTGATCGCAGGCGAGATGGACAAAGCCACGGCGCTGATCCACACCAGCAAGCCGCCACGGCCCAAGCCGCCGAAGCCGGTACCGGCTCAGGCGGATGGCGCCTCACCAGCGGCGGACAAACCCTGACCGGCCTTCTGCAGGCGCTGGTATTTTTGCCACAGCGTCTCGCGCGACTCCACGTGTGCGGGATCGACCGGGATGCACGCCACCGGGCAGACTTGCACGCACTGCGGCTCGTCGAAATGCCCCACGCATTCGGTGCAGCGCGTCGGATCGATCTGGTAGATCTCCTCGCCCATCGAGATCGCCTGGTTCGGGCACTCGGGCTCGCAGACGTCGCAGTTGATGCACTCGTCGGTGATGAGCAATGCCATGGCGGTGCCCTCAGGCCTGCAAAGGCGGTGGGGTCAGGCGCGCCGCCACGTCGGGATTCACCATCGCCGACACGTCGCCACCAAGCTTGGCAATTTCTCGCACCAGTGTGCTGCTGATGCACTGCAACTCCGCCTGCGGCAGCAGGAACACGGTCTCCACCCCAGGGTGCAGCTTGCGGTTCATGGCGGCCATTTGCGCCTCGTAATCGAAGTCGGTGATGTTGCGGATGCCGCGCACCACGGCACTCGCACCCTGTTCGCGGCAGAAATCCATGATCAGCCCGTCAAATCGCAGCGCGCGCACGCGCCCGGGCATACGCTGCATGGCTTCACCCACCATGTCCAGACGCTCGGCGAGGGTGAACAGCGTGCGCTTGTGGTGCGCTGCCGCCACCGCGACGATCACCTCGTCGAACAGGCCGGCAGCGCGCCGCACCACGTCCTCATGGCCGAGGGTGAGCGGATCGAAGGTGCCGCTGTAGACGGCGATGCGGGGGGAAGGCGCTGACATGCCCGGATTATCCAGTGCCGCTCAAGTTGCCGTGGGGCGCAACAGGTGAAAGGCCACGGCGCCGGCGCGGCCGTGGCGGTACAGGGTCAGGCCCAGCGCGGCCAACGCTTCCTCGGTCCAGGGGTGCGGTGCCTCCAGGTAGACGAAGCCCTCGGCGCCGACCGCCGCACGCGCAGCGCGCAGCGCAGGGTCGAACAGGTCTGGGGCGTCGAAGGGCGGGTCGAGGAACACGAGATCCAACGACTGCCCGGCCGCGGCGCGCAGTGCGGCCAGGGCGTCACCTCGCTGCACCCGCAGGGTCTCGGCCTTCAACCGGGTGCGTGCGGCTTGCAGGGAGGCCACCAGCGCCGGATCCTGCTCCACCAGCAGCACCTCACGGGCGCCGCGCGACGCAGCCTCGAAGCCGAGCGCGCCGCTGCCTGCAAACGCGTCGAGCACGCGCCAACCGCTCAAGTTCTGCCCGAGCCAGTTGAACAGGGTTTCGCGCACGCGCGAGGGCGTGGGCCGCAGGCCCGGGCGATCGGCCACCGGCAATTTGCTGCGCTTCCACTGGCCGCCCAGGATGCGCACCTCCTGCGGCGGCCCACTGGCCTTGGGTTTCATGCGCCGAGCTTAACGCGCGGCACCAGCCTCGCTGGCGCCCACCACCACCGTGACCATGCGGTCGGCGCGCAGGGCGCGCTGCATGGCACTTCGCACCTGCTCGCGCGTGAGCCGCTCGATCTGCGACGTCCAGGTATCGAGGTAGTCCAGCGGCAGGCCGTTCCAGGCGATGTTGGCCACGTTGTCGAGCAGCTTGCGGTTGCTGTCGATGCGCAGCGCAAAGCCGTTGACCAGGTTGTCCTTGGCGGCACGCAGTTCGTCGTCGGTGGGGCCTTCTGCCAGGAAGCGCGTCAGCGTTTCGCGCACCACGCGCACGGCCTCGTCGGCCTGATCGGGTCGCGTGGTCATGCCGATCTGGAACGCGCCCGCATGCCGGCCGGGCGAGAAGCCGCTGTACACACCGTAGGTCAGTCCGCGTTTCTCACGCACCTCGAGCGTGAGCCGCGCGGTGAAGCCGCTGCCACCGAGGATGTGGTTGCCCACCAGCAATGCGAAGAAATCGGGGTGATCGCGGGCGATACCTGGCTGGCCAATCAGGATCTGTGCCTGCGCGGCCTTGAAGGGCAAGCGTTGCTCGGCCGCTTGCGTGAGCGGCGCCACCTCGGGCACAGCGGCCAGCGGCGGACAACCGTGTGGCGCGATCGCGGTCAGCAGCGGCTCGACGATGGCCTGCGCGCCGGCGCGATCGACCGCACCGACGATCACCACCTGCGCACGGCACGCGGCCATATGACGCCGGTAGAAGGCCTGCATGTCGCTCACGGCAATCGCTTGCAGGCTCTCGGGCGTGTTGTAGCGGCCATAGGGGTGCCCGCCGTACACCGCGCGCGCAAACGCCTGGCCGGCCACCGTGGCGGGGCGGTTTTGCGCCTCTCGCAGCGCCGCCACAGCGCGCTCACGGTCGCGTTGCCACACCGCCTCGGGCCACGACGGCACGGCCAGCTGTTGCGCCGCCAGCGCCACGGCGCGCGGCAGGATGGCGGGGTCGGTGAGGCTGCGCAGTTGCACAGAGAAGCGGTCACTGCCCGCGCTGACGCCGAACTGCGCGCCCAGGTCCACCCAGGCGGCGGACAGCGCGTTCTCATCGCGCGCGGGTTGGCCGGCATGCGAGCGCACGCCGCCATCGAGCAGGCCCGCGGTGACGCCGGCCAGGCCGGTCTTGTCCGCCGGGTCGCGACGGCTGCCGCCATCGACATCGATCTGCACGTCGACCATCGGGATGCCCGGGCTGCTGACGAGGTAGATGCGCGCGCCGCTCGGGTGCTTCCAGTGCTCGATGGGAATGGCGGCCTGCGCCCAGGTACCCCACGCAAACGCCCCGAGTGCCAACAGATGGCGTGCGATGCGATTCATTTCGCGCCCTCCTGAGTGACGCTCTCTGCGGCTTCGGGCAACAACACGCCCGTGTTGAGCGTGCGTTCGGTGAAATAGCGCTGCGCCACCGCCTGCACCTGCGCCGGCGTGACCGCACGCAGGCGGGTAATGAGTTGTTCGCCCGCGTCCAGCGGTAAGCCATTGATCCAGTAGCTGCCCAGCTCCTGCGCCTGGCCCATGATCGAGTCGAGCTTGTAGACCTCGCTCGCCGTCCACTGCGTCTTCACACGCTGCAGTTCCACCTCGCTCACGCCCTCGCGCGCGATGCGTTCGATCTCCAGCTTGAGCGCGGCTGTGGCCATCTCGGTCGTGACACCACGCGCCGGCACGGCCGACAGCGTGAACACCTGCGGGCCGCGACCCAGCAGGCCATAGCCGGCGCTGGCGCTGTCGGCCACGCGCTTGCCCGCGTTGCCCTGACCCTGCACCAGCGCGCGGTCCAGCCGCGCGCCGCTGTAGCCGTCGAGCACACCCGCCAGCGCAGCCAGCGCCAGGGCGTCGCGGCTGGCTTCGTCGTCCTGACCGCTGTAGCGCGGCGCATGCCAGGCCAGCACCACCAGAGGCTGGTCGGTGACGCCACGGTACACCAGGCGGCGCGGCCCCTGCTGCGGCGGCTCGGCGCGCGGCTTGCGCGCCGGCACGGCACCCGCGGGAATGCGTCCGTAGTGGCGCTCGGCCATCTCGCGCACGCGTTGCACATCGACATCGCCGGTGATCACCACCGCCGCGTTGGCCGGCACGTACCAGCGGCGGTGGAAGTCGCGCGCGTCCTGCGGCGTCATCGCTTCGATGTCGCTCATCCAGCCGATAACGGGGCGGCGGTATGGGCTGGCCTGCCACACCATGGCGTTGAAGGCCTCGAACATGCGTGCGCGCGGTGACTCCTCCGTGCGCTGGCGCCGCTCCTCTTTGACCACGGCAATTTCGCGCGCGAACTCGTCGTCGCTCCAGCGGTTGGTGGCAAAGCGGTCGGCGCCCAGGCGCATCACCTCCTCAATCCGATCGGCAGGCACCTGTTCGTGATAGGCCGTGGCGTCGCGGCTGGTGAAGGCATTGAGGCGACCACCGAGCGCGGACACACGCTGGGAAAACTCGCCCGGCTTGAGCAGCTCGCTGCCCTTGAACATCATGTGTTCGAGCACGTGTGCCACGCCGCTGGTGCCGTCCACCTCGTCCATGGATCCCACGCGCACCCACAGCATGTGCACCGCGGTGGGCGCCCGCCGGTCGGGCCGCACGATCAGCGTCATGCCGTTGGAGAGGGTGAATTGCTGCGCGGCCGGCGTGTCGGGCGGCGTCTGTGCGGGCGCCGGTGCCACCAGCGCGGCCAGGAGGGAAAAGGCGAGCAGAAGTCGTTTCATAGAATGGACCAGATTCTCCTGGTTCAAAAATGTTCTCGTTCTTTCGCAAGAAAAGCCCCGCACCGCCGCCCGAGCAAGCCCCTGGCCCTGTTACTGCCCTGGCGCCCGCTACCAACGTGGCGCCCGCCCCCGCGCGGCAGGGCTGGCTCGACAAGCTGCGCGCCGGCCTGCGCAAGACCGGCGGCAGCATCGCCACCGTCTTCACCGGCACGCGCATTGACGAAGACCTCTACGAGGAGCTCGAATCCGCCCTGCTGATGGCCGACAGCGGCGTCAACGCCACCCAGCACCTGCTGGCCGACCTGCGCCGCCGCGTGAAGGACGCCAAAGCCACCGAACCCGGCGCCGTGAAGGCCTTGCTGGCCGACGCCATCGCCGACCTGCTCGCGCCGCTGCAAAAGCCCCTGGTGATCGGCGAGCACAAGCCGACGGTGATCATGGTCGCGGGCGTCAACGGCGCGGGCAAGACGACCTCGATCGGCAAGCTGACACGCCACCTGGCCGACGAGGGCGCCAGCGTGCTGCTGGCCGCGGCCGACACCTTCCGCGCCGCGGCGCGCGAGCAACTCGCGGTGTGGGCCGACCGGAACACGGTGGAGATCGTCACCCAGCAGGGTGGCGACCCGGCCGCGGTCTGCTTTGACGCCGTGAGCGCCGGCAAGGCGCGCGGCAAGGACGTGGTGCTGGTCGACACGGCCGGCCGCCTGCCCACGCAGCTGCACCTGATGGAAGAGCTGCGCAAGATCCAGCGCGTGGTGGCCAAGGCCGAACCCACCGCGCCGCACGAGGTGCTGCTGGTGATCGACGGCAACACCGGCCAGAACGCGCTGGCGCAGGTGCGTGCTTTCGACGACGCGCTCAAGCTCACAGGCCTGGTGATCACCAAGCTCGACGGCACGGCCAAGGGCGGCGTGCTCTGCGCCATCGCGCGCGAGCGGCCGGTGCCGGTTTATTTCATTGGTGTCGGCGAAAAGCTCGAGGATCTGGAGACCTTCGACGCGCGGGAATTCGCGCAGGCCCTGCTCAGCTGATCCCCCGCGCCCTCGCTCAGTCGAGGGAATCGTCCGCGTAGTGGCGCCAGTGGCCCATGGCCTCGCGCATGGCCAGCACCTGCCGCTCGAAACGCGGGCAGGCTTTGCACATGGCCAGGTGCAGCCGAAGGCCCACGCGATCGGTCCACGGAAGTGCACGGTCCTCACGCGCGATCAGCAGCGCGGTGACTTGCCGGCAGGTGCGGCGAAACGGGTACGGCGGCTTCATGGCGTGCGTGGGCGGGCAAACCAGTTGAGTTCGAGGCACTCGCGCAAACGCAGGCGGGCCCGGTGCAACTGGACGTACAAGTTGGTCGGCGTGACCGAGAGGGTCTTACAGATTTCCTCGCTCGACAACTCCAGCCATTCGCGCATCAGGAACAAACGCCCTTGCGCGGCCGGAAGCTTGTCGGTGCAAGCCTCGAGAATCGTGAGGAATTGGCGCGTGCGCAGGTCCTGCTCCGGGTTGCCCCATTCGGCCGGAGCCTCCATGAAATGGCCATCGGCGTGAAAGGCCATGTCTTCGATGGGATCGGCCTCATCGTCCTCGCCACGGCCCAGCGCCACCTCACGGCCTTGCACGCGCAACAGGTCCACCACCTTGTGCTTGAGGATGCCGACCAGCCAGGTCTTGAGCTGAGAGCGCCGCTCGAACGCCTGCGGCTTCGCGATCGCGGCCAGCACGGTCTCGGACACCGCGTCCTCCGCCCAGGTCTCGTTGCGAAGCTGCAGGCGCGCGAATTTGAGCAGGTAGGGCCGCAGATCCGCGACTTCTTTCTCGAACGGGGGCGTTTGCATGGCGCGGCAGTGTAATGAAAAGGCATGTCGGTGCGACGGCCGTTCACGTCAACCCGTGGAGCCCGCCATGCCATTGCCCCCCGCCCTCGACCGCCGCAGCCTGCTGCGCCTGACTGCGTTCGGCCTTCTGTCGCCGACCGCGTTTGCGCAAGTGCCCGACCCGGCGACCACGTCGCCCCGCCTGCGCGGTGTCGACCGCGAGGGACGTGCCTTCGACCTCGCTGCGCAGCGCGGGCGTGTGGTCATGGTGATGTTCTGGTCGACCGCCTGCCCGGTGTGCCGCGACAAGATGCCCGAGTTGCGGGCCAACCTGCGGGGCTGGCAGGGCCAGCCCTTCACACTGGTGGGCGTGAACACCGACACCGCGCGACGCAGCTTCGACGATTGGGAGGCCTTGGTGGCGCTCACGATCGCCTCCGACCAGCGCTTCCCGCAGCTGTGGCGTGGCGACCCGCAGCACCAGGACAACTTCGGTGCCGTGGGCGTGTTGCCCGCCTCCTACCTGATTGACAAGCAGGGCCGCCTCGCACACAGCTTCCATGGCCGCGTGCCGGCCGAGGCCTGGGACCGGATCGCCGACCTGCTCTGACGGGCTGACGAACGGAAAACAAGCAGGGCGTAAGAAAGTCAGCACGCCAGCGACCCACACGCACCAGAACGTTTGCACTGTGCCATCGCGCGGTGGACGCTGGGCCCGCAAGGAGTGAATGACCATGAACCAACGCCAATTGCTTGCCGCCGCCGCCACCGCACTGATGTCGATGGCTGTCCTTTCCACGCCCGCCGTGGCGCAGAACGCGGCCAAGGAGAAGTGCTACGGCATCGCCATGGCGGGCAAGAACGACTGCGCCAACCTCGCCGGCACCCACTCGTGCGCGGGCCAGGCCAAGATGGACAAGGACAAGGGCGACTGGAGGTACGTGCCCGCGGGTACCTGCAAGCAGATGGGCGGCCTCTCGGCCGACGAGGCGAAGAAAGCCACGATGAAAAGCTGATCGCGATCGATCGCCCGGCGCCGCCATGCACGAGACCAACATCCCTTGTGGTTCCACCGCCCCGGTGGGCATCGGCTGGCGCGCGCCCCACCAGCACGTACTGCTGGAACAACGCACCGCGCTGGACTTCATCGAAGTTCACGCCGAGAACTTCTTTGGCCGCGACCCGGCCCTGCTTGCCCCCCTGCTGCGTGCCCGCGAACAGCACGCGCTGAGCCTGCACGGCGTGGGCCTGTCGCTGGGCTCGGCCCAGGGAATCGACCCCTGGCACCTGGAGCGGCTGGCGGATCTGGTGCAAGCCACCGAGCCCGCGTTCGTGAGCGAACACGCCAGCTTCGCACGCGGCACCTGGCAAGGCCGCGTGGTGCATGCGGCCGACCTGCTGCCCCTGCCCTTCACACACGAGGCGCTCGACGTCATGAGCGCCAACATCGGTCGCACCCAGGACCGGTTGCGCCGCCCCATCGCCATCGAAAACCTCTCGGCCTACCTCGTCTGGCCCGAGCAGGACATGGACGAAGCGACCTTTCTCGGCGCGCTGTGCAGGCGCACCGGCTGCCGGTTGCTGGTCGACGTGAACAACCTCTATGTAAACGCGCTGAACGATCAGCGGCGCGGCTGGCTCACCGATCCCCAGCGTGCGGTGTGCGACTGGTTCGACGCCATTGACCCGACAACGGTGAGCGAGCTCCACCTTGCCGGTCATTGCGACCGCGGCGACGCGGTGATCGACGACCACGGCAGCCGCGTGATCGCGCCGGTGTGGGCGCTGTACCGGTATGCCATCGCACGTTTCGGTGCCGTGCCCACGCTGATCGAATGGGACACCGAACTTCCTGAATTCGACGTGCTGCTGGACGAGGCGGCACAAGCGCAACAGCACGCGCGCGTGGCACTGGATCGCGGGCGGGTCACGGAGATCCCCGCATGAGCGCGCTGGCCGCTTCGCAGCGCGCGCTGCTCGACGCCTTGCTGCAGCCGCACCCACCAACGGACAGCACGCAGTGGGATGCCACCGGTATCGGCATCTACCGCGCCAATGCGCACGCGCACGCCGAGCGCGGGCTGGCCGACGCGTACCCGGTGGTGCGTGCATTGCTGGGCGATGAGGCCTTCCACGCGCTGGCGCGCGCGCTGTGGCACCACCACCCGCCATCGCGCGGCGACCTGGGCGAATGGGGCGAGGCACTGGCCGCGCTCATCGCCACCGAACCTGACCTTGCCGCGCTGCCCTACCTGGGCGACGTGGCCCGTACCGAATGGGCCCTGCACCAGGCCGCGCGCGCGGCCGAAGTGCCCGTCGACTCCGCGAGCTTCGCGCGCCTGCAGGACCACGATCCCGATGACTTGCGCGCGCGCCTGGTGGCCGGCAGTTGGGTGCTCGAGAGCCACTGGCCGGTGCTCTCCATCATCGACGCCCACCTGCATGGCGAACCCGGCTTCGACGTCGTGGCACAGCGCCTGCGCGAGACCACGCCAGAGGCGGTGCGCGTTTGGCGCCAGGGCGGGCGTGTACGTGCCGGAGCCATTGACAGCGCCACAGCGCACTTCGAAGCCCTTCTACTGGCCGGCCACGGCCTGGGCCATGCGCTGCTGCGCTCGCCGGTCGACATCCAGGCCTGGCTCACCGAGTCGGTGCAGGCCGGGCGTCTGCTCGGCTTCGACACCTTACCCGCCGAACCGTCGCATTCCACACCGATCGATCCCAAGGGAGACACCGCATGAATCCGCCCTCGCCGCTTCACTTCGTCGCCACGGCGTGGCAGCCGATCGGGCGGCTGCTCGACGCGCTGCAACACCCGGGCGCGCTGCTCGCGCGCCTGTACATCACGCAGGTGTTCTTCCTCTCTGGCCTCACCAAGCTGCGCGACTGGGACACCACGCTGCTGCTCTTCACCGAGGAGTACCGCGTGCCGCTGCTGCCGCCCGGGCCGGCCGCGATCATGGGCACTGCGGGTGAGTTGGTGCTGCCCGTGCTGCTGGTGCTCGGCCTGGGCGGGCGCTTTGCCGCGCTGGGGCTGAGCGTGGTCAACATCGTGGCCGTGCTCAGCCTGAGCGAGATTGCGCCCGCCGCGTTCCAGCAGCACCTCACCTGGGGTGCACTGCTGGCCGCACTGGCGTTGTTCGGGCCCGCTGCGTGGTCGCTCGACGCGTGGTTGGCCCGGCGACGCGGACAGGCTTTCGCAGCGCGCGCCACACCGGCCGAGGGCCTGGGCTAAGCTGAACCGCAACGCACATCACGAGCCGCTTTCACAGCCATGAAGTTCCCGATGCAACGCCGCCGATTGCTCATCGCCACCACCGCCGCGCTGGCACTCCCGGCCGCCCGCGCACAAACCGCACCCGGCGCGCGTGCCGGCTGGCCCGCCATCGAGCAAGCCGCGCGCGGCCAGACCGTGTACTGGAACGCCTGGGGCGGCAGCGAGCAGATCAACGCCTACATCCAGTGGGTGGCACAACTCGTGCAAGCGCGCCACGGGATCCGGCTGCAGCACGTGAAGGTAAGTGACACCGCCGACGTGGTGCGCCGCGTGCGCGCCGAGAAAGCCGCCGGTCGCGGTGTGGGTGAAGGCACGGTCGACCTGGTGTGGATCAACGGCGAGAACTTCGCGACCATGAAACGCGAGGGCCTGCTCTTCGGTCCGTTCGCCGAGCAACTGCCCAACTTCCGCTGGGTGGACGTCGAGGGAAAACCCACGGTGCGCAACGATTTCTCCGTGCCCACCGAGGGCTTCGAGTCGCCCTGGGGCATGGCGCAGTTCACCCTGTTCGCAGACAGCCGCCGCCTGCCCACGCGCCCGCAAAGCATGCAGGAACTGCTGTCGCTGGCACGCGCACAACCTGGGCGCATCACCTACCCGCGCCTGCCCGACTTTCATGGCATCACCTTCGTCAAACAAGCGCTGGTGGAACTGGCGCCCGACGCCAGTGTGCTGTCCCGCCCGGTGAGTGAAACCGCGTTGGCCGAGCAGGCCGAGCCGCTGTGGCGATTTCTCGATGCACTGCGCCCGCACCTGTGGCGTGGCGGCCGCCAATACCCGGCAAGCGGTGCTGCGGTGCGCCAGATGATGGCCGACGGCGAGCTGCTGCTGGCCATCACCTTCAACCCGAACGAGGCGGCCGGCGAGATCGCCACGCGGCGCCTGCCCGACAGCGTGGTCAGCTGGCAGTTCGCCCGCGGCACCATCGGCAACACGCACTTCGTTGCCATTCCTTACAACGCGCGCGCCAGCGCGGCGGCGCAGGTGGTGGCCAATGTGCTGCTCTCGGTCGAGGCACAGGCCCGCAAGGCCGACATCGCGCACTGGGGCGACCCGACCGTACTGGACATCAAGCGCCTGCCGGCTGACCAGCAGGCCCTGTTTGTCGGCGGTGCACGCCCCGGACAGGTCAGCGCACCCGCGCCCACGCTACCCGAGCCGCACGCGTCGTGGGTGGAGCCGATCGAGCGCGAGTGGTTGCGCCGCCACAGCGCGTGATGCGGTGATGAGTCGCCTGCTGGCGCTGGCCCTGCTGGCCCTGGCCGGCCTGCCCATCGCTGCGGCCGCGATCGCCGCGCTGGCCGGCGCCAGCCGCCCCGCGGCCTGGGCCGATTTGCTGCTCCAGCCCGCGCTCGGCCAGGCCATCGCCCTCACGCTGTGGACCGGCCTGTGCGCCACCGCTCTGTCGTGGTGGCTGGCCGCGGCCCTGCTCGCGCGCGCCTTCGTGCAGCACCGGCTCCCCGCGCTGTTGCGTCACGTGCCGGCCATGCTGGCCACGCCGCACGCGGCCATGGCCATCGGCCTGGTGTTCCTGCTCTCGCCCAGCGGCTGGCTGCTGCGCGCCGTCTCGCCCGGCCTCAGCGGCTTCGATGTCCCACCACCCTGGCCCACCACGCAAGACCCGTGGGGCCTGGGCCTGATCCTCGCGCTGGTGGTCAAGGAGGTGCCGTTCTTTCTGTGGACCGCGGCCACGCAGCTGCAGCGCGCCGACGTGGCCGCGCGCTGGCAGGCCGAGCACGCGCTGGCGCAGACGCTGGGCCACGGTCCGCGGCGCGCGTTCTGGCGCGTGGTCTGGCCACAGCTGGCACCTCGCCTGCGCTGGCCCTTGCTCGCGGTGCTGGCCTATGGGCTCACGGTGGTCGACATGGCGCTGGTGATCGGGCCCGCTGCGCCGCCCACGCTGGCGGTGCTGGCCTGGCAATGGCTGGGCGATGTGGAACCCGCCACGCATGCGCGCGGCGCGGCCGCCGGGTTGCTGCTGCTGGCGCTGGTGCTGCTGAGTGCCGCGCTGTGGGCGCTGGCGGCGGCAGCAGCGCGGCGTTGGCGTGCCGCCCCCGGCAGGCTCGCCACGCCCGAGCGCACCGTCACGCGCCACGCGCCCGGTCTGAGCGCGCTGCTCGCGGTGTACGCCGTCGTGATCGCTGCCCTGCTGGTGGGCAGCGTGAGCGGCGTGTGGACCTTCCCCGCGTTCTGGCCGCAAAGCCTGAGTGGCGACGCCTGGGCCTCGGTGGCGCGCAGCGGTACCACCGTGGGCCACACGCTGTGGCTGGCGCTGGCCAGTGCGGCGCTGGCTTTGGCCTGGAGCGTGGCCTGGCTCGAATGCGCGCCGCGCCGCTGGGACAGCGCCGTGCGCGTGCTGCTCTACCTGCCCATCCTGCTGCCCACGGTGCTGTGGGTGGTGGGCTTGTATGCGCTGGGCCTGTGGCTGCACTGGGAAGGCAGCGCCACCGGGCTGCTGCTGGCGCACACGGTGATGGTGCTGCCCTACGTGTTGATTGCGCTCAGCCCGGCCTACCTCGGCTTCGACCCGCGCTACGCCCAGCTCAACGCCAGCCTGGGCCATGGGCGCTGGCACCTGCTGTGGCGCGTGAAATGGCCGCTGTTGCGCCGCGCGCTCGCGGCCAGCGCGGCGGTCGGCTTTGCGGTGAGCGTGGCCCAGTACCTGCCCACGCTGTACCTGGGCGCGGGCCGCTTTGCCACCGTCACCACCGAGGCCGTGAACCTGGCGGCCGGTGGCCAGCGCTCGCTGACGGCGGCCTACGCGGTGCTGCAGTTCGCCCTGCCGGTGCTGGGCTTTGCGCTGGCGGCCTGGGTGGGGCGGCCGCGCCGCTTCAGAATCGCGGCATGACGTTGTCGGTCCACCTCGAACGCCTGGGCACGCCCGGGCGCTGCTTCCTGCATTCGCTGCACCTGTCGGTCGCGCCGGGCGAGATTCTCACGCTCATGGGGCCCAGCGGCTGCGGCAAGAGCGCGCTGCTGGCGGCCATCGCGGGCACGCTGGGTGAGGGGCTGCGCTTCGACGGCACGGTGCATCTGGATGGCGAGCCGATCGACCAGGTGCCGACGCACCGCCGCGGCGTGGGCCTGCTGTTCCAGGACGACCTGCTGTTCGCCCACATGAGCGTGGCCGAGAACCTGCTCTTCGCCCTGCCGGCCGGGCCGCGCGCGCCACGCGATGCCGCGGTGCAGGCCGCGCTGGCAGAAGCCGGCCTGCAGGGCCTGGGCGAGCGCGATCCGGCCACGCTGTCGGGCGGGCAACGCGCGCGCGTGGCGCTCATGCGCGCGCTGCTGGCACAACCGCGCGCCCTGCTGCTGGACGAACCTTTCTCGCGGCTCGACACCGCGCTGCGCCAACAGGTGCGCAACTTCGTGTTCGATCACGTGCGCCAGCGTGCCATCCCCGTGCTGCTGGTCACGCACGACCGCGACGACATCGCCGACCCGGCGCGCGTGATCGATCTGGGCCCGCATGCTTGACCGCGCCATCCAGCAAGGCTTGCGTCCGCTCTTCATGCGGGCCGCGCGGCAGCTGGTGCGTCTGGGCATCGGCGCCAACGCCTTGAGCTTCACCGGCTTCGCCCTCGGCATCGCCGCCGCGGTGTGCATCGCCTTCTCGCAGTTCCACGCCGGGCTCGTGTTGCTGCTCGCTTCGCGCCTGATGGACGGGCTCGACGGAGCGGTGGCGCGCGCCACCGCACCCACCGACCGCGGCGGCTTTCTCGACATCACGCTCGACTTTCTGTTCTACGCCGCCATCCCGCTGGGCTTTGCATTCGCCGACCCCGCCGCCAACGCCCTGCCCGCCGCGGTGCTGCTGGCCAGCTTCATCGGCACCGGCAGCAGCTTCCTGGCCTTCGCGGCATTGGCCGCGCAGCGCGGCCTGCAGGACTCGGCCCTGCCCGGCAAGAGCTTCTATTTCCTGGGGGGCCTCACCGAGGCCACCGAGACGATCACGGCCTTCGCCCTCATGTGCCTGTTCCCGAACTGGTTCCCAGTGATCGCGGGGATCTTTGCCGGCCTGTGTGCGATCACCACCGTCACGCGACTGGTGTGGGGCTGGCAGCGCCTGCGCTGAGCGCGCCGGGCACACGCTGCGTTTGCAATATTTCCAACGGCAACGCGACCGATCCGCATCCCCAACCGAAGTCCCGTCGTGACCCTTCGCAAAACCTTGCTGCTGCTGACCCTGACCGGCGCGCTCGTGCTCTTCTGGGCTTTCGATCTCGGCCGCTTCTTGAGCCTGGAGCAACTCAAGGCCAGCCAGACCGGGCTTGCAGCGCTCTACCAGCGCCACCCGTGGCAAGTGGCGGGCGCCTACTTCGGCATCTATGTGCTGGCCACGGCACTCTCGCTGCCGGGGGCGGTGCTGCTCACGCTGGCCGGTGGCGCGCTGTTCGGCCTGCTCTGGGGCACGGTGATCGTGTCCTTCGCGTCCAGTGTCGGGGCGACGCTGGCGTTCCTGGCCTCGCGCTTCCTGCTGCGCGATGTGGTGCGCGAGCGCTTCGGCCGGCGCCTCGCGGAGATCGACCGCGGGCTCGAACGCGACGGCGCGTTCTACCTGTTCACGCTGCGGCTGATTCCGGTGGTGCCGTTCTTCCTCATCAACCTGCTGATGGGCCTCACGCGCATGAAGGCGCTCACCTTCCACGCGGTGAGCCAGGTCGGCATGCTGGCCGGCACGCTGGTGTACGTGAACGCCGGCACGCAGTTGGCGCGACTGGAATCGCTGCAGGGCATCCTCAGCCCGGCGCTGATCGGCTCTTTCGTGCTGCTCGGCCTGTTCCCCCTGATAGCGCGCGGGCTTCTGTCCACATGGCAGCAGCGCCGGGTGATTGCGCGCTGGCGCGGTGTTCGCCCGCGCCGATTCGATCGCAACCTCATCGTGATCGGCGCCGGCGCGGGTGGGCTGGTCACTGCTTACATCGCGGCCGCGGTGAAGGCACGTGTGACGCTGGTGGAGGCGTACAAGATGGGCGGCGACTGCCTGAATTACGGTTGCGTGCCAAGCAAGGCGCTGATACGCAGCGCGAAGCTGGCGCACCAGATGCGCCACGGCGCGCGCTACGGGCTGCACGACACGGAGCCGGTGCTGTCGTTTCGCGCGGTGATGCAGCGCGTGCGCGACGTCATCCGCGACATCGAGCCGCACGACAGCGTGGAGCGCTACACCGCGCTCGGCGTGGAGGTGCTGCAGGGCCACGCGCGCCTGATCGATCCGTGGACGGTGGAGATCGCCCTCAACTGTGGTGGAGCACAGCGGCTCACGGCGCGCAGCATCGTGCTGGCCACCGGTGCACGGCCCTTCATCCCGCCGCTGCCCGGCATCGACCGCGTGGACTGCCTCACCAGCGACACGCTGTGGGACCGCTTCGCCACACTGGAGCAGCCGCCCGCGCGCCTGGTGGTGCTGGGCGGCGGCCCTGTTGGCTGCGAACTCGCGCAGGCGTTCGCGCGCCTCGGCTCGCAGGTCACTCAAGTGGAAATGGCGCCGCGCCTGCTGATGCGCGAGGACGAGGACGTGAGCGACTTCGCGCGCGATTCACTGCAGGCCGACGGGGTGCAGGTGCGCACCGGGCAGCGTGCGCTGCGCTGCGAGCGTGATGGCGAGGTGGGCACCCAGTGGCTGGTGGTGGACAACGCCGGCAGCGAGGAGCGCATTGCCTTCGACCACCTGATCTGCGCGGTGGGACGCGTCGCGCGGCTCGAGGGCTATGGCCTGGCCGAGCTCGGCATTCCCACCGGGCGCGTGATCGAGACCAACGAATGCCTGCAGACGGTCTACCCGCACATCTACGCGGTGGGTGACGCCGCCGGACCCTACCAGCTCACCCACGTGGCCGCGCACCAGGCCTGGTACGCCGCGGTCAACGCGCTGTTTGGCGAGTGGCGCCGCTTCAAGGTGGACTACCGCGTCATTCCCTGGACCACCTTCATCGACCCCGAGGTGGCGCGCGTGGGGCTGAACGAGCAGGAAGCGCGCGAGCAGGGGCTGGCGTTCGAGGTCACGCGATTCGACATCGGCGAACTCGACCGCGCGATTGCCGACAGCGAGGCGCAGGGCTTCGTGAAGGTGCTCACCGAGCCGGGCAAGGACCGCATCCTGGGCGTGACCATCGTGGGCGCGCACGCTGGCGAATTGCTGGCCGAGTACGTGCTGGCCATGAAGCACGGGCTGGGGCTCAACAAGGTGCTCGGCACCATCCACACCTACCCCACGCTGGCCGAGGCCAACAAGTACGCCGCGGGCACCTGGAAACGCGCCCACGCCCCGCAGGGCCTGCTGCGTTGGGTGCAGCGTTATCACGACTGGAAACGATGAAGCGCGCACAAACCCTGGGGCGGCTGTGCGCCCTGCTGATCAGCCTGATCGCCAGTGGGCTGCAGGCCCAGGCCGTGCCGGCGGAACTGCCGCCGCTGGTGGGGGCAGACGGTGGCCTCGGCGCGCCGTGGCGCGTGCTCGGCTACCCGAAATCCCACCGCGAGATCCCACCCACGCGGTTTGCGCCGGGCGCGCGTGACGGCGTGCCCGGCGTGCAGGTGATCGCCGACCGTTCGTACGGCACGCTGGCCCTGTCGCTGCCACCCACACCGCCGCAACCGCTGCAATGGCGCTGGCGGATCGAGCAGCCACTGGCGCTGGGCGCCGACGCGCCCGATCTGTTCCAGAAGGCCGGCGACGACGCCGCGCTCAAGGTCTGTGCCATGTTCAACCACCCGATCGAGCGCGTGCCCTTCTTCGAGCGGCAGGTGCTGCGCCTGGCGCGCAACGCCGCTGGCGAGGTGTTGCCAGCCGCCACCGTCTGCTACGTGTGGGACCAGCGCCATGCGCCGGGTACCGAAGGCGACAACCCCTACAGCCGGCGCGTGCGCTTCGTGGTGCTGCGCGGTCGAGACGACGCCACCGGGCAATGGGTGCGCGAACAGCGCGATCTGGCCCGCGACTTCCTGAAGCTGTTCGGCGACGAGCACCCGGCGGGACAAGCCGTGCCTGCGCTCACGCAAATCGTGATCGGAGCCGACGCCGACAACACCGCATCGCGCAGCGAGGGCTGGGTCGCCGATGTGCGCTGGGCGCGCTGACGAGCGACGTACCATCGCCGCCCATGCACAGCGGCATCCGTCGTCTCCTCCTGCTCGGTTCGGGCCATGCGCACTTGCACGTGCTGGCCCATCTGGCCGAACACCACCCGGCCGATCTGCAGGTCACGCTGATCACGCCCCACGACAGCCAGACCTACAGCGGCATGGTGCCGGGCCTCGTTGCCGGGCACTACAGCGCAGACGAGGTGCAGATCCCGCTGGCGCCGCTGCTGCAGGCCGCGCGCGTGCGCTGGCTGCCAGGCCGCTGCACCGGTATTGACGCCGCCGCGTCGCGCGTGACGTGGCAGGCAGAGGGCAACGCTGCGCCGCAAACCGTCAGCTACGACCTGCTTTCCATTGATACCGGTGCTGTGCTTCGGACCGACAGGCTGGACGCGCAGATACCAGGCGCCCGCACCCATGCGCTGTCCCTGCGGCCGATCGAGACCTTCACCGCGCTTTGGCCCGACGTGGTGGCGCTTGCGCGCGAGCGCGCGCTCTCGCTGGCGGTGATCGGCGGTGGGGCTGCGGGCATCGAGACGGTGTTCGCGGCCGCCGCGTGCCTGCGACGGGAGGGCTTACCCGGCGCCACGTTCACATTGATCACCGGCGGGCCCGAGGTGGGCACCGGCTACCGACCCGGCGTGCGCGCGCGCGTGCTGCGCCGCCTTCGGCGCGAAGGCATCCAGGTGCTGCGCGAACCCTGTGTGGGCATCGATGCGCAAGGCGTGCACCTGGCCAATGGCGCGCTGCTGCGCTGCGACGTGCCCCTGCTGGCCATCGGCACGCACGCGCCGGCGTGGCTGGAAGGCAGCGACCTGGCCCTGTGCGAGCAGGGCCATGTGCTGGTGAACCGCTATCAGCAAAGCGTGAGCCACCCCAACGTGTTCGCGGCCGGCGACGTGGCCACGCGCGACGATGCGCCCCACGCGCGCAGCGGCGTGTACGCGGTGCGGGCCGGCCCGCCGCTGGCCCACAACCTGTTTGCCGCGCTGTCGCAACAACCGCTCAAGGCGCACCGCGCACCGCGGCACACGCTCAACCTGCTCTCCTGCGGACCAGGCCACGCCATCGCCAGTTGGGGACCGCTGCATGCGGAAGGCGCCTGGGTCTGGCGCTGGAAGAACCGCATCGACCAACGGTTCGTGCGGTCTTATCAGCGGGACGTGCCCGCGCGTGCACACACCCAGGCACCACAAACGAAGGACGTTCATACCCTGCCGTGAGACAGGGTATGCGGGTGCCGGCATAGACTGCGTGACAGTCCCTCTCCGTTGCGCCCGTCATGCTTCACCCCGATCGCTCCCCCGCCACCCGCCTGCTGCTGGCATTCGCCCTGCTCGCGCCATTGCCGGGACTGGCGCAGGCCCCCGCCGCCGATCCCCGCAGCCTGCACCCCTGGCAGGTCCCGCCACCGCGCCTGTCGGCCGAGGCCTACTTCACCAACCTCAAAGACGGTGACCGCATCGAGACGCCCTACTTGGTGAAGTTCGGTCTCTCGGGTGGCTGGGGTCTGGCACCCATTGCCCAGGCCGGCCACGGCAAGAGCGGTCACCACCACCTGCTGGTCAACCGCGACCTGCCGCTCAACTTCAAGGAAGCCCTGCCCTTCAACGACCAGTACATCCACTTCGGCAAGGGCCAGATGGAGACGGTGCTCACACTGCCACCGGGCGAATACACGCTGCGCATGCTGTTGGCCGACCAGCAGCACCTGCCGCACTTCGTATTCAGCAAGCCGGCGAAAATCACCGTCACGCGCAAGAACGACACGCCACCCGCTTCGCTGCAGAAGAAGGGACTCGAGATCGGCGTCGACGCGCCGTCGGCACGACCACCGGTTCGCGTGCGGTTTCATGCGTCGCTGCTCAACGTGGCGCAGATGGCGCAGAAGATTCCAGACACCGGGCACTTCCGGCTCACCGTGACCGGGGAAGGCAGCAACACCGCACCGGCGGTGATGGACTTCATCGACGGCCAGACCGAGGTCTGGCTCACCCCACCCGCGGGCCGCTACGCGCTCAAGCTGGAGTTGCTCGACAACAGCGACGGCCGCAAGCCGCTGGCCGAGCCGGTGACGGCGAAGCTCGAAGTGCGCTGATCTCAGCAGCCGAGCTGATCGGCCAGGTGCCGCAGGTCGCGCGCGTGCCAGGTGTTGGCCGCGTCGGGCGATACGTCCTTGATGTGTTGGGCGCCAAACTCCAGCGGCCGTTCGATGTAGGCCGTGGCCAGGCCGCAGGCGCGCGCAGCGGCCAGGTCGTCCTGGTGCGCGGCCACCAACATCACCTGCGCGGGCAGGACATCGAACACCTCGGCCACGCCGAGGTAGGTGCGCGGGTCGGGCTTGTAGGCGCGAAACACCTCGGCCGACAACACGCAATCCCAGGGCAGGCCGGCCCGCTTGGCCATGTTGGTGAGCAGCCCGATGTTGCCGTTGGACAGCGAGGCGATGGTGAAGCGGCGCTTGAGACGCGTGAGCCCGGCCACGCTGTCGGGCCAGGCGTCGAGCCGGTGCCACACGCGGTTCAGGTGCGCGCGCTGCGCGTCGTCCAGATGCGCCAGGCCGAAACGCGGCAGGATGTCATCGAGGATGCCGCGGTGCAGTGCATCGAGCTTGACGAAGCCGATCTCGCCGCTGCGCACCCGCTGCATGGCCGGCTGGTAGCCCGCGCGCCAGGCCCTCGCAAAGGCATCGGCATCGACCTGCGGGTACAGCGCCGACACTTCGCGCACGATGCTGCCGTGCCAGTCGACGACGGTACCGAAGATGTCGAAGACGAGGATGGAGACGGGGGGCATGTCAGGGCACCTCCAGTGGCCGCTGAAGCAAGGACCGCCAAGACCAGACCGGCCAGTCGCTGCGGGGCTGTGACGAATCGCCGCCATGAATCACCCCACCCGATGCCAGATGTGCCGGGTGGTCCTTGGCGAACTGGCGCAAGCCCTTGAAATGGTCCGGCTGCACGGTGGCACCGGCCTTGACTTCGATGGCGTGCTCCCTGCCCCCGGTACCCAGTAGCAGGTCCACCTCGTGTCCGGTGGAATCGCGGTAAAAGTGGATGGGCGCCGATTCGCCTGCGTTGTAGCGGTCCTTCAGTGCTTCGCTCACGATGAAGTTCTCGAACAGCGCGCCCCACAGGGGATCGCGCCTCACGTGGGCCGGTTCGCGCAGACCCAGCAGCCAGCAGGCCAGACCCACGTCGCAGAAGTACAGCTTCGGGCTCTTGATGAGCCGCTTTCCTGTGTTGGTGAACCACGGCGGCAGCAGGTGCACGATGAAGCTGGTCTGCAGCAAGTCCATCCAGGCCGTTGCGGTGGGCTGCGAGATACCGCAGTCGTTGGCCAGGCTGTTGAGATTGAGCAGTTGCCCGGTGCGACCTGCACACAGACGCACGAAACGCTCGAATCGCTGGAGGTCATGCACCGCCGCGAGCTGGCGCAGATCGCGCTCGACGTAGGTCGCGAAGTAGTCGCCCAGTGCCTGCGAGGGATCAAGGTGCCGATCGTGGATTCGCGGCATGAAGCCCGTGAGCAGCCAATGCTCAAGCGGCCACTGGATGCTCGATGGATCGAGCTGCACCACTTCTGCGGCGGTAAACGGCAGCAGTCGAAGCACGGCCGTTCGTCCTGCCAGAGATTGCGCGACACCGCGCATGAGCTCGAATTGCTGACTCCCTGTGAGCACGAAGCGCCCTGGTTCAGGGTGCTGATCGATCACCCCCTGCAAGTAGGAGGTGAGCTCGGGCGCGCGCTGGATCTCGTCAAGGATGGCTCCGCCTTCGTGCGCGGCCAGAAAGCCACGCGGATCGTCGATAGCGAAGCGGCGCGTGTCGGGGTCTTCCAGCGTGACGTATGGCTTATGCGGAAAGACGGTGCGCGCGAGCGTTGTCTTGCCGCTCTGGCGCGGCCCGGTGAGCGTGACGACCGGATACTGCCTCGCCAGCTTTTCGAACAGGGGTTGGATGATGCGTTTGACCACGTTGGGCAGTATGCCCATTTTCTGCAATTTCAAGAAATGATTTTGAAACTGCAAAAAATCAGGCTCATGCCACCTGGAGTCGGATGCCACCCGCTGCGGAGGGAACAATCTCGCCGATCTCGGCCGCCTGAGCGAAGCCATGGCGCTGGAACGTGGCGAGCACCTCGGCCACGGCGTCGGCGCTGCACGAGACGAGCAGGCCGCCGCTGGTCTGCGGATCGCTCAACAAAGCCTGGTCGGGCGCCTGCAACGCAGCGCCGAGTTGCACCTCGTGTCCGTAAGCCGCCCAGTTGCGGCCCGATGCGCCGGTGACCAGGCCAGTGGCTGCGAGTTCGCGCACGCCCGGCAGCAAGGGCACCTTCGCCCAGTCGATGCGCACCGTGGTGTTGGCACCGCGCGCCATCTCCATCGCGTGGCCCGCAAGGCCGAAGCCGGTGATGTCGGTGAGCGCGTGCACGCCAGCGAGCTTCGCGAGCTCGGGGCCCGGCGTGTTGAGCTTGGTGGTGTTGGCGATCATCTGCGCGTAGCCCTCGGGCGAGAGCTTGTCCTTCTTGAGTGCGGCCGACAGCACGCCCACGCCCAGCGGCTTGCCCAGCACCAGGCGGTCGCCCACCTTCGCGTCGGCGTTGCGCTTTACGAACTTCGGGTGCACCAGCCCCAACGCCACCAGGCCGTAGATGGGTTCCACCGAATCGATGGTGTGCCCCCCCGCGATGGGGATGCCCGCGGCCTGGCAGACGTCCTGCCCACCCTTGAGGATGCGCCCGATGGTCTCGGTGGACAGCACATTGACGGGCATGCCCACCAGCGCCAGCGCCATGATGGGCGTGCCGCCCATGGCGTACACATCGCTGATGGCGTTGGTGGCCGCGATGCGCCCGAAGTCGTACGGATCGTCGACGATGGGCATGAAGAAATCCGTGGTGGCGATCAGCGCTTGCTCGTCATTGAGGCGGTACACGGCCGCGTCATCGGCGGTCTCGATGCCCACCAGCAGTTCTTTCGGCACCGGCATCTGCGTGGTGCCCTTGAGGATTTCACTCAGCACGCCAGGCGCGATCTTGCAGCCACAGCCGCCGCCGTGGGACAGGCTGGTCAGGCGGGGTTGGGTGGCAGTGGGCAGGGTGGGGGCGTTCATGGGGTGGTCTCCGGCTCAGGCGCCCGTTGGCGTGTCATCGCGGGCGCCTTTCAGCAGTTCGTTCAACAGATCGATGAGGGCGCGCTGCTCGGCCTCGGGGGCGAACAGCGGCGCGCGTGTGGCGCATTGTGCGGCCAGCTGTGCGAGCGTGCCATCGGCCTGCGCCATGCCCGCACGGCAGGCACGCAGGTGCGCCACCAGCGCCGGTGCATCGCCCGGTGCGAAGTAGCCCGCGTAACCCTCGCCCAGCATGCCGACGTTGCCGTCGATGCGCGAGGCGAGCACCGGCACGCCACAGCGCACCGCCTCCAGCACGGCGTGCGCGCCCCCTTCGATGCGGCTCGTGTGCACCAGCACATGCGCTCGCCGCAGGCGGCGCAGCACCTCGGGGTGCGGCAGGCCTCCGAGCCAGCGGTAGTGCGGGCAGGCCGCAGCGGTGGCACTCGCGGCCTCGCCCAGCGCGGGGTCGAGCGCGGCGCCGATGTGGTCGATACGGATGCCTTCGTGCGGCGCGATCAGGCGTGCTGCCTCGAACAGGGTCTGCGGCGCCTTCTCGTCGCGCAAGTGGCCCACCATCAGCGCGCGCAGGAAGCCCCTGGGCCGTGGCAAGGCCACACGCGCGGGCGTTGACTGGAACACCACGCGGCAGCGCGCCTGCAGGTGTTCGGGCAGCGCCAGCGGCCCGCGCGACTGCAACACCACAAGGCGATGGGCAAGCGCCAGCGAGCGCTGCGCATCGGTGTCGATCGCGATGTCACGGTACAAGTCGGTGCCGGTGAGCACCACCGCCAGGGGCGCGTGCGCATCGGCCTCTGCCCAGGCCGCGATGGAGGCGGCCGAGCGGCGCGCGTGCAGCGCGATCAGCGCCACGGGTCGCTCGGTCATGCCGGGGTGGGGCCACTGGCGCACCAGGGCCACCCGATAATGGGCCGCAAGCAGGCGGGACCAGCGCCGCGCGGTCTGCCAGTTGCCGTTGTTTGCATCGGCCAGCGCCGGCGTGACGATGCACACCAGGGGTTTGCGGATGGAGGCCATGAAGTCAGGCATTGTGTCCGAGCCGGATGGCATGGCCGCGCATCGTGCCCGCTGCGCCGGACGTGCCGAACTGACCGCGCTGCTGCGCGCCACGCGGGCGCGCACATTGCGCCTGCTCGACGCCTACGAATCGGCGCTGGGCCCCGCGCTGCGCGTGCCGCAAGCCGATGGGCTGAACCCGCTGTTGTGGGAACTCGGTCACATCGGCTGGTTTGCCGACCGCTGGATCGCGCGCAACCCGCAGCGTGCGATGGGCACGATGGCCGATCCGTGTGCGCCTTTGGCACCCGCGCGGCAGGCCGCCCGTGGTGTGGACGCCGACGCGCTGTATGACAGCAGCACAGTGCCACACGAGGCGCGCTGGCACCTGCCCCTGCCCGACCTCGACGGCACACGCGCCGATCTGCAGGCACAACTGCACGACACCCTGGCCCTGCTCGAGCGCGCCGCCACCACCGACGAAACCGACGCCGGTCTGTATTTCTTCCGGCTCGCGCTGTTTCACGAGAACATGCACGCCGAGGCCTGGGTTTACATGGCGCAGGCACTGGGCATCGACGTGGGCGAGGCCGCGCCAACCGGCACACCGCCGAGCGAGCAGACGCTGCGCCTGCCGGCGGGCACGTGGGCGCAGGGTTGGCCCGGCGCGGGTTTCGCCTTCGATAACGAACTGCGCGGACAAGTGGTGACGCTGGACGCCTTCGACATCGACGCGCAGGCGGTGCACTGGGCGCGCTACCTGCCCGCGGTGCGCGCCGGCGCGGTGCCCCTGCCGCGCCAACTTCGGCACGAGGACGGGCAGTGGCAGCAGCGTGTGCACGGCCAATGGCGCGCCCTGGACCTGCTGGCCCCGGCCTGCCACCTCAGCCGCCACGAAGCGCAAGCCTGGTGCGAATGGGCCGGACGGCGACTGCCCACCGAGGCCGAATGGGAGTACGCCGCGCACCAAGCCCGCGGCTTCACCTGGGGCAGCGTTTGGGAATGGACGGCCAGTGCGTTCACGCCCTTGCCCGGCTTCACGCCCCATCCCTATCGCGACTATTCACAGCCGTGGTTCGACGGCCGCCCGGTGCTCAAGGGCGCCTGTCACGCCACCGCGCCGCAGATGCGCCACCCGCGCTATCGCAACTTCTTCACCGCCGATCGCACCGACATCTTTGCGGGCTTTCGCAGCGCAGGCTCATGAGCACGGGGCCCAGAACACGCTGAACCAGCCGCGTGGATCGCTCCAGTGCACCGGTGTGGCAAAGCCCGCTTCGCGCAGCAACGCCGCAAAGGCCTCGGGCGTCCACTTGTACGAGTTTTCGGTGTGCAGACGTGTGCCGTCGGCAAAGCGCCATGTGCCACCGGCGTGGTGCACGGTCTGGTCGCCTTCGGCCTGCAGGTGCATCTCGATGCGCGAGAGTGCTTCGTCGTACAAGCCGATGTGGCGCCACGCCGCGGGGTTGAAGTCGGCCCCGAGCAAGCGGTTCAGGTGCAGCAGCAGGTTGCGGTTGAAGGCGGCCGTGACGCCCAGCGCGTCGTCGTAGGCGGGCTCCAGGATCGCCTTGTCTTTCACGCGGTCGACACCGATCAGCAGGCCGCCTCCCGGGCCGCCCCGGGCACACACCGCATGGGCCTGGCGCAACAGGTGCAGCGCCTCGGCCGGCGCGAAGTTGCCGATGCTGGAGCCCGGGTAGAACACCACCCACGGTGCATGGGCCACGCCGCGCGCTGCCAGCCAGTCCAGCACCGGCGCGTCGAGCGCGAGGCGTTGCGAGAAATCGGTGCCCAGGCCGAGCATGGGCATGGCCGGGTGGCGCTCGGCCAGGTGGGTGAGCACCTCGCGCAGGTAGTCGACCGAAATGTCGATGGCCACGTAAGCGGCGTTGCGCCAAACACCGAACAGGCGTGCGGCCTTGGCGCAATTGCCCGCCCCCAGATCGAACAGCACCGCCGCAGGCGGCACGTGGCGCGCCATGTCGGTCGCGTGTTCGCGAAAGATCGCCGCTTCGGTGCGCGTTGGGTAGTACTCGGGCAGCTCGGTGATGGCGTCGAACAGGCGCGAGCCCAGCGCGTCGTAAAGGAACTTGGGCGCGATGCGCGGCGGTGTCTCGGCCAGGCCCGCCAGCAGTTCGGCGCGCACCGCGGCCGGGTCGTCGCGGTGCAGCTGGATGAAGCAGGGGGCAGGCGACGGGTTTTGCATGGCACGCGTTATACCGGCGCCCACCATGGGGCCGCGTCACCCGGGTTCTAATGTGGGCGTGAACATTCACCTCGACCACATCGGCGTGCGCCACCGCACCGCGCGCACCGGGCAACCCGCCGCCCTGGCGGACCTGAGCCTGCGCATCGCGAGCGGCGAACAGCTGGCGGTGATCGGCCCTTCGGGCGCAGGAAAAACCACGCTGCTGCAGCTGCTGTCCTGCGCACTGCCCCCGACCGAAGGCGCGTTCACCGTCGACGGCGTGGCGCCCTGGGCGCTGCCGCGGCGCGCCCTGAAGCGCCTGCGCGGGCGTCTGTTCCTGGCACCACAGGTGCCGCCGCTGCCGCCGCGCCAGCGCGTGGTCACGTCGGTGCTCGCGGCGCGCCTGCCCGCCATGGGCACCTGGGCCAGCCTGCGCTCGCTGTTCTACCCCGACGACATCCCGGCCGCCTTTGCAGCGCTGGAACGCTTCGACCTGGGCGAAAAACTGTTCGAGCGCGTGGACCGCCTCTCGGGTGGCGAGCGCCAGCGCGTGGGCCTGGCGCGTGCGTTGCTGGCGCCCGCGCAAGCGTGGTTCGTGGACGAGCCGCTCTCGGCACTCGACCCCACGCGCGCACAGCAGGCCATTGCCACACTCACCGAGGGCGCGCGCGAGCGGGGCGCCACGCTGGTGGCCTCGCTGCACCAGGTGGACGTGGCGCTCGCCCACTTCCCGCGCATCGTGGGCCTGCGCGACGGGCAACTTGCTTTCGACCTGCCCGCCACCGCCGTGACGCGCGAACAGCTGGCGCGCTTGTACGCCCAGTTCGAGCACGAGCTGCGCGGCGACGCCCCCCCAGCCCCGCCCGAGGATTCCACCGCGCCCGCGCCGGTGGCCATGCAATGCCGTTGACGCGATGAGCACCACCGCCCGACTGCGCGCTCCCGACCGCGATCCGGCCTGGCTGTCGCGCCTGTTCTGGATCGGTTTCGCGCTGGTGCTGTTGTGGCCGCTGGGCGTGGCCACCGAGTTCCGGCCCTGGGTGCTGTTCGAGCCGAAGAACCTGCAGGTGACGAGTCAGTTCCTGGCCAGCTTCCTGCCGCTGGCGCACGACATCGAATTCCTGCAAATGGTGGCGCGCGAGACCTGGCGCACGGTGGCCATGGCCACCGCGGGCGTCACGCTGGCGCTGTTGCTGGCGATCCCGCTCACACTGGCCAGCACGCGCGTGCTGTCGATCTCGGCGCTGTCGGGCCGCATGGCCGCCCTGCCCGCCTTCGTGCGCCACGCGGTGCGCTGGCTGCTGATCGTGCTGCGCAGCATCCCCGAGCTGGTGTGGGCGCTGGTGTTCGTGCGCGTGGTGGGCCTGGGCCCCACGGCCGGCGTTCTGGCCATTGCCCTCACCTACGCGGGCATGCTGGGCAAGGTCTATGGCGAGATCCTGGAGAGCGGCGAGCCGCATGCCACCCAGACCCTCCTGCGCAACGGCAGCGGGCGGCTGCAGGCCTTTCTGTACGCGCTGTTGCCGGCCAATGCGGCCGAACTCACCAGCTACACCGTCTACCGTTGGGAATGCGCGATCCGCTCCTCGGTGGTGCTGGGCTTCGTGGGCGCGGGCGGGCTGGGCCAGCAGTTGGACAACTCGATGAAGATGTTCAACGGCGGCGAGGTCGCCAGCATGCTGCTGGTGTTCATGGGGCTGGTGGCGTTGGCCGACCGCGCCAGTGCCTACCTTCGAAAGGCCCTGGGATGAGCAAACCGGTTGCGGCCAACCTCCCGTACAAACTGCCGCCGCGGATGTTCGACGCGCGCTGCAAGGCCTGCTGGCTCACGCTGGGTGTGGCCCTGCTGGTGGTGGCCAGCTTTTGGTCACTCGACCTGCAGTGGCGCCAGTTTCTGTCGTGGGAAGCGGCGCAAAGCATGGGCCGCTTCCTGGGCGAGTTCTTCCCGCCCGATACCTCGCCCGACTTCCTGCAACGCGTGGCCGTGGGCGCGTGGGAGACGCTGGCCATGTCGGCCCTCGGCACGGCGCTCGCGGCGCTGGGTGGCTTGGCACTGGCACTTCCCGCCAGCCGGCTGCACGAGGGCGATGCCGCGTGGGCGCGCACGCCCACACGCTGGCTGCTCAACGCGCTGCGCAGCATTCCCGAACTGGTGTGGGCCGCGTTGTTGCTCATCAGCGCCGGGCTGGGGCCGTTCGCCGGCACGCTGGCGCTCGGGCTGCACACCGCGGGTGTGCTGGGCCGCCTGTTCGCCGAGGCGATCGAGAACGCGCCACGCGGCCCGGCCGATGCGCTGCGGCAGCAAGGTGTCGGCCATGGACGTGTGTTCCTCTATGCCACCCTGCCGCAGGTGCTGCCGCAGCTGCTGAGCTACACGCTCTACCGCTGGGAGAACAACATCCGTGCCGCGGCGGTGCTGGGCGTGGTGGGCGCAGGCGGCCTGGGGCAGTTGCTGGCCTTCCACATGGGCCTGTTCCACATGGGCAAGACGGCCACCATCCTGGCGGCCATGCTCGTGCTGGTGGCGTTGGTGGACGGCGCGAGCCATGCAGCGCGGCGCGTGCTCACGCGCTGAGCACCGTCAGCGCGGCGCCAACCGGATCACCTGCCCGTCGCGGTCGTCGGTGAGCAGGTAGAGCAAGCCGTCGGGGCCTTCGCGCACGTCGCGGATGCGCTGGCCCAGATCGCTCAGCAGGCGCTCCTGCTCGACCACCCGGCCGCCTTCGAGCCGCATGCGCAGGAGGTGGCGGAACTTGAGCGAGCCAGTGAAGAGGCTGCCCTGCCAGGCCGGGCCGTACCGATCGCTGGCCAGCAAGCTCAAGCCCGCCGGCGCGATGGAGGGCACCCAATGCTGCACCGGTTGCTCCAGCCCGGCGCGGCTGGTGATGCCCTCGCCGATGCGGCCACCGCCGTAGTTTTCGCCGTAGGTGATGACCGGCCAGCCGTAGTTCTTGCCGGGTTCGGTGCGATTGAGTTCGTCGCCGCCCTGCGGCCCGTGCTCGATGGTCCACAGCGTGCCGTCGGGCGCGAGCGTGGCGCCCTGCACGTTGCGGTGGCCCAGGCTCCAGATCTCGGGCAGAGCGCCGGCGCGTTGCACAAATGGATTGCCCGGGTGGGCTTTGCCGTCGGCCAGCACACGCACCACCTTGCCGTGGTGGTTGTCCAGCGTTTGCGCGTCCTGCATGCGCGTGTAGCGGTCGCCCAGCGTGAGGAACAGGCTGCCGTCGCCCGCCTGCACGATGCGGCAACCGAAATGCAGGCGGCTGCCCACCTTGGGTTTTTGGCTGAAAACCACACGCATGTCCTCGAGCGCGCTGCGGTCGTCCGACAATCGGGCAGACGCCATGGCGGTGGAATTGCCGCCCACGCCGGGCTCGCTGTAACAAATATGCAGCGTGCGGTTGCGCGGGAAGTCGCGGTCGGCCACCACATCGAGCAGCCCCCCTTGACCCACGGCGTCGATCTCTGGCAGACCCTTGAGAGGCGCACCTGCACGGCCATCGGCCTCGATCACCCGCATGCGCCCGGGCCGCTCCGTCACCACCATGCGGCCCTCGCCGATGAAGGCGAGGCCCCAGGGGTTCTGCAGGCCACGCGTCAGCACCTCGGGGGTGGCGCTCTGCGCGACGGCGCAGGACGCCGCGGCCGCGCTCAAGGCAGCAAGGGCGACGGTGAACAGGCGAGGACGGCGGCGGATCATGTTCGGGGCACTCCCATCAACGGTTTCAGGATCCTCGATGGATGCGCCGCAGGGCGCCCGGTTCCCGCCCGGTCAACCGAATGGCCGTACGCCGAACAGAAAGCCGTGCGCCCAGAAAGCGAACACCACGTACAACACCAAGCCCGCCACCAGCGCGATCACGTCGTTCATCGCGCCCGGCGAAGCCCCGTGCACGGGGCGCAGCAAGCCGGCAGCAGCACGGCGCTTGAGTGAAATGCGGTCGGCCACGGCCCAGGCCAGGAAGCTGCCGAACAGCAACACGCTGGCGAGATCGCCGTTGGCCAGCAGGTGGGCCAGGGCCCAGAACTTGGTGGCCGCCAGCATGGGGTGCTTGGTGGCGCGCTGGATGCGCCCCGGGAGGTAGGCCGCGACCAGCAGCACGAACACCGGCAGCATGAGCAGCGCCGCCACGTGCCGCATCGCCACTGGCGGCGTCCACAGGAGCACCGGGTCCTGCCGGGCGGCGCTGTAGCCGGCCACGATCAGGCCGAATCCCGCCAGCGCGACCAGCGTGTAGAGCCCCTTCCAGGGGCCTTCGCCCAGGCGGTGGGCGATGTCGTGGCGGCCGCCCGGCGCCACGATGGACACCGAGTGAATGCCAAGAAAGAGTACGAGTCCAACGATCAGCCAGGTCATGAAAGTCTCCAGGGGTCGGCGGGTGAGAGTGTGCACCACGCCCGTGTCGCTTGCCCGCCCGCACGGGCTGGGTTCAGGTAGGCGGCCGCAGGCGATCCGGGCGATGGAACTTCGCCATTAGCACTCCCTCCAAGCGAGTGCTAATATTCCCATCCGATCACCCGAGGAGGTCATCCATGTCCCAACCGCTTGTTGTTGCGAACGCCGCTTCCACCGGTGCGCTGGCTGTCGCCAGCCCCTGGAGCCGCTCCCTCACGCTGCCGCCGCTGGGCAACCTGGATGCCTACATCTCCGCCGTCAACCGCCTGCCCCTGCTCACCCTGGAAGAAGAGCAGGACGCAGCGCGCCGGCTGCGCGACCACAACGACCTTGAGGCCGCGGGCCGGCTGGTGATGTCGCACCTGCGTCTGGTGGTGTCGATCTCGCGCCAGTACCTGGGATACGGCCTGCCCCACGGCGACCTGATTCAGGAGGGCAATGTGGGCCTGATGAAGGCCGTCAAGCGCTTCGATCCCGAGCAGGGCGTTCGCTTGGTGAGCTACGCCATCCATTGGATCAAGGCCGAGATCCATGAGTACATCCTGAAGAACTGGCGCATGGTCAAGCTGGCCACCACCAAGGCCCAGCGCAAGCTGTTCTTCAACCTGCGCTCGCGCAAGCAGGGCCTGCGCGCCGACGCCGTGGACGGCGACACCCACCGCGAGGTGCTCAACGACGCCGAGGTTGGCCTCGTGGCGCGAGAACTGAACGTCAAGCCGGAGGAGGTGCGCGAAATGGAAACGCGCCTGTCTGGCGGCGACGTGGTGCTTGACCCCACCCCGGGCGACGATGGCGAGGATGCTTTTGGCCCGATCGCCTACCTGGCCGACGCCACGCACGAACCGACCGCCATGATCGAATCGGCCCAGCGCGACCGTCTGGCCACCGAAGGCATCGCTCAGGCCATGGGCGAACTCGACGAGCGCTCACGCCGCATCGTGAGCGAGCGCTGGCTCAAGGTCAACGACGACGGCTCGGGCGGCATGACGCTGCACGAACTGGCCAGCGAGTACGGCGTGAGTGCCGAGCGCATTCGCCAGATCGAGGTGGCGGCCATGAAGAAGATGCGCAAGGCGCTCGCCGACTACGCCTGAGTCCGCTGGCGCGGCGGCACAATCGCGCCCCATGAGTCTGTCGTTTCTGCGGCACCTGCGCGCCGCCACGGGCCTGTTGTGCTTGGCCCTGATCTGTTTCAACGCCATCGCCGATTCCCTGCCGTCGGGCCCCGAGCCCGAACCCATCGTGCTCGGCGAACGCACCCACATCGTGCCGCTGGCTGGCCGCAGCCAGCAGCTGATTGACCCGGGCGGGGCGCTCGGCATCGAGGAAATCGAGGCCGACCGGCACGATCTGACCTGGCGACAACGCGGCGCGGGCGACCGCGTTCGGCTGGACGGTGCCGCCGCGCTCTGGGTGCGCTTCGACGTCCAGATGCAGCGGCTGGACGCGCACTGGGAGCTCGAACTCGCCCGCTCGGGCACCGATCTGATTTCCCTCTACCACCGCGACGCCCAGGGACGCTGGCGCGTGCAACACGCTGGCGACCGCCTGCCTGTGCGCGACTGGGCCAATGCCGATCGTTACCCCGTGTTCGGCCTGGACGCGCGCGCGGACGAAACGGTGCGCTACTGGGTGCGTATCGAGCACGCGCGTGTGCCGTTTTCAGGCGAGCTGCGCCTGCACGACCACAACCACTTGCGCGAGCAACGGATCCAGCAGCAGTTCGCGCTGGGTGCCTATTTCGGCATGACCACGCTGTTGCTGCTGGTGGCGCTGGTGAACACGGCCGTGTTCCGCGACGCGGCCTTCGCCGCCTATGCCGTGTACATCGGCCTGCTCGGTCTGGGCCTGTCGGCGTCGCTGGGCGTGGGCGGGCAATTTCTGTGGCCCACCATGGCAAGGTGGAACCAGGTGGCCGAGTTCGTGCTCCTGCCACTCATGGGCGTGGCCGCGGTGCTGTTTGTGCGGCAAGTGCTGCAACCGCGTCGCATCGGCCGCACGCTCGACCGGCTGTGCCTCGCGCTGGCGCCCTTGTGGCTGGCGGTGGTCGGATGGGACCTGCTGTTGCCCAGCCAGGCAAGCCTGAACACCGGCACCGCGGTGGGTGCACTGGCCATGGCCCTGGTGGCCACCATGCTCTGGATGGGATGGCGCAGCGGCGAGACCTGGGTGCGCTGGTTCGTGCTCGGCATCGTGCCAGTGCTGCTGGCCAGCGCCCTGCCGGTGATGCGCAACTTCAACCTCATCTCCTCGGGCCTGCTCTCACAGTACGGCATGGTGTTCGCCGCTGCGCTGGAGGCGCCCATCCTCATCTACGCCCTGCTGCAGCGCTCGCAGCTGCAACACGAGTCGCAGGTGCGCGCCCGCGCACTGGAGCGCACCGAGCCGCTCACTGGCCTGACGCGGCGCGAGCACTTCCTGCTGCGCCTGCACGACAGCCTGGTGCGTGCCCAGCGCTACGACCATCACAGCGCGCTGATGCTGGTGCACCTGGACAACCACCCGGACATCCTGGCGCGCCATGGGCGCGAGGTGGCCGACCGCGCGCTGGTGGTGGCCGCCTCGCTGCTGCGCTCGCTGGCGCGCGATGTGGACACCGCAGCCCGCACCGGCGACGACAGCCTTGCGCTGTTGATGGAAGGCCCGGTCAAGGAATCGCAGGCGGTGAACACGGCCACCAGTCTGGTCGCCGCAGGCCTGCGATCCTCGCCACGTCTGCCTGCGGGTACCGTGTTGCGCTTCCAGGTGGTGGTGGCCCTGCTGCCCGACGCGCGGGGAGAACTTGCCCACGACGCCAACGCACACCTGGAATGGATGCGCCAGGGCATGCTCACACTCGGTGCCGACGAGCGCAAGGCGATCCTGCGGCTGAACTTTTGAGCTTGATCAAGGGCGTCGTCCACAAGCATTGACGCCACGCCACGCGTTCTCGCAGTATCAGCCGCACGCCGCACCGCGGGGCCATCCGAAAGGATCACTGTGATGAAGCGAGGCACCGGATGGGCACTTCTGTACCTGGCTCTGCTGCTGCTACCGGTTGTGGTGGGTGTGTGGGCGCAGCGCGCCAGCGGGCTTGAACACCGTCCCTGGCTGGACGATTGGGCCGCCGGCCTGGCGATGATGGGCTTCAGTGCCGTGCTGTTGTCGTTCTTTCTGCTGGGCCGCTTCTCGCCGCTCTCGACCCGGCTGGGAAGCGACCGCCTGATGCGGGCCCACCAGCTTTTTGCCCGCACGGCCGTGGTGATGCTGGTCCTTCACCCCTTCTTCTACACCTTGTGGGACGCGCCACCCGGGCCGGTGGATGCCTCGGCGGCCAGGGCCTTGCGCATCGGTGCTGGCGATTGGGGGCTGGCCACCGGCCTGCTGGCGCTCGGCACCTTGCTGGCGCTGGTGGCCACGGCGATCTGGCGCCCGCGCAGCGACATGGCTTACCCGCGCTGGCGCCTGCTGCACGCCGCGCTGGCGCTGGCGCCTGCTGCACGCCGCGCTGGCGCTGGCGGTGCTGGTGCTGGGGTTGCACCACACCCTGGCTTCCGGTCGCTACGCGCAACTGCCGGCGGTGGCGCTGCTGTGGTGGGTACTGGCCGCAGCGGCCCTGTGCTCGCTGCTGTGGGTGCATGCCGTGCGGCCGCTGTGGCTGGCGGTGCGGCCTTACCGGATCACCCGCCTGGAGCCGGCCGCAGAGCGCATCTGGCTGCTGGAGGTCGTGCCCACCCGCCGCCCTCGTCGGGCGTTTCGGGCGGGTCAGTTTGCCTGGATCCGCCTCGGCCACCTGCGCGCCTACGACGACAACCCGTTCTCGCTGAGTCGGGCGAACGACGTGCATGGCCGGCTGCAGTTCCTGATCAAGGAGGCCGGCGACATGACGGGCAGCCTGTCGCAGCACCGCCCCGCAGAGACCGTCCACGTCGACGGACCCCACGGGCAGTTCGCCTGGCCTGCCGATGCGCCGGCCATCGTGATGCACGCCGGGGGCATCGGGGTGGCGCCTTTCGTGGCGTTGTTGGCCGATGCGGTGACGCGAGGCGACCCCCGGCCGATACGACTCGTCTACGCCGACCGGTCGATCGCACAGATGGTGAACGTCGAAGGCTTGAGTGGTGCCCGTGCACTGGCCGATTTCGCCTGCGTGCCGATGGTCGAGTGCCCCGAGCCGGGTTGGCAGGGGCTGACCGGACGGCTCGATGCGGCCGGTGTACAGGCCTGCCTCACGCACACGGCCGTGGCGCCCTGGGCTGCACAGGCCACGCACCTGGTTTGCGGTCCGGAACCGATGATGGACGCGGTGGAGTCGGCACTCGTGGCCCACGGCGTGCCTGCCGATCGGATCGTGTCGGAACACTTCCGCTACGACTTCGCCGGGCGCTCACCATTGGCCCAGGCGCGCCGGCGCACGTGGTGGGTCCTCTCGGCCGCCAGCCTGCTGGGCCTGGCGCTGATCCTCGCCTGGCGCTGAGGTCAGCTCTCGCGGCGCAACGCCGGGAACAGGATCACGTCACGAATGCTGGGGCTGTCGGTCAGCAGCATCATGAGGCGGTCGATGCCGATACCGCACCCGCCCGCAGGCGGCATGCCGTATTCGAGCGCACGGATGTAGTCGGCGTCGAAGTGCATGGCCTCGTCGTCACCATCGTCCTTGGCCGCCACCTGGGCATGGAAGCGTGCGGCCTGGTCCTCGGCGTCGTTGAGCTCGGAGAAGGCGTTGCCGAACTCGCGTCCGGTGATGTAGAGCTCGAAACGCTCGGTCACCTCGGGCCTTGCGTCGTTGGCTCGCGCCAAGGGTGAGATCTCGGTCGGGTGGTCCATGATGAAGGTCGGGTTCCACAACGCGCTCTCGACCTTCTCCTCGAAGAACAGAACCTGCAGCGAGGCCAGACTGCGCCCGGACAACTGATCCTTCTCCTCGGTGAGACCGAGTTTGCGCAGCTGGCCGCGCAGCCATTCGACGTCATCCACGTTGGCGCCCGCATCGGTATGCTTGACGATCGCATCGCGAATGGTGAGCCGCTCGAACGGCGAATCGATATCGACCGTACGGCCCTGGTAAGTGACCTCACCTTCACCGCGCACCGAACGCACCACATGACGGATGAGCTGCTCGGAGAAATCCATGAGGTCGCGGTAGTTCCAGTACGCCGCGTAGAACTCCATCATGGTGAACTCGGGGTTGTGGCGCACCGAGATGCCTTCGTTGCGGAAGTTGCGGTTGATCTCGAACACGCGCTCGAAGCCGCCCACCAGCAGGCGCTTGAGGTACAACTCGGGCGCGATGCGCAGGAACATCTCCTGGTCAAGCGCGTTGTGGTGCGTGACGAAAGGCTTGGCGTTGGCACCACCCGGGATGGGGTGCAACATGGGCGTTTCGACCTCCAGAAAGCCGTGGCTCACCATGAACTGGCGCAGCGCCGAGACAGCTTGGCTGCGCGTGACGAAGCGCCGGCGCGCGCCCTCGTCGGTCATCAAGTCCACGTAGCGCTGGCGGTACTTGATCTCCTGATCGTGTACGCCGTGGAACTTGTCGGGCAGCGGGCGCAGGCTCTTGGTGAGCAGGCGGATCTGGTCGGCGTGGATGGTGAGCTCACCGGTGCGGGTGCGGAACAGCACGCCTTCGGCGGCCACGATGTCGCCCAGGTCCCAGTGCTTGAAGGCGTTGTGCACCGCCTCACCCACGCTGTCGTTGTTCAGGTAGATCTGGATGCGGCCGCCGCTCGGGCCAAACGAGGCGTCTTGCAGCGTGGCAAAGCTGGCCTTGCCCATGACGCGCTTGAGCATCATGCGCCCTGCCACGCTGGCGCGCACGGGCGTGGCTTCCAGAGCCTCCTTGCTGGTCTCGCCATGCGCCGCAAACAGATCGGCCGCGTGGTCCCGGGGCTTGAAGTCGTTCGGGAAGGCAACCCCCTCACCCCGCTTCTGCGCCTCGCGCAGCGCCTTGAGCTTCTCGCGTCGCTCGGCGATCAGCTGGTTCTCGTCGTGCGCCACGGGGGCGGCGGTGTCGGGGGTGTGGGTTTGGCTCATGAAATGGAAAGCGGGTTGGGCGCCGAAGCGGCGCGCAACCCGCGATTGTAGGTTTGGGCGACCCCCTGGCCGCCCGGAGGTCATTCCCCGAGGTAGGCGGCGCGCACCTTGGGGTCGGTCAGCATCTGCTTGGCATCGCCGCTCATGATGATCTCGCCGGAGTCCATCACGTAGCCGCGGTTGGCGATCTGCAGCGCGCGGCTGGCGTTCTGCTCCACCAGCAGGACGGTCACGCCTTGCGCAGAAACATCGCGCACCACCTCGAAAATTTTGTCGACCATGATGGGAGACAGGCCCATCGACGGCTCGTCGAGCAGCAGCACCTTGGGCTGACTCATCAGCGCGCGCGCCATCGCCAGCATCTGCTGCTCGCCACCGCTCATGGTGCCGGCGAGCTGGTCCTTGCGTTCCTTCAGGCGCGGGAAGATGCCGAACATGCGCTCGATGTCCTGCGCGATGCCGGCCTTGTCGCTGCGCACGTAGGCGCCCATCTGCAGGTTCTCGGTGATCGACATGCGGGTGAAGACGCCGCGGCCCTCCGGCACCATGGCCAGGCCGGTCTTCACCAGATCCCAGGCGCCCTTGCCGCGGATGCTCTTGCCCATGTATTCCACGTCGCCATCTTCCATTGGCAGCGAGCCGGTGATGGCCTTCATGGTGGTCGTCTTGCCGGCACCGTTGGAGCCGATGAGCGAAATCAGCTCACCTTCGTTGACCTCGAGGTCGATGCCCTTGACGGCCTTGATGCCGCCGTAGGAGACCTTCAGCCCTTTGACTTTGAGTAGCGTGTTTGCCATGACTGTGTCTCCCGCTCAATGCCCGCCGGTGCCGAGGTAGGCCTCGATCACCTTCGGGTCTCGCTGCACCTCGGCCGGTGTGCCGCTGGAGAGCTGCTTGCCGTAGTCGAGCACGGTCACGCGGTCGCACAGGCCCATGACCAGCTTCACGTCGTGCTCGATGAGCAGGATGGTGCGGTTGTCGTTGCGGATGCGGTCGATGAGTTCGCGCAGCTGCACTTTCTCCGTCGCGTTCATGCCCGCAGCGGGCTCGTCGAGTGCGATGAGTTGCGGATCGGTGGCCAGGGCGCGCGCAATTTCCAGGCGACGCTGGTCGCCATAGCTCAGCGTGCGCGACTTGTAGTCGGCGAACTTGCCGATGCCGACGTAGTCGAGCAGCTCTTGTGCGCGCTCGGCGATCTCGCGTTCCTCGCGCTTGAAACCGGGCGTGCGGATGATCGCGCCCAGCAGACCGGAGTGCGAGCGCACATGGCGCCCCACCATCACGTTCTCCAGGGCGGTCATCTCGGCAAACAGCCGGATGTTCTGGAACGTACGCGCGATGCCGGCCTTGGCCACCTCGTGCACCGCAGTGGGCGTGTAGGCCTTGCCGGCGAGCTCGAAGCTGCCGCTGTCGGGCGTGTACAGGCCGGTGAGCACGTTGAAGAACGTGGTCTTGCCCGCGCCGTTGGGGCCGATGAGGCCATAGACCTGGCCGCGCTTGATCTCGATGCCGACGTCGCTCAGGGCCTGCAGGCCGCCGAAGCGCTTGGAGACGTTGGCCACTTTCAGAATGGTTTCGCTCATGCCGCGCTCCTCACTTCGACGCCAGGGACTTGCCGTGTTCCGGCGAGGGCCACAGGCCTTTCGGGCGCAACAACATGATGACGATCATCGCCAGCGCGATCAGCAGCTGACGCAGGATCTCGGGACCAAGCCGCCCATCCGTCATGGCGGTGAGCGGGTGCGCCACGTGGCGCAGCAGCTCGGGCAGACCGGCCAGCACCAGGGCTCCCAGGATCACGCCCGGGATGTGGCCCAGGCCACCCAGCACCACCATGGCGACGATCATCACCGACTCCATCAGGATGAAGGACTCGGGGTAGACGCCGCGCATGAAGGAGGCAAACAGCACGCCAGCCACGCCGCCGAAGGTGGCGCTCATGCCGAAGGCCGCGAGCTTGAGGTTGCGCGTGTTCAGGCCCATGGCCTTGGCCGCGATCTCGTCTTCGCGGATGGCCATCCAGGCGCGGCCGATGCGCGAGTCCTGCAGGCGGTAGGCGATGCAGATCGCCACCACCACGAAGAACAGGATGAGGTAGTAGTACAGCGTGACCGACTGGAAGGTGTAGCTGAAGCCGCCGATGGAGATATCGAGACTGGAGCTCATGCGGTGACCGAACACGCTCACCGCATCGATGTTGCTCAGGCCTTTGGGGCCGTTGGTGATGTTGATCGGCCGGTCGAGGTTGAGCATGAAGATGCGCACGATCTCGCCGAAACCCAGCGTGACGATGGCGAGGTAGTCGCCGCGCAGTTTGAGCACCGGGAAGCCCAGGATCAGGCCCGTGATGCCGGCCAGCACGCCGGCCAGCACCATGACGATCCAGAAGTTCATGTGCAGGCCGTCGGGGAAGGTAGCGGCCAGCCAGACGAAGGTGTCCGTCAAGTGCGGTGAGGCCAGCAGGCCGTAGAGGTAGGCACCGACGGCAAAAAAGGCGATGAAGCCGAGGTCAAGCAGACCGGCGTAGCCGACGACGATGTTGAGGCCCAGGGCCAGCAGCACGTAGAGCAGCGCCACATCGACGATGCGCACCCAGGAGTTGCTGCCGGTGGACTGCAACACCAGCGGCAGCACCAGCATCAGGACGGCGACGACCGCGAAGGCGATCAGTTTGGCGGGACGGGAATTGAGCATGTTCGTTCTCCCGTGGGCGTCAGGCGCGGTCCGCCACACGCTCGCCGAGCAGGCCGGAGGGGCGCAGCGTGAGCACGATGGCCAGCACGATGAAGGCGAAGATGTCGGTGTACTGGCTGCCCAGGAAGCCACCGGTGAGCTTGCCGAGGTAGCCGGCGCCCAGCGATTCGATCAGGCCCAGCGCCACACCGCCCAGCACGGCACCGGCGAGGTTGCCGATGCCGCCCATGACCGCGGCCACGAAGGCCTTGAGACCGGGCATGAAGCCCATGGCGTGCTGCACCGTGCCGTAGTTGGACGCCCACATGATGCCGGCGATGGCGGCCAGCATGGCGCCGATGATGAAGGTGGCGGAAATGACCACGTCGGGCTTGATGCCCATGAGCGCGGCCACGCGCGGATTCTCGGCGGTGGCGCGCATGGCGCGGCCAAGGTTGGTGCGGTTGACCAGCCACATCAGCAGGGCAAGCACGATGACCGTGGTGGCCAGGATGGTGATCTGCGTGATGGAGAGCACCGCGCCGAAGAACTCGATCGGCTCGCGCGACAGCGTGGACGGGTAGGACTTCGGGTTGGGCTTCCAGATGATCATGGCCAGCGTCTGCAACAGGATGGAGACGCCGATGGCGGTGATCAGCGGGGCCAGCCGCGGCGAGTTGCGCAGCGGGCGGTACGCCAGCTTTTCGATCGTGAAGTTGAGCACCGCGCACACCACCATCGCGATCAGCGTGGCAATGATGAGGATCTGCCAGCCCGCCATGCCGGGTGAGGCTTCCTGCATCGACGTGATGATGGTCCAGCTGGTGAGCGCGCCCACCATGAGCACGTCCCCGTGGGCGAAGTTGATCAGGCCGATGATGCCGTACACCATCGTGTAGCCCAGGGCAACCAGGGCGTACATGCTGCCCAGCACCAGTCCGTTGAGGATCTGCTGTAGCAAGACTTCCATGAAAGGTTCTCCGTGTTTTTGACCGGCGGGGTGGCGGCACCGCCCCCGTTTCAACCTAGCAAAAAACCCGCCAGAGACGGCCTGGGTAGGGCCGGGGGCGGGTTGGTGGTGCGCGATTGTAGCGACGGCCAACAGGGCGCCGGATCGAGGGGAACCCCTGAAATCAAAGGGTAAACCCGGCACGGCCGCCCGGGTATCAGTGTGTCTACGGACGCATCAATCCTTCTGATGGTTCTGCTCGCGCAGCGCGCGCAGCTTCTCCGCGATGCGGATTTCCAGGCCGCGCTCGACCGGCTCGTAGAAAGACGGTGGGGCCATGCCTTCGGGCCAGTAGCTCTCGCCCGCCGCATAACCATCGGGCTCGTCGTGGGCGTAACGGTAGCCCTTACCGTAGTCAAGCGACTTCATGAGCTGGGTGGGTGCGTTGCGCAGGTGCAGCGGCACGGGCCGCGTGCCGTCGCGCTTGACGAACGCACGTGCGGCATTGAAGGCCTTGTAGACCGCATTGGACTTGGGCGCCACCGCGAGATAGACCACGCACTCGCCCAGCGCCAGTTCGCCCTCCGGCGAGCCCAGGCGTTCGTAGACCTCGGCCGCGTCCAGCGCCAGGCGCAGCGCGCGCGGGTCGGCCAGGCCGATGTCCTCGGCCGCCATGCGGATCAGGCGGCGCGCCACGTAGCGCGGGTCCACGCCGCCGTCGAGCATGCGCACGAACCAGTACAGCGCGGCGTCGGGGTCGGAGCCGCGCACGCTCTTGTGCAGCGCGCTGATGGTGTCGTAGAACTGCTCGCCGCCTTTGTCGTAGCGCCGCATACGCTCGCCCAGCACCTTGAGCAGCCAGGTGTCGGTAACGATGTCGAGCTTTTCGCTGCGGGCCGCGACCGCCAGCGTTTCCAGCGTGTTGAGCAGGCGGCGCGCGTCGCCATCGGCGTAGGCGATCAGCCGGTTCAGCGCGGCGTCCTCGACGGCGGGAACGGCGTCGATCGCGCGCGCTTTGGCCACGATGGCGCGCAGGTCGTCTTCGGCCAGCGGTTGCAGCACATAGACCGCCGCGCGCGACAGCAGCGCGGCGTTGACCTCGAACGACGGGTTCTCGGTGGTGGCGCCGATGAAGGTGAAGAGCCCGCTTTCGACGTGCGGCAGGAAGGCGTCCTGCTGGCTCTTGTTGAATCGGTGCACCTCGTCGACGAAGACGATGGTGCGCTGCGCGTGCAGGCCGTCGCGCGCGGCCTGCGCCTGCTCCACCGCCTCGCGGATGTCTTTTACGCCGCCCAGCACAGCGCTGATGGTGATGAACTGGGCATCGAACGAATCGGCCATCAGGCGCGCGATGGTGGTCTTGCCCACCCCGGGTGGGCCCCAGAGGATGCAGCTGTGCGGCTGCCCGGACTCGAACGCCAGCCGCAGGGCCATGCCCTCGCCCAGCAGGTGCTGCTGACCGATGACCTCACCGAGCTTTCGCGGACGCAGCCGTTCGGCCAGCGGGGCGTGGGCGGGCGTGTTCAAGTTGCGTGCAGCGTGCTCGGCACGCGCTCACTGACGGATGACGTCGGCACCCGCCGGCGGGTCGAACCGGAACTCGTCGCCCCGCAGACCCGGGTTGGCCTGCCAGTTGGCAAAGCGCAGTACCGAACGTTGGCCCAGGCCGTCCTCAATGTCGAGCACCGACAGCTGCGTGCCCGCGAAGCCCAACCGCACCCTGCGCAACTGGCCATCGCGCTGCTTCGGCACCGCCTCGACCCATTGCAGTCCATCGGCGTCGGGCGCGCTGCGCAGCTCGAAACTGCCGCGCAGCGCGGCCAGATCGGGTGCGGCCGCGATGATGGCCGCGGGCGTGCTGCCCAGCACATCCTTCTGCGCGCGCACCGTCACCTGGTTCAGGTCCACGTCGTGTAGCCACAGCTGTCGTCCATCGGCCACGATGACTTGCTCGAAGGGCTTGAGGTAATCGAAGCGGAAACGGTCGGGTCGCTGGAACACAAAGCGGCCGTTGCTGCTGCGCTGGCGAGGCTTCGCCTCGCCAGCGCGCAAGGGGGAGGTGACGACCTGCGTGAACTCGGCGCGCGCGGCACTCGATTCGCGCAGGAAACCCTCCAGCGCTTTCAACCCGTCGGCGCGGGCGGGCAAGATCGCCCAGCACAACAGGGCAGTGGCAAACAGGGTTCGGATTTGCATGGGGTTCTGACGCTGGCCGGGGACAGAGGTTGCACCGGCGGTCACTCGGGCCGGCCGCCGACCAGGATATCGCGCTGCCCGCTGCTGGTGAGCGCGCTCACGAGACCGGCGTTCTCCATGTCTTCCAGCAGACGCGCGGCGCGGTTGTAGCCGATCTTGAGCTTGCGTTGCACGTAGGAAATGCTGGCCTTGCGGTCCTGCAGCACGATGGCCACAGCCTGGTCGTACAGGGGGTCCTTCTCACCACCGCCTTCGCCACCACCCTCACCGAAGATGTCACCACCTTCACCATCCACGCCGCCGCCATCGAGCACGCCGTCGATGTAATCGGCTTCGCCCTGCTCTTTCAGGTAGGCCACCACGCGGTGCACCTCGTCGTCGCTCACGAAAGCGCCGTGCACGCGCGTGGGAAAGCCCATGCCCGAGGGCAGGTAGAGCATGTCGCCCATGCCCAGCAGGCTTTCGGCGCCCATCTGGTCGAGGATGGTGCGGCTGTCGATCTTGCTGCTGACCTGGAACGCGATGCGCGTGGGGATGTTGGCCTTGATGAGGCCGGTGATCACGTCCACGCTCGGGCGTTGCGTGGCCAGCACGAGGTGGATGCCCGCAGCGCGTGCCTTCTGCGCCAGACGTGCAATCAGCTCTTCGATTTTCTTGCCCACCACCATCATGAGGTCGGCCAGTTCGTCGATGACGACCACGATGTACGGCAGGCGATCCAGCGGCTCGGGCTGCTCGGGCGTGAGCGAGAACGGATTGCCGATGGATTCGCCGCGCGCCTTGGCCTCGTCGATCTTGGTGTTGTAGCCCGCGAGGTTGCGCACGCCCAGCTTGCTCATGAGCTTGTAGCGCTTCTCCATCTCGGCCACGCACCAGTTCAGGCCGTTGGCCGCGTGCTTCATGTCGGTGACCACCGGCGCCAGCAGGTGCGGGATGCCCTCGTAGACGCTCATCTCGAGCATCTTGGGGTCGATCAGCAGCAGGCGCACGTCCTTGGGATCGGCCTTGTAGAGCAGCGACAGGATCATCGCGTTGATGCCGACCGACTTGCCCGAGCCGGTGGTGCCGGCCACCAGGCAGTGCGGCATCTTCGCGAGATCGGCCACCACCGGTTGGCCGCCAATGTCCTTGCCCAGGCCGATTGTGAGCAGCGATTTCGCGTCGTTGTAGACCTGCGAGCCCAGGATCTCGGACAAGCGAATAGTCTGGCGCTTGGCGTTGGGCAATTCCAGCGCCATCAGGTTCTTGCCCGGGATGGTCTCGATCACGCGGATCGACACCAGCGAGAGCGAGCGCGCCAGGTCGCGGCTCAGGTTGACGATCTGCGAGCCCTTCACGCCAGTGGCGGGCTCGATCTCGTAACGCGTGATTACCGGGCCCGGCGCGGCGGCCACCACGCGCACCTCGACGCCGAAATCCTTGAGCTTCTTCTCGATCAGGCGGCTGGTCATCTCCAGCGTCTGCGGATCCACCGTGTTCTGTTGGCCGGACGCTGCGTCGAGCAGATCCACCTGCGGCAGCTTGCTGTCGGGCAGTTCGGTGAACAGGGGTTTCTGCCGCTCCTTGGCGACGCGCTCGCTCTTGGGTACCTCGACCATGGTGGGCTCGATGACCATCGGCACCGGGTGGTGCTCCTCGATCTCCACGCGCTCCGTCTGCACCACCACCTCGCGTTCGCGCGCGGCAGCACGGCCGATGCGTTCGTCTTCCACCGCCTCGCGTTTCTCACGCCGGGCCTCGAACCAGCCGTACAACCGCTGACCCACCACCTCGGCCCAGTGGCCCCACGAGAAACGGAACACCAAGGGCAGGCAGGCCAGCAGCAAGGCCAGCAGTGCCAACGCGGCGCCCGTGAAACCCAACCAGCGCTCGGCCAGCGGGCCCAGCGCGTGGCCCACCACGCCACCGGCATGGCCCGGCAGCAGCGGCTCAAATCGGTAAAGGCGGCTCCACTCCAGCGCCGCGCTGATCATCACCAGGGCGACGAGGCCGCCCCAGAAGGCCACGCGGCGCATCGCGGGCCGCTGCCACCAGCGTGGGCTTTCAGGCGATGGCGCCGCACCACGCAGCCAACGCGCGAGACCGGACAACCAGACCCGTACGCCGGCGGCGAACAGCCACCAGACGGAGAAACCGAACAGGAAATAGCTGCCATCGGAGAGCAGTGCGCCCAGGCGGCCGCCCCAGTTCCGGACGTCGGCACGCGAGCCCGTGGTGCTCCAGGCGGGGTCGCCGAGCGAATGGCTCAGGAGGCTGAGCAACCAGAACGCCAGCAGTGCCGCGCCCAGCACCAGCCCGATTTCCTGCGCGAAGCGCGCGATGCCGCTGCCCGCGGGGGCGTCGCGACGGTCTGCGTTGAGGGTGTTCAGGGAGTAGGTCATATCCGGCAGGAAGCAAGCGCAAGCTTACCCCAGCCGGCTCCCGGACCCGGGCGTCAACCCAGGGAGTTCAGGCGGTCCTTGATGACGGTCGTACCGTCTTCGGTGACTTCGATGAACCCTCGGTCTTCGAGGTCCTTCATCACGCGGCTGACCATCTCGCGCGAGGCACCGATCATCTTGGCCACGTCCTGGCGAGAAACGCGCTCGCGGATCACCAGCTGACCCTCGCGATCGGGTTGCGCCTGCTCGAGCAGGGCGCGCGCGACGCGGCCATAAACGTCCAGCAAGGCCAGCGACTCGATCTTGCGGTCGGCCTGGCGCAAGCGCTGGACCAGCCCGCGCATCACGGCGTAGGCCATGGAAGAGTTCTCGGGCAGGCAGCGTGCGAATTCGTTGCGCCCCAGGATCAGCACGTCTGTCTGCACCTCGGCGCGCACCGTGGCCGAATGCGGCTGGTTGTCGATCAGGCTCATCTCACCCACGTAGTCGCCCGGGTTCATGGTGGCCAGAATCACCTCGCGGCCACGGGCGTCCGTGGTGACCACGCGTGCACGGCCCGTCAACACGATGGCCAGGCAATTCGACTTCTTGCCCTGCTCGACGATGCACTCGCCGCGCTTGTAGCGACGTTTGACCACCGCATCGGCCACCGACTCGGCCTGCGCCTGGGTGAGGGTGGAGAACAGCGGCACGCGGCGGATCAGGTCGAGATTGGACAGGATGGACATGCGTGTATTTCCCAGACAGCGGGGGCGAACAGGGCCCGCTTCCCTACAATCCCGGCCGATCAGGGCCTGTCTCGAAGGCCTTTGACGTTGTTGACTATCGCGCCGGGTAACCCCATATACCCCCGCGACTCTAAACCAAATGCTCCATTTCTCGATGGGGCAGCGCACCATGAAACACGCGAAAGTCCTGATCCTGGGCTCCGGCCCGGCCGGCTACACCGCCGCGGTGTACGCCGCGCGCGCCAACCTCGAGCCCGTGCTCATCACCGGCATCGCACAAGGCGGCCAACTCATGACCACCACAGAGGTGGACAACTGGCCTGCCGACGTCCACGGCGTACAAGGCCCCGACCTGATGCAGCGCTTCCAGCAGCACGCCGAGCGCTTCAAGACCGAGATCGTGTTCGACCACATCAACAAGGTCGACTTCTCCAAGCGGCCGTTCACTTTGACGGGCGACAGCGGCACCTACACCTGCGACGCGCTGATCATCGCCACCGGAGCGTCCGCCCAGTACCTCGGTCTGCCCTCCGAGGAAGCCTTCATGGGCAAGGGCGTGAGCGCCTGCGCCACCTGCGACGGCTTCTTCTATCGCGGCCAGACCACTTGCGTGATCGGTGGCGGCAACACCGCGGTCGAGGAAGCGCTCTACCTCTCCAACATCGCGAACAAGGTCTACCTCGTGCACCGGCGCGACAAATTCCGCGCCGAGCCGATCCTCGTCGACAAGGTGATGGAGAAGGTCAAGGAAGGCAAGATCGAGCTCAAGCTCTTCAAGACCCTCGACCAGGTGCTGGGCGACGACACCGGCGTCACCGGTGTGCGCCTGAAGGACACCCAGACCGGCACGACCGAAGACCTGAAGTTGCAGGGCTGCTTCATCGCCATCGGCCACCGGCCCAACACCGAGATCTTCCAGGGCCAGCTCGAGATGAAGGACGGCTACATCGTCACGAAATCGGGCCTGGCGGGCATGGCCACCATGACCAGCGTGCCCGGCGTGTTTGCGGCTGGCGACGTGCAGGATCACATCTACCGCCAGGCCATCACCAGCGCCGGCACCGGCTGCATGGCCGCTCTGGACGCTCAGCGCTTTCTGGAGCAGCAGGGCGTCTGAACCCCGCGCCCGCGGTTATGGCTATAATTGCGGGCTTTGCTGAATGCCGGGCTTATGCCGGGCAAACCGCGATCCCCCGGGTTACCGCCACCCTTATCTGGCGAGGTCAGGCTGAACGCCAGTCGCGAAATCCCTTTGCGACCCGCTGCGAACAGCCGAGTGAATGGATCGGAGTGTCCTCATGGCACGCGTCTGCGACGTCACGGGCAAGAAGCCCCAGGTCGGGAACAACGTTTCCCACGCCAACAACAAAACCAAGCGCCGGTTCCTGCCGAACCTGCAATACCGCCGTTTCTGGGTCGAGAGCGAGAACCGCTGGGTTCGTCTGCGCGTCTCGGGCGCTGCCCTGCGCCTGATCGACAAGAAAGGCATTGACGTCGTGCTGGCCGACATGCGTGCCAACGGCCAGGCTTAAGGAGAACCACCATGGCAACCAAAGGCGGTCGCGAAAAGATCAAGCTGGAGTCCACCGCGGGCACCGGCCACTTCTACACCACGAACAAGAACAAGAAGACCACGCCCGACAAGCTGCTCTTCAAGAAGTTCGACCCCGTCGCTCGCAAGCACGTGGACTACAAGGAAGTGAAGCTGAAGTAATCCAGCTTCGCCTCAACAAAAAACCCGCTGTTTTCACAGCGGGTTTTTTTATTCCAGGGTGTCACGGATCCGGGTTTCCCGGTCGGTAGACGCCGCCCCCTTGAGGGGGTGACGCGCCGCAAGCGCGGCGCGGGGGTGGTCAAGCATGCGCAGAGCGCAGGCGGATCGAGAAGTCGCGCAACGCGGCGATACCGCTCTCTTCGGCGCGACGGCACCAGGCCTGCAGATCGGCAGCCAGTTGCTCGCGCGTGGCGTTCGTGCTCGACCACAGGGCACGAAGTTCTTCGCGCATGGTGACCATCTTGTCGAGCACCGGGTGCTCGGCGCGCACTTGAGCCAGTTGGGGCTTGATCGCCGTGGGCACCTTGTCGTCGTCGCGGTGCAGCCAGCGCTTGGCGGCCTTGAGCACCGAGGCGTCCGCCTGGCGCGCCTTGAGCGCAGCGATCTCGGCCTTGCAGGCCTCGCGCATTTCGCGCGCGTAGCCGGCCATGACCTCGTAGCGGTTGGCGATGATCGCCTCCAGCGTTTTCTCGTCGGCCACGGGTTTCACGTCACCGAACGCCAGCTTGGGCGGCACCTTCTTGACCGTGGCGAGGCCAACCGATTGCAGGATGCGGATGTACATCCAGCCGATGTCGAATTCGTAGGGCTTGACCGACAGCTTCGCCGAGGTCGGGTACGTGTGGTGGTTGTTGTGCAGTTCCTCGCCACCGATCAGGATGCCCCAGGGCGAGACGTTGGTGCTGGCGTCGGCGGCCTCGAAGTTGCGGTAACCCCACCAGTGGCCGATGCCGTTGATGATGCCGGCCGCGGTGATGGGAATCCAGGCCATTTGCAATGCCCAGACCGCCAGGCCCAAGGCACCGAACAACAGCACGTTGATGATGAGCATGAGGCTCACACCGAGTGCAGAGTACCGGCTGTAGACGTTGCGCTCGATCCAGTCGTTGGGCGTGTTGTGGCCGTAGCGCTCGAGCGTCTCGGTGTTCTTGGCCTCGGCGCGGTACAGCTCGGCACCCTCGTAGAACACCTTCTTGATACCAAAAATGTGCGGGCTGTGGGGGTCGCCCTCGTGCTCACACTTGGCGTGGTGCTTGCGGTGGATGGCCGTCCACTCCTTGGTGACCATGCCGGTGGTCATCCAGAGCCAGAAGCGGAAGAAGTGCGATGCGATCGGGTGCAGGTCGAGCGCGCGGTGCGCCGAATGGCGGTGCAGGTAGATCGTCACGCTGGCGATGGTGATGTGCGTGAGCACCAGGGCCACGATCAGCACTTGCCACCAGGCCAGGCCCAACAGGCCATCGGCGAGCAAAGCCACGGCGCCATCGAAAAAGGCAGACAGAGAGCCGGTAACGGAAGGATTCATCAAGGTCCAATCAGGACTGCCCGAACACACAACGCAGGAGCGTCCGCGCGCCCGGGGCAGGCAGGCGCGACAGCCGGGATTTTAGGTGGGGGGGTGGCCCCGACCAAGCCCTTTGGCCCGTATAGGCCCCGGAACTGGGCGGAAGTTCAGGGCCAATTGATCCCGATCAAGCTTTTTTCCGCCAGACGGCAGCGAAAAAGCCGTCGGTGCCGTGCCGGTGGGGCCACAGGCGCAGAAAGCGCCCACCCTCGCCGGCGCACAGGGATTCGGCCCCGGACACCTTGGCCGCCTGGAGCAGGCCCGCGACCGCTTCGGGCTCGAAATCCGGGTGGGCCTGACCGAAGGCCTCGGCCACCGCCTCGTTCTCGTCGACCAGCAGGCTGCAGGTCGCGTACACCAGCCGCCCGCCGGGTTTGAGCAGGCGCGCGGCGCTGGCCAGGATGGCCTGCTGCAACGCGGCCTGCGCCGCGACGGTCTGCGGCGTCTGGCGCCATTTGAGGTCGGGGCTGCGGCGCAGCGTGCCCAGGCCCGAACACGGCGCGTCCACCAGCACGCGGTCGATCTTGCCGGCCAGCCGCTTGATGCGCTCGTCGCGCTCGTGCGCGATGGCCACCGGGTGCACGTTGGACAGTCCACTGCGCGCCAGGCGCGGTTTGAGGGCGTCCAACCGATGGGCCGAGGTGTCGAAGGCGTAGAGACGGCCGCTGTTGCGCATGGCCGCACCGATGGCCAGGGTCTTGCCGCCGGCGCCGGCGCAAAAATCCACCACCATCTCACCGCGTTTGGCGTCGAGCAGCAGGGCCAGCAGCTGCGAGCCCTCGTCCTGTACCTCGACGTCACCGTTCGCGAACGCCGGCACCTTGGCCAGCGCGGGCTTGCCTTGCAGCCGAACGCCCAGCGGCGAATAGGGCGTGGGTTCTGCCGTAACCCCCGCGGCCTTCAGGGCCTCGAGCGCTGACTCGCGCTTCGTCTTGAGCGCATTCACCCGCAAGTCCAGCGGCGCTGGTTGCAGCAGGCTCGCGGCCAGCACGTCGAACTGATCCCCCACCTGGGCGCGCAGCGCCTCGGCCAGCCAGTCGGGCAGGTTGTGGCGGTGCGGCGCCAGCCATTCGTCCTCGCGCACCTTGGCCGTGGCGTCGAGCCACACTTTCTCGGGTTCGCTCAGCGCGCTCTTGAGGAAGTCGCGGTCGCCCGGAAAACCCAGGATCGCCAGCCGGCGCCATTTGGAGCCGCTGCCCGATCGCGCCAGCCATTCGAACTTCAGCCGCTCGCGCAGCGCCGCAAAAACGGTGTCGGACAGGGTGGCCCGCTCGCGCGGCCCGAGGGATTTGTGTTCGCGGAAATAGCGAGCCACCACGGCGTCGGCCGGGTGGTCGAAGCGGAACACCGCTTCCATGAGCGCGGTGCATTCGTCGAGCAGGGCTTTGGGGTGCATGGCCGCATTGTCCCAGTCCGAGAGGCCCGGGGCTCGATAATCGCGGGTTATGTCCGAGATTCAAGACCAGGTGCGCCGCCGGCGCACCTTCGCCATCATTTCCCACCCCGACGCGGGCAAGACCACCCTGACCGAAAAGCTGTTGCTGTTCTCGGGCGCCATCAACATCGCCGGCAGCGTGAAGGCGCGCAAGGCCGCGCGCCACGCCACCTCCGACTGGATGGAGATCGAGAAGCAGCGCGGCATCTCCGTGGCATCGAGCGTGATGCAGATGGAATACCGTGACTGCGTGATCAACCTGCTCGACACGCCGGGCCACCAGGACTTCTCGGAAGACACCTACCGCGTGCTCACCGCGGTGGACGCGGCGCTGATGGTGATCGATGCCGCCAACGGCGTGGAGCCGCAGACGCGGCGGCTGCTGCAGGTCTGCCGCGCACGCAACACGCCCATCATCACCTTCATCAACAAGATGGACCGCGAGGTGCAGGCCCCGCTGGACCTGATGGACGAGATCGAGCGCGAGCTCGGCATGACCGTGGTGCCCTTCACCTGGCCCGTGGGCATGGGCAAGACCTTCCGCGGCGTGTACGACCGGCGTGCCGAGCGCATGCGCGTGTTCGCCGCCGGCGAAGACAAGCGCGGTGGTGACGAGGAGGTGCTTGAAGGCCTGGACAACCCCGAGACGGCCAAACGCTTCGGCAGCGAGTTCGCGCAGGCGAAGGACGAGCTCGAGCTCGTGGCTGGCGCCTCGCCCGCCTTCGACGAAGACGCCTTCCTGCAGGGCCACCAGACACCGATGCTCTTTGGCTCGGCGGTCAACAACTTCGGCGTGCGCGAGGTGCTCGACGCGCTGGTCGACCTGGCACCGCCGCCCGGCCCGCGCGTGGCCATGCAGCGCACCGTTGAACCGCAGGAGCGCAAGTTCAGCGGCGTGGTGTTCAAGATCCAGGCCAACATGGACCCGGCGCACCGCGACCGCATTGCGTTCGTGCGCGTGGCCAGCGGGCACTTCGAGCGCGGGATGAAGCTCAAGGTGGTGCGCAGCGGCAAGGAGCTGCGGCCCAACACGGTGGTGAGCTTTCTCTCGCAACGCCGCGAGCTGCTCGACGAGGCCTATCCCGGTGACATCATCGGCATCCCCAACCACGGGGTGCTGCAACTGGGCGACACGCTCACCGAAGGCGAAGCGCTGCAGTACACCGGCCTGCCCTTTTTTGCGCCCGAGATCATTCGCAGCGTGGAAGTGGCCGACCCGCTGCGCAGCAAGCAGCTGCGCGCCGGCCTCACCCAGCTCGGCGAGGAAGGTGCGATCCAGGTGTTCCGCCCGGTGGCGGGCAGCGTGCTGTTGCTGGGCGCCGTCGGCCAACTGCAGTTCGAGGTGGTGGCACACCGGCTCGAGCACGAATACGGGGTGAAGGCGCGCATCACCGGCAGTTCGTACAACGTGGCGCGCTGGGTGACCTGTGCGCCCGAGGACGGCGGTGAGCAGGAGCTCAAGCGCTTCATCGATGCCAACGCGCACCGCGTGGCGCTGGACGCGGTGGACGCGCCGACCATCCTGCTCGATCACCTGGCCACGCTGCGCGCGGTCGAGGCGAACTGGCCGAAGATCAAGTTCCACGCCATGCGCGAGCACGCAGGCTTGGTGTTCGCGAAATCGATGTAACGCCGGTCAACCCGCCGCGAGCAGACGCTCGACTGCGCGCGGGTAGATCAGGTGCTCCTGGCTGAGCACGCGAGCGGCCAACGCCTCGGGCGTGTCGCCCGGCATCACCGGCACCACCGCCTGTTCCAGGTACTCCCCGTGGTCGAGTTCGCTCGTGACCCGGTGCACCGTGGCGCCAGCAAAACGGCAACCGGCCTCGATGGCGCGCTCGTGCGTCTTGAGTCCGGGGAATGCCGGCAGCAGACTGGGATGGATGTTGATCAGGCGGTCCGCGTAATGCCGAACGAAGCCGGGTGTGAGGATGCGCATGAACCCGGCCAGCAGCACCAGCGCCGGGCGGTGCGCATCAATGGCCCGGATCAGCGCTGCGTCGAAGGTCTCCCGGTCGGTGTGCTGCTTGTGGTCGATCACCGCTGTGGAAATGCCTTGCTCCCGCGCCCAGCCCAGGCCGGTGGCGTCGGGCCGGTTGCTGATCACCGCCACCACACCGGCACCGAAGCGCGCGCCCCAGCGGCGCTGGCGCGAGGCGTCGATCAACGCGGCCATGTTCGAGCCACTGCCCGAGATGAGAATGACGATGGGGCGGGCGGGCAGCACTGACATGGGCCGGGAGTGTAATGAGACCCACCGGCCCACCCGGTTTGTCGCCGCGTGGACAGCACAAAAACGAACGGTCGTGCGAAACTGCACCGCAGTGCAACACCCCGCCCGCGCCCGCGCGGGCAAGCCAAGGAGACAACATGGACCTGGCCTTCACGCCTGAGGAGCAGGCGTTTCGCGAAGAGATCCGCGCCTGGGTGCGCGCCAACCTGCCCGCCGACATCAGCCAGAAGGTGCACAACGCGCTGCGCCTGTCGCGCGAGGACATGCAGCGCTGGGCGAAGATCCTGGGCAGGAAGGGCTGGCTGGGCTACGGCTGGCCCAAGCAGTTCGGTGGCCCGGGCTGGGGCGCGGTGCAAAAGCACCTGTTCGAAGAGGAATGCGCGCTGGCCGGCGCGCCGCGCATCGTGCCCTTCGGCCCGGTCATGGTGGCGCCGGTCATCATGGCCTTCGGCAACAAGGAGCAGCAGGAACGCTTCCTGCCCGGCATCGCCAGCGGCGAGGTATGGTGGAGCCAGGGCTACAGCGAACCCGGCTCGGGCTCCGACCTGGCGAGCCTCAAGACCCGCGCGGAGCGCAAGGGCGACAAATACATCGTCAACGGCCAGAAGACCTGGACCACGCTCGGCCAGTACGGCGACTGGATGTTCAACCTGGTTCGCACCAGCACCGAGGGCAAGCCGCAGACCGGCATCTCCTTCCTGCTGCTGGACATGAAGTCCAAGGGCGTCTCGGTGCGCCCGATCAAGCTGCTCGACGGCGAATGCGAGGTCAACGAGGTCTTCTTCGACAACGTCGAGGTGCCGGCCGAGAACCTGATCGGCGAAGAGAACAAGGGCTGGACCTACGCCAAGCACCTGCTCAGCCACGAGCGCACCAACATCGCCGACGTGAACCGCGCCAAGCGCGAACTCGAGCGCCTGAAGCGCATCGCGCGCACCGAGGGCGTGTGGGACGACGTGCGTTTCCGCGACCAGATCGCCCTGCTTGAAGTGGACATCGTGGCGCTGGAGATGCTGGTGCTGCGCGTGCTCTCGGCCGAAAAGACTGGCAAGAACTCGCTGGACATCGCCGGTCTGCTCAAGATCCGCGGCAGCGAGATCCAGCAGCGCTACAGCGAACTCATGATGCTCGCCGCCGGCCCCTTCAGCCTGCCCTTCATCCACGAGGCCATGGAAGCCGGCTGGCAGGGCGATTTCCCGGGCGGCGTGGTGGCCAATGCACCGCTGGCCTCCACCTACTTCAACATGCGCAAGACCACCATCTACGGCGGCTCCAACGAGGTGCAGCGCAACATCGTCGCGCAGACCGTGCTCGGCTGATCAGGAGAAAGACATGGACTTCGATTTTTCCGACGACCAGGTGGCGCTGCGCGATGCGGTGCAGAAGTGGGTGGAAAAGGGCTACACCTTCGAACGTCGGCGCGCCATCGTCGAAGCCGGCGGCTTCGACCGCGGCGCTTACGGGGAACTGGCCGAACTGGGCCTGGCGGGGCTGTACGTCGACGAGGCCCACGGCGGCCTCGGCATGGGCCCGGTGGAGGGCATGGTGGTGATGGAAGCGCTGGGTGGCGGCATCGTGCTGGAGCCGCTGGCGCAGACGCTGATCGCCAGCGGCGTGATCGGCGCCTACGGCGGCGATGACGTGAAGGCCGCCTGGCTGCCGAAGATCGCCAGCGGCGAGGCGCTGGTGGTGCTGGCGCTGCAGGAGCGTGGCGCGCGCTACCGGCTCGACCGCCTCGCCACCACCGCCAACAGCGCGGGCGGTGGCTGGCACATCAGCGGCCACAAACACCTGGTGGCCGCGGCCGACCAGGCGGACGCCTTCGTGGTGCCCGCGATTGCCAATGGCAAACCCGCGCTGTTCCTGGTGGAAGCGGGCGCCAGCGGCGTCACAACCACCGGCCACCTCACGCAGGACGGCAGCCGCGCTGGCGATCTTCTGCTGGACAACGCGCCCGCCATGCTGGTGAGCGCCAACGGCCAGACCGCACTGGAACATGCGGTGGACATCGGCATCGCCGCCGCGTGCGCCGAGGCCGTGGGCGTGATGGACAAGGCCGTGACCGTCACCGCGGAGTACATGAACACGCGCAAGCAGTTCGGCGTGCCCATCGCCACCTTCCAGGCGTTGCGCCACCGCATGGCGGACATGAAGATGCAGCTTGAGCTCGCGCGTTCGATGAGCTACTACGCCAGCCTCAAGCTCAATGCGCCGGCGGATGAACGCCGCATGGCGATGGCACGCGCCAAGGTGCAACTTGGCCAATCGATGCGCTTCGTGGGCCAGCAGGCGGTGCAGCTGCATGGCGGCATCGGCGTGACCGACGAGTACATCGTGAGCCACTACTTCAAGAAGCTCACGCAGCTGGAAATGACCTTCGGCGACACCCTGCACCACCTGGGCGAGGTCTCGACCCGGATGCAGGACACCGCAGGCGTTTTCGCCTGACACCCCCAGGCGGCCCGCTTCGTGCGGGCCGCGTCGCTTTCGAAGGAGCCATCCCATGATCCAGCGCCGCCTCGTCCTGTCCTTGCTCGCCGCCTCGGCCCTGCTGGGTGCCTGCGCGCTTCCCCCGAGGGGCGCGGATCACCCGCCGGTGGTCTTCGTGCATGGCAACGGCGATTCGGCCTCGATCTGGCAGACCACCGTGTGGCGCTTCGAATCGAACGGCTGGCCGCGCGAGCGCCTGCACGCCATCGACCTGCCCTACCCGCTGGCGCGCGACGACGACGCGAAGGCACAGCCCGGGCGCACCTCCACCGCCGAGCACATGGCCTACCTGAAGGCCGAGGTGGAGCGCGTGCTGCAGCGCACCGGCGCGAAGCAGGTGGTGCTGGTGGCCAATTCGCGCGGCGGCAACGCGGTGCGCAACTACGTGCAGAACGGCGGCGGCGCGCAGACCGTGAGCCACGCCATCCTGGGCGGCACGCCCAACCACGGCGTGTGGGCCATCAAGGGCTTCCGCGAAGGCAACGAGTTCTCGGGCACCGGCCCTTTCCTCACCGCGCTCAATGCCCCCAAGAACGCCGCAGGCGATGAGGTCACCGGGCCGGTGAAGTGGATGACCATCCGATCGGACAACAACGACAAGTTCGCCCAGCCCGACGGCCTGTGGATCGGCGCGCGCGGCACCGCCACCAACGTCGGCTTCGACGGCCCCGCGCTCAAGGGCGCCACCAACGTGGTGCTGCCGCGCGTGGACCACCGCGAGACCTCGTTCTCGCCGGCCGCCTTCGAGGCCACGTACCGCTTCATCACCGGCCGTGCGCCCCAAACCACCCAGCCGCTGGCAACAGGCCCGGTGGTGCTCGACGGCAAGGTCACCGGGCTCGGCCTCGCGCCCACCGACCCCGCGTCGGGCAACTACGCCAACAACCTGCCGCTGCCCGGCGCGCAGATCGAGGTGTACGCGGTCGACCCCGCCACTGGCGAGCGCCGCGGCGCCGCCCTGCACCGCAAGACCGTGGGTGCCGATGGCCGCTGGGGCCCGTTCACCGCGCCGGCGGGTTCGCCGCTGGAGTTCGTGTTGAGCGCCCCGGGCTATGCCACCACGCACACCTACCGCAGCCCGTTCCCGCGCAGCAGTGACCTGATCCACCTGCGCGCCGAACGCCTGGCCGAAGCCGACAAGACCGCCGCGTCGGTGGTCACGCTCACCCGGCCGCGCGGCTACTTCGACCTGGCCCGCGACCGCATGGCGCTCGACGGCGGCCCGCTGCCCGGCGTGGGCCCGGGCGGCGCGGGCCTGTCCAGCGCGAAACTGCTGATCAAGGAACCCGGTGCGCGCGCCTTGGCGGCCGAGTTCAACGGCGAGAAGCTGGTGGGCCGCAGCTGGCCGACCGGCGAGAACCGGGTGGTGTTACTCGAACTGACCTACTGACGCGGCGCTGCGCCGAGCACGGCTGGCGCGCGCTCAGGCGTGCAGCCGGGAGGTCTTGGGCAAATGCGCCATCAGGAACTCCATCTGGTCCGCCAGGATGCGGCGGTTGCGCAGGATGAAGTCTTCCCACAGGCTGGGCACGTAGGGCGCATAGAGCAACGGCATGTGTGCCTGCTCGGGCGTCTTGTTGCCCTTGCGGTGGTTGCACGACTTGCAGGCCGTGACCACGTTCATCCACGAATCGCGCCCGTTTTGCGCCAGCGGCACGATGTGCTCGCGCGTAAGGTCGTCCTCGTGAAAGTGGTCGCCGCAGTAGGCGCACACATTGCGGTCGCGCGAGAACAGCTTCTGGTTCGTGAGCGTGGGCCGCAGGTCGAAGGGGTTGATGCGCGGCACGCCCTGGGTGCCGATGATGGAGTTGACCGTGATGATCGACTGGCGGCCCGTGATGGCGTTGTGCCCGCCATGGAAGACCGCAATCTCGGCGCCCATCTCCCAGCGCACCTCGTCGGCCGCGTAGTGCAACACGGCTTCTTCGAGGCTGATCCAGGACTGGGGCAGCCCCTGGGCCGAGAGCTTCAGTACCTTCAAAACGGGCTCCTTCGTGCGGTGGCGACACTGGAAGAGCCCGGCGCCGCTGGATCGCAAAGGACACGGCACCGGGGCCTGCGTTTTCGTGTGCCAATATAACAATCTTTGATGACGCATCGCGCCCATGTGGGACATGGCCCCGCGATGTGACAAAACCACCCCCCCCGACCGCCCCATGCAGATCCTCCGCGGCCTCTGGAACCGCCCCCAAGGCACCGCCGACGGCGTGCGCGGCTGCGCCTTGACCATCGGCAACTTTGACGGCGTGCACCGCGGTCATCAGGCCATGCTCGCCCTGCTGCAGAACGAGGCCCGCCACCGCGGCGTGCCCAGCTGCGTGATGACGTTCGAGCCGCACCCGCGCGACCACTTCGCGGCGGTGCACCGCAAGCCCGAGCTGGCGCCCGCACGCATCGCCACCCTGCGCGACAAGCTCGAGGAGCTGGCCCGCTGCGGGGTCGACCGCTGCGTGATCCTGCCTTTCAACGAGCGCCTGGCGGCGCAGACCGCCCACTCGTTCATCGAGGACACGCTGGTCGGTTCGCTGGGCGTGAAGTACGTTCTGGTGGGCGACGACTTCCGTTTCGGTGCACAACGCAAAGGCGACTACGCCATGCTCGACGCAGCCGGCGCGCGCCTGGGTTTCGACGTGGCGCGCATGCAGAGCTACGAGGTGCACGGCCTGCGCGTGTCCAGCTCGGCGGTGCGCGAAGCGCTGGCCCAAGGGCGCATGGACGACGCCGCCGCCCTGCTCGGCCGGCCCTACGCCATCAGCGGCCACGTGGTGCACGGGCGCAAACTGGGCCGCGCGTTGGCCGAATCGGCGCCCGGCAAGGGCGACGGCTTTCGCACCCTCAACCTGCGCTTTGCGCACTGGAAACCCGCCGCCAGCGGCATCTTTGCGGTCTGGGTGCACGGGCTGTGGCACGAGCCCCTGCCGGGCGTGGCCAACCTGGGCGTGCGCCCATCGCTCGACCCGAACGACGTCAACGGCGGACGGGTGCTGCTCGAAACCCATTGCCTGGACTGGCCGTCGGGTCTGGCCGCCAGCCTGCCCGGCGGGGAGGCCTACGGTAAAATCGTGCGCGTGGAACTGCTGCACAAACTGCACGACGAGCTCAAGTACGACGGCCTCGATGCCCTCACGCAAGGCATCGCCAAGGACGTCGCCGACGCGCGTGCCTTCTTCGAGGCCATGCACGGCCGCACGCACCGGCAGACCACCCGCGACCGAATTTGACGGGCCCCGGCCCCGCTCGCCGCCCTTCGACAAGCTCAGGGCGAACGGCTGCTGAACCTCTCGCACACGCGCTCCTCCCCCGCTCGGGCTGAGCTTGTCGAAGCCAACACGCGAATCACCATGTCCGAGACGAAGAACGCCTACCCCGTCAACCTCCTCGACACGCCCTTCCCGATGCGCGGCGATCTGCCCAAGCGCGAGCCGGGCTGGGTCAAGCAATGGCACGACGATGGCCTGTACCAGCGCCTGCGCGACGCGCGCCGCGGCGCGCCGCTGTTCGTGCTGCACGACGGCCCGCCCTACGCCAACGGCCAGATCCACATGGGCCACGCGGTGAACAAGGTGCTCAAGGACATGATCGTCAAGAGCCGCCAGCTCGCCGGCTTCGACGCGCAGTACATCCCGGGCTGGGACTGCCACGGCCTGCCGATCGAGAACGCGATCGAGAAGAAGCACGGCCGCCACCTGAGCCGCGACGACATGCAGGCCAAGAGCCGCGCCTACGCCACCGAACAGATCGGCCAGCAGCGCGAGGACTTCAAACGCCTGGGCGTGCTGGGCGACTGGGAGCGCCCCTACCTGACCATGGCGCCCGGCAACGAGGCCGGCGAGATCCGCGCCTTCAAGCGCGTCATCGAACGCGGCTTTGTCTACCGCGGCTTGAAACCCGTGTACTGGTGTTTCGACTGTGGCAGCTCGCTGGCGGAGTTCGAGATCGAGTACGCCGACAAGGCCAGCGACACGCTGGACGTGGCGTTCGAGACCGACGACGCTGCGAAGCTGGCCGCCGCCTTCGGGCTGAGCGCCCTGCCCGTCGGCAAGAACGGCTTCGCCGTCATCTGGACCACCACCGCCTGGACCATCCCGGCCAACCAGGCGCTCAACGCCCACCCCGAACTCACCTACGCCCTGGTCGACACGCCCCGGGGTTGCCTGGTGCTGGCCGAGACGCTGGTGGAGAAATGCCTGGAGCGCTTTGGCCTCGAGGGCACGGTGATCGCCACGGCGAAGGGTGAGCAGCTGGGCGGCCTGAACTTCCGCCACCCGCTGTACGACGCCGACCCCGGCTACCGGCGCCTGGCGCCCGTGTTCCTCGCCGACTACGTGAGCGACAGCGACGGCACGGGCATCGTGCACTCCTCGCCCGCCTACGGCCTGGACGACTTCAATTCCTGCGTGAACAACGGCTTCACCGTTGATCAGATCCTGAACCCGGTGCAGGGCAATGGCGTCTACGCGGCCGACTTCCCACTGTTCGGCGGCCAGCACATCTGGAAGGCGGTGCCCGTCATCATCGCGGCGCTCAAGGCTGCGGGCCGGCTGATGAGTACCGTGGGCATCACGCACAGCTACCCGCATTGCTGGCGCCACAAGTCGCCCGTGATCTACCGTGCCGCTGCGCAGTGGTTCGTGCGCATGGACGAGGGCGAGGGCGTGTTCACCAAGGACAAGGCGCCCAAGACCTTGCGCCAGCTCGCACTCGACGCCATCGAGCAGACCGGCTTCTACCCCGAGAACGGCCGTACCCGCCTGCGCGACATGATCGCCAACCGGCCCGACTGGTGCATCTCGCGCCAACGCAGCTGGGGCGTGCCGATTCCTTTCTTCCTGCACAAGGCCACGGGCGAGCTGCACCCGCGCACCATGGAGATCCTCGACCAGGCCGCCGACATCGTCGAGAAAGGCGGCATCGAGGCCTGGAGCCGCGTGACGGCGGAGGACATCCTGGGCGCTGAAGACGCACCGCACTACGACAAGAGCAGCGACATCCTCGAGGTCTGGTTCGATTCGGGCTCCACCTTCTCGCATGTGCTCCGGGGCAGCCACGCGCACGCTTACCCGAACGGCGCCCACCACTCGCAGGGCCCTGAGGCCGACCTTTACCTCGAAGGCCACGACCAGCACCGCGGCTGGTTCCACAGCTCGCTGCTGCTGGGCTGCGCGCTGTTCGACCGCGCGCCCTACCGCGGCCTGCTCACGCACGGCTTCACGGTCGACAGCCAGGGCCGCAAGATGAGCAAGTCGCTCGGCAACGGCATCGATCCGCAGGAGGTCAACAAGAAGCTCGGCGCCGAGATCATCCGCCTGTGGGTGGCCGCGAGCGACTACTCGGGCGACATCGCGGGCGACGACAAGATCCTCGCGCGCGTGGTCGACGCCTACCGCCGCATCCGCAACACGCTGCGCTTCCTGCTCGCCAACCTGAGCGACTTCGACGCCGCGCAGCACGCGCTGCCGCTGGGCGAACTGCTCGAGATCGACCGCTGGGTGCTGGCGCGCACAGCGCAGTTCCAGACCGAGGTGCTGGCGCACTACGAGCGCTACGAGTTCCACCCGGTGGTGGCCAAGCTTCAGGTGTTCTGCTCCGAAGACCTCGGCGCGTTCTACCTCGACGTGCTGAAGGACCGGCTCTACACCACGGCCCCTGGCAGCCACGCGCGCCGCAGCGCGCAGACCGCGCTGCACCACATCGCGCATGCCATGCTGCGCTGGATGGCGCCGTTCATGAGCTTCACCGCTGAAGAAGCGTGGCCGCTGCTGGCGGGCGCACAGAACAAGGGCTCGATCTTCTTCGAGACCTGGGCCGACCTGCCGCCGGCCGAAGAGGGCCTGCTGGCCAAGTGGGCACGCATCGGCGAAATTCGCGCGCTCGCCAACAAGGAGATCGAGGCGGTGCGCACACAAGGCGCCGTGGGCTCGTCGCTACAAGCGCTGCTCACCATCACGGCGCCGGCCGACGATGCCGCGCTGCTGCGCTCGCTCGGCAACGACCTGCGCTTCGTCACCATCACATCGGCCGCCTCGGTCGTTGATGGCGACGAACTGGCCGTGAACGTGACGCCCGCCACGGCAGCCAAGTGCGAGCGCTGCTGGCACTACCGCGACGACGTGGGCCATGACCCGGCCCACCCGACGATCTGCGGCCGCTGCACCAGCAACCTGTTCGGCGCGGGCGAAGCGCGCACGGTGGCCTGATGGCTCACGCACGCTGGCGCGACATCGCGCCCTGGCTCGCGCTCGCCACGCTGCTGTTCGCGCTTGACGTGCTCACCAAGTGGGCCATCCTGCTGAACTTCCAGCACGGCGACAGCGTCACCGTCACGTCGTTCTTCAACCTGGTGCGCGTGCACAACCCGGGCGCGGCGTTCTCCTTCCTGGCCGGTGCGGGCGGCTGGCAGCGCTGGTTCTTCACCGCCATCGGCATCGCCGCGGCCATCTTCATCGTGTGGATGCTGCGCGCACACCCGGGGCAAAAGCTGTTTGCCTTTGCACTGTCGTGCATCCTGGGCGGGGCCGTGGGCAACGTGCTCGACCGCCTGGTGCACGGCTATGTGGTCGACTGGCTCGACTTTCACTGGCACTTCCTGGCGGGCCTGTTCCCCGGTGGGCACTTTCCCTCGTTCAACCTGGCCGACACCTTCATCTCCATCGGCGCGGCCTGCCTGATCCTGGACGAACTGCTGCGCCTGCGCAAACCGCGCCCGGCGTGACGAAGACCGCGGCGCGTGCAAGGCGTCGGCGGCGATGACAGAATGGCCGGCCCGAAGCCCGCCATTGCCAGGAGGCCCCCATGCCCGGTTTGCTGCCCGACGTCGACCCCGACGGCCTGTACGAGTTTTCCGTGGTCTATACCGACCGCGCGCTCAACCACATGTCCAAGCGCTTCCAGGTCGTCATGACCGGTATCTCGGCGATGCTCAAGCGCGTTTACGGCGCCCACTCGGCGGTGCTGGTGCCCGGCAGCGGCACCTTCGGCATGGAATCGGTGGCGCGCCAGTTCGCGCACGGCAAACACGTGCTGGTCATCCGCAACGGCTGGTTCAGCTACCGCTGGACGCAGATCTTCGACATGGGCGCGATCCCCGCGAGCCACACCGTGCTCAAGGCGCGGCCGCGGCACCAAGGCGCGCAAGCACCGTGGGCGCCGGCACCGATCGACGACGTGGTGGCGACCATCGCGCGCGAGAAGCCCGCACTGGTGTTCGCCCCCCACGTGGAAACCGCGGCCGGCATGATCCTGCCGGACAACTACCTCAAGGCCGTGGCCGACGCGGTGCACGCGGCGGGCGGCTTGTTCGTGCTGGACTGCATCGCCTCGGGCGCCATGTGGGTCGACATGAAGGCCACGGGCGTGGACATCCTCATCAGCGCGCCGCAGAAGGGCTGGAGCAGCTCGCCCTGCTGCGCGATGGTGATGCTCAGCGAGCGAGCGCGCAAAGCCATCGACACCACGCAAAGCACCACCTTCGCGATGGACCTGAAGAAGTGGCTGCAGATCATGGAAACCTACGAAGGCGGCGGCCACGCCTACCACACCACCCTGCCCACCGACGCGCTGGCGCGGCTACACGCCACCATGCTCGAGACCGAGGCCTACGGCTTCGAACGCGTGCGCCAGGAGCAGATCGCACTGGGTGCGGCGGTGCGCGCGCTGGTGGAACGCCACGGATTCGCCAGCGTGGCGGCCGAGGGCTTCAAGGCCCCGGGCGTGGTGGTGAGCCACACGACCGATGCCGAGGTGCAATCGAGCAAAGCCTTCCTGGCCCTGGGCCTGCAAACGGCGGCCGGCGTGCCGCTGCAGTGCGACGAAGGGCCTGACTTCAAGACCTTCCGCCTGGGCTTGTTCGGTCTCGACAAGTGGCACGACGTGCCCGCGACGGTGGGGCGGCTGGAGGCGGCGTTGCAGCGGGTTGCGCCGGTGAGGGAAGCGCGCGCGGCGTGAGTCTGCCTGGAGGGTCGGCCCGCGGGTGCTCGCGGCCGCCGCCTTCGGCGCAAGCGCGGTCTTCCACCAGATCGCGCCATGTGATGGTGATTGGGTTACGGATCGGTAATTCGGACGTACGCCAGATGACGGTTGTGGTTTCTACAGTTCAGTCCATGCCGAAACGAAACGGCATCGAACGCCTCCCCAACCCATCTGTCTGCCGAATTCAAAGGAACCCTCATGAAAACCGCTCTCCTCCCCATCGCCTTCGCCCTGACCGCCGGTGCCGCCTTCGCTGAAGGCCCCATCCAGGGCAATGAAGTGTTCAACTTCCAGTCGCAACTGAGCCGCGCCGAGGTGCAGGCGCAAGTGGCGCCCGCCTACAAGGCCGACGTCATCGCCCGTGGCGAAGCCAGCGAAGGCCAGGACCGCGCGACCGTGGTGGCCAGCACCCTGACGCGTGCCCAGGTTCGCGCCGAAGCAGCCGAGGCGGTGCGCCTGGGCCTGACGAACTACGGTGAGCACATGCCGGTGGCCACCGCCGAGCAAAACGATCAGATCCGTCTGGCTGGTCTGCGCGCGGTGCAAAGCCTGACCGCGGCCAACTGATCCAGGCCTGATCCGGTCTCGCACCCTTCCCGGTTCAAAGGGCAGCCCACGGGCTGCCCTTTCGCCTGGTGTCACCTGGCCTCGAGGTCCGTCGGGAACTTGACCTCCCAGGTCATTGGCGGGTCGAGCTCAGCGCCGCATGCTTTGGCGCCATGAACAAGCTCGCACTCACCCTTGTACTGCTCCCCTTCTCTGTTTTGTCCGCCATTGCCATCTGGAAACATGGCTACTGGGGTCTTTTCGAGCCCGCCTTTCGCAGCTGGGGAGCAGCACAGGTTCTGGCCGACTTGTGCGTCGCATTGGCTCTGTTTCTTGTTTGGATGTGGCGCGACGCAAGACATCGGGGCCGTAGCCCCTGGCCTTGGCTCATTCTGACTTTGCTCGGTGGATCGTTTGGGCCCCTGCTCTACCTGCTGAACCGTCCGGCAGACACCCAGGCATCCTGATCGGCAATTCATCAACGCCGAAGCACCACGCAGTGCTCGCCCGCAGCGCTTCACGTTTGACATGAGAGACATTCCACCCGTGTGCTCGAGGTGTCAGCGGGTGGTGTGCTCGGGCGGCTGGATGCCCTGACGCCCAAGCATTGTCCGATGCACACAACCTCAGGGCACAGGGGGGATGCGCGACGACATGCCCGGCAAAGCGTCAAGGATTGACGCGGCAACAATGTTCGACGATGCCCCTTCAGGGCAGCAGCACCGTGCAGCCGGTGGTGGCGCGCGCCTCCAGGCTTTCGTGCGCCTTGCGCACGTCGGTCAACGCAAAGCGCTGATCGATGCGGATCTTGACCGCGCCGCTGCTCACCACGGCAAACAGGTCATCGGCCATGCGCTGCGTACGCTCACGGCTGGTGATGTGGCTGAACAGCGTCTGGCGCGTCACGTAGATCGAGCCCTTGGGGCCGAGGATGCCGGGCGCGAACGGCGCCACCGGGCCTGAGGCGTTGCCGAAGCTGGCCATCAGGCCGAAGGGGCGCAGGCAGTCGAGCGATTTGTCCCAGGTGTCCTTGCCGACCGAGTCGTAGACCACCTTCACGCCCTTGCCGCCGGTGATCTCCTTCACCTTCGCGGCGAAGTCGTCCTTGCGGTAGTTGATGGCGTGGGTCGCGCCGTGCGCGAGCGCCAGCTCGCACTTGTCGTCCGAGCCGGCGGTAGCGATCAGCTGCAGGCCGAGGTGTTTTGCCCACTGGCAGGCAATCAGGCCCACGCCGCCGGCGGCGGCATGGAACAGCACGTGATCGCCCGGCTCCAGGCCTTCCACCGGCTTGCAGTGCTTGAGCAGGTACTGCGCGGTCAGGCCCTTGAGCATCATGGCCGCGCCGGTCTCGAAGTCGATCGCATCGGGCAGCTTGCACACGTTCATGGCGGGCATCACGCGCACGTCGCAGTAGCTGCCGGGCGGGTTGGAAGCGTAAGCCGCGCGATCGCCGACCTTGAGGTGCGTCACGCCCTCGCCCACCGCCTCGATCACGCCCGCGCCTTCCATGCCCAAGGCCAGGGGCATGGCGTTGGGGTACAGCCCGGTGCGCTGGTAGACATCGATGAAGTTCAAGCCCACCGCGTGGTGGCGGATGCGCACCTGGCCCGGGCCGGGTTCCCCCACTTCCACGGTGTCAATCACGAGTTGTTCGGGGCCGCCGTGGGCGTGGATGCGAACGGCGCGGCTGGGGGTGCTCATGGGGGTCTCCTCGTTGTGGTTGTCGCGGGCGCGATGCTGCCACGATTGCGCCAGCCCCGTGCCGCGTGCGGACATGCCCGCGGGTTGTTACAGTCGCGCCCCATGTCTGCCGCCCCCCAAGGAAGGCTCAGCGCCTCCACCATCGCCCTGCTGTTGTTGCCCCCGCTCATGTGGGCCGGCAATGCCATCGTGGGGCGGATGATGCAAGGCGTGGTGCCGCCCATCACACTGAATTTTTTGCGCTGGGTGCTGGCCTTCGTGCTGCTGCTGCCCGTGGCCGGCTGGGTGCTGCACCGCGGCAGCCCACTGTGGCCGCACTGGAAGCGCTTTGCGTTGCTGGGCCTCTTGAGCGTGGGTTGCTACAACGCGCTGCAATACCTGGCGCTCAAGACCTCCACCCCCATGAACGTGACGCTGGTGGCCGCGAGCATGCCGGTGTGGATGCTGCTGCTCGGGCGGTTGCTGTACGGCGTGCCGGTGTCGCGCCGCGCGGCGCTGGGCACGGCGCTGTCACTGGCGGGCGTGGCGGTGGTGCTCACGCGCGGCGAGCTGGCCAACCTGCTGTCGGTGAAGTTGGTGCCCGGCGACGGCTGGATCGTGCTCGCGTCCATCCTGTGGGCCTGGTACAGCTGGCTGCTGGCGCGCCCCCAACCGGGCAGCGAACCGGCGCAGATCAAGGCCGACTGGGCCGCCTTCCTGTTCGCGCAGATCGCGATGGGCGTGGTGTGGTCCGGTCTGTTCGCCGCGGGTGAGTGGCTCACGCTGCCCGCCCTGCCCGAGGGGCAGCAACACATCCAGTGGGGCTGGCCACTGGCGCTGGCGCTGCTGTACGTGGCGGTGGGGCCGTCGCTGGTGGCCTACCGCGCCTGGGGCGCGGCCGTGGGCCGCGTGGGGCCGGCCATGGCGGCCATCTTCAACAACATCACGCCGCTGTTCGCCGCGCTCATGTCGGCCACGCTGCTGGGCGAGCCGCCGAGCGGGTACCACGCGGCCAGCTTCGTGCTCATCGTCGGTGGCATTCTGGTGAGCAGCCGCCGCTGAGGCGACGGCGCTGCATCAGAACGTGCCTGGGTAGGCGCCGCCGTCGGCCAGGATGTTCTGACCGTTGATGTAGCCCGCCTGCGCGCTGCACAAGAAGGCGCAGATGGCACCAAACTCGGCCGGCTCGCCGAAGCGCTTGGCCGGCACCGCGAGGCGGCGGCCGTCGGCGATCGCCTCGTAGGTCTTGCCCTGCTTCTGCGCCATGCCGCCCAGCGTGGTGCGCAGGCGCTCGGTCTCGAACGCGCCGGGCAACAGGTTGTTGATGGTGACGCCACGCGCCGCCACCTCGCTGCGCGCCAGACCGGCCACAAAACCGGTGAGCCCGGTGCGCGCGCCGTTGGACAGGCCCAGCACCTGCATCGGCGCCTTCACCGCACCCGAGGTGATGTTGACAATGCGCCCGAAGCCGCGTTCGGCCATGCCGTCGATGGTGGCCTTGATGAGTTCGATCGGCGTGAGCATGTTGGCGTCGAGCGCGGCGATCCAGGCGTCGCGGTCCCACTGGCGGAAGTCGCCCGGCGGCGGGCCGCCCGCGTTGGTGACCACGATGTCGAACGCCTTGCCCGGGCCACCGGCCACGCCGAACACCGCCTCGCGCCCCGCAGGCGTGGTGATGTCGGCCGCCACCGGCAGCACCTGCACACCAGGGCTCGCAGCGCGAATGCCGGCCGCCGCGGCCTGCAGCGCCTCGGCGCCGCGCGCCACCATCACCACGTTCACGCCCTCGGCCGCCAGCGACTGCGCGCAGCCCAGCCCCAGGCCCTTGCTCGAACCACCCACCAGGGCCCACTTGCCTTTGATACCCAGATCCATCTCGATCAATCTCCGGTTTTTTCAATCACCTTGGGCGCGCCGAAGCGCGTGACCAGGTACACACCCGCGAGCACGAGCACCGTGCCCACGATGATCCACGCGTTGAACGGCTCGCCCAGGATGAACACGCCCATCAGGATGGTCGACATCGGCCCGATCATCCCGGTCTGCGCGGTGAGCCCCGAGCCGATGCGCTCGATCGCCATCATCACCAGCAGCACCGGTACAAAGGTGCAGAGCGAAGCGTTGAGCAGCGAGAGCCAGATCACCTCGGGCGCCACCACGGCCGATGACAGCGGCCGCAGCAGCGCGAACTGGGCAATGCACAGCACGCACGCCACGCTGGTGGCCAGGCCCACCAGCCGCATCGAGCCCAGGCGTTTGACGAGTTCGCCGCTGTACACGAGGTACATGGCGTAGCTGATGGCGCTGGCGAACACCAGCGCCGCACCGAGCGCGGCATCGGGCCCTTGCTGGCCGGCTTCGTGCCCGAACACCAGCAGCACACCCGCGTAACTCACGGCCATGGCCACGGCCTGCAGCCGCGTGATGCGCCGGCCATACAGAAGCCAGCCGAGTACCAGCACGAGCGTGGGGTTGAGGTAGAGGATCAGCCGCTCCAGGCTGGCGGTGATGTACTCCAGCCCCCAGAAATCGAGAAAGCTCGCGAGGTAGTAGCCCGTGACGCCCAGGCCGATGACGCCCAGCCAATCACGCCGCGTGAGCGGCGCCGGCCGCACGCCGTTGCGCGACCGCCCGGCCCACCACACCAGCGCCAGAAACAGCGGCAGCGCAAACAACATGCGGTACATGATGAGCGTGACCGCATCCACCCCATGCCGGTACGCCAGCTTCACGATGATGGCCTTGCCACTGAACGCGATAGAGCCGAGCGAGGCGAACAGCAGGCCGGTGGCGAGGTGGGGGTGGGGGTTATTCGGCATTAAGCCGTGGATTATCGGTGGGCGTGTTGCTTCGGCTTCGTCGCGGGGGTTTGTTCGCGGCGGCTGGCTTCGCTCGGCCACCTCGCGCACGCCCGCGGTCGCCGGGTACGCTGCTCCGCGAATGTCCCCCGGGCCGGCTGCGCCGGCCCTCCTCCTTTATTTCGCTGCGCAGCGCACCCGACACCCGCGGGCTGGAGTGATAGTGTGCTCGCCAGTAGTGAGTGGCGTTCTCCTTGGCGCGCCGCACGATAGCTACTGTCACGAGGCACTTTCATCGGCCCAGTGTCCCTTTGGGCTGCTGCCGGTTCCGTTGACACCGACTTAAGCTTCTTGAGCTCGCTCGAACTGTACGGGACTGAGATAGCCGAGCGTCGAATGCCGACGCGTCGGGTTGTAGAAGCACTCGATGTAGTCGAACACATCTGAACGGGCCTGCCCTCGCGTTCGATACACCTTCCTGGTCGTGCGCTCGGTCTTGAGGGAGCTGAAGAAGCTCTCCATGGCTGAGTTGTCCCAG
>VFQP010000171.1_pt1 | contig 174578 bp, 142 predicted proteins | sample 3512351 | NCBI WGS metagenome assembly VFQP01 (sample SAMN10412372, study PRJNA504923) | tailings metagenome | isolation source: Relicate 1 Philex TSF1 revegetated site | place: Philippines: Tuba, Benguet | collected 2017-08-29 | reverse complement strand
TGGGCTGGGGAGGGGGTCTCACGGGCATGCCCGTGAGACCCCCTCCCCAGCCCAGCCATAAACTCATGGGTTCCAAGGGCCCACTGGCCCTTGGCGGGGGGAGTTTGAGGGGGGCAGCGCCTCCCTCAACGCCACCACGCGCCCACCCCCTGCACCTTCCGCGCGCCCGCGTCCGGCGGCTATCGTCCCGCCCGGATGCGCGTTCTGGTCGTCAGCCCCACGCCGAGTCACCCGCAGGATGCCGGCAATCGGGCGCGGCTGCAGGCGGTGATGGCTGCCCTGAAGGCCGCGGGGCATGCCGTGCATCTCTGTCTGCTGTTGCGCGAGGAGCCCTCCCCCGCCGCGCTCGCGGCCATGCGCGGCGCCTGGGACGAGGTTGTCGAGGTGCCGCATGACCGCGCGCGGGAGCGGCGGAGCCTCGGCGATCTCAATGCGATCGACGACTGGATCCTGCCCGAGGCCGAGGCTGCCTTCGCCGCGCTCGCCGCGCGCGAGCCCGGCTTCGACCTGGTGCTCGTGAACTATGTCTTCCTCTCCCGTGCCTTCGTGCATTTCCCCCGCCACGTGCTCCGCGTGCTCGACACCCATGATGTCTTCGCCGGCCGGGCGGAGCGGCTCGCCGCGCTCGGCCTCGAGAACCGCTTCTTCGCCACCACCGCGGCGGAGGAGACCCGCGGTCTCGATCGTGCCGATCTCGTGCTCGCCATCACCGCGGAGGAGGCGGCCGATCTTGCCGCGCGCACCCGCGCGGTCGTCGCGACGCTCGGCCATCTGCCCGCCGATCCCCGCCCGCCGCTTCCGCCGCGCGCGGGCGGCGATGGGCTTGCGATCGGCTATCTCGGCAGTCCGAACCCGCTGAACACGCGCGCACTCGCGCGCTTCCTCGCCGCGCTCGATCCGGCCGGGCTGCAGGATGGCCGCGTGCTGGTCGGCGGGGCCGCGGCGCGGGGGCTCGCGCCGATGCCGAACCTGCTGCCCCTCGGCCCCGTGGCCGATGCCGACGACCTCTACGCCGCGGCCGACCTGGTGGTGAACCCGCAGGAGGGCGGGACCGGCCTCAAGATCAAGACCGTCGAGGCCCTGCTGCGCGGCCGCCCGGTGATCGGGACCGAGGCGGCCTTCGCCGGCCTGCCCGCCGCCGCCCCCTTCCACGCCGCCGCCGACGCCGCCGAGACCGCGGGGCTGACGCGGAACTGGCTCGCCGAGCCCGCTCTCCGCGCCGAGGTCGCCGCCGAGAGCGCGCGCCTCGCCGCCGACTGCGCCGCCGAGGCCGCCGCCCAGCGCGCGGTCCTCGCCTCGCCCGCCGCGCTGGCCCGGCTGCTGGACCGCCCGCGGCTGCTGCTGGTGACCGACATTCCCTTCTGGCAGGCCCGCCTCGGCAACCAGGCCCGCATCGCGGCGCTGGCCGAGGCGGCGCGGCTCGAGATGGACCTCGATCTCTTCTTCGCCGGCCCGCTCCCGGGAGATCAGCGCGAGGCGGCCGCCGCCGTGCTCGGCCCGCGCGGCCGGGTCTTCGCGCCCCCCGTCGCCGCGCCGGCCGCGGCGCCCTGGGGCCTCACCGCCTTCGAGCGCGCCCGCTTCGACGGCGCGCTGTTCGCGGGGCTCGAGGCGCATCTCGCGCGGCATCCGCCGCAGGCGGCCATGGTCGAATACATCCGCCTGTCCTACCTCCGCCGCGCCGCGGGGATGCCGGCGCTGACGCTGCTCGACACGCACGACCTGATGGCGCCGCGCGCCCGGAACTTCCGGCATTTCGGGCGGACGCACTTCCTCCAGCTTTCCACGTCCGAGGAACTCGCGATCCTCGACGCCTTCGCGCTCGTGCTCGCGATCCAGCCGCAGGAGGCCGCCTGGCTGGAGCGCCTGCTGCCCGGGCGCGTGCTCCTCGCGCCCCATGCGGTTCCCGCCTTCCCCCGACCGCGCGGCCCGGGCGGCGTGCCGCGCATCGGCTTCCTCGGCGGCGACAGCCCGATGAACCGCGACGGCCTGCTCTGGCTGCTCGACCAGGTCTGGCCGGCGATCCATCCCCTCGGCGCGGAGCTGCACGTTGCCGGCGGCGTCTCGGCGGCGGCGCCGCCGCGTCCGGGCGTCGTCCTGCATGGGGAGGTCGCGGACGGCCCCGGCTTCCTGGGCGGGCTGGACATTGCGGTGAACCCGGTCTTCTTCGGCGGCGGCCTCAAGATCAAGACGGTGGAGTATCTCGCCCATGGCCTGCCCTCCGTGCTGAGCGCCGAGGCGCTGACGGGCCTCGCGGGCGGCGATGGCGAGGCCTGGCTGCTCGCGCCCGACCGCGCCGGCTTCATCGCGGCGCTGGCCGCGCTGGTCGAGAGCCCGGGCCTGCGCGCGCGGATCGGTGACGGCGCCCGGGCCTTCGCGCGGCGGCATCTCGGGGCGCGGGCGCTCCGGCCGGCGATCCGCGCGATCGCCCAGCTCGCGCGCGGGGTGCGTCCGGCCGCATGATCGCCCGGCGCCATCTCGCGCGGCTCCTGGTCGCGCTGCCCTCGACGCGCCTCGGCGGGACCGAGCGGCACACCGCCTGGCTCGCCGGCGCGCTCGCCCGACGCGGCGTGGCCGTGACGCTCGCCGCGGAGCCGGCGCTGCATCCCGCCCTCCTCCCCCTGCTCGGCACCGGCGTCGCCCTCGTGCCCGCCGCGCTCGGCTGGGAGGAGGCCGACGCCGCCCCGCGCCAGGCCGCCGAGGCGCATCGGCTGGTGGCGGAACACCGCCCCGACGCCGCCTTCCTCCCCCTTCCCTGGCCCGAGGCCGCGCCCGGCCTGCTGCCCGCCTTCGCCGAGGCCGCCCTGCCGCGCCTCGTCCTGCTGCATCTCGCCGGCGAGCCGCGCCCGCTCGCGCAGTCGGGGCTCACCACCGCCGTGCTCGCCGCCGTCTCCGGGCCCACCGCCGCGCGCGGTGCGCGCGCCTGGGGCGTGGGGGAGGACGCCTTCGCGATCCTGCCCAACCCCGCGCCCCGCCCCGCCCCGATCGACCGCGCCGTGGCGCGCGCCGCGCTCCGCTCGGGCCTCGGCCTGCCGGCCGGGGCGCCGCTGCTGCTGTTCCTCGGCCGGCTGGAGGAGGCGAAGGGCGCCGACCTGCTGCCCGCCATCTCCGACCGCCTGCCCGCGACCCTCGCGGTCGCCGGCGACGGCCCGCTGCGCGGCCTGCTCGAGGCCCGCGCCGCCGGCGATCCGCGCGGGCTGCTCCGCATGCTCGGCCAGCTTGCCGATCCCGCGCCCTGGCTCGCCGCCGCCGATGCGCTGGTGATGCCCTCGCGGCTGGAGGGCGCGCCGCTGGTGTTCCTCGAAGCGGCCGCGCATCGCTGCCCGGTCGTCGGCACGCCGGCGGCGCTGGAGGCGCTCGGCGCCGAGGCCGGCGCGCTCGCCCGCCTCGCCGCGCCCGAGCCCGCCTCCCTCGCCGCCGCGCTGGCCGAGGCGCTGGACGATGCCGAAGGGACGCAGGCGCGCCTCACGCGCGCGGCCGCGCTCGCGGCGCGGCTGACGCCGGAGGCCGCGCTCGCCGGCGCGCTCGGCCTGCTGCGCGCGGCGATGGCGCGGATGGATCGGGGGATGGCCGCATGATCGGGCTTCGCATCGGCGCCGCCGAACTCGCCGAGATCGAGGCCGGCGCGCCCTGCGTCGTGCTCGCGCCCGGCCTGCTGCTGCCGCACGCGCCGCCGCTGGTGCCGCTCCGGCTAAAGGATGGCGTGCTCGCCCGGCCCGGCGCAGCGCCCGGCCGCACGCTGCCGCTGCCCGCCGGCTTCCGCCCGCTCGCCCTGATCGCGCCGGAGGATGCCGCGCCCGCCCTCGCCGCGCTGCTGCCGCAGGGGCTTGCCGTGCACCACGCCCCGCATGCGCTGCCCGCGCTGCTCGCCGCCGCGCTCGCCGAATCGGGCGCCGCGCGGCTCGCCGCGGAGGCGGAGCGGGACCGGCTGCGCCGCGCGCTCGCGACCCTGGCGGAGCCGCGCCCCGCGCTGGCGCTGGAGATCGCGCCCGGCCCCGGCCGCGCCGCCGCCCCGCTGACCCAGCCGCTCGGCCGCCCGGCCGAGGGGCTCTGCACGGTCGAGGTCCACCTGGCCGCCCCCGGCCCGGTCCGCGCCCGGCTGCTCGCTGGGGAGGTCGTGGCCGGCCAGTGGGAGGTGCCGGAGGCCGCGACCGCGCCCGGCTGGCTCGCCCTCGACCTGCCTGAGCCGGTGCCGCCCGGCCCGGCGGAGGCGGTGCTCGAACTGCTCGAAGCGCCGCCCCTCGCGTCCGGCGCCGAGCCCGGCGCCCCGCTCGCGCTGCGCCTCTGGACGGCGGGGCCGGGCTGGTCGGCCTGGCCGCGCTTCCTCGCCTGGGCCGCGCTCGGCGCGACCCGCCCGGCGATGCCGCTGCCGCTGCCGCCCGCCCTGCTCGCCGAGGCGCGGTGCGAGGGGGGGACGGTCGAAATGGTTGCGATCGGCGAGGAGGCCGCGCGGCTGGTCGTGACGCTGCCGCCGGGCGCCGAGGCGCTCGTCACCCTCCCGCCGATTCCGGTCGGCCCGGCCGACCTGCTGCGCGCCCGCATCGCCACCCTCGCCGGCCCCGCCGCGGCCTTCGACCTGCGCCTGTCGGCGGGCACCGCGCAAGCCGCGACCGGGCGGCGGGACAGCGGCCCCGGCCTGGTCTGGCTGCCGCTGCCGCCCGGGCCGATGCTCGCCGCCGGCATCGCGCTCTCGAACCCCGGCCCGGCCGCCGCGACGGTCGAGATCGCCGAACTCGCGCTCGCCGCCGCAGCCGCCGGTGAAGCGCGCCGGCCGCCGGCGCCCGAGGCCGCCTCCCCCCGCGCCGCGCCTGCGGGGCTGCCGCTGCCCGAGGGCGCCTGGCGCGCCGCGCCGCCCGCGCCGCGGCTGGCGGCCGCGCTGCCCGGCGGCGCCGCGCTGCTCGCCCCGCTCGCCCCCGGCGCCGCCTTCCAGGACGTGACGCTCTACCAGCACCTCGCCAACGCCGATGGCAGCTACCGCCATCTCGATCTCGGCATCGCCGGCCTCGTCTCCGGCGGCGGGCTGTGGCGCCAGCTCCGGCTCAAGCTGTTCGAGCGGCGCGGCGTCGTCGGGCTCGAATTCCGCGAGGCGAAGGGCTGGCCGCAGATGTTCGACCTCTGGCCGGGCGGGCGGAGCGACAATTTCGGCCCGTTCTGGCGCCTGGAGACGGAGGGTGCCGGCGATGCGCTCGGCGCGCTCGGCACGCCGCATGACCGCGCGCTGGTCGCCGCCCTGGTCGAGGTGCTGCCCGACATCGCCGCCCGCGGCGCGCGGCTCGCGGGGCTGTCCGGCACGGAGGCCGAGGACTGGCCGGCGCGGGCGCGCCGGCTGGACGTGGCGGTGGGCGCCGCGCGGGGCCGCTGAACCTCGCGCTACTTCTTCCGGGCGGCCGCCGGCACCGCCGGCAGGTCCTCCTCCAGCACGGTGATGTGCACCGCGTAGGAGACCTCGCCCTCCTCGTCGTCGCGGTGGATGGTGCCGATCACCTCGTCGTTCACCGCGACCTCGACGGACATGCCCTTGCGCGTCGGCGGCACCAGCGTCAGGCGCTCGGACCCCAGCAGGCGGCGCAGATAGGTCTGGACGCGGGCGATGTCGGTCGGGGTCATGGGTCGGGCAACTCCAGGATCGGGCCGCCCCTATGCACCCGCCGGCGCGGGCGGTGAACCCCGCACGTCGAACACCCTTCAGGCGGCCGCGCGGTCCATCGCGTCGAGCCACGCCTCGAGCGGCGCGGCGATCCGCGCCCAATCCGCCGCGATCGCGGCATGCAGGCCGATGTCGAACCGGTTCAGCTCGGCGATCCGGGCCCGCAGCGCCGGGTCCCCGAGCGCGGCCATGACCTTCGCCTTCTCCTCCCGCGCGCCGTCGTTCACCCGCCTCGGCTCCGCCGCCGGGCGGCGCGGCCGGCCCGCGAGCAGCGCCGTCAGCGCGCGGAAGGACAGCTCGTAGCGTTCCTGCACGCCGACGAAGGCGTAGCGCGCGCGCAGGAAGGCGAGCCCCCCGGCGACGTCGCCTGCCTTGGCGAATTTCGGCGGCACCAGGTGCCGCGCCGCGCGGTTGCGCTGGCCCGGCAGTTCCACGAAGGCGGCGAAGTCGGGGATCCGCGCCCGCACCTCGGCCGCCAGCGGATGCATGGGCGAGAGCTGATAGAGATAGTCCGAGACCAGCCGCGCCACCGGCTCCCGCAGGAGCGTGAACAGCCGCGTGCCGGGCAGCGCCTCCGCGATGCGGCGGACGTTGCGGAACTGCACATGCCCGGAGGCGCTGCGCGCCGGCTCCGCCGCCTGCTGCACGAGGAAGGCCTCGGTGACGAGGTCGTAGCGCTCCGGCGCGGGGCGCGAGCGGTCGGCGTGGTCGATATGGATCGAGCGGTAGGGCGGCAGCAGCGCGGCGAGCTCCGCCGCGAGCGAACTGCCCGCCGTCTTGGGCACATGCACGAACAGCCAGAGCGGCGGCGGCGGCCCGGGGGCGAGCCAGTCGGCGAAGCGCCCGTCGAGCAGGTCGCCCGCCGTCCTCAACGCCGGCCGACGCAGTCGGCCGAGGCCGCCAATGCGGCCCGCCGCGGGTGCGGCGAGCCAAGGTCGCGGAGCGACCGCCCGGCGCCTGAGGGCTTCACGCCAGATACTTCGCCAGGCGCTCGCGCACCTTCTGCCAGCGCGGGAAGACCGCGTCGTAGAGCGCGCAGTCGATCGGGTTCACCTCGCGGATGTGCTTGGCGACATCGGCCGGCACGTTCCGCTCCGCCTCGTTCTCCGTGTTGACGTTTTCGCGCAGCTTCGGCCAGCCGGGCTGCCCGCACAGCGTCGTCAGCGTACGGAAGGAGATCGGGTACATCTCCTGCACGCCGATGAAGGCATAGGTGCGCATCACATAGTCCACGCATTCCGCCGGATCGCCGCCGAGCAGGATGTCGGCGGGCACCAGGTGCTGCGCCGTCTTGTTCCGCTCCGCCCGCAATTCGAGATAGGCGTCGAGGTCCGGCACGCGGGCGATGAAGTCCTGGTAGACCGGATGCTTCGGCGAGCGCTGGTAGCGATAGTCCGAGATCAGCCGCGCCACCGGGTCGCGCAGGAAGGTGACGAACTTCGTATCCGGCCGCCGCGCCCGGATGCGGCTGACATGCCGCGCCAGGATATGCCCCGAGGCGAAGCGCAGCGGCGAGGTCGTGGCCTCGACGAGGAACATCTCCACCGCGTCGTCCATCCGCTGGTGGAAACTGCGGGAGGTGTCGGTATAGTCCACCGCGATGTTCACGTCAGGGTTGAGGATCTGCGCGATCTCTCCCCGCAGCGAAGTCCCCGCGGTCTTGGGGACATGGACAAAGACGCAAAGATCATCGCCGATCGCCGCCTCGCGGAAATAGGCATCGAACTGCCCTTCGAAAAGCAGCTCCATCAGCATGGCGCGATCCCATTCGGGATCTGCACAACTTTCGCGTGTGACATTCCGGCGGGGCCCTTGGGCCAAATTCACAACCATTCCTCTGCCCTGCCACGCGAGCCGTTGCAAGAGCGTGAATGGCAGGTGAAACGCCGCTTCGCGCGTATCACCCCTCCAGGCGCCGCCGCACCTGCGCGAGCACGATCTCCGCCGCGTCCGCCGGGCTGCGTCCCGCCGTCTCGATGCGCAACTCCGGCGCCTCGGGCGGCTCATAGGGGCTCGAGACGCCGGTGAAGTTCTGGATCTGCCCGCGCATCGCCTTCGCGTAGAGCCCCTTCGGATCGCGCCGGACGCATTCCTCGATCGGCGTGTCCACGAAGACCTCCAGGAACTCGCCCGGCCCGACCAGCTCCCGCACCATCCGCCGCTCGGCGCGGAAGGGGGAGATGAAGCTGCACAGCACGATCAGCCCGGCATCCACGAAGAGCTTCGCGACCTCGCCCACGCGGCGGATGTTCTCGACCCGGTCCTGGTCGGTGAAGCCGAGGTCGCGGTTCAGCCCGTGGCGGAGGTTGTCGCCGTCCAGCGTATAGGTGTGCCGCCCCTCCGCGTGCAGCGCCTGCTCCACCAGGTTGGCGATGGTGGACTTGCCCGAGCCCGAGAGGCCGGTGAACCACAGCACCATCGGCTTCTGGTGATCGAGCGCGGCGCGCGCCAGCTTGTCCACCTGGAAGCGCTCGGTGTGGATGTTGGTCGCCCGGCGCAGCGCGAAGCTCACCATGCCCGCGCCGGCGGTGCGGTTGGTGAAGCGGTCCACCAGCACGAAGGCGCCCATGCCGCGGTTCTCGGCATAGGGGTCGAGCGGGACGCGGCTGGCGAGGGAGAGGTTGCAGAAGGCGATCTCGTTCAGCTCCAGCCGCTTCGCGGGCTGCTGCTCCAGCGTGTTCACGTCCACGCGATGCTTGATGGCGGTGACCGAGGCGCCGACCCAGAGGTTGCCGAAGCGGGCAAGGTATTGCCGCCCGGGCAGCATCGCCTCCTCGTCCATCCAGAGCAGGTGCGCGGCGAACTGGTCCGCGACCTCCGGCCGGTCGGCGAGCGGCGCGAGCACGTCGCCGCGCGCGACATCCACCTCATCCGCGAGGCAGATCGTCACCGCCTCCCCCGCCGCCGCGGCCTGCTGGTCGCCATCCGGGCCGAGGATGCGCGCGACCCGGCTCTGCCGCCCGCTCGCCGCCACCACGACGCCGTCGCCGACCGCGATCCGCCCCGAGGCGACGGTGCCCGAGAAGCCGCGGAAATCGAGGTTCGGCCGGTTCACCCACTGCACCGGGAAGCGGAAGGGCCTGTCCTCCGCGCCGTGCCCGGCATCCACCTCCTCGAGGTGTTCGAGCAGCGTCGGGCCGCGATACCAGGGCGCGTTGCCACTGCGGCCCGAGACATTGTCCCCGAAGCGCGCCGAGACCGGGATCGGTGTCAGCGTCGCGAAGCCGAGGCCGGCGGCGAAGGTCGCCCAGTCGCCGACGATGCGGTCGAAGGTCGCCTCGTCCCAGTTGGCCAGGTCCATCTTGTTCACCGCCAGCACCACATGGCGGATGCCGAGCAGCGAGCAGATGTAGGTGTGCCGCCGGGTCTGGGTCAGCACGCCCTTGCGCGCGTCGCAGAGGATGATGGCGAGGTCGGAATTGGACGCGCCGGTCGCCATGTTGCGCGTGTACTGCTCGTGGCCCGGCGTGTCGGCAACGATGAAGCTGCGCCGCGGGGTGCCGAAGAAGCGGTAGGCGACGTCGATGGTGATGCCCTGCTGCCGCTCCGCCTCCAGCCCGTCCACCAGCAGCGCGAGGTCGATGTCCTCCCCCACCGTGCCGTGCTTGCGGCTGTCCTTGGCGATGGTGGCGAGGGTGTCCTCCATGATCAGCTTGCTGTCGTAGAGCAGCCGACCGATCAGGGTGGACTTGCCGTCATCCACCGAGCCGCAGGTGAGGAAGCGGAGCAGCCCGCGCTGGGCGGTGCCGCCGGCCATGTGCGTATCCATGCCTGCCGCGGACTCCTGGGGCTTCGGCGGGGAATCAAGGGCGGCCCGGGTGCATCCCGGGCCGCGATCGGCTATCCCACGGCCACGCCGTCCGCCGCAAGATGCGGCCCTTCCCCGCAGGACCTCCGCCGCCGATGCCCGATCCCGCCACCCTGCTGCCCCGCTTCGTCGCCATCGCCGCCGCCGCCGGGGCGCGCATCGTGGAGATCCGCGAACGCCCGCACGACGTCACCGCCAAGAGCGACGGCAGCCCGCTGACCGAGGCCGACCTCGCCGCGGAGGCGATCATCGCCGCGGGCCTGGCGCGCGAGGCGCCGGGCATCCCCGTGGTGAGCGAGGAGGATGCCGAGCGCGCCACCCCGCCCGCGGGCGCCGCCTTCATCCTGGTGGACCCGCTCGACGGCACGCGCGAATTCCTCGGCCCGACCGGGGAGTTCACCGTCAACATCGCGCTCGTCGCCGGCGGCCGGCCGGTGGCCGGCGTGGTCTATGCCCCGGCGCTCGGCCGCATCTGGCAGGGCGCGCACGGCCTCGGCGCGCAGGCCGGCGTGCTCCCTGCCGGCACCGACCCCGCCGCCATCGCCTGGCGCCCGATCCATGCGCGCCGCCGCCCGGCCGAGGCGATGACCGCCGTCGCCAGCCGGTCCCACATGGACCCGGACACCAAGGCCTTCCTCGCCACCCTGCCGATCGCCGAGCACCGCTCGATCGGCTCCTCGCTGAAGTTCTGCCTGGTCGCGGAGGGCGCGGCGGATGTCTATCCGCGCCTCGCGCCGACCATGGAATGGGACACCGCCGCCGGCCAGGCGGTGCTGGAGGCCGCCGGCGGGCGCGTGACGCAGCCGGACGGCAGCCCCTTCGGCTACGGCAAGGCGGCCGGGTCCTGGCGCAACGGGCCCTTCGTCGCCTGGGGCGCGCCCTAGGTGCGGGCCCTGGCGCCGCCTCGCGTCCACGGTTGACAGCCACCCCCCAACCGCCCTCTCTCGGCCCCGCGCGAGGAGAACACGGTGTTCGTCTATCTCGATGAGAGCCTCCAACTGGCCGTGGACTGCGTCGCCATGCTCGGGCCGCGGCGGGGCATCGCCTATGGCTGGGCGATGACGCCGCGCGGCGAGGCGACGGACCTCGCCGTCGCCGCCGGCGCCGAGGGCGACTGCCCGATCGAGCATTGCAGCTTCCACCCCCGCTCCGACGTGGTGCCGACCGATCCGCGCCGCGCCGGCGTCAACGGCTTCACCCTGGTCTTCGAGACGCCCGAGGACCCGCGCGAACTCGCGCTCACGCTCACCGCCGGGGAGGCCCGGCTCGTCGCCGATCTGCGCGACGCCAGCATCGAGCAGAACCTCTTCAAGGCCACCGCCGACCGCGCCTGGCACGTCACCTTCGGCCTGCTACGGGAGGCCGCCGGCAACCCCGCCCTCGGCGCCATGCTGCGCTACCAGGGCCGCCCCTTCGGCGCCTTCGCGGACTGGATGACGAAGCTGCCCGTGGTGCGGGGGCGGGCCGAGAATTTCGGCCCGATGGCGGAGATCGAGGCGCTCTCGGCCGGCTCGGGCGAGCTGCTCGCCATGCTGCGCGCGGGCGGCGCCCTCCCGCGTGAGGCCGCCGTCTCGGCCGCGGTCATCGGCTGGCTGCGCGGCCCGGAGGGCGCGCTGCCCGAACCCATGCTCGTCCCGCTGGCCGACGAGCACGCCGCGCGGCTGCCCGCGGCCATGGGCCTCTATGGCCGGCTCGATCCCGCGGTGCTCGACCGGCTGCAGGGGATCGAGCTGATCCTGCACGCCGAGCCCCGCCCGGCCGAGGAGCTCTGGCTGCGATGCCTGCCCGGGCCGGCAACCGTGCCCGACCTGCTCGATGCGGCGAGCCGGGTCACCGCCGCCTCGCTCGCGCTTCCGGTGGAGGCCGCCGCCTCGGCCGGGCTCGAGCTGCTGCGCCAGGTGATCGCCCGCCGCGAAGCGACCTTCGCCCCGATGCTCGGCGCCCTCGCGGAGGGGGAGGAAGGGCCGCCCGCCCGCCTGCCGCGGCTCGCCCTCATCCTCGGCGCCGACGACCCGGCCGCCGCGCGGCTCTTCCACGTCACCGCCGCCGAGTTCGAGCGCCGCTGCGACACGGTGCTGGTGATGGGCGCGGCCGCCGACGACGTGGCGCAGGCCTTCCTCCGCCGCGGCCGCATCGCCGTGCAGGTCGGCGTCGAGGCGGCGCAGTCGCTGCGCGAGGCCGCCGGCCGCGCCGGCATCCTCGCGGTGGACGCGGCCGCCTATGCCGAGGCCGTCACCGCCGGCACGCCCGAGGCCGCCTTCTCCCGCCCGCTCGGCGCGGCGGAGGTGGCGCGGCTGCTCGCGCTGCATGCGGTCGCGGGCTGCGCGCCCGCGCTCACCGACAGTCTCCAGCGCCTGCTGCGCGCCCGCCGCGCCGGGCCCGCCGGCGCGCGCTTCGCGCCGGTGCAGCGCATCTGGTCGAACCGGCACGCCGCCGATCTCGCCAACGCGCATCTCCAGCGTCTCTGGGCGGCCGGCAGCCGCGTTGCGGAGTCCGTGCATGGCTGAGACCGCTTCCGTCTGCATCCTGGCCCATTCGCACCCCGATTTCTCGAAGGGCGGCGGCGAGATGGCGGCGCACCGCCAGTTCCACGCCATGCGCGCCGCCGGCCGCCGCGCCATCTTCGTCGGCGCCTGCGATGTCGGCACGCAATACGCCGCGCAGCGGCCGATCGCGCAGGTGATGGAGCATGCGCCGGACGACCACGTCTTCTCCTTCGCCGGCATGGCGGAGGACCGGCTCGGCTGGGACGATCCCTACCAGCGGCGCACGCTGGTCGAGTTCCTCGCCGGGCTCGGCACCGAGGTCTATCACTTCCACCACTACTGGCGGCTCGGCGTGGATCTCATCCACGACCTGATGGAGGCGCGGCCCGATGCGCGCTTCGTGATGACGCTGCACGAGATGCTCGCGATCTGCCTCCATCACGGCCAGATGGTGAAGACCCGCTCGCGCGAGCTCTGCCGGCGCGAGAGCCCGCTCTCCTGCCTCGCCTGCTTCCCCGACCAGACGCTGGAACGCTTCGCCTTCCGCAAGGCGACGCTGCTGGCCGTGCTGCGCCGCTTCGACCACGTGCTCTACCCCTCCGAGTTCATCCGCGACCGCTACGAGGCCTGGGGTCTGGCCGGGGGGCCCGCGAGCGTGCTCGAGAACTACCTCGGCGACGAGCTGGCGGCGCTGCCGCGCACCCCGGGCGACGCCACGCGGCTCAGCCCCCGCTTCGGCTTCTTCGGCCAGCCCACCGCCTTCAAGGGCCTCGACATCCTCCTCCGCGCCCTGCCGCTCGCGCTGCGCGAGAACCCGGCCGTGACCGTCACCGTCTTCGGCGCCGAGCGGGAGGACGCGCTCCGGCTGTTCCCGGTGCTGGAGCCGGCGATCGAGGCGGCGGGCCAGAGCCTCACCTTCGCCGGCCGCTACGACCCGCTCGATTCGGTGGAGCTGATGCGCTCCGTCGGCTGGGTCGTCGTGCCCTCCATCTGGTGGGAGAACTCGCCGGTGGTGATCCAGGAGGCACGGCGCGCCGGCACGCCGCTGATCGTCTCCGACATCGGCGGCATGGCGGAGAAGGCCGCGGCCGGGGTGGACGGGCTGCATTTCAAGCGCGGCTCGCCGGTGGACCTGGCCCGCGCCATGCTGGACGCCGCCGAGCCGGTCCGGCGCGAGCATTTCGGCGCCACGGTGCGCGACGTGATCGGCCGCGCCGAGTTCCTCGCCGCACTCGATGCCGCCTACGCCCCGCACGCGCCGGCGCGCGCCGCGGCGGAGTAGGCGCTACCCCGCCCGCGTCTCCGCCCGTGCCTCCGCCCTTTGGCGCGCGAGGTCGAAGGGAAGCTGGAAGACGATCTCCTCCCAGCCCCAGAACTGCCGGAGCGCGTTGCGCAGCGCATTCGGCCCGAGCGAGGGCCGCCGCCCATCCGGCGCCGTGACACGCAGCACCGGCGCCAGCACCGCGCGCCAGAAATCGGCCGAAAGCCAGGCCTCCACCACCGAGGCATGCCCGCCCGGCGCCAGGTCGCGCGGATCGCGCGGGATGCGGAAGGGCGGCGTGCCGAGGAAGACCGCCTCCTTGCCGAAGAAGCGCGCCTCCTCGACCACCGAGGAGGAAACGCCGACGACGCGGCGGATGCCCTCCTGCGCGAGCAGGAGGTAGGCGTTGTCGGCCGCTTCGCGGATGCGGTGCAGCGGCAGGCCGGCGGCGTGCAGGCCGAAGCCGTCGGGGTTGTAGGGATGCGGCTTGAACAGCACGCGCCCCGCCCGCCCCACCGCGCGGTGCAGCGCATCGGGGAAGTCCGAGAGATCGCGCAGCCTTCCCTCCGCGATCAGCGCCCGGTCCACCCGCGTCTGCCCGACCACCAGCACCTGTTCCGTCACCGGCGGATGCAGCGGCACCTTCACCGCCATCGCCGAGAGCAGGTCGGCCCAGGGCTCGAAGGCCTCGTCGGTCGCGTGGAAGGCGGCGAGTTCGGCGGCGATCCCGGCATGGTTGGTCTGCACCGCGAAGAAGATGTCCGGCCCGAAGCGGACGGGGTGGATGTTGAGGTCCACGAAGGGCAGGCCGAGCCGGGTCAGCAGCCGCTTCTGCACCTCCGCGAGTTCGAAGCCGATCACCGCCGCGGCGCCGGCGAAGGACGCGGCCATCGCCTCCGCCGCGCCGCGCGGCAGCGCCTCGGCGCCGAACAGCCCGACCCAGCCGGCGATGTCGGGCGTGGCGCCGGCTTCCGCGTAGAGCCGCGGCGTGCCGGCCCCCTCCCAGGTGAGCGGCCGCACCTCGAGCCCCGTCGCCGCACCGATCGGGCGGCGCAGCAGCCGGTGCAGCCAGAGGATGTTGCCGCTCTGCGCCGGCCGGAAGGCCTCGTCCTGCGGGCGCAGGATATCGCCGGTCAGGACGATGTGACGCATCAGGCCCGCTCGATCCGCGCCCAGAGCAGGCCGAGGCCGATCCGCCGCGTGTCGCGCCGCGGGCCGGTCGCCGGATCCTCGTGCTGCGCGCCGTGCAGCAGCAGCGTCAGCTTCGCCCCGGGCGGCATCGCCGGCAGCGAGGCCCGCGCGGCGAAGACGCCGACGACGCCATCGTTCGACAGCGCCTCGAAGGCGAGCGGCACGCCATCGAGGAACAGGTCCTGGCCCGCAAGGTCGAGCGGGATGCCGAAGGGCGCGCGCAGCGCGAGCGTCAGCAGCAGTTCGCCACCGCCGAGGGCCGGCAGCAGCAGCGTCGCGCAACGCGCCTGGCCGGACCAGCGGAGCGAGCCGCCCTCGGTCCGCTCCGCCTGCCACCAGCCGAAGCCGACGAAATCGGGCGCCGCCGGATCGAGCGCGACGGGCCCGGCCTCCGGCGCCGGCGCCTCGCCCTGCGCCGCGGCCAGCCGCTCGGCCGGGATGAAGCGGAGCGGATCGAGCCGGATGCGCTCCTCCCGCGAGCGCGCCGCCGCGCGCTGCGCGTCCTCGAGGGCATCGAGCCTGGCATTGACCCGCGCGAGTTCCGCGATCAGCAGCTCGATCGCGAGCCGCTGATCCTCCCCGAGCGCCACCAGCAGCGGCCCCGCGTCATCGGCCAGGCGCTCCGCATGGCGCCGCTCCAGCGCCGCGTTCACCAGCGCCGCCGCGCGGTCCGGCGAAAGGTCGGGCAGCTCCGTCACAGCTCCTGCACCTCCGCGACGCCGGGCAGCACCTTCATCGCCTGCATCAGCCTGGGCGAGACGTTGAACAGGCCGGGCAGCATGATCTCCACCTCCTGCCCCGGCCCGGTGATGGGCACCAGCATCACCCGCCCGCGCCCGCGCCCCTCGCGTTCCAGCAGCGCGCGGATATGCGGCACGGCCTCGGTCTGCTCCAGCCAGAGCCTGACGCCGGAGGCGACGCCGGCAGCCGCCTTCTCGAGCGGCTCGGCCTCCTGCGCGGTGATCCGCACCACCTCGCCATCCAGCCGCACCTCCGCGGTCAGCAGGATCGCCGCCCCTTCCGCCAGGTGCTCGCCGGCGCGGGCGAGCGATTCCTGGAAGAAGGTCGCCTCGAAGGAACCCTCGGCGTCGGAGAAGCGGATCCAGGCCATGCGGTTGCCGGTCTTGGTCCGCCCGTTCTTCACCGCGACGACGGTGCCGGCGAGCTTGACCCGCGCCGCCCCGCCCCGCGCCCGCTCCGCGATCCGCGCCGAGGAGACGACGCCGAGCTTGGCCAGCGCCTTGCGGTAGGTGTCGAGCGGATGGGCCGAGAGATGGAAGCCCACCGCCTCCGCCTCGAAGGCGAGCTTCTCGAGCGCCGGCCAGTCCTGCGCCGGCGGCAGGCGCAGCGGCGGCGGCGCGCTTTCGGCGCCGAACATGTCGCGCGTCGGGTTGGCGCGCCGCTCGGCGGCTTCCTGCGCGGCCCGCAGCACCACCTCGGCGCCCTGCACGAGCCTGGCGCGGTTCGCCTCCAGGCTGTCGAAGGCGCCGGCCTTGGCGAGGTTCTCGAGCTGCATCTTGTTGAGCAGCTTCGGCTCCACCCGGCCGGCGAAATCCGCGAGCGTCGCGAAGCGCCCGCCCGCCTCCCGCGCCGCCACCAGCTCCCGCATGGCGCCGAGCCCGACGCGCTTGATCGCGCCGAGCGCGAAGCGGATCGCGACCTTCCCCGCCTCGTCCGTCTCCAGCGCGAATTCGGCCGCCGAGCGGTTCATGTCCGGCGGCAGGACGGGAATGCCGAGCCGCGCGGCCTCCTGCATGTGGCCCGCGAGCTTCTCCGTCTTGTCGAGGTCGAGCGACATGGAGGCCGCGAGGAAGGCCGTCGGGTGGTTCGCCTTGAGCCAGGCGGTCTGGTAGGCGACCAGCGCATAGGCCGCGGCGTGGGACTTGTTGAAGCCGTATTCGGCGAACTTCTCCATCAGGTCGAAGATCTCGCCGGCCTTGGCCTCCGCCACGCCGTTCTTCACCGCGCCCTCGACGAAGATCGCGCGCTGCGCCTCCATTTCCTTGCGGATCTTCTTGCCCATCGCGCGGCGCAGCAGGTCGGCGCCGCCGAGGCTGTAGCCCGCGAGTTCCTGCGCGATCTGCATCACCTGCTCCTGGTAGACCAGGATGCCGTAGGTCTCCTCCACGATGTGGCGGATCCCCGGATGCGGCGGCTGCCAGGGCTCGCCATGCTTGCGCTGGCAATAGGCCGGGATGTTCGCCATCGGGCCCGGGCGATAGAGCGAGACGGCGGCGATCAGGTCCTCGAAGCGGTCGGGGCGCATCATGCGCAGGCAGTCGCGCATCCCCTGGCCTTCGAACTGGAACACGCCGGCCGCATCGCCGCGCGCGAGCATCGCGTAGGTATTCGCGTCATCGAGCGGCAGCGTCGCGAGATCGAGCGCGACACCCTGCGCCTTCAGCAGTTCCACCGCGCGTTCCAGCACCGTCAGCGTCTTGAGGCCGAGGAAGTCGAACTTCACCAGGCTCGCCTGCTCCACATGCTTCATCGAGTACTGCGTGATGAGCATCTCGGAGCGCGGATCGCGGTAGAGCGGCACGATCTCGATCAGCGGCCGGCGCCCGATGACCACGCCGGCGGCGTGGGTGGAGGCGTTGCGGTAGCAGCCCTCGATCTGCTGCGCGATCTCGAGCAGGCGCGCGACCTGCTCATCCTCGTCGCGCATCGCCTGGAGCTTCGCCTCCCCCTCGATCGCCTGGGCGAGCGTCACGGGCTTGGCGGGGTTGAACGGGATGAGGGAGGCGATGCGGTCCACCTGGCCGTACGGCATGCCGAGCACGCGGCCCACGTCGCGCACCGCGGCCTTGGCCTGGAGCTTGCCGAAGGTGATGATCTGCGCGACGCGGTCGGCGCCGTATTCGCGCACCACGTAGCGGATCACCTCGTCGCGCCGGTCCTGGCAGAAATCGATGTCGAAATCCGGCATCGAGACGCGCTCGGGGTTCAGGAAGCGCTCGAACAGCAGCCCGAAGCGCAGCGGATCGAGATCGGTGATGAGCAGTGCCCAGGCCGCGACCGACCCGGCGCCGGAGCCGCGCCCGGGCCCGACCGGGATGCGCTCCGCCTTCGCCCACTGGATGAAGTCCGCGACGATCAGGAAGTAGCCCGAGAAGCCCATCTTCTCGATCACGCCGAGCTCATAGGCCAGCCGCTCGCGGTAGACGCCGCGCGCGGCCTCGGGCGTCGCCTGCGCGTCGAGCCGCTTCTCGAGCCCCTCGCGCGCCATCTCGGCCACCGTCTCGGCCTCGCTCATGCCGGGGCGGACCTTGGGGCAGACCGGGAGTTCCGGCTTGCGGCCTTCCGCCATCACCGCGCAGCGCCGCGCGATCGCGAGCGTGTTGTCGCAGGCCTCGGGCAGGTCCGCGAACAGATCGCGCATCGCCGCGGCCGGCTTGAACCAGTGCTCGCGCGTCACCCGCCGGCGATCCTGCTCCGCCAGCACGCGGCCCTCGGCGATGCAGAGCAGCGCGTCATGCGCCTCGTGCATCCCCGGCTCCACGAAATAGACATCGTTGGCCGCGACGACCGGCCGCCCCGCCTCGTCCGCCAGCTTCAGCAGCAGCGGCTCCACGGCCTTCTCGACGGGCAGGCCGTGCCGGTGGAGCTCCACCACCAGGTCGTCGCCGCGGAACATCTCGCCGAGCTGCGCCAGCAGCCGCCGCGCCGCCGCCTCCCGCCCCTCGGCCAGCAGCCGCCCGAGCGGGCCCGCGGTGCCGCCGGTGAGCAGGATCAGCCCCTCCGCATGGGCGCCGAGCGTCTCGAGCCCGATCGCCGGCTGGCCGGAGGCATCGGCGCCCAGGAAGCCGGCCGAGGACAGGAGCTGGAGATTGGCGAGGCCCCGCGCATCGCGCGCGAGCGCCACGATCGGGTCGGGCCGGTTCCGCCCCGGCTCGATCACCCGCCCGGGTTCCTCGGTCGCGGCGCGGGCCAGCAGCAGCCGGCAGCCCATGATCGGCTGCACCCCCTTCGCCGCGCAGGCCTGCGCGAATTCCAGCGCGCCGAACAGGTTGGCGGTATCGGTCAGCGCCACCGCCGGCATGCCGTCGGCGGCCGCCAGCGCCGGCAGCTTCTCCGCCTTGATCGCGCCCTCGGACAGCGAATAGGAGGAATGGACGTGGAGGTGGACGAAGCCCTGCATCGCCCCTTCCTATCACGGATGGGCGGGTGATTCGCGATGCCCGGGGGATCACCAGGGCTCCCCCCCTCGCGCCCCCCCCTTGCGCCCCCCCCTGGGCGGGTCAGCAGCGGGGCTGCATCAGCCGGTCCTCCGGGCCGATGAAGCCGAAGCTCCAGGGATCCGCCGCGGCGGGGTCCACCGCGACCCGCACCGCGCGCGTCTCGCGGTCGCCGGGGACCATGATGCGGGTGACGTTCGGCGCCGCCGCGAAGGGCCGGTCATGCAGCCAGAAATGGCTGTCGCCATGGATCAGCAGCACCGGCCGCCCATAGGCCGCCGCCGCCGCCGAGATCGCCTCCCGCATCGGCGCGATGCCGCTTTCCGGGCCGCGGCCGCAGCGGGCGCGGATGAACAGGTCGGCCTGCATCGCCAACACCACGGCCGGCGCGTCGCGGCGGCGGGCTTCCGCGAAGGCGGCTTCGAGCCAGGCGAGGTTGGCGGCGTGGCGCGCGGCATGTTCGCCCATCGCGCCGGGCGGCGGGACGATCGGGGGCGTCTCGCCCGGGGCGGTCGGGCGGTTGTCGTTGCTGCCCACCACATGCAGGGTCGCGAAGACCACGCCGTTGTGGACCCAGCGGGCATTCTCGACAAAGAGGTTATGCGCCGGCTGGTCGTCGGCCTGGCGGAGCAGCGGCATCTGCCGCCGCCCGAGGCTCAGCGCGTCGCGGAAGAAGCGGGCGCGGAGCAGCGCGAGCCGCTCCAGCGGATCGTAGCGGCCGCCGCGGTCCTGCCAGCAATCGGTCCATTCGTTGTCGCCCGGCGTATAGACCAGCGGCGCGGCCGAGAGGCTCATCCAGGCGAAGGGCCCGAGCACCTTGGCGTCCGAGCAGACATCGCTGCCCCCCTTGGTGTCGCCGACGAAGACGGAGAAGACCGGATCGGCGCGGTTGATCTCGCCGATCAGCCGCGCGACGCGGCCTTCCTCGCCGGCACAGTCCTGCGGGGCGGTCGGCAGGCAATAGGGCATGTCGCCGAAGGCGACGAAGTGGAAGGGCTGGGCCCGGGCCGGCAGCGCGGCGAGCAGCAGCAGGAGCACGAGGCAGGCAAGGCGGCGCATGGCGACTCCACGAAAGGCCGCGCAAGGCTAGTCCACCGCCCCGCGCCGGCGGCGTGACAGTGTCGTGGCGGTCGCGCTGGACAAGCCCGCCCCGGCGGGCCACATGCCGCGCCCATGCCGGAGGCCCCTCCCCCGCCGCCGCCGCTCGACCTGGCCGAGTTCGACTACGACCTTCCCGAGCGGCTGATCGCGCAATCGCCCGCCCGCCCGCGCGACGCGGCGCGGCTGCTGGTCGTGCGCGCGCAGGGCCTCGCCGACCATGGCGTGCGCGACCTGCCGGCGCTGCTGGAGCCCGGCGACCTGCTCGTGGTGAACGACACGCGCGTGATCCCGGCGCGCCTCCACGCGCGGCGCGGGGAAGCCCGGATCGAGGTGATGCTGAACCGCGCCGAGGGCGGCGGCATCTGGCACGCGCTCGTCCGCAACGCGCGGCGGCTCCGCCCGGGCGACGAGATCGCGATCGAGGGCGCGGCCTGCACCGCCCGCGTGCTCTCCCGCGAGGGCGGGAGCGCGCGGCTCGATTTCGGCCCGGACGAGGCGGCACTCGCCGCCGCGCTGGAGGCCGCGGGCGAGGTGCCGCTGCCGCCCTACATCACGCGCGAGGCCGGCCCGAAGGCCGAGGACACGGCCGACTACCAGACGATCTTCGCCGCCCGCCCCGGCGCCGTCGCCGCGCCCACGGCGAGCCTGCACTTCACCCCCCGCCTGCTCGCGGCGCTCGAGGCCCGCGGCGTGCGGCGCGCGACGGTCACGCTGCATGTCGGCGCCGGCACCTTCCTTCCCGTGCGCGAGAACGATCCGCGCCGCCACCGCATCCATGAGGAATGGGCGGAGCTGGATGAGGCGGCGGCCGCCGCGATCGCCCAGGCCCGCGCCGCGGGCCGCCGCGTGGTGGCCGCCGGCACCACCGCGATGCGGGTGATCGAGACGGCGGCGCGCGCGACCGGCGAGGTGCGGCCCTTCCGCGGCCTGACCGACCTCTACATCCTGCCGGGCTTCCGCTTCCACGCCGTGGATGCGCTGCTCACCAACTTCCACCTGCCGAGATCCACGCTGCTGATGCTCGTCTCGGCCTTCTGCGGCACGCGGCGGATGCGCGCGGCCTATGCGCATGCCATCGCGCAGGAGTACCGCTTCTTCAGCTATGGCGATGGCAGCCTGCTGTTCCGCTGCGGGGACGACGCGCCGTGACCCTCACCTGGCGCGAGACCACCCGCGACGGCGGCGCCCGCGCCGGCACGCTCTTCACCGCGCATGGGGAGGTGCCCACCCCCGTCTTCATGCCGGTCGGCACCGCCGGCACCGTGAAGGCGATGACGGCGGAGGCGGTGCGCGCGACCGGCGCGCGGATGGTGCTCGGCAACACCTACCACCTGATGCTCCGCCCGGGCGCGGAGCGCGTCGCGCGGCTCGGCGGGCTGCACCGGATGATGGACTGGCAGGGCCCGATCCTGACCGATTCCGGCGGCTTCCAGGTGATGAGCCTGAACGAGCTGCGGAAACTCGATGCCGATGGCGTTACCTTCCGCAGCCATGTGGACGGCTCCTACCACCGCCTCACGCCCGAGCGCAGCGTGGAGATCCAGCACCTGCTCGGCGCCGACGTGACGATGTGCTTCGACGAATGCACGCCCTTCCCCGCCACGCACGACCAGGCGGCAGCCTCCATGCGGCTTTCGATGCGCTGGGCCGAACGCTCCCGCCGCGCCTTCGTCCCGCGCGAGGGGCATGGGCTGTTCGGCATCGTCCAGGGCAGCACCTTCGACGACCTCCGCGCCGAAAGCGTCGCCGCGCTGAACGCGATCGGCTTCGAGGGCTATGCGATCGGCGGCCTGGCGGTGGGCGAGGGCCAGGCCGAGATGTTCCGCGTGCTCGATGTCGCCACGCCGCTGCTGCCGCAGGACGCGCCGCGCTACCTGATGGGGGTGGGCACGCCCGCCGACCTGATCGGCGCGGTGCGCCGGGGCGTGGACATGTTCGACTGCGTGATCCCGACGCGGAGCGGCCGCACGGGGCGGGCCTATACCAGCCGCGGCGTGCTGAACCTGCGCAACGCGCGCCACGCCGAGGATGCCGGCCCGCTCGATCCCGATTGCGACTGCCCGGCCTGCACGCGCCATTCGCGGGCCTATCTCCATCACCTCATCAAGGCGGAGGAGATGCTCGGTCCGATGCTGCTCACCTGGCACAACATCCGCTACTACCAGCAGCTCATGGCGCGCCTGCGCCGCGCCATCCTGGAAGGCCGCTTCGAGGCCGAGGCGGCGGCGATCGAGGCCGGCTGGGCCGAAGGCGAGGCGGAGAGGAAGGCGGCATGATGGGCGCCGCCGATTCACGGCTCCGCGCGCTGCGCGCGCTCCACCGATCGGAGGCAGCATGACCATCAAGACCGACGTCTCCGGCCTGACGATTCTCGGCCACGCCTACCAGCAGCCCGGCACGCCCGAGGAGGCGGTGCTGGAGCGCGTGCCGAACCCGCATCCGGGCGTGCGCTACTGCGTGCGCTTCGTCGCGCCCGAATTCACCTCGCTCTGCCCGCTCACGGGCCAGCCCGACTTCGCCCATCTCGTGCTGGACTACGTGCCGCGCGACTGGCTGGTGGAGAGCAAGAGCCTCAAGCTGTTCCTCACCAGCTTCCGCAACCACGGCGCCTTCCACGAGGCCTGCACCGTCGGCATCGCGCGGCGCATCGAGGCGCTGCTCGCGCCCGAATGGCTGCGCATCGGCGGCTACTGGTATCCGCGCGGCGGCATCCCGATCGACGTCTTCTACCAGACCGGCACGCCGCCCGAGGGCATGTGGATCCCCGACCAGGGCGTCGCACCCTATCGCGGGCGCGGATAGCGCTGGCGTCGCGGGTGGCGGTGGTCCTGCTTCCCGCATCCGCCTTGCCCCCGACCGACGCTATCGCTATCAATATCGAACCATGGCCACCCAGCAGCTCCTCGTCCGCCTGCCGGAGGATCTGGTCCGCCGGCTGAAGCGCCGCGTCCCCGCGCGCCGGCGCAGCGACTTCCTGCGTGCGCTGCTGGAGCAGGCACTGCCGCCCGACGACGAGAACGACCCGCTCTACCAGGCTGCCCTCGCCGTCGAGCAGGATGAGCGGCTGAACGCCGAGATGGCGGAGTGGGACGCGACGGTCGGAGACGGGCTTGCCCCGGCGCCCACGCCCCGCCGCTGAACCGCCGGCGCCCCTGCCGCTTCGCCGCGGCGAGGTGTGGTGGGTGGACCTCGACCCGACCCGCGGCAGCGAGATCCGCAAGACCCGCCCCGCCGTGGTGATCACCGCCGACTCCCTGAACCGCGCCCGGCGCACCGTCGTCGTGGTACCTCTCTCCACCGGTCCCGCGCCACGGCCGCCTCTGGTCGTGGCCACCCCGTCGCTGGGCCCGGATTCCGTGGCCGTCTGCGACCAGCTGCGCGCCGTGGATCGCGCCCGCCTCGTGCGGCCGCAGGGCCAGCTCTCGCCGGCCGATCTGCGCGCCATCGAGGACGGGCTGCGCGCCGTGCTCGCGCTCTAGCGATGGAGCCACGCGACGCCATCCGCGCCGAAGCGCTTCGCCTCGGTTTCGACGCCGTGGGCTTCGCCCGCGCGCATCTGCCCGACGAGACGCGCGCGCGCCTCGCGCGTTTCCTCGCGGACGGCCATCACGGCACGATGGGCTGGATGGAAGCCCGCGCCGCGCAGCGCGGCGATCCCCGCGCCCTCTGGCCCGAGGCGGTGAGCGTCGTCGCGCTCGGCGTCAACTACGCCCCCGACGGCGATCCGCTGGAAACGCTGCGGCAACGCGACCGCGGCACCATCAGCTGCTACGCGCAGAACCGCGACTACCACGACGTGGTGAAGAAGCGGCTCAAGGCGCTCGGCCAATGGATGGCGCGCCGCTTCAAGGGCCGCGATCTCAAGGTCTTCGTGGACACCGCCCCGGTGATGGAAAAGCCGCTGGCGCAGGCGGCGGGCCTCGGCTGGCAGGGGAAGCACACCAACCTCGTCTCCCGCACGCATGGCTCCTGGCTGTTCCTCGGCGAGATCATGACGACGCTCGATCTCGAACCCGATGCACCCGGTGCCGACCATTGCGGTTCCTGCCGCGCCTGCCTCGACATCTGCCCGACCGAGGCCTTCCCCGCCCCCTACCGGCTGGATGCCCGCCGCTGCATCTCCTACCTGACGATCGAGCATCGCGGCCCGATCCCGCAGGAGTTCCGTCCCCGCATGGGCAACCGCATCTATGGCTGCGACGATTGTCTCGCCGTCTGTCCCTGGAACAAGTTCGCCCGTGCCCATGCCGAGCCCGCCTTCGCCCCCCGCGCCGCCCTCACCGCGCCGCGGCTCGCCGATCTGGCCAGGCTCGACGACGCCGCCTTCCGCGCGCTCTTCGCCGGCTCGCCCATCCGGCGCATCGGCCGTGACCGCTTCCTCCGCAACCTGCTGATCGCCATCGGCAACAGCGCGACCCCCGCGCTGCGCGAATCCGCCCAGGCGCTGTGCGAGGACCCCGACCCGGTGGTGGCGGACGCCGCGCGCTGGGCCAGCGAAAGGCTCGCCGCGCCGCCATGAAGCTGCTCATCGTCCGCAACAGCGAGATCGCGCCGGAAGGCGCCTTCGGCGAATGGCTCGCCGGGCAGGGTCACGACCTCGCGATCACCACCGGCCCCGCGCTCACCGAGGCCGAGATGGAGGCCGCCGAGGCGGTGGTGCTGCTCGGCTCCGCCCATGGCGTCTACGAGACCCATCTCGACTGGATCGTGCGCCAGCGGGCGCTCACCGCGCGGCGCCTCGCGGCGCGCCGGCCGACCATCGGCATCTGCTTCGGCGCGCAGATGATCGCCGCCGCCGCGGGCGGCGATTCGCAACGGATCGCGGATGGCACCTTCTTCCGCGGCTGGCTCGGCCTGGAGCGGGTGGCCGATCCGGTCCTCGCCGGCCCCTGGCCGCGCTGGCATGGCGATGCCATCACGCCCCCGCCCGGCGCCGAGCTGCTCGCCGAGGATGCCGGCACCGTCCAGGCCTTCGCCCTGCCCCGCGCCATCGCCGTCCAGTTCCATCCGGAGGCGACGCCCGCGATCCTCGACAGCTGGGCCGCCCGCCCCTCGACCCCGGCGGCACTCGACCGCGCCGCGCTCGCGGCCGAGGGCGCCCGGCTCTTCCCCGGGCGTGCCGGGGCCCGGGCCGCGCTCTATGCCTGGCTGCTCCACCGCGCGATCACGGAATAGCGCGCCTCGCCCCGGCGGCGGCCTTCTGCTAAGGGAAGGTCCGGAATGCCGACCGACCTGCCGAACCTCCTCACCCTCTCGCGCATCGCCGCCATTCCGGTGCTCGTCCTGCTCGTCATGATCCAGGACCCCTGGGCGGATGTCGCCGCCTGCGCCGTCTTCTCGGCCGCCGCCATCACCGATTATTTCGACGGCAAGCTGGCCCGCGAACGCCAGCAGACCAGCGATTTCGGCCGCATGCTGGACCCGATCGCCGACAAGCTCCTGGTCGGCGCGGCGCTGATGCTGCTCGCGGGGATGGAGCGGCTCACCATGCTCGGGCTGCTGCCCGCCATCGTGATCATGCTGCGCGAGATCCTCGTCTCGGGCCTGCGCGAATACCTCGCCGGCCTGTCGCTCGGCCTGCCGGTGACGAAGCTCGCCAAGTGGAAGACCGGCTTCCAGATGGGCGCGCTCGGCACGCTGCTCGCCGGGGACACCGCCGCCTCGGCGCTGCATCTGGCCTTCCTGCCCGTCTCCCTCATCGGGGAGCTGATGCTCTGGACCGCGGCCGCGCTCACCCTCGTCACCGGCTGGGACTATCTCCAGGCCGGGCTTCGCCATGTCGGCGGCGCCGAGGCCGGCGGGGACGCGAAGCGCGGCGCCGCCCGCCCTTGAGGCTTCGCCCCCGAGGCCGCATCTTCCGCCCACAGTCAGACACGACGGGACCCGAGATGACCGCCCCGAGACACATCCCCGCGCGGCGCTTCGCCGGCTCGGGCCTTGCCGGAATCGGGCTGCTGCTCATGGCCGGCTGCGCCATGCCCGAGCTCGATATCGGCGGCGGCGCCTGGATGCCGCTCTCGGCCAACCGCAACACGGTCACCCTGGACAGCCTGACCGTGCAGCGCGTGCGCGGCGGCAACCCCGACGTCGCCTCGGTGCAGGCCGAGCCCGGCAATGTCTGGCCCGAGCCGGAGGCCGAGCGCCCGACGCTGCTCGGCGGCCCCGAGGAAGCCTTCCGCAACATCCCCGAATACCGCCCCTCGATCCCCGATGCCGGCGGGCCGCGCCCGCCCGTGGCCGGCATGCCCGCCCCGGCGCCGCGCGGCTCCGGCACGCCGCCGCCGAGCCCGCCCCCCCCGGCCCCCGCACCCCGCGCCCCGGCCGCCGCGCCCGCACTGCCTGTCACGCCGCCCGCGCCGCGCGCCGAGGGGCGCGTCACAACCGATCCCGCCGGCCGGCCCGCCATCACCACCGGCCAGGCCGGCAACATCCGCGGCTTCACCCAGCCCGGCCAGGGCGGCGGCGCGGTGATCCGCGACGGCAATGTCGAGACCTGGATCGGCCCGGACGGGCAGGCGCGGTCCCGCGTGGTCCCGCAATAGCGCGGCGCGCGCGATGAACCTGCTCTATTTCGCCTGGGTGCGGCAGAAGGTCGGCGTCGCCGAGGAACAGGTCTCGCCGCCCGAGAGCGTGCGCGACGTCGCCGGCCTCGTCGCCTGGCTCGCCGCGCGCAGCCCGGGCCATGCGGCCGCCTTCGCCGATCCGAAGCTGATCCGCGCCGCGGTGAACCAGGATTTCGCCACCCCCGACGCGCCGGTGCGCCCGGGCGACGAGGTCGCCTTCTTCCCCCCCGTCACCGGCGGCTGAGATGCCGACCATCCGGGTGCAGCAGGCCCCCTTCGACATCGGCGCCGAGACGGCGGCGCTCCTCGCCGGCCGCACCGACATGGGCGGGCTGGCGAGCTTCCTCGGCATCTGCCGCGCCGATGGCGGGCTCGTCGCGATGACGCTCGAACATTATCCGGGCATGACCGAACGCGCGCTGACCCGCATCGCGGAGCAGGCCTGCGCCCGCTGGCCGCTTTCCGGCTGCACCGTGATCCACCGCGTCGGCCGCCTCACGCCCGGGGAGCCCATCGTGCTGGTGCTGACCGCGAGCGCGCATCGCCAGCCCGCGCTCGAGGCCTGCGCCTTCCTCATGGACTGGCTCAAGACCAAGGCGCCCTTCTGGAAGCGCGAGGAATTCGCCGGCGGCGAGGCGCGCTGGGTCGAGGCCAAGGCCACGGACGACGAGGCCGCCGCGAAGTGGTGACCACCACGCCCCCTCCCCCGCAGGCGGGGGAGGGCCGGGGTGGGGGTGCCTCGTTCCGCGCAGCCCTCGCCATCGGCCTGGGCGCCCTCCTCCTCCTGTGGCCCGCCTTCCTCAACGGCTATCCGCTGCTGTTCAGCGACACCGGCGCCTTCCTGCACCAGACGCTTGGTCCGCTGGTGATCTGGGACAAGCCGCATGTCTATGGCCCGCTGCTGCACGCCTTCCACTGGCGCGTGACGCTGTGGGCGCCGCTGCTGGCGCAGGGCCTCGCCATCTCCTGGCTGCTCTGGCTGGCGCAGCGCGCGCTGCTCGGGCAGGCGCGGGCGGGGCTTCATCTCGCCGTCACGATCGGCGCCGCCGCGCTCACCACCGCGCCCTTCACCGTCGCGCTGCTGATGCCCGATGTCCTGGCGCCTGCCGTGCTGCTCGCGCTGCTGCTGCTCGGCTTCGCGGCGGAGCGGCTGACGCGGGCGGAGACGGTCGCGCTCATCCTCCTCGCCGCGCTCGGCATCGCCGCGCATCTCTCGCACCTGCCGCTCGCCGCGGCCGTCGTGGCGCTCGTCCTGCTGCTGACGCGCCGGCTCGGGCCGAGCTTCCGCGCCGCGCTGCCGATCGCCGGCGCGGTCGCGATCCTGCTCGCGAGCAACCTCGCGCTGCACGGCCGCGCCGCGCTCTCGCCGCATGGCGCGACCTTCCTCCTCGCCCGGCTCCAGGCCGATGGTCCGGCGGCGCAGGTGATCCGCGACCGCTGCCCCGCATCCGGCTGGTATCTCTGCGCCTTCGCCGACCGCCTGCCGATGGACAGCGACGATTTCCTCTGGCGCCCCGACAGCCCGGTGAACCGCGCGCCCGACGGCACGCCGCGCTTCCTCGGCGGCGCGCTGCTCTCGGCCGAGGCCGGCGCGATCGTGCGGGAGACGCTCGCCACGCATCCGGTGCAGGTCGCGCAGGCGATGGCGTGGAACGCGCTCCGCCAGCTCGTCACCGCCGGCGCCGGCGACACGCTGGTGCCCGACCACCTCGCCGCCGCCGTCCGCCCCCGCATCGCCGAGGGCTTTCCGGCGCGCGAGCTGGCCGCCTATGACGCCGCCCTCCAGCCGCGCGGCGCGCTGCCCGCCGCCGCTGCGCCCTTCCTCTGGCCGCACGGCCCGGTGCTGGTCCTCGGCGCCGCGCTCGCGCTGCTCGGCTGGTGGCGCGCGGCGCGGACGGGCGATCTCCGCCGGCTCGGCCTCGTGCTCGGCGTGCTGGTCGGCGTGACCGCCAATGCCGTCGCCACCGGCGCGCTCTCCAAGCCGCATCTGCGCTACGAGGCGCGCATCCTCTGGCTGATGCCGGTGGTCGCGGCCCTCGCGCTGGTCCCGCGCCGGCCGCATGCGATCGCCGAAGGGCGGAGGCCCGGAACGGGCCGAGCACCGCAGGCGTGAATCGCATGCGCATAGCCGCCTGCCTGCTTGGCGCGCTGCTGCTCACCTGGCCGGCGCTGCTGAACGGCTACCCGCTCGTCTTCATCGACACCGTCAGCTACCTGCACCACACCACGCTGCCCGAGCCACCCTGGGACAAGACGCTCGCCTACGGGCCCTTCCTGCACCTGTTCCACTGGCAGGCCACGCTCTGGCCGGCAATGGCGGCGCAGGGGCTGATCGGCTCGCATCTGCTCTGGCTCGCGCAGCGCATGGCGCGCGGGCGGGCGGGCGCGGGGGCGCATCTGCTGCTCTGCGCCGGCCTCGGCGCGCTGACCTCCGCGCCCTGGTTCCTGGCGACGCTGATGCCGGACGCCTTCGCCGCCCTCGCGCCGCTCTGCCTGCTGCTGCTCGGCTTCGGCACGCTGCGCCCGTGGGAGCGCCTATGGGTCACGCTGCTCGGCGCGCTCGGGATCGCCTTCCATCTCTCGCACCTGCCGACCGCGCTCGCGCTGCTGGCCCTGGTCGCGCTGCTCGCCCGCCGCGTCGCGCCGGTGCGGCGCGCCGCGCTGCCGCTCGGCCTCGCGCTCGGGCTGCTGCTCGGCGCCAACCTCGCGACCTTCGGCCGGGCCGCGCTCTCGCCGCACGGGTCGGTGTTCCTGCTGGCGCGGCTGCAGGATGACGGCCCCGCCACCGCCACGCTCCGCGCCCATTGCCCAGCGGCCGGCTGGCATCTCTGCGCCTTCCTCGACGGGCTGCCGATGGACAGCGACGAGTTCCTCTGGGACGGCACGAGCCCGCTGAACCGCGAAGCCGATGGCACGCCGCGCGAGATGGGCGGCGTGCAGGGCGCCGCCGAGGCGCGCGCCATCATCGCGACGACGCTCCGCGAGCGCCCCGCCGAGGTGGCGCAGGCCATGCTCCGCAACGCGGTCCGGCAGGCCGCGCTGGTCGGCGTGGGCGACACGCTAGGCAATGCGCATCTGGCGCTCTCCGCCCGCCGCCCCATCGCCACCGCCTTCCCGCCGCGCGAGCTCGCCGCCTTCGATGCCGGCCTCCAGATGCGGGGCGAGCTCCGCGCCCGCGCCGCGCCCTTCCTTGCGCCGCACCAGCCGGTCCTGCTGCTGGCGCTTGCCGCGCTGCCCTGGCTGCTGTGGCGCGCATTCCGCCGCGGCGAGACGCCGCGCGCCGCGCTGCTCGCCGGGGCGCTGCTGGCGCTCGGCGCCAACGCGGTTGCCACCGGCGCGCTGTCCAAGCCGCACGACCGCTACCAGGCGCGCATCGTGTGGCTGCTGCCGATGGCGGTGATGCTCGCCGCGCTGCCGCGGCGCGCGTGTCCAAATCAGGGGCGTGCGCGTCCGGCGCACCCCCACCCCGACCCTCCCCCGCATTGCGGGGGAGGGAGACAGCGTCAGTAGAAGAACCGCTCCTCCACGATCCTGCCGTCCCGGACCGTATAGAGCCCGACCTCGCGCATCTGCATGCGCTGCCCGGTCTGCTTCGCCGTCACGTCCATGTCGAAGATCACGCTGAACTGGTCGCCGTTCACGAAGGGCCCTTCGGCGCCGCCGCCATGCCATTCATGGTTGGCATACCACCACGCGCTCTTGCCCTGCACCGCCGCCTTGCCTTCAAGCCGCGCCATCGGGCCTTCCATCGCCTCGATCGAGACGATGTCCTCGGCATGGAAGCGCGCCGACGCCTCCTCGTGCCGGCCTTCCTTCAGCAGGGCGCAGAAATCCTCGGCGATTTCCCTCGTCGTCATGGCGCTCTCCTTCACGCGGATCGCGCCATCCTGCCCGCAGGCGTGTGACGGTTGCCATCACGCCTGCGGGAAGAACCACCGTGGCTACGCGGCGAGCTGCGCCGCGACCTGCTCGGGCGCCATCCGCACCAACGCCTCGTAGTCCCGCAGCAGCGTCTCGGTGACCTCGGCCGGGGTGAAGTGCAGATCGCCCACCTGGCGCACCGGCGTCACCTCGGCCGCGGTGCCGGCCAGGAACACCTCGGTGGCGCGCTTCAGGTCGGCGACCTCGATGGTGCGCTCCACCACCTTGATCTGCCGCTTCTTCGCCAGCGCCATCACCGTCCGCCGGGTGATGCCGTCGAGGAAGTTCACCGGCGTCGGCGTGTGCAGCTCGCCCCCGATCACCAGGAACACGTTCGCCCCCGTCGCCTCGCTCACATGGCCCTCCCAGTCGAGCATCAGCGCGTCGTCGAAGCCCTCGGCCTCGGCATGGTGCTTGGAGAGCGTGCCGATCATGTAGAGCCCCGCGGCCTTGGACGCGGTCGGCGCCGTCTCCGGATGCGGGCGCTTCCACTTCGCCCAGCCGAGGCGCACGCCCTTCATCCGGTTGTCGCCGAACAGGTTCGGCCAGGCCCAGGTGGCGATCGCCAGGTGGATCTTCGTGGCCTGCGCGCTGACCGAAAGCTGCTCCGTCCCGCGCCAGGCGATCGGGCGGACATAGGCGTCCGTCTGGCCGTTCCGCGCCAGCGTCGCCTTGCACGCCTCGTCGATCTCCTCGGCCGACCAGGGGATCTCGAAGCCGAGGATGCGCCCCGAGGCGATCAGCCGCTCGGTGTGCTCGCGCAGCTTGAAGATGTGCCCGCCATAGGCGCGCTCGCCCTCGAACACGCCGGATGCGTAGTGCAGCCCATGCGTCAGGACATGCAGCTTGGCGTCCCGCCAGGGCACGAACTCGCCGTCGTACCAGATCCAGCCGTCGCGGTCGTCGAAGGGCACCAGGGCCATCGCGGCATTCCTCCTGCACGTTGCGGGCGGCCCTTGCGGCCGCCTTGGTCGGGACGCATCGTCTGGCCTGCGCCTATATCGGCAACGGGCACGGCGTGCGATGGGTGGAGTGTGGCGGGACGAGGCAAATGCGTCAATGATGCTGACCAATTCCCGGCCCGCATGACCGCCATGCCGAAGCCGGCCCCCCAGCCCGAGCCCGAGCCCGCCCGCACCGCGCCCCCCGCCGGCCGCGGCCTGCTCTTCCTGCGCGAGGAGGAACTGCGGCTCGCGCAGGACCTGCTGTTCTTCGGCTATCGCGACTTCACCGCCGGAGCGGACGCGATCCTCGCCGATCTCGGCATGGGGCGCGCGCATCACCGCGTGCTGCATTTCGTCGGCCGCCGGCCGGGCATCACGGTGGGCGACCTGCTCGGCATCCTCGCCATCACCAAGCAGTCGCTCGGCCGCGTGCTGACGCCGCTGGTCGAGGAGGAATACGTCACCCAGGCGCCCGGCCGCGCCGACCGCCGCCAGCGCCTGCTCTCCCTCACGCCGAAGGGCCAGGCGCTGGAGCGCCGCCTCTACGAACGCCAGCGGGAGACGGTGATGGCCGCCTACCGGGAAGCCGGGCCCGTCGCGGTGGAAGGCTTCCGGCGCGTGATGCGGGGGCTGATGGGGCCGGAGGCGCGCGCGGCGCTGGCCCGCCTGGAAGCCGCGCCGGAGGCCGAGGGCGCATGACCGCCGAGACGCTGGCCGAGCCGCCGCATCTGCTCGTCGTGGACGACGACCAGCGGCTGCGCGCGCTGCTGCACCGCTTCCTGACCGAGCAGGGCTTCCGGGTGACCGCCGCCGCGGATGCCGCCGCCGCCCGCAAGTCGCTCGCCGGCTTCCATTTCGACCTGCTCGTGCTCGACGTGATGATGCCGGGCGAGAGCGGCCTCGAACTCGTGGAGAGCCTCCGCCGCCAGGGCCGCGAGGTGCCGATCCTGATGCTGACCGCGCGCGGCGCGCCGGATGATCGCGTCGCGGGGCTCGAGGCCGGCGCGGACGACTATCTCGCCAAGCCCTTCGACCCGCGCGAACTCGCGCTGCGCATCCGGACGATCCTCCGCCGCGTCGCACCCGCGCCGGCCGAGCTTCCCGCCGGGCCCGTGCAGCTCGGCGGCCGCTGGTTCGACCCGCAGCGGGCGGAACTCCGCGGCGCCGACGGCACCGTGCGGCTCACCGGCGGCGAGACGGCGCTGCTCGCGGCGCTGGCCGCCCGCCCCGGCGAGGTGCTGAGCCGCGAGGAGATCGCGACCGCGCTCGGCACGCCCGAGGCCGGGGAACGCGCGATCGACGTGCAGGTCACCCGGCTGCGCCGCAAGGTAGAGCCCGACCCGCGCGAGCCCCGCTTCATCCAGACCGTCCGCCACCGCGGCTATGTGCTAAGACCGGGGGTATAGCAGGCCGCGGAGAGCGCCTCGGCGGCACGGGACGACGGCTGGTTCCCCCGGCGGCGGCGCGGAGCAGGGGCGCGGAGCAGATGAGCGCGGAGTCGACCGAAGCGGCTGAGCCCGCCCCCCCGCCCCCGGCGCCCCCACGCCGGCGGCGCCTCGGCGGCTGGTCGCCCGACCGCCATCTCCGCCGCTTCGTCCCGCGCGGGCTGCTCGGCCGCAGCCTGCTCATCATCCTGCTCCCGCTCCTCATCCTCCAGGGCGTGGCGCTCCAGGTCTTCTACGGCTCGCATCTCGACGTCATCTCCCGCCGGCTCGCCGGCGCAGTGGCCGGGGAGATCGGCTTCGTGATCGAGCTGATGCACCGCTTCCCCGCGCCCGAGCAGCGCGCCTGGGTGTTCCGCGAGGTGTCCTGGCGCTTCGACATGGCCCTCGCCTTCGAGGAAGGCGCGAGCCTCGGCGCCCCGCCCGGCCGCGCCACCTCGCTCCCCCTCCTCCCGCTCGAGGCGGACCTCGCGGAGGCCATCGCCGAGCGCGTGCAGCGGCCCTTCGACGCCGACTGGACCTCCGACCCACGCAGCATCGTCATCCGCATCCAGCTTCCCGACGGCGTGCTGAGCGTGGAGGCGCCGCGCAAGCGGCTGTTCGTCGGAACGCTCTACCTGTTCATGATCTGGCTGGTCGGCACGGCGGTGCTGCTCTTCGCCGTCGCGGCGATGTTCATGAAGAACCAGGTCCGCGCCATCCATCGCCTCGCCGGCGCCGCGGAGGCCTTCGGGATGGGCCGCGACATCGGCCCGATCAAGCCGGAAGGGGCGGCCGAGGTGCGCCAGGCGGCGCAGGCCTTCAACCACATGCAGGGCCGGATCCGCCGCTTCGTCGCGCAGCGCACCGAGCTGCTCGCCGGCATCAGCCACGATCTCCGCACCCCCCTCACGCGGCTCCGTCTCGGGCTGGCGATGCTGCCCCGCACCGAGGAGGAGGAAGCGGAGATCGCCGCGCTCACACAGGACCTCGAGGAGATGGAGCGGCTGATCGCCGCCTATCTCGCCTTCGCCCGCGGCGAGGTCGCCGAGCAGCCCGAGCCCGCGGACCTCGCCGCCCTCGTGCGCGACGTGGCGCGGACGGCGCGGCGGGACGGCGCGGAGGTGGCGGTCGAGGCGCCGGAGCGGCTCGTGCTGCCGCTGCGCGCCGATGCGCTCAGGCGGTGCCTCGCCAACCTGCTCGACAATGCGCGCAAGCATGCCGGCCGGATCGCCGTCGCGGTGCGGCAGGTCCCGCGCGAGGCCGGCGCCTGGGCGGAGGTGACGGTGGACGATGACGGCCCCGGCATCCCGCTCGCCCAGCGCGAGGCCGCCTTCCGCCCCTTCGCCACGCTCTCGGCCGGCGGCACGGGCCTCGGCCTCGCCATCGCGCGCGACATCGTCCGCGCGCATGGCGGCGACATCGCGCTGGAGGACAGCCCGCTCGGCGGCCTCCGCGCCCGGGTCCGGCTGCCGGTCTGATACGGGGCGCGCCGACGCCGCGCCGCTACGCCGCCAGCGCCGGGCTGCGCCGGTGCCAGTCCGTGGCGCGCTGGAGCGCATGCGCGACGCGCAGCACCCGGCCATCGGCGAAGGCGGGCCCCGCGATCTGCATCCCCGTCGGCAGCCCGCCCGCGCCGAAGCCCGTCGGCACCGCCACCGCCGGCCCGCCCGTCACGTTGAAGGGCGCGGCGAAGGAGCCGAGCTCGAAGACGCCCCAGCGCGAGGTCGCCCCGATCGCCGGCGCCTCCGACTGCTGCGCCGCGGTGACCACCACGTCGTGGTCGCGCAGCGCCGCCTCCATCGCGGCGCAGAGCGCGCGACGGCGGCGCTGCGCCAGCAGGTAGTGCCCCGCGCCGATCGTCGCGCCGAGCACGACGCGCTCGCGGAAGATCGCGCCGTAGTCGTCGAAGCGGGTGCGCAGCCAGGGCGCGTGGATCGCATAGGCCTCGGACAGCATGATGGTCGCGGCGACCGCGTGCCAGTCGGCCAGCGGCGGCAGCACCACCTCGGCCAGCGTGGCACCCTCCGCCACCAGCACGCCGAGCGCGGCCTCCATGTTGGCGATCACCGCTTCGCTCGCCGGGTTGTCGCGCTCGTGGAAGTGCCGGATCACACCGATGCGCAGGCCCCGCACCCCCGCGCCGAGCCCCGCGACGACACCGGCCGCATCCCGCCCCGCACTCGCCGGATCGCGCCTGTCGGGGCCGGCCATCGCCTCCAGCAGCAGCGCGCAATCCTCGGCCGAGGCCGCCATCGGCCCGATATGGTCGAGCGACTGGGCGAGCGGAAAGACGCCCCCGCGCCCGACGAGCCCGTAGGTCGGCTTGAGCCCGGTGATGCCGCAGAGCTGCGCCGGGCCGCGGATCGAGCCCATCGTATCGGTCCCGGTGGCCCCCAAGACGAGCCGCGCCGCCAGCGCCGCGCCCGAGCCGGATGAGGAGCCGCCGGTGAAATGCGCCGTGTCCCAAGGATTGCGCGCGGGCGGCGTCGGCAGGTCGAAGGAGGGGCCGCCGAGCGCGAATTCATGCGTGGTGAGCTTGCCGAGCAGCACCGTCCCCGCCGCCGCCAGGCGCGCCGCCGCGGTCGCATCGGCCGCCGGCACATGGCCGGCGCGCAGCCGCGAGCAGCAGGTGGTCGCGATGCCGGCGGTCTCCACGATGTCCTTGTGGGCGACGGGGATGCCGTCGAGCGGCCCGCGCGGCGCGCCGGCGGCGAAGCGGGCCTCGGCCGCGCGGGCATCGGCGCGCGCGCGGTCCGCGGTGACGGCGACGAAGGCATGCAGCGCCGGATCGAGCCGCCCGATCCGCGCCAGCAGCGTCTCGGTCAGTTCCACCGGGGAGAGGCGGCGGGCGCGGAAGGCGGCGGCGGCCTCCGCCAGCGAGGCCGGGATCACGCCTGGCGATCCGGGGCGAAGGTGGTGGCGGGCTCGGCCTCGGGCGCGGTCGCGCCGAGCCGGGCGAGCATCGCGACCAGCAGGGCATGGCCGGCGTCGAGGGTCTCGAGCGTCCCGGCCGGGAGGTCATGGCCGGCGAGGCGGAGCGCGGCGGCGACGGCCGGCGCGGGGGTGGTCATGGGGCGAGCCTCCGGGGGGGCTGGCATCCTGGCGCGGGTGGGCGGCATGTCGAGAGGCATGATTTTTGTTGCGCACGATTCCTTACAACCTTCGGTAGGCACCCTCCATCCCTGACATTGTCTAATAAATAGTATCTCATCGCATTACTGATTGTTTCTCGCGAAATTACTTCTGAAACGTTGAGCGTGGCTGAAATTCATCCGGCAGCAACCGAAAACCGGCGGCAAACCAAGGCGTTGCCCCCATCCACAGCGCCCGCCCCATTGCCGCCACGAATCGCCGGAAACCGAGCTGAAACAAACAGAATCAACCACCTGCGCCGCATCCGGGCGATGCTGTTCCCGTCGCAACAGTGCTAAATTTTTGCTTTACAGAGCAGACAGGACACCGCTTGTGGCGGTAGCTTTTCTGCCGATGTCTATACCCACTCGTGTCAAGAGCCTGTCAGTCAAGTTCTGACACACCGGCCCGCCGGCCGGACACTTCCAGGAGGACCCTATGCTCGTGATGCCGAATGGCCCGGAGATGGCCTTCGACCAGCAGCTCCCGATTTCGCGAATCGCCTCAACTCCTCGTGAACAGATGGCCGGCCGACTGCCCGCCGCGCTCCAGCCCTTCCTCACCTGGCTCACCGCCAAGCCCGCCCCGGGCGAGGCCGCGCCCGCCCGCAGCGCCATGAGCTTCGTGCTCGGCGCGCTCGCCTGGATGGCGATCGGCGTCGCACTCACGCTGCTGCCCTTCCTCGTCAGCAGCGCCGTCCCGGCGATCTGGCTCCTCGTGCCCGTCGGCCTGCTCTTCACCTGCTGCGGCCTCGGCATCTTCCAGGTGGTGATCTTCCACCACTGCTCGCACGGCACCGTCTTCCAGACGCGCGAGACCAACCGCCGCGTCGGCCGCCTCATCTCCTCGCTGCTGCTGTTCAAGCGCTTCGACGACTACCAGCACGAGCACATGCTGCATCACTCGCCGAAGAAGCTGCTGACCGAGGAGGACGAGTTCGCCGACTTCGTGCTCGGCCTGCTCGGCCTCGAGGCGGGGCTCTCCAAGCGCGAGCTCTGGCGCCGCCTGCTCGTCTGCACCTTCTCGCCGATGTTCCACTGGAAGTTCTTCGCCCGCCGCGTCCAGAAGAGCCTCTTCACCGGCGATGCCGCGCATGACTGGCCGGGCCGCGTCTTCTGGGGCGGCGCCATCGCCACGACGCTTGCCACCGGCACCTTCGGGCTGTTCCTGGTTGCCTGGATCCTGCCGGTGACCGTGCTGCTCCAGATCGCCACGATCTACCGCATCATCGTCGAGCACGCCTTCCCCGAGGCCGAGCTCGTCGCCGCGCGCGACAAGGAGTTCGTCTGCCACGCGACGCTCGGCGTCTTCCCCGGCCGCGAGCCGCCCGCCGAGCCGGCCAACACCCTCGCCGGCCTCTTCGCCTGGGGCGCGTGGTGGACCGAGATGCTGACCGTGCAGCTCTTCGTGCGGCTCTTCGTGCTGGTCGGCGACGCCCCCTGCCACGACTTCCACCACCGCCGCCCCGCGACGCGCCGCTGGACCAGCTATGCCCATGCGCGCCAGAGCGACCTCGATGCCGGCTCGCCCGGCTTCCCGGCCGGCTATTTCGAGTGCTGGGGCCTGTTCGCCGCGGTGGACCGCAACCTCGCGAGCCTCGCCGCGACCATGCCGGAAACGCTCGGCCGCGGCCATGCCGCGCCGGCGCAGGCGCAGGCGCCCGTGGCGGCGGCGGCGCGCGCGGAGCCCGCGATGGCGTGATGCGCCCGCCCGGCGGGGCCGGGGGGCGGCGGCCCCCTACCCGCCGGCGGCGTCGGACACCGTGGGCGGCGCGCCGACGCGCGCGACCTCCGGCGGCAGCGTGATCGTCACCGCGGTGCCGCGCCCCGGCGCGCTCGTGATCTCGAGCGTGCCGCCATGCGCCTCGACCAGCCCCTTGGCGATCGGCAGGCCGAGCCCGGTGCCGGGGAAGTTCCGCGTGAGCCCGCCATCGAGCTGCTGGAAGGGCTCCATCGCCCGCGGGATGTCCTCCTCCCGCATGCCGACGCCGGTATCCCGCACCACGAGCTGCGCGCTGCCGTCGCGCCCGAGCAGCGTCATCACCGTCACCTTGCCGCCGGCCGCAGTGAACTTCACCGCGTTGCTCAGCAGGTTGTTCAGCACCTGGCGGAAGCGCAGCGGGTCCACCCGGATCTCGAGCTCGGGCGTCGCATGCAGCGATTCGAGCTTCACATCCGCCTGGATCCCGAGCGAGGCGATCTCGCGCAGCGCGCTGCCCACCAGCACATCCGCCTGGCACCACGCGAGCGCCAGCTGCGGCGCCTGCCGCGCCAGGCTGGAATAGTCCAGGATCTCGTTGATCAGCTCGAGCAGCACGCGCCCGCTCTCGTTGATCTGCCGCGCATAGTCCGCCGACTGCCCGCTCGTCAGGTTGTAGCGCGAGCCCGGCACCATCATGTCCGAGAAGCCGATGATGGCATTGAGCGGCGTGCGCAGCTCATGGCTCAGCGTCGCGATGAAGCGGGCGCGGAGCGCGCTGGCTTCCTCCGCCGTCTGCTTCGCCGCATGCAGTTCCAGCTCCGCCTGCTTGCGCGCCAGCACGTCGATATAGACCGAGAGCGCGCCTTCCACGAGTTCCTGGTCGCCCGCCTCGAAGGGCCGGCTGACATTGGATTCCGACTGGTTGCCGAGGATCAGCGCATGCCCCGAGGCCCGGTCGTAGGCCCAGAGCACATAGGGCATGCGCAGGATGCCGGTGAGCTCATAGGCCGGCGTCTCGATCACCGTGCGCGAGGTCGTCAGGAAGAAGGCCGGCGCGTTCGGCACCATCGTCCATTGCGGCTGCGGCTCCGCGCCGAAGCCGATCGCATGCGTCACGCGGAACTGGTCGGACTGGCCGGGCGGCCCTTCGCGATGGGCGAAGGCGGCGCGGTCGCAGAGCGTGTTCTCGAGGATCAGCGCCAGCATGGAGGAGCCGATCGCCTCCGGCGTCGCCACCAGGTCGCCGAGCCGGTGCCCCTCGCGGATCAGCTTCGCGACCGTGCGGCTGCGCCGCGCCTCGCGGAAGGCCTGGCTCTGCTCCTCCTGCAGGCGCAGCAGCCTTGCGCCCAGGTCATTGCATTCCCGGCGGTAGTAGGCGAGTTCCCGTTCGAGCTTGGCGAGTTCCAGCATCCGCGGGTGCGTCAAGCACGTCTCCGCAGCACCGTCAGCACGCCCGTCCAATCAAGCGGGCGGGCCTGTTGTCCCGCGAAGGGGGCGACCTCGACGCCCGAATAGAAGCCGAGCAGGGGCAGCCGGTCGTCCAGCCCCTTCACCACCAGATCCGCCTCCTCCACCGAGGAGCCGCTGCGCGCGCTCGCGCGGCCGGCGCAGTCGATGTAGAGCGCGAGCAGGTTGGTCTTGCCCGTCAGGCCCTTGTTGATCTCCTGCACGCCGCGGCGGACGGAATCCAGCATCAGCGAATTGTCGCGGCTCATGATCTGCACCAGCGTGCCGAGCTCGAAATCCGGCTCGAACAGGGTGATCGAGCCGGTCGCCGCGTCGGCGCTCAGGATCAGGCGATTGACGTAGGATTTCTCGTCATAGGGCGCGTAGGGGTCGCCCTGCTTCTGGCCGAGCGTGGCGACGAGCGACAATTCCTGCCCGCGCCCGCCGCCGATCGGCAGGCCGAGCATCCGCTCGATCACCTTGAGTGCGGGCTCGCCGTCCAGCTCGTAGACCGTCGCGCCGTCGATCCGCGTGATCTCCATGAAGGCGCTGACCGGGCGGCAGCCATGCAGGATCTCGGTCTCGGCATCGAGACCCGGCGGGAAGACCAGCGCCACCACCGCGTGCTTGGACACGCCCTCGCCGTCGAACACCCAGGCGCCCGACATGTTCATGTCGGTCAGCAGCCCGCCGCCCACGAGATAGACCGGCGCATCGCCCAGCCCCTCGTTGAAGCCGGCGACGATCGAGCTCGCCGCATGCAGCCGCGGCGGCTGGGTGGAGGCGACGCTGTCGAACAGCAGCCACACCACGCTCTCCTCGGTGACCGCCGCGCGGACCTGCGCGCCGAGCGCCGCGCCCGCCTTCCGCTCGTCCTGGTCGAGATCGCGCGAGAGCATGACGCGCGGCGTCGTCTGCGGGTCGTCGAAGGCGATCAGCCCGAGCTCGAAGCCGCTGTAGCCCGTGCCCGCGCGCGAGATCGCGCCCGCCGCCGAGCCGCCGACCACCGGCACATCCCCGAACTGCTCGCCGAGCGCCGTACGCACCGCATGCGGATCGAGCTTGCCGCCGGTGAAGGCGAGCAGCAGGCGCGGCGCCTGTGCCGCGCCCCCGAGGCTCGCCACCGCGTTGCGCACAGCCGTCGAGGGGTCCGGGCTCTTGCCGAAGCCCACGCGCATCCTGACCTCCACCCCGCCCCCCGGCGGAAGGATGTCCGGCGCGGAGCACCACGCTCCCCATGGGCGTGCATCGGAACCGGAACACCTCACCTTATGGCTGATCCGTCATGTGCGGGTCAATCAAGTGCTTGGCGACGCGTTCAATTCCTTGGACATATTGCGTTACAATGACGAAAATCGACATTGTCCGCGCGCCCGTGCCCGCCCCGCGTGCATCCTTCGGCGTGCACACGCCTTGGCGCGGCGCGGCAACGACCTCCCTTGGCGCGGCGTGCCGCGCGGGCGCATGCTGCCCCGCCGTGGCCGACCCCGAAACCAGGCGCAGCCTCGCCCGCCTGCCGCTCTTCCAGGGCCTTCCCGACCCGGCGCTCGATCGCCTGGCCGCTGCCGCGCGCCCCCTCCGGCTCCCCGCCGGCGCGCCCCTCTTCCGCCGCGGCGACCCGGGGGAGGGCCTGGTGATCGTCCTCGACGGCCTCGTCCGCCTCCATCTCGCGACGGCGGCCGGCCGCGAGCTCACCCTCGGCCTGATCGGGCCCGACGAGCCGATCGGCGAGATCGCGCTGATCGATGGCGGCCCGCGCAGCGCGGATGCCACCGCGCTCACCCCGCTGCGCTATCTGCTGCTGCGCCATGCCGATGCGGCCGCGGTGATCTCGGGCGATGCCGTCGCCGCCGGCGCGCTGCTCCGCACCCTCGCCGCGCGGCTCCGCCGCACCACCGAGCAGACCGAGGCGGTCGGCCTCCGCCCGCTCCCCGCCCGCGTCGCGATGGCGCTGCTGCAGCTCGCGGCCGCCGATCCCTCCGGCCTCGTGCGCCTGCCTCAGGGCCAGATCGCGGCGCTCGTCGCGGCGACGCGCCCCAAGGTGAACGCGGTGCTCGCCGAGTTCCGCGCCCGCGCGCTGGTCGCGCCGCATCGCGCCGGCCTCCGGCTCCTCGATCCGGAGGGGCTCCGCGCGCTGGGCGCCGAGGGGTGAAGGCCGGCGCCCTCGCCGCGACCCTCCTCGTCGCCGTGGCGCTCGCCTGGCCCGGCCCGGCCGAGGAGGCGCGGGAGGGGACGACGGAGGCGCTGATGCGCGCCGTCCCGCGCCCCGCCGCCGCCGCGCCGGTCGTGGTCGTCGCGATCGACGAGGCCGCGCTCGCCGACGCGCCCTGGCCCTGGCCCCGCGCCCGCCTCGCCGCCCTGGTCGAGGCGCTCGCCGGCGCCGGCGCCGCGGCGCTCGCCCTCGATGTCGCGCTCGCCGAGCCCGCCGAGGGCGATGCCGCGCTGGCCGCGGCGCTCGGCCGGCTCCCCGCCGTGCAGGCCGCCTTCGCCGGCCACGGCGCGCCGGGCTTCGGCGTCGCGCGGATCGGCGTGCCGGACCTCGCCGGCCTCGCGGTGCTGCCGGGCCTTGCCGCCCCGGCGGTCGCGGGCGCGCCGGCGGGCTTCGCCGGCCTGCCGGGCAACCCGGTGCGCGCCCTGCCGCTGCTCGTCCAGGCCGGGGGCGAGGTGCAGCCCGGCCTCGCGCTGGCCGCCTTCGCGCGCGCCCTCGGTGCCGAGACGCTGCTGGTCCGCGCCGGCCGGCCGGCGCGGATCGACCTCGCCGCCCTCGCCCTGCCGCTGCCCGCCGACGGCGCGCTCCGCCTGCATCCCGCGCCCGACCGCGTGCCCGTCCTGCCCGCCGCGCGGGTCGCCGCGCTGCCCGCCGGCGCGCTCGCCGGCCGGCTTGCCGTGCTCGGCGTGACGGCCCCCGGCGCCGCCGCCCTCCGCCCCTCCGCCTTCGGGCCCTTCACCCCCTCCCCGATCCTCCAGGCCGAGGCGGTGGCGCAGCTCGCGCAGGGCTGGGTGCCGCGCCGCCCGCCCGGCGGGGCCTGGCCCGAACGTCTCGCCGCGCTGCTGCTCGGCCTGCTCGCCGCCTTCGCGGTCGCGCGCCGCGTCGGCCCGGGCCTGCTGCTCGCCGCCGGCCTGGCGCTCGGCTGGGTCGGGCTCGCCGCCGCCGGGCTCCGCTTCGGGCCGCTGCTGCTCGATCCGCTGCTGCCCGCCGCCGCCGTGCTGCTCGCCGCCGCCACCGAAGCCGCCGCCGGCGCGCTCCGCCTCGCACGGGAACGCGCGCGCCTCGTCACCCGCTTCGCCGCCCGCCTGCCCACCGGCGTCGCCGCCGCGCTGCTCGCCCGCCCCGAGGCCGAGCGCCTGCGCCCCGAGCGGCACCGCGTCGCCGTGCTCGTCACCGATCTCGCCGGCTTCTCCGCGATGGTTCGCCGCGCCGAGCCCGCGCCGCTGCTCGCGGCGCTCAACGCCTATCTCGCCGGGGTCGAGGCCGCGATCCTGGCCGAGGGCGGCACGCTCGAACGCCTGATCGGCGACAGCGTCCTCGGCGTGTTCGGCGCGCCGGTCGAGATGCCCGACCACGGCGCCCGCGCGCTCGCCGCCGCGCGGGCCGTGGACGCCTTCGCCGAGGCCTTCCGCCGCCGCCCCGAGGCCGCCGCGCTCGGCTGGGGGGAGACGCGGATCGGCGTCGCGGCGGGCGAGGTGCTGGCGGGCGAGATGGGCGGCTCCCGCCTCACCTGGGCGGTCTGCGGCGACGCCGCCAACATGGCCGCCCGCCTCCAGGATCTCGGCAAGTCGCTCGGCCGCCGCGTGCTGGTGAGCGGCATCGCCGGGCCCGGCCTGGTCCCGCTCGGCCGCCACGAGCTGCGCGGCATCGGCGAGGCGGAGGTCAGCGCGCCGGGCTGATACCAACGGCCCTGTTGACTGACCTGCGGCCGGCGCAGCCGGCCGAGGCCGCGAATGCGGCCCGCCGGCAGTCCGGCGAGCCAAGCGGCCGGAGGCCGCGCCCGGCGCCTGAGGGCACCAAAGGGAATACCAACGAGTCGCTGAAAGCGGCCGTTGGTATGAACCGCCTCACGAGACGCTGGCGAGCGCCGCGGCGATCCGCGCCTCGCCCCAGCGCACCGCCGCCGTCGGCACGCCCGCGACCACATCCGCACCCTCGCCCTCCGAGAGCACCACGCGGCCGCCCGGCGCCACCACCTCCACCGCGCCGCGCACGACGAAGACCGCGTCCCGCCCGTTGCTCGGGCCGGCGAAGAAGCGGGTGCCGCGCACGCCGATATGCGCCCAGGGCAGGGTCAGCCCCACCGCGGCGCCGCGCGGCTGGGCGGGGATGTCCATCAGCACCGCGCCGCCGAAGCTGCGCACCGCAACCCCCGGCCGCGGCCCGCGGAGCGCCGCCATGTCCACGCGGAGCGCCGCGTTCTCCCCCATCTGCAACGCGATCCCGCCCTCGATCCGGCAGGCGAGCCTGGCCCCCGCGCCGGTCGTCAGCAGGTCCTCCATCAGGATCGCCGCCGCCGGCGCCAGCGCGCGCGGCGGCTCGCCCGAGAACAGCGCGGCCGCGCTGCCGGCCATCGCCGTCACCTCGCCCACCCGCGTCCGCACCGCGCGCGCGGGCGCCGCGAGCGGCAGCAGCGGCAGGGCGAGCAGGAGGCGGCGGCGCATGGGCGAAGCCTACTCCGGCAGCCCGGCGAACCCAAGCGATCGTCGCGTCTCGGTGTCGGAGCGGAGCGTCTGCCGCCGCGTCGCCGCGTTGCGCGCCTCCGCCCGCCATTGCGCGATGCGGCGCAGCAGCGCGACCCCGCCGCCCGGCAGCAGCCGCGCCAGCCGCGCGAGCCGCCCGCCGCCATGCAACCGGAACAGCTCGTCATCCGCCGCGACGATCGCCTCGAAGCTGCCCGGATCGCCCTGGCGCGCGCCGCGCCCGATCAGCTGGCGGTCGATGCGCGGGCTGTCGTGGTACTCCGCCACGATCACATGCAGCCCGCCGGCCTCCCGCACGCCCTCGGCCAGGTGGATGTCGGTGCCGCGGCCGGCCATGTTGGTGGCGACGGTGACGCGCGCGGGCTCCCCGGCGCGGGCCACGATCTCCGCCTCCTCCTTGTCGAAATGCGCGTTCAGCACGGTGTGGTCGAGGCCCTTCGCGCCGAGCCGCGCCGACAGCGCCTCCGAGGCCTCGACGCTCTTCGTCCCCACCAGCACCGGGCGCCCCGTCGCGCTCATCCGCGCCGCGGCGTCGGCCACCGCGTCCCATTTGCGTCCCTGGTCCGGCAGCAGCCGCGCGCCGAGATCGCGCCGCAGGCTCGGCCGGTTGGTCGGGATGCGCACCACCGGCAGGCCGTAGACGGCGCGGAGCTCGCCGGCGAGTTCCCACCCCGTCCCCGTCATGCCGGACAGGCGCAGGTAGCGGCGGAAGAAGCGCTGGTAGGTGATGCGCGCCAGCGTCTCCCGCCGGCCGGTCAGCGCGACACCCTCCTTCGTCTCGATCAGCTGGTGCAGGCCCTTCTCCCAGGTCCGGCCATCGGCGATGCGGCCGGTGTATTCGTCCACGATCTGCACCTTGTCCTCGGCGAGCACGTATTGCTGGCCGCGGTGGTAGAGATGCAGCGCGGTCAGCGCCTGTTCCGCAAGTTCCTCCCGCGCGCGGCGGATCGCGAACAGCCCGCCCCGCAGCCGCGACGCCTCCTCGACGCGCGCGCGGCCGGCTTCCGTCAGCCGCACCAGGCGGCGCGCGCGCATCACCTCGTAATGCGGGCCCTCCGAGAGCTGCGTCGCGATCTCGAGCGCGGTCGCGTAGGTCGCCGCCTCCTCGCCGCCGCCGGCATCGGCCGAGATGATCAGCGGCGTCCGCGCCTCATCCACCAGCACGCTGTCCGCCTCGTCCACGATCGCGAACCCGAGGCCGCGCAGCAGCAGCGGCTGCGGCGCGCCGCCGGCCAGCATCGCCGTCACGGCGCGGCCCGCCCGCCCGCGCCGGCGGCCGAGCGCGATGCGGTCGCGCAGATAGTCGAAGGCGATCTCCTTGTTGGCGCCGTAGGTGATGTCGGCGGCATAGGCGGCCCGCCGCGCCTCCGGCGTCTCGCCATGGCGGCAGATGCCGACCGAGAGGCCGAACAGCTCGTAGAGCGGGCGGACGATCTCCGCGTCGCGCTCGGCCAGGTAGTCGTTCACCGTCACCACATGCACGGCGAGCCCCGCCAGCGCCGCGGCGATCGCCGGGGGCCCCGCCGTGATCGTCTTGCCCTCGCCGGTCGCCATCTCCGCCAGCCAGCCTTCCACCAGCGCCCGGCCGCCCATCAGCTGCACCCGGTAGTGCCGCTTGCCGAGCACGCGGCGGCTGCCTTCCCGCGCCAGCGCGAAGCAGCGCACCAGCAGGTCGTCCCGCAGCCCGTGGCGGAGGAAGAGCGGCCGGAGCCCCTGCCCCGCCTCGCGCAGCGCCTCGTCCGACAGCGCCTGCACATCGGGTTCCGCCGCATCCACCAGGTCGCAGAAGCGCGCCAGCATGCGCCGCCGATGCCCGAGCCCGCGCGCCGCCACCTCCCCCCAGGCCATGAGCGCCCGGTCGACGAGGTTCGGATCGCGCTCCGCGCGCTCCGGATAGGGGCCGGACTGCCTCTCGTCCGTCCGCCAGGGCTTGAGCTGCGCGTCGAGCTTCACCGCCGCGACGCCCGTCCGCTTCTCCCTCCCCCGCCATGCGGGGGAGGGTCGGGGTGGGGGTGCGAGGATGGGCACCGCCGTCTCATCATGCCCGGCCGACCATGGAGGAGCCACCTAGCACGAACACCAACCGGCGCGCCCTCCTCCGCACCCCCCTCCCCCGCCTTGCGGGGGAGGGCGCGTTCACAGCTGCAGCCGCGCCAGCAGCACCTGCCGCCCGCGCCGCCACCATTGCCAGCCGAGCGGCTCCGCGCCGTGGTCGAAGCGGACGAAGATGCGCCCGCCGAACCCCTCCGCCACCGCGCCCGCGGGCAGCGCGAGATCGAACTGGAACATCCGCTCGAGCGTGCGCGGGTTCTCGCCCGAGGCCGCCGGATCGGCCGCGAAGCGCCCGCCGCCCTCGACCGCGAGCGCGCGGCTCGGCAGCCGTTCGGAGGCCGCCGGCACCTCCCGCACCAGCCGCGCCGGCAGCGGGTCCCACACCCGCCCGGGCAAGGCCACTTCCACGCCCTCCAGCCGGTGCCGCACCAGCTCGATATCCGCCTGCGGGACCACCACGCGCGCCAGCGCGGCATGGGCGGGTGTCACGAAGCCGAGCACGTCGCCGCGCTTCACGTAGCGCCCCGGCAGGTCCTCGGCGCGGGGGACGCGGAAGGTGCCGGCGGCGGTGCTCGCGACCGTCAGCGCGGCGCGGCGTTCCTCGGCGCGGGCGAGCTGCTGTTCCTTGAGCGCGATCTCCTGCCGCGTCACCGCCGCCTTCACCCGGTCGGTGAACTGCTCGGAATCGAGCCGCGCGCGCAGCGCATCGAGCTGCGCGCGCCCGACCGCGATCTCGGCGTCGAGATCGGGATGTTCCGCCTGCACCAGCATCGCCCCCGGCGCCACCGCGCTGCCCGGTGCGGCGGCCACCGCGCGGATGAAGCCGTCACCGCCCGCCCGCACGATCGCCTCCTCCGGCAGCCACAGCACGCCTTCGGAGGTGGTGCGCAGCGGGGCGGGGACCAGCAGCAGCAGCCCGAGCGCGACGGCGAGCCCGCCGAAGGTCACCCCGATCGCCCGGCCGCGATGCAGCGCGAGCCGGGGATGCGTGCCCACATGCCAGAGCGACTTGGCCATCGGCCAGACCAGGCCGAGCATCACGCCGACGATCGCCATCAGCACGCCGATGACGAAGAAGCTCTCGGCGACGAAGAAGGCGATGCCGAACAGCACCACCATCCGCCAGACGAAGCTCGCCGGCGCGTAGAGCACGAACCAGAACCGCTCCCACGCCGTCGCGACCGGCTCCTCCACATCGGCGCCGAACAGCCGCGTCTCGACCAGCCAGCCCCACCACTTGTTCGCCCGCCCGCCGAGATTGGGGATCTCCAGCAGATCGCAGGCGATGAAATAGCCATCGAGCCGCAGCAGCGGGTTGAGGTTGAACACCACGGTCGAGACGCCGGCCACCAGCATCACGTTCCAGCAGATGGCGCGCGCGAGCCCGGGCTCGAGCACCGACCAGGCGATCATCGCCAGCGCCGCGACGAAGGCCTCCACCAGCACGCCGGCCGCGCCGACGCCCGCGCGCGCCCATTTGCTGCGGAAGGCCGCCGAGCCGGAAGCGTCCACATAGGGCACCGGCGCGAGCGCGATCATCATCACGCCCATCTCATGCACCTCCGCCCCGCCCGCGCGCGCCGCATAGCCGTGGCCGAGCTCGTGCAGCAGCTTCAGCAGCGGGAAGACCAGCGCCGCCAGCAGCAGCCCCTGCGGCGACATCACCCGGTCGGCGACGTTGTCCGTCAGCTCCTGCCAGTGCATCCCCGCGAGCAGCGCGCCGAACCCCACCACGGCCAGCCACAGCGCCGCGCCGAAGCGCGAGAGCAGCGGGCGGATGAAGGGCAGCGTGCGGTGCAGGAAGCGGTCCGGGTCCACCAGCGGGATGCGGAGCGCGACGGGATTGCCGGCGCGCTGGAACAGCTTCTTCCGCACCTGCTGGCCGCGCCGGCGCGCCATCTCGGCCGGGTCGGCCGCGACATCGGTCTCCAGCAGGTCCGCCGCATGCAGCTGCGAGAGCAGGTTGACGACCGAGGTCTGGCTCGGCGCCTCGTCGCCGAGGCGCTCCACCAGCTCCTTCCACAGCGCCTCCACCGTGCGCTGCCCGTCCATCATCCCGGCGAGCTGGTAGCCCGAGGGGCTGAAGCGGTGATAGCGGCCGGAGGCATGGTCCTGCACCACGTACCAGGTGCGGCCGCGATAGCGGTGGCGATGGATGCGGACATGCGGCCGCAGGCGCGGGCGGAGCCGCGCGACGCGATGCCAGTCCGGACTGAGATAGGCCTCGCGCGCCATCGCCCTGCGCCTAGGGCCACCAGGTCCAGAGGCTCATCCGCACCCAGTCCACCAGGCTCCGCGTCCAGATCCAGACCAGGCCCCGCTCCTCGACGGCCAGCTTGGCGACGCCCTCCATCCCCGGCCGCAGCCGCGCCCCCGCATCCTCCACCGCCGCTTCCACGCGGAACAGGTTGCGCCCGTCCTGCGCGTTCGCCACCGGCGTGACCTTGGTGACGGAAAGCGGGAATCGCTCGCCCGTCAGGCCCGTCAGCACCAGCTCGCCGCCCTGGCCCTCTCGCACGAAGCGCAGGTCCCGCTCCTCCACGCGCAGCACCACGCGGTAGCCGTCGAGCGGGGCGATCTCGAACAGCACCTTGCCCGTCTCCACCGGCGCGCCGAGCTGCTGCGAGAGATCGCCCGAGACGACGACGCCGCGGAACGGCGCCCTGACCTGCGCCCGCGCGAGCCGGCCTTCCACCAGCGCGAGCTGCGCCTCCGTCTGGCGGAGCTGCGCTTCCTGCATGCGCGCCTGCGCACGGTCCTGCCGGCCGAGCGCCTCCTGGTAGCGCAGCGCCTGCTGCTCGCGCTCGGCGCGCCAGCGCGCGGCCTCCAGCCGCAGCTCGCGCTCATCGAGCGTGGCGAGGACCTGGCCTTCCTCCACCACATCGCCGGCGCGGGCAGGTGCGGTGGCGACGAAGCCCTCGAAGGGGGCGACCGCGGCGCGCTGCACGCTGCCCTCGATCGCCGCGCGCGCGGCCACCCGGAACTCCCCCGTCGCGATGGCGAGCCAGCCGACGAGCCCGATCGCCGCGGCCAGCGCCAGCTTCAGTGCCGGCCGGCGCGGCCCGAAGACCGCCCGCAGCGCATCGCCCGCCAGCGTCACCGCGCGGCCGGCGACGAGCTTCTCGCCCTCCGCCTTCGCCGCGATCACTGGCCCGAGCGCATGCCCGATCGCCTCCAGCAGCCGGAGCGCGGCGGCATCGAAGGCCTCAATCCCCTCGCGCTCGAAGACCAGCACGCCGATGGTCCGCGCCCCGCTCGTCAGCGGCACCGCGGCCAGCGAGGTCGCGCCCGAGAGCTTCGCCAGCTCGCCCGCCGCCAGCGCGATCCGCCGCGCCGTCTCCGGCAGCGCCGGCAGCACCACCGGGGCGTCCTGGTCCAGCACCTCCTCCATCGCCGCTTCGAGCGCCGCGACGGTTTCCGCCTTCTCGTCGAACCAGGCGGTATGCGAGACGGCGAAGAGCTGCGCCCCGCGCCGCCTGGCGAGCCCGAGCGCGACGCGGCGGCAATTCAGCCGCGTCGCGAGATCGGTCGCGATCGCCGTCGCACTCGCGCGCAGCCGCTTCTCCTCCCCGGCCAGCGCCACGAGATCGAGCGCGATGCCGGTGCGGCGAAGCTGCTCCGCATCCAGCCCCGCCTGGCGGCGGCGGAACAGCGTCTCGAGCCAGCCCGCGCCCCAATGCACTTGGCGGAGCGCCGATTGCAGCGCGGCACCCGTGGCGCGCAGCTCGAGCACCACCGCCCCCTGCGCCTGCCCGTCCACTTCCAGCGGATAGGCGACCTCCGAGCAGCCGTCGCGCCCGGCGGTCACGATGCCCTTGCGGTCCGCCAGCGCCTGCTGCGCGGTCTTCGCCAGATGCGTCACGTCGCGCGCGCGGTCCGGCCAGATCGCCGCCGGCGTGAAGCGGCCGCGCCCTTCCTGGAGCAGCAGCAGCCCCGCCACCGCCTCCGGCACCGCGCGGCACTGGATGGCGAGCCAGGCGGCGCAGAACTCGCTCGCCTGCTTCGCGCCCGCGAAGCCCGCCCAGAGCGCCGCCTCCTCCGTCTGCGGCGTGACGAGGCGGAGCCTCGGCGGCTCCGGGCTCGCGGGGCGCTGCGGCGTCTCGCCGATGAAGGACATGCGCCGCCCTCCTCAGGCGATGTTGCCGAGGGCGACGACGATGTCGCGGTTCGGATCGGCGCCTTCCGCGCCCTCGGCCACGAAGTCCACCTGCCAGGAGGAGACCCCGCCCGAGGCCGTGGTCTCGAAGCCGCCGAACTCGGCCGCGAGGTCGATCACCATCTCCTCCTCCTCGAGCGGCGCCGCGGCGGTCCGTGCCGCCTTCGCCGCGCCCGGGACGAGGCCCGCGGATTCGCCCGTGACCGTCACCGTGACCACCGCCGTCGCGCGGCCGCCCGCGCCATCGGCCACGGTGTAGGTGAAGCGGTCGGTGCGCACCGCGCCCGGCGGCAGCCCGGCGAGGAAAGCCGAGGCGGTCGGGTCGTAATGCACCGACCCGTCGGCATTGACCGAGAGCGCGGCGCCGAGGCGGCTCGCGCCCGGCACCTCGAACACCGTCAGCACCGCGCCGGCATCCACGTCCGTGTCGTTCGCCAGCACCGCGATGTCGATCGGCGTCGCCGCGCCCGTCGCGGCCGCGTCGGCATTGGCGACCGGGCGGTCGTTGCGGCCGCGCAGGGTGACCGTGACGCTCGCCGTGGCGCTGCCGCCCTTCCCGTCGGCGACGCGGTAGGTGAAGCTGTCGCTCACGAGCGCCCCGGCCGGCAGCGCCTGGATCGCGGCGGCCGCAGGCGGGTCGTAGAGGATGCGCCCGGCGCCATCCACCGAGAGCGCGGCGCCGAGCGTCGAGACCGCCGCGAGCGTCGTCACCGTCAGCACGTCGGAGGCATCCCGGTCGGTGTCGTTCGCCAGCACCGCGATGGCGATCGGCGTGTCCTCGTTGGTCGCCGCCCTGTCGTCGCGCGCGACCGGCGCATCGTTGCGGCCGGTCACGGCGACGTACACCGTCTGGCTGCGCGTGGCGCCGGCGGCATCCGCGACGGTGTAGGTGAAGCTGTCCACCGCCCGCTCGCCGCGCGCCAGCGCCTGGAGCGCGGCGGCCGGGAGCGGGCTGTACACCACCTCGCCACGGCCGGTGACGCGGAGCGCCGCCCCCATGCTGCTCTGCGCCGCGACACCCACCACCCGCAGCCGGTCCCCGGCATCCGGATCGGTGTCGTTGGCGAGCACGGGAATGACGATCACCGTGTCCTCGTTCGTCGCCGCGCGGTCCACCATCGGCTTCGGCGCGTCGTTCTTCCCGGTCAGCGTGATCGTCACCCTGGCCGTCGAGGCGAGGCCGGCCGCGTCGCGGATCGTGTAGCTGAAGCTGTCGGTGACCACCTGGCCCTCGCGCAGCGCCTGGATCGCGGCGACGTTGCGCGGATCGTAGTGCACCCGCCCATCCGGCCGCAGCGTGAGCCGCGCGCCCATCGCCGAGTTCGCCGGCAGCGGATCGAGCGTGATCGTGTCGCCGATGTCCGGGTCGCGGTCATTGGCGCGGATCGCGATGACGACGGGCGTGTCCTCATCCGTCGCCGCCGCGTCGGCCACCGCCACGGGCCGGTCGTTCCGCCCCTGCACGGTGACGTAGACGGTCTGCGTCGCCGTGGCGCCGAGCCGGTCCGTCACGGAATAGGTGAAGCTGTCCACGCGCTGCTGCCCCGCGCGCAGCCCCTGCAGCGCCGCCGAGCCGCGGCTGTCGTAGACGACCTGCCCATTGGCCGTCATCCGGAGCGCCGCGCCGAAGGCACTCGTCGCCGGCACGCCGCCGAGCGTCAGCCGGTCCCCGGCATCCGCATCGGTGTCGTTGGCGAGGACGGGGATCACGATCGGCGTGTCCTCGTCCGTCGTCACGCGGTCCACCATCGGCTTCGGCACGTCGTTCCGGCCGGTGACGGTGATGGTCACGGTCGCGCGCGCCGTCGCGCCGGACGCGTCGCGCACCGTGTAGGTGAAGCGGTCGGAGACCACCTGCCCCTCCCGCAGCCCCTGCAGCGCGGGCGCGCGGCGCGGATCGTACACCACCCGGCCGTCCGCGCGGATGGAAAGCGCGGCGCCCAGCACGGAGGTCGCCGGCAGCGGATCGAGCGTCAGCGTGTCGCCCGCATCGGGATCGCGGTCGTTGCGGAGGACGTCGATGGCGATCACCGTGTCCTCGTTCGTCGCCGCCGCATCGGCGACCGCGACCGGCGCGTCGTTCCGCCCGACCAGGCGGATCGTCACGCTGCCCGTCGCCTGCCCGCCGCGCCCGTCGCCGACCAGATAGGTGAAGCCGTCGGTCAGCGTCTCGCCGGCGCGCAGCGCCAGCGCCGCGGCCAGGGCAGAACTGTCGTAGGCGACCTTGCCGTCCACGATCGTGAGCGCGGCGCCGAGGCTGCTCAGCGCCGGCACCGAGACGATCTGCAGCGTATCGCCATCGGCATCGGTGTCGTTGGCGAGCACGTCCACGAGCCCGCCGCGCGAGGCGTTGAGCGAGGCGCTGTCCGCCACCGCGACCGGCGCCGCGTTGGTCGGGATCGGCTGGCCGCCGAGCCTGACCGTGTGCGTCCCGCCGCTGCTCGTGGTGACGAGCACCGGCTGCGCCGTGGTGGCGAGCCAGCCCGCGGGCAGTTCCTGGCGGATCGCGAAGGTGCCCGGCCCGTGCTGGCCGAGGCTGAAGCCGCCATTCGCGTTGGTGGTCGCGAAGGCCTCGCCGGCATCGCGCAGGCCGTTGCCGTTGGCGTCGAGGAAGACCACGCGCCCGGCGATCCCCGCCTCCCCGCCGTCGCGCACGCCGTCGCCGTCGAGGTCGTCGAACACCACGCCGTTGATCGTGGCGAGGCGGAAATTGCCGAAGCTCACATCCGTCGCGCTGGCGCCGGCGCCGAGCGTCACGCTGTGCACCCCGGGCGCCGCCGTCTCCTGCGGCCTGGTCGTGCCGCCGCCGGTGCCGCCATCGCCGCCGCCGGTGCCGCCGCCGCCCGGCGGCAGCGAGGTGAAGGTCAGGATCTCCTCGAACAGCCGGGTGAACTGGATGCGCGGGAAGCTGAGGCCGGTGTTGCGGACGTTGTCGTGCTCGTCATCGCCGTCCAGGATCATGTCGCCGGTGCGCTTCAGCAGCTCGGCGAACTCGGCCGTGGTCAGCTTGCGGCCCAGCACCTCCTGCGCGAGCTGCTGCGAGAGCGCCGCCGCCCCCGAGACGAAGCCCGCCGCCTGGCTGGTGCCCTGCATCGTCTGCACGCCGCCATCCGCGTTCGCGCCGTTGAAGCGCGCGCCGGGCGCCATGATGTCGAGCATGGTGTCGCTGCGCTGCGAGAAGGCGGCGATGCGGTCCGCACCGGTGGTGTAGTCGGTCGCCCCGGTCGCCACCGTGAAGGGCCCGCCGAAATCGCCGGACCAGACGGCGCCCACCGAGAGCACCGCCGGGTCGGCGGCCGGATAGGCCACGCCGAGCGCGTTGTACTGGTTGTAGAAGTTGCCGGCGGCGGCGACGGTGATGATGTCCATCCCAGCGAGCGTCGCGAACTCGTCGCCGAGCCCGTAGCGCGACATCGCCGTGTTCCAGTTGCCGTTGTCGCCGAGCGACATGTTGATGACGCCGATGTTCCACGCCTCGGCGTTGGCGATCACCCATTGCAGCGCCTTCTCGACATTGCCGAAGGTGCCGCGGCCGGTGTCGCTGAACACCTTGAGCACGATGAGGTCGGTGCCCTGCGCCACGCCGCCGTAGCGATGATCCTGCGAGGCGATCAGGCTCGCCACGTGGGACCCGTGGCCCTTGGCGATATCGGAGGCATCGGCGTCGTTGTCGGCGAAGTCCCACTGGTAGACGATGCGGTCCGCGACGCCGTCGCCATCCGTGTCCGGCCCGAAGAAGGGGTGGTTCACGTCGATGCCGGTGTCGATCAGCACGGTGCGCACGCCCGTGCCGCTCAGATGCGTGAAGCGCGTGTCGGCCAGCGCCGTCGTCAGCCCGGTCAGGTCGCGCGACTGCCGCGTGGACAGCGCGCCGAGATCGACGAAGTCCGACCCCTCCGGCACCGACCAGGTGCCGCCGCAGGAACAGCCCTCCATCGTCAGCTCGATGTCGGACCCGGCGAGGCTCACCGCGATCCCGCTGCCCGCGGCCGAGCCGGTCGGCGTGGTCTGCACCCAGCCCGTGCGCTGCACCTCGGCCACGATGTAGTTGCCCGGCAGCAGGCCCGAGAACAGGTAGGTGCCGTCCGCCCCGGTGACGACGCGCGTCTCGCTCTCCTGCATGATGCCGTCGCCATTGGCATCGAGGAAGATGGTCCAGCCGGCGACGCCGCCCTCGCCCGCGTCGCGGATGCCGTTGCCGTTCAGGTCCTCGAACTTCATGCCGGAGATCGAGGCGGTCTGGACGTTGCCGATCACCACGTCGGTCTGGTTCAGCCCGCTGGTGACGCGGATCGAGGCCGGCGGCGTGGTGCGCGCCCAGCCCTCGGGCGAGATCTCGCCGATCCGCACGATGCCGTAGCCGAGGCCGCTGAAGCTGTAGCTGCCATCGGCCGCGGTGACGGTGCTGGCCTCCCCGGCGTCGAGCAGCCCGTTGCCGTTGCGGTCCACGAAGAGCGTGACGCCCGCGAGGCCGGCCTCGCCCGCGTCGCGCACGCCGTCCGCATCGAGGTCGTGGAACTTCACGCCGGAGATGCTGCCGAGCTGGAAGCGCGCGAAGTCCACGCCGCCCCTGATCTGCTCGGCGGTGACGGTGACGCTCCGCGGGCCCGGCGTCGGCGAGGTGGAGACCCAGCCGTCGCGCAGCTCCGCGACCACGGTGTAGGTGCCGGCCGAGAGGCCGGTGATCATCCAGCGCCCATCCGCGGCGCTGAGCGTGGCGTGCTCGCCCTCGTCGAACTGCCCGTTGGCGTTCCCGTCGATGAAGATGCGCCAGCCGCCGAGCCCGGCATCCACGCTGCCGAAGGGGCTGGTCCCGAAGGCGCCATTGGCGTCGAGGTCGTCGAAGATGCGCCCGCCGAGCCCGGTCGGCAGATTGTCGGCGCGCGTCCAGCTCACCTCGCGCCCGCCGCTGCCGGCATTGCCGGCGCGGTCGCTGATCCCCGTGGCGTTGACGCGCAGCACGTAGTCGCCCGCCGCCGCCGTCACCGCATCGAGCCCGGCGATCCGCCAGGTGTTGCCCGAGACGTTGGAGACGGTGACCGCGGACGAGATGTCCACCGCCGCGCCGCCGCGCGTCAGCACGATGTCGCGCCAGTCGAAGCTCGCCGCGTCGATCGTCTCCGAGAGCACGACGTCGAGCGTCGTGACCGGCGTGCTCCGCGGGCTCGGCGCGACCTCCTGCAGGCCGGTGACGACCGGCGCGGTCACGTCCACGAAGACGCTGATCGTCACGTCCTGCGTGTTGCCCGCGCCGTCCACCGTGCGCACGCGGATGTCCTGCTTGCCCGGCGCGGTCAGCGTCACGTTGCCGGTGAAGGCGCTGCCCGTGACGCTCGCCACGCCGAGGTCGCTGTTCGTCGTCAGGTTGAAGAAGCGCACCGTCAGCCCCGCCGCCGCCAGGTCGCCCTGGATCGCGAAGGAGGGCGAGTTGGTCAGGAAGTCGGTGGGCGAGACCCCGTTGTCCGGCACGATGCGGATGTTGCTTGCCGCGTTGGGGCGGGAGGTGTTCATCACCCAGCTCGAGGTCGCGGACCCCACGCCGATATTGCCCGCGAGATCCTCGATGCCCGCCGCATCCACCGTCAGCGCATAGGCGCCGTTCAGCCCCGAGACCCAGTTGAAGCCCGCGATCCGCCAGGTGGTGTCGGTGAGCTTCGTCAGCACGATCTCGGCCGGGTTGATCAGGTTCGCCCCGCCGTCCCGCGTGAGGATGAGGTCCTCGGCGCCGAAGGTCGCGCCGTTGATCGGCTCGGAGAAGGTGATGTCGAGCCAGGGCACCACGGTGTTGCGCGGATTGGTCCGCACCGCCTCGAGCTCGACGATGGTCGGCGCCGTGGTGTCGGTCACCCAGGTCTCGGTGAGCAGCCCGGCGCCCGCAGCCCCGCCCGGGTCCTGCACGCCCGTCCCGAAGACGCTGAGCGCATAGGTGCCCGCCTGCTGGGTCAGCGTGCCGAGCCCGTTGATGCGGAAGCGCGTCGCGGTGAGCTGCGTGACCACCACGCGCGAATCGAGCGCGACCGACTGGCCATCGCGCGTCAGCGCCAGGTCGGCCACCCCGAAGGAGGCCGCGTCGATCGCGCGCGAGAAGGTCACCTCCAGCGTGCCCACCGCGATGTTGCGCGGATCGGGCGCGACGGTCTCGATCGAGGCCACCACGACCGAGGTCTGCGACTTCGCCCAGGCGACGGAGGCGGTGTTGGTCCCCGCATTGCCGCCGAGGTCGTTCACCCCGCGCGAATCCACCCGCAGTTCGTAGTTGCCGTCCGCGCCCGTCAGCCCGGCCAGGTTGCCCAGCCGATAGACGCCCGCGCCCATGTCGGTGATCGTCGCGCCCGCGAGATCGAGCGCGACGCCGTCGCGCAGCAGCGCGAGATCGGCCGCGGTGAAGGTCGCGAGGTCGATCGCCTCCGAGAAGCTGATATCGAGCTGGCCGACCGCCGCCGCGACCACCGCCGCCGGCTGCTGCACCGAGACGATCGAAGGCGGCACGCGGTCATCCACCGCGAAATGCAGCGTGTAGCTGCCGGTCGAATCCCGATCCAGCAGATGCAGCATGTTCTCGAGCGTCGCGCCCGGCTGGCCGGGGCGGAAGGTGCGGTCCGTCCGCCAGACCACGTCGCCCACGGCAAGCTCCGTGCCGTCCGAGCGCGTGACCTTGGTGAGCTTCAGCCCCGCCGCGGTGTCCGGCACCTTGAGGTAGGTCCAGCCCGCCTCGACGGTCGCCGTGACGGTGCGCGTCAGCCCGCCGCCGGCCATCAGCGCATTCTGCGCGATGGCCACCGGCACGCGCCCGCCGGTCGACAGATAGAGCGTGTCCGGCAGGTGGTCCGGGTCCGCGAGGTCGTTCACCAGGTAGTCGGGGATGCCATCGCTCGTCGGGTGGCTCACCTTCACCTGGCGGATCAGCTCATGGATCTCGACGCTCTCGATCAGCGAGCTGCGCCGCCCGCCGAAGCTGTCGAGATGCTCGAAGCTGGCGTTGTACTCGATGAACTTGCCCTGCAGGGAGGAGATCATCTCCCACTGCGCCGTCACGGTCTGCCCCGCCGCGATGCGGCCGAGATCGACCGTCAGCGAGTTCACCGCCGGGTTGGCGCCGACCTGGCTGCCGATGATCTTGAAGTCGATCAGCAGCCCCTTCTCGTTCTCGATGATCTGCGGCTGCGCCGAGGTGATCGTCATCCGGTTGGCGTCGCCGGCGCCGACATTGGCCACCTGCAGCCCGAGGATGAAGGGCTCCGACGGCTCCACAAGTTCGGTGAAGGGATCGTCGCCGATCACGTCGCGCTGCCAGAAATAGTCGAGCTTGAGCTTCGCCTCGGGATAGACCGTGATGCTCGCCGGCAGCAGCGGCAGGTCCACGAGCGAGCCGCCGTCCCGATAGACCAGCCGCCCGCCGATCGAGTAGCGCTCGGGGATGGCGGTGGCGGCGCCGACCGCCGGGATCAGCGTGTAGCGCAGCGCGCCGGAGGCGTTCGGCGGCAGCGTCCACAATTCCGGCCCGCCGGTGAAGCCGCTGCCGTCCGGCCCGATCACGATGAACTTGTCGTTCGCGTCGTTGCCGTTCTCGTCGCGGATGTCGAACAGCAGGTGCACGTCCTCGAGCTGGCTCGCGCCGTTGTCGAGTTCGAGCGTGCCGAGGAAGGCGGTGCGCGTGACCACCGCCTCCTGCTCCAGGCGCAGCCGCACCTGGGCGCAGACCCCGCCATTCTCCGCCGAGATGATGTTGCCGTCCGCGTCGAGCCAGACCGCGTCCGAGCTGGAAGGCCCGCAGAGCGGCTGGCCGGAATAGACCACCGGCGAACTCCACGGCGAACCGGGCCCGCCACCGCCGCCGAAGCCCCAGCCACCGCCGCCCCAGCCGCCCGGGCTGCCGCTGCTTGTGCCGCCGCCGCCGCCGAACAGCTTGCACATGCAGGCCAGGATGTCGGAGAGCGAGCCCGCGAGCCCCGCCGCCGCGCCCGCCGGCCCTCCGACCGCGAAGCCCACGCCCATGTTGCAGGCGGTCGTCAGCACCGCCGTCAGGCAGTCATCGGCGTTGATGCAGGACAGCAGGACACTGAGCGCCGAGCAGCCGAGCCCCGCCAGGTTCGCCTTCGTCGGGTCGCTGATCCACTTCATCAGCGCCTCGCGCCCGCCGCCCGCGATGTCCTCCGCGCAGAACACGGGGTTCAGCGAGACAGGCACGGAGACCCATTGCCCGTTCAGGCACTGGTAGGTGTAGAGCGTGTCGATCCCGAGGCACTTCGAGATCGCCCCGCCCCAGCCCTGCGGCACCACCGGCAGGTCGAGCGCGGAGAGCGGCACGATGTCGTCGCCGGTGGCGATCTGCATCGCCGCCTGGTTCTGCGCCATCTGCGCCGCCAGCGGCGAGCCTTCGCGCAGCCGGATGGTGATCGGGATCGTCACCGAGCTCATCGCCGGCAGCACGTCGATCACGTCGATCAGCGGCGTGATGATCAGGTCCGGGTCGTCCGGCACGCGCACCTGCACCTGCTCGGCCTGGATCAGGCCGTGGTTGCGCAGCGTGATGGACATCTGCGTCGTCTCGCCCGGCACGATCAGCGGCAGCAGCCGCGGCTCGTCCACGGTCACGACCGGCATCGGCACCTCGGTCTCGAAGACCGTCTCGAGCACGATGCGGTAGCGGTCCTCCACCTCGATCGGCACCACCGACCAGCGGTAGCTCACGACCTGCCGGCGGAGGAAGATCTCCTGCTCCGTCGTGCTGCCCGGCGACACGTCGATCGAGGTGTTCACGCCGGCATGGTTCGGCCCGGTCGCGAACAGCGCGTAGCGCCCTTCCGCGAGGTTCGCGAAGCGCACCTCGCCCGTCTCGTCGCTGGTGCCCGTCGCGATGAGCTGCCCGGTATAGGGATCGGTCAGCGTCACCCGCCCGCCCGCCAGCGGCGGGTTGCCCTCGGCGAAGTAGGTGTATTCGTCGGTGAGCCGGATCACCACGTCGCCCACCGCCTCCGAGACGGCGCGGAAGCGGTAGCCGATGCTGAGCGAGGTGTTGGCGCCGGCCAGCACGATGCTGCCTGTATAGGGATTGAGCGGCAGGTCCGCGCCCGGATTGAGCCGGAGCGTGACCACCGTCCGCTCGCCCACGCCGAGCGAGGCGATCTCCGTCGGCGTCGCCGAGGACAGCCAGGGCTCGTTCGGCAGCAGCAGCGTAAGCGGCCCGGTCGGCGCGCCGCCCGTGTTCTGCACCTCGAAGGAGACGAGGGTCTGCCGCCCGCGCAGCATCCCGCTCTCGAGGTAGCCCGGCTGCGAGACGAGCCGCGGCGTCAGCGGCGTCACCTGCACGTCGAGCGGCACGTTGAGAGTCACGCCTTCGGCCGTCGCCACCTGGAACGCGATGCGCCCCGTCGCCTGCGTCGCGATGTCGGCGGTGACGGTGTAGGCGAGCGTCACCGTCGCGTTCCCCGCCAGCGTCGCCGGCAGGTCGGTGTCGAACTGCAGCCAGGGCGGCGCATTCAGCACGGCGAGCGAGAGGCCGGTCAGCGCCACGTCGGTCAGGTTGCGGAACTCCACCGTGCCCGTCGCCGCCACGTTCGGCAGCAGGTCGAGCCGCGGCGGATTGGCGGTGGCGCGCATGCCCAGCAGCACGAACTCGTCCTGCGGCGTGCGCGCGGAGACGCCCGGATGGTCGGCCGCGATGGTGTAGCGCCCCGCTTCGCCGGGCAGCGGCGTGAAGTTCACGCTGAACTCGCCGGCCGCGTTGGTGATGGCGTTCAGCACGCGCATCTGCCCGCCGGCCGCGGTCACCTGCACCGTCACGAACTGGAAGGCCGCCGCCGCATCCGTCACCGGGTCGAAGGCGCGCCCGGTGATCGGGATCACGGTGCCCGCCGGCGCCTGCTCCACCAGCGTCTGCGCGGTGGCGCGATAGGCGGCGTTCACCTCGAAGCTCGCGACACCCTGGTTGTTCGCGCGCGAGAGTTCCTCGAACGCCGCCGCGGGTTCCGAGACGACGATCAGATGCGCCGGCCCGGTGCGCTGGCCCATCATGAAGGTGAACACGCGCTCATAGGCCTCGCCGATGCCGAGCGGCGTGGAATCGAAGCTGCCGAGCACCACGTCGTCCGCGTCCAGCACGGTGTCGGTCGAGAGATAGACGCGGTCCACCCAGCCGCCGGTCGTGGCGCCCAGCCCCTGGTTGGCGACGATGAAGCGGGCCTGCACCTCCTGCCCGGTCCTGATCCCCGGCGGCAGGGTGATGCCCGTCACCGCGATGTCGGCGAGGTCGCGGTCCGTCACCTTGAGCGTCGCGGCCCCCGAATTGAAGCCCGCCGCCTGCGCCAGCACGGTCACGTTCTGCGTGCCGTCCGGCGCGCCATCCAGCACGCCGGTGATGGTGAAGGTGGCGCTCTCCTGCCCGTCCTGGATGGTGACGGTGGCGGGCACCATCGCCTCGGTCAGGTCGCTGCTGCTCAGGTTCACGGTCAGCGCGCCGGTGGTGCCGGTGTTGCGCCGCACCGTGCCGGTCGTGGTCCCGGATTCGCCGATCACGCCGTTCGCCACGGTCACGCTCAGCGTCGGCCCGTCATCGTCCAGGATCTGCACGCCGGTCATGAAGGTCTGGCCCGGCACCGGCACGCGCAGCACGCCGTCCAGGATGTCGACGCGCAGCAGCGCGAAGCGGTTGCCGTCCACCAGGCTGTTGTCCGCCACGCCGATCGGCACCGTTACCGAGGCCTGGCCCGCCGCGATCTCCACCTGGTTCGGGAAGCGCAGCTGCCCGGCATCGCCACGCAGCATCAGCCCGAGCGGCTGCGTGTTCGAGACGATGCTCCGCGTGATCGTCAGGTAGGCCGCGGTCGCCCCCGCCCCTTCCGAGACCGCCGCCACGCTCATCTCCAGCGTCACGTCGGGGATGTCGTTGTCGAGGATCGTCACCAGCCCCGAGCCGGTGGCGTGGCCGCCGGCCTGCGCCGTCACCCGCAGGTCGCGCGCGCCTTCGATCACCTCGTCGTCGAGCAGCTGCACCGGCACCTGCACCGAACGCTGCCCGGCCTCGATCGTGACGCTCGCCGGCAGCGTCGCCTTCCAGGTCTTGTCCACGCCGAGCAGCACCGTCAGCGGCGCGTCGGTCGGCGTGTTGCGCGTGATGGTGGCGAGGATGCTGCCCGCCCCTTCCGAGACGGTCGCCGCGGGCAGCGTCACCGTCAGGGAGGCCACGTCGTTGTCGGTGATCGAAAGCCCCGCCTGGCCGCTGCCGAAGCCGGTCGCCGAGGCGGTCAGCAGCGCGGTGCGCGTCCCGTCCACCAGCGTGTTGTCCGCGACGCCGATCGCGAAGCTGGCAGAGCTCGCGCCCGCCGGGATCGTCACCGTCCCGGGCAGCGTCACCTCGGCGCGGTCGGAGGCCAGCGTGACGACCAGCGCCACGGAGGTATCGCCGCTCCGCGTCACCCGCCCCGTGCTGGCCGCCGCCCCCGCCGCCTCGGAGACCGGGTTCGGATTGAGCGTCAGCACCAGCGCCGCCGAGACGGTCAGGTCGGCATCGTCGATCGCGCTGTTGTTCTGCTCGTTCAGCTCGAACAGCGCGTTCGCCGCATCGGTCTGCACGACGAAGCGGCGCACGCCTTCCGCGAAGGACGGCAGCGTGACGCTCGCGGTCCGCACCACCGAGGCGCCGGCCGCGATGGACTGGTTCTCGTAGAAGAAGGTGCCGAGCAGCGTGTCGCCGCCCAGCACCGAATCGTCCGACAGCAGGACGCGCTCGCTCCACGCGCCGGTCGCCGCCGCGGTGCCGGTGTTGGTCACCGTCCAGCTCAGCTGCACGGTCTGCCCCGCCGCCGCGCCGGCCGGCGCCGTGATGGCGCTGACCACGAGATCGGGATAGGCCGCGAGCGTCGCCGTCCGCGTCGCGGTGGCGACGTTGTTGCCCTCGCCCGATGCGCCGCCGCTCCGCTCGAACACCTGGCCGAAGCGGTCCGTGGTGATCCGCACCAGGATCTGCCCCACCCCCGCGACGCCGTCCGGCAGCCGCACGCTCGCCTGCTTCGCCGCGCTGCCGCCGGCCGCGAGCCCCGCCGCCTGCGCGACGGAGAGATCGGCCAGCACCGTGCCGGTGGTCTGGTTGATGACCTCGACCCGCTCGGAATAGGCGCCCGCCGCGGCCGGGCCCTGGTTGCGGCTGGTCCAGCTGATCTCCAGCAGCTCGCCCGAGACCGGCGAGGCCGGCGTCACGCCGAGATTCTCCACCACCAGGTCGGCATAGTCCGACATCGCCGCGGCGCGCGTCACCGTCGCCGCGTTGTTCGTCTCCGCCGCGCTGCCGGCCGCGCCCTCATAGGCCTGGTTGTAGATGTCCGTGGTGACCGTGACGCGGATGCTGCCCGCGCCGCGCTCGCCGTCCGGCAGCGTGAACTGGTACTGCCGTGCCACGCCCGCGCCGGCGCCGATCGCGCCCTGCGCCGCCGCGTCGCGGAACAGGTCCACCTGCGCCAGCACCTCGCTGGTGTCGAGGTTGACCACGCGCACGCGCTCGTAGAAGGAGGTCGCGGCCGCGCCGGCGCCGGTGTTCTGCGTCGTCCAGCTCACCGTCGCCACCTGGCCGGAGCGCAGCGTCGGGCTGCCGGCCATCTCGAGGTTCTGCACGACGAGATCCGGCAGCGGCGCCTGCGTCACCGCGACCGCGGCCGAGGCGGTGAGGTTGTTGCCCTCGTCCAGCCCTTCGTTGACCTGGTTGAAGCTGTCCGACTGGACGACGAGGTACCAGGTGCCGGATATGTCGATCGGCAGCGTCACCGCTAGCGACCGCTCGGCGCTGCCGCCCGCCGCCAGCGGCGCGGTGATGGCGCGTTCGCCGAGGAAGCGCGGGCTCCCCGCGAGGTTCGGCGTGGTGTTCAGGAAGACGCGCTCGGTCCAGGCGCCGGTCGCCGGCGCGCTGCCGCCGTTCTCGGCCTGCCAGGTGACGGTGAGCGTCTGCCCCGAGAGCGCCGTCGTGGGCGCGCCGATGCTCGCGATCCGCAGGTCGGGATGGGTCGAGGCGATGCTGCCGGCCGAGGTCGCGCTGTTGTTGCCGTCGGCGCCGGCCTCGAACAGGGTGTTGTTCGCATCCGTCTCGATGCGGATGCGCCAGGTGCCGTCGGCGACCGCGGGCCAGGCGAAGGTCGCGCTGCCGGTGTAGCTCGCCCCGGCCGCGAGCCCGCTGCGGTTGACGTTGGCCAGCGTCGTCCCGCCCGGCACGCCGTCCTGCACCAGGATGACGCGGTCCACCCAGTTGCCGATCGCATCCCCGGTGCCGGCATTGGTGACGGTCCAGGTGACAGTGCGGAGCTGCCCCGGCACCGCCTCGGCCGGCACCTGCACCTCGCCCACCGTCAGGTCCGGGCTGCGCAGCGTGATCGGCGCGTCGCTCGTGCGCGTGTTGTTGGCGCGCAGCCCCTTCTCGTAGACCTCGGTCGCCTGGTCGGTGCGCACGATCACGTAGCGCTGGCCCGAGACGTTGGCCGGCAGGTCCACCGTCAGCGCGCCCTGGTAGGTCTCGTTCACGCCTAGCGGCAGGCCGGAGCGGATCACCGTCCCGAGGACCACGTCCGACGCATCCAGCACCGCGTCGGTCGAGAGATAGACGCGGTCGCGCCAGGTGCCGACATCGGTGGCGCCGTCGCCGATGTTCTGCACCGTCCACCCGATGGTCACCTGTTGACCGCTCGAAACGACAGGCGGCGCGGCGATGGCCGTGACCGTCAGGTCCGCGAAGGGCGAGGTGATGCCGATCGGCCGCAGCGCGGTGACGTTGTTGCCCCGCGTATCGGGCTCGAGCACCGCATTGCCGCTGTCCGTCCGCACCGCGAGCCAGTAGGTGCCTTCGAGCTTCGGCGGCAGCGTCACCTCGAGCGTCGCCGGATAGTCGGCACCGGCCGCCAGCGCGCCCGCATGCGTGCGCGTGCCGATCACCACGTCGTCCGCATTGCCCAGCACCTCGTCGGTGCTGAGGATCACCTGGTCGGTCCAGCTCGCCACCTCGGTCGCGCCGAGGCCCTGGTTCGTCACCACCCAGCCGACCTGGATCGTCCCCTCGCCGCGCCCGGTGGCCGGCGCCGTCAGGCCGCCCGGCACGAGATCGGCGTAGTTGCGCAGCGCGACGACCGCCTCGATCGTCTGGCTGTTGTTCGCCTCCGCGTTGCCTGCCGGCAGCGCCTCGGTGATCTGCGTCGCGCCGTTCGGCGCCTGGTCCGCCGTGACGGTGATGGAGAGCGTCCCGGCGCCCGCCGCGCCCTGCGGCAGCGTGAAGCTGTAGCTCCGCGCCCGGTTCGTCCCGGCGGCGAGCGCGCCGAGCGTCGCCTGGTCGTACGGCACCGCGGCATCCACCAGCACCTGGTTCGTCGTGGTGTTCACCACGCGCACCCGGTCCACCCAGCCCTGCGGCGTCGGCGCGTTGCCGGCGTTGCGGTCGGTCCAGGTCAGGGTGATCGTGTCGCCCGATTGCGGCGCGGCGTTCTGCATCGCGAGGTTGAACACGCGCAGATCCGGCGCCGAGAGCAGCGTCGCCGTGGCGCTGTTGTTCGTCTCGCCGGTGCCGGCGACATTCGCCTCGAAGGCCACGTCGGTGATGTCGGTCGTCACCGTGAAGACGAAGTTGCCCGTCGCCGAGGTCCCGCCCGGCCAGGTGAGGGTGGTGCTGCGCGCGCGCGTCTCCCCGGCGCCGAAGGGCGTGCCGGCGCTTGCCGGCAGCGTCACCGTGGCCAGCAGGATCTCCTGCCCGGTGATGGTGTTGCGCACCGCGATCCGCTCGCTGATCGCGGTGGCGACCGCGAGCGTCCCGTCGTTGCGGGTGGTCCAGTTCACCGTGACCGTATCGCCCGGCGCCCAGCCCGAGGCCGGCACCGCCGCCACATCGGCCACCGTCAGGTCGGCATAGGCGCCGAGCGCCGAGGTGATCTCCGCCTGCGCGGTGTTGTTGCTCTCCGCCGTCCCGCCGGCGTTGATCTCGTCGAGCGCGTTGGTCAGGTCGGTCGTGATCTGCACCAGCAGCGCCCCGGCGCCGCGGTTGCCCTCGGGCAGCGTCAGCGTCGCCTGCCGGTCCACGAAGCCGCCGGGCGCGAGCCCGCCGCCGCCCGGCGTGTAGGGCACGACGACGCTCGCCAGGATCTCGCCATTGTCGGCGCGGCGGATGATGACGCGGTCCGACCAGGTCGCGTTCGCCGCGAGCGTGCCGAGGTTGCGGTCCCGCCAGGAGACCTGCACCTGCCCGCCGGAGACGATCGCGCCCCCGCCCACCGCCGCGGCCGCGACATTCTCCACCACGAGGTCGGGCCCGGGCGTCGCATCCAGGTAGGTCAGCCGCACCGGCTGCTGCACCGGGTTCGGATAGACCCCGAAGCGGTAGGTCTGGTTGCCCGTATCGGCGGGGTGCCCGTCGATCACCAGCAGGTAGGTGCCGGTCTCGGTCAGCACCAGCGTGTCCTGGTCGGTGGTGAACTGCTGGGCGAAGCGCACCTCTCCATGCGGCCCGATCAGCCGCCAGTAGGTGTTGCCCGAGCTCCATTGCTGCGCGTCGAAGTAGAAGCGTTCCCCGGCCGTCGCGGCGAAGCGGTAGAGATCGGCCTCGGTCCCGGGCGTGAGCGTCCCGATCACCGGGGATCCGGTCTCGATCGCGGTGGCCGCGGCCACGTCCATCAGCCGGAAGCTGAAATTGCCGACCCGGTCGGTGGTGGTGCGGACCGAGAAGCTGTAGCTGCCCGCGGGCAGCGTCAGCACCGGGTTGCCCGTGCCGAACTGCGTGCCGTTGCCGGTGTACCAGGTCCGCTCGGTGACGAAGCCGTTCGGCCCGGAGAGCGACCAGCGCAGCTGGTTCCACCAGTAGTCGCCATCCACCTGGTTCAGCACCGTGTCCACGAAGATCTTCGTCTCCGCGGCCAGCGTGAAGGTGTAGGTCCGCGTCTGCCCGGGCAGCGCCAGCGCCGCCTCGACAAGCTGGCCGACCGCCACGGCTTCGGTGGTGTCGCTCACCGGCTGGAGGTTGAACTGGTAGGGCAGGCTGCCGCCGTTGTAGGGGAAGCCCTCGATGAGCAGCGTGTAGGTGCCGGTCGAGGGCATGGTCAGGATGCCGCGGTCCTGGAAGGTGTCCGGGTTGAACACCGTGCGCCCCCAGGGATCGAGCAGCCGCCAATAGGCGGAGGGCTGCTGCAGCACGTCGAAGAACAGCCGCTGCCCGGCCGTCGCATCGAAGCGCCACGCATCGGTCTCGCTCCCCGGGTCGAGCGTCCCGGAGGATGGCGTGCCCGGCGTGTGCGTCGCGGCCGCCGAGAGGTCGAGCAGGCGGAAGCCATAGGCGCCCGTGGTCGCGCCGTCGCCATAGACGGTCAGCGTCCAGTCGCCCGGCGCGGCGCGGAAGGCCGCATCGTTCCAGAAGGTGTCGGCGTTGCTGAAATACTGCCAGCCGATCCGCACGCCGTTCGGGCCATCGAGGTAGAAGCGGATGTCGCTGCGGTTGGTGAAGCTGTCGAAGTAGAGCGTCTTCGCCTCGGCCAGCGTGAAGGTGTAGCGGTCGAGCTGGCCGGGATGCGCGATCGTCCCGTCCACCCGCGCGCCGAAGGTCAGCGCCGCGCTGTCGTCGGTGACGGGCACCAGGTTGAACGAATAGCCGTTCGCGCCGGTGTTGTAGTAGCGCCCCTCGATCGCGAGGACGTACGTGCCGCTCTTGGTGAAGGTGTAGGGCCCGGTGTCGGAGCCCACATGGTTGCGCGAGGTGACGATCAGCCCGTCCGGGTCGAACACCCGCCAATAGGTGTCGGAGCCGCCGCTCAGCTGGTCGAAGAAGAAGCGGTCCCCGGCAGTGACGGCGAAGCTGTAGAGATCGCTCTCGTTGCCCGGGTTGAGGTTGGTCCCCGTCACCGCCGTCCCCGGCGTCATCGGCGTGGCACTCGCCAGGTCGAGCAGCCGGAAGCGATAGACCGAGGTCGTGGCCGGCAGCCCGGTGATCGCGATCTCGTAGGTGCCCGGCGCCAGCCGGAAGGGCTGAAGGTCGTGGCCGTCCCAGGAATCCAACTGGTCCACCCGGCGGCTGGCCAGCACGCCGTCCGGCCCGCTGAGCGTCCAGTTCGGCTGCCAGTCGGTCCCCTGCCAGTCCATCAGGACCGTCTTCGGCTCGGTGATCGTCACCGTGTGGCGCCAGACATGCCCCGTCGGCAGCGCCGCGAGCCCCGTCGCGGCCAGCATCTCGACGCTGCCCGTCGCGCCGTTCAGCGCGAAGGGCACGGCGCTGCTCGCACCCGCCGCCGCCGCCGTCGTCGTCACCGCGACATTGTCGAGGTCGTGATGCGCCGCCCAGCCGCCGTTGCGCGCCGCGAAGGCGACGCGGCTGCTCTCGAGCTCGAGCCCGCCGACGAAGACCTGGTTGAACGGCGTCAGCGCCGCCCCGCCGCCGGGCGGCGTCAGCGTCAGCGTCACCCGCGCCCCGCCCGCCGCGCGCTCCACCAGCACGCGCGCGCCGAAGAACTGCCCGCCCGCGAGATCGAGGGTCGCGATCGGGATCGCGACCTCCGCCAGCCGCGTGCCGTTGAAATGCAGCGAGACGTGGTTGTTGCTGCCCGAGGGCTCGCTGTTGTTGACGATGTCGAAGCCGATGCCGAGCGCGCCGGCGAGGTTCGGCTCCTCCGAGAAATCGGGCGCGCGCCCGCCCGCGCCGTAGAGGCGCGTCGGCAGCAGCGCGAAGCCCATGCCGTCGCCGCTGCCGCTGTTCCGCCCGGCGAGCGCGATCATCCGCAGGTCGAAGGTCGTCTCGAAGGTCTCGTACGGCCCGGCCTCCGTCACCGAGAAGCCGACGCTGTTGCGGTGTGAGCCGACCGAGGCGCTGGTCAGCCTGAGGACATTGCCGTCGCCCTCCGCGACGAGGGTCGCCGCCGGCCCCTGCCAGTTCGCCAGCGCATAGGGCAGCGTGCCCGCCTCGCCATTGGCCGGCACGGCGCCGCTGCCGAAATCCTGCGTGGCCGCGCCATTGGCCGGCAGCACCGGCTCGCGCCGCAGCGCGAAGCCGTAGTTGATGTCGCCCCCGTCGTAGCGCCGCCCCTCGACCAGCAGCGTGTAGGTGCCGGCCATCGGCAGGGTGAACAGCCCCCCGTCCTGGAACTCCGCCAGCCCGAAGACCTGGCGGCCCAGCGCATCCAGCACCCGCACCTTGGGCGCCCCGGCCGAGAGGCTCTCGCGGTCGAACCACAGCCGCTCCCCGGCGGCACCCGTGAAGGTGAAGGCATCCGTCTCGGCCCCCGGGCTCAGCGTGCCGGTGACGGAGGTGTCGTAGGCGATCGCCGTGCCGGTGCCGAGCGCCAGCAGGCGGAAGCCGTAGCTGCCCACCGTGTCGGTGATCCCGCGCACCGAGAGCGTGTAGGTCCCGGGCGGCAGCGTGATCGCCGGCGAGGAGCCGAAATTCTCCGAATCCGTCTGCTGCCAGTGCCGGTCCGAGACGAAGGTGAGCCCGCCGCCGGTGAGCGACCAGCGGAAGCGGCTGTCGTCGTTCAGCACGTCCATCGCCACGCGCGTCTCGGCGGCGAGGGTGAAGGTGTAGCGGTCCGTCTGGCCGCGATGGTCGATCGCCGCCTGCACCGCCGCACCCAGCGTCAGCGCCGCCGTCTCGTCCTGCACCTGCTGGGCGATGAGGCTCCAGCGCTGCGCCTGGCCGTCCAGGTGGTAGCCCTCGATCGCCAGCACATAGGTGCCCGTCACGCCGAGCGTCCGCACGCCGAGGTCGCGCAGCCCCGGCAGATGCGTCGGCCCGAACAGCATCAGCCCGTTCGGATCATAGAGCCGCACATGCGGGCTGCCGCTGTAGCCGTCGTCGTCGAAGAAGAAGCGCTGCCCCGCCGTCGCCTCGAAGCTCAGCAGCCGCGTCGCATTGCCCGGCACCAGCAGGCCGGAATGGACGGTGTTCGTCGCCACCGGCGTCGCCGTGCCGAGGTCGAGCAGGCGGAAATTGTACCACCCCGTCCAGTCGCCGATGCCGTCCACCGTCGCGGTATAGGTGCCGGCCGGCACCGTCATCAGCCGGCTGCCGCCGGTCGCCGCGCTGTCGCTGTTGTCGAAACGCCAGGCCGTCGCCTCCGCCCCGCGCGGCCCGGTCAGGCTGAAGGAGAGCGTGTTCCAGGCGGTCAGCGGGTCGAACAGCAGCTTCGTCTCGGCCGCGAGCGTGAAGGTGAAGCTGTCGCGCTGCCCGGCGTGGTCGATGCGCCCGGTGAACCCGTCCGCCGCGAAGCGGTCGAGTGTCGCGGTGTTGCCGTTGCCGGAACTGTCGGCTGCGGTGTTGCCGCTGCCCTGGCCGAAGCCGTAGCGCGCGACGAGCCCCGCCTGCGCGCCGGTGATCTCGCTGTCCATCGCCGCCGCGATCTCGGCGGTGCTGCGCGCCACCGACCAGATCCGCACCTCGTCGAGCCGCCCGACCAGCATGTCGTAGCTCGACTCGGCCTCCGTCGTGCGCCCGATCAGCAGCGGCGAGGCGACCGAGACCGCCTGCCCCGCCCGCACCGCGCCCGTCGCGCGCTCCACGCCGTTGACGAGGATCCGCATCTGCCCGCCCGAGCGGTCGATCACCGCCGCGACATGCGACCACTGCCCGGCCGGCAACTGGCCGACCGCGGTCTGCACGCCCTGCTCGCCCTGCGCGTCGCGCGTGCCGAGATAGATCACGCCGTCGTTGCGCAGCCACAGGCTGTAGCCCCGCCCGCCGGCCGCCGCGTCGCCCTTGTAGAACAGCGGCGTCCACGTATCGGCGTAGAAGTCCGGCCGCACCCAGGCTTCCATCGTGACGTTGTCGCGCAGGTCGAGCGAGGCGCCAGGCACGCTCAGCGCATCCGCGCCCGTGAACTGCAGCCCGCCGCCGAACCGGCCCTCGGCCCAGTACGGCCCTGGCGCCGGGTTGGTGCCGAAGGTCGCCGCGGTGCTCTGGTCCGTCACCTTCTGGAGCAGGAAGCGGTAGCTCACCGCGCCCGGCTCCCAGGGCCGGCCCTCGATCAGCAGCGTGTAGGCGCCGGTGAGCGCCAGCGTGCGCTCCTGCAGGTCGACGACGCTCTCATAGGCGATCTGCCGCCCCGAGGGGTCGAACAGCCGCAGCGCGGCGCGGTCGGTGCTCTTGGTCCATTGCTGGATGTCGAGATAGAGCCGGTCGCCCGCCACCGCGTCGAAGCGGAAGGCCCGAGTCTGGTTGCCCGGATCGAGCGTGCCGTTCACCACGTCGCCGAAGGCGATCGGCGCGGCATCGGCCAGGTTCAGCAGCCGGAAGGCGTAGCTCTCCGTCCGGTCGCCGGCCGCGTCCACCGTGATCGTGTAGCTCCCCGCCTTCGCGAAGTAGAGCGGATTGCCGCCGCCGAATTCCTGCGCGTCGCCGTTGCGGAGGTTGCGCGAGAAGCCGAGCCCGCCGGGGCCCGTGAGCGTCACGCCGATCTGGTCGTTCTCCGTCAGCCCGTCGAAGAGCAGCCAGGTGTCCTGCGCCAGCGTGAAGGTATGGCGGTTCACCGCGCCGGGGATCGCGATGCGCCCGGTGACGAGCCCGGCCATGCCCTCATGCCGGTCGGCGATCGCCGCTTCCGTTCCCGCCGGCCCGGAATCGGCCAGCGCCGCCGCGCCCGCCGCCTCGTCCATCTTCAGGTAGAGCGCGAGGCCCGCCTCGTTCCCCGCGAGCCCCGCCGCCATCCCGGCGGCGATCGCGGCATTGCTCCGCGCCACGCTCCACAGGCGGAACTCGTCCATCGCGCCCTCGAAGCCGGCCCAGCCGAAGGGCTCGGCCGCCCCGCCGATGCGCAGCGGATCGGTGTGCGTCACCGCCTGCGCCGCGCGCAGCGCGCCGGTCACCACCTCGACGCCGTTCAGCAGCAGCCGCATCTGGCCGCTGGTGCGGTCGAGCACGCCCGCCACATGCACCCATTCGCCGCGCGGGATCGAGCCGGCGACGGAGTTGATCGCCTGCTGGCCGGAGGCATCGGCGCTGGTGAAGTGGATGTAGCCCTGGTCGTTCAGCCACATCGAATAGGTGCGGTTTCCGCCGCCCGCGGTCGTCGCGTCGCTCTTGTTCACCAGCGGCGTCCACTGCGCCGCGGTGCGGTCGTAGCGCAGCCAGAACTCGATGGTGACGTCGTCGCGCAGGTTGGTGCTGGCCCCGCTCGGGACCGAGGCCGTCTCCCTGCCCGTGAAGACCACGGCGCCATCCACCCGGCCCTCGGTCGCGAGCGGGCCCGAATTGCCCGGCCCGAACGGCGCCACCGCGGCCTGCCCGTCCACCACCCTGTGCACCGAGAAGGCATAGGTCTCGGGCGCGCCGGTGCGGTGGATCTCGCTGTCCACCACCAGCGTCCAGGTGCCGCCGAGGCCGAGCGTCACCGGCTCGATGTCCTGGAAGTCCCATTGCCCCACCTGGCGGCCATAGGGGTCGAACAGGCGGAAATCCGTGTACCAGGTGTTGTTGCGCAGCGTGTTGAGGAAGACGCGGTCGCCCGCCTGCGCCTCGAAGCGGTAGAAGCTCGCGCCGTTCGCCGGCGCCTGGTTCACCTCCACCCGCTCGCCGAGCGTGATCGGGGTGGCGGCGGCCATGTCCATCAGCCGGAACGCGAAGGCGCCCGTGCCGTCGCCGTCGCGGAACACCCGCAGCGTGTAGGCGCCGGGCCCGGCGCTGAAGGGCAGGTCCGCCGAGCTGAACTGCCGGCTGCCGACGACGGTGCCGCCCGGCCCCGTCAGCGTCCAGCGGAGATTCCCGTCATTGCTGCGCGAATCGAAGTAGAGCTGCGTCGTCGCCGCCAGGCTGAAGGTATGCAGCACCGCCTCGCCCGGGCCGGCGATCTCCCCGCTGACCGCGGCGCCGAGCGTGAGCGGCACCGTGGTGTCCTCGATCTGCTGGAGCCGGAAGCGGAACTCCGTCCCCGTGCCGCCCTGGTGGATCTCGCCTTCCAGCACCAGGGTGTAGCGCCCGGTGTGCGCCAGCGTGACGGCATTGTCCTGGAAGTCGGTGTAGAAGACCTCCCGCCCCCAGCTGTCGAACAGGCGCCAGTTGGTCCACCAGGTGTTGTTCAGCGTCGCGTTGAAGAACAGGCGATCGCCCGCCGTGCCGTCGAAGGCGAAGATCCGCGCGCCGTTGTTCGGATCGGCGGTGTGGATCACCTCCGTCTCGTAGGCGATCGCCGTCGCCGCGCCGAAATCGAGCAGCCGGAAGGCATAGGCGCCCGTCGCGTTGTTGACGCTCGCGATGTTGAGCCGCCAGGTGCCGCCGATCGGCAGCTCGATCACCCGGTCGCCGCTCGACATCGGGTGGTTCGAGAACTCGCTGCCGCGCGGCCCGTCCAGCGCGACGCGGAAATTGCCGTTGTTGGTGAGGCTGTCGAACCAGAGCCGCGTCGGCCCCGTGGTCGTGAAGACGTAGGAATCCACCTCCCCCGCCACGCCGAGCGTCGCATCCACCCGCGCCCCGAGGGTGAGCGCCGTGCCCTCGAAATCCGGGATCGGCGTGTTGCCCTGCTTGGCGACGGTGAAGCCGTAGGCGCCGCCGATCCCGCTGCCGATATTGCCCTCGACCAGCAGCGTGTAGCTGCCGGCCAACTGGATCGTGCGCGTCGCGTCGCTGAAGCTCTGCGCCATCACCTGCTGGCCGGAGGGATCGAGCAGCCGCCAGTACACCCCGCCGCCGCCCGAGGTCGCATCGACCAGCACCTGGTCGCCGCGCGCGAGATCGAGCCGGTAGAGATGCGTCTCCCGCGCATTGCCGACGAAGCTGCCGTTGTTGGCATGGATCGAGCCGTCGGCCACCGCCGCCCCGCCCGCCTCGTCGAAGCGCCAATAGCCCGCCAGCGCCGCCGGCGTGGTGGCGAGCGGCGCGCCCATGTTCGCCGCGATCGCCGCCGCGCTCCGCGCCACCGACCACAGCCGCACCTCGTCGATGCCGCCGCGCCACGGATAGTCCCCGCCCGAGCCGGTGCCGAGGCGCAGTTCCGCGGTGCTGTGGTTGATCGGCACCGCATAGGCCAGCGTCTGCGCCAGCGTGCCGTTCACGTAGAGGCGGAGATTCGCCCCGTCATAGGTGCCGGCGACATGCGTCCATTCCTCCGCCGCGATCTCGGCGCGCACCCGCACGGAGGACCAGTTGTTGACGAAGAAGTTGATGAAGCCGTCGCTCGAATAATAGAGGCCGTAGCCGTCGTTCCAGCTCGAATTGCTGCTCTTCATGGCGACGGCGGCGTTGTTCGGCGTGCCCGCCTCGCGCCGCACCCAGGCCTCGAGCGTGATCGCCGCCGGCTTCAGGGTCGCCGCGTCCGGCACGGCGACGTAGTTGCTGCTGCCGATGTCCTCGAAAGCGCGGTTGGTGGCGCCTTCCGGATAGGTCATCGGCGCGCCCGAGACCACGCGCATCAGCCCGCCCGCCGCGCCCGCGTCGCGCAGCGTCCCGCTCACCGCCTGGCCGTCCGAGATCGGGCTCGCCGTCGCGAGGTCGAGCAGGCGGAAGGCGTAGCGCCCGGTATTCGCCCCGGTCCCGTCCACCGTCAGCGTGTAGGTCCCGGCGACGAGGTCGAGCACCGGGCTGCTGCCGCCGAAATTCGCCGCATCCGACTGGTCGAAGCGCCGCCCCGAGACCTCCGTCCCGCGCGGCCCGGTCAGCGACCAGGTCTTGCCCGAATCCGGCACCAGCGAATCGAAGTAGAGCCTGGCCGGCGCCGCGAGGGTGAAGGTGTAGGCATCCTGCCGCCCCGGCGCCTCGATCTCGCCGAGCGTCGTCGCACCCAGCGTCAGCGGCGTGGTGTCGGTGCTGAAGCGGTGGATCGAGAAGCCGTAGTTCACCGCCGCGCCGGTATTGCCCACCGGCCCTTCCATCAGCAGGACATAGGTGCCCGGATCGGTCAGCGTCAGCACGTCCCGGTCGGCGAAGCCGGTGCTGAACACCACCTGCCCCGAGGGCCCGACGAGCCGCCAGTTCGGCTGGCCGCCCCCGGTCGCGCCCGAGAGCAGCGTGCGCTGGAAGAACAGCGCGTCACCGGCGGCGACGGTGAAGCGGTAGCTGTCGGTGAAATCCGCCTCGGTCAGCGTGCCCGTCACCGCCGCGCCGTAGTCCACCGTCGTGCTCTGCCCGAGGTCGAGCAGCCGGAAGGCATAGGCGCCCGTCGCCGCGCCGCTGCCGTCCACGCTCAGCACATAGTCGCCGGCCGTCAGCGTCAGCACCGGGTTGCCGCCGATGTTCGGGCCGTCCGACTGGTCGAAGCGCCGGTCCGAGACGACCGCCCCCTGCGGCCCGGTGAGCGACCAGAGGATGTCGCTGCGGTTGGCCAGGCTGTCGAAGACGAGCTGGCGCGTCTCCGACAGCGTGAAGGCATAGCGGTCCGTCTCGCCCGGCACGTCGAGCGTGCCGGCCACCACCGGCGCCGCCGTCCCGCCGTCCTGCGTGAAGATCTCGCCCGCATCGGCCAGCGCGATGTCGAAGTCGGCGGCGTCGTTGCGGCCCGAGAGATCCACGCTCGGCGCCGGCGTGCCGAGCGAGGAGGTGAGCGCGGTGGTGCCGAGCAGGTCGAGATCGGCCGAGAGCAGGATTCGCGGCTCGAGCGCCTCGAGCAGCAGGCGCCGCTCCTCCCGCGGCTTCGCGCCGCCCGTCGCCGGCCTGCGCCGCGGCTTCAGCAGCCCCCGCCACCGCGCCCGCGCCGAACCCGCGCCATCCGCCTTCGAGGAACCGAAGTGATCCCGTGCCATCGCGGCCTTCCCAACCCGGTCGGCGCGCCGGCCGAAGCCCGGCGGCGCGTCTTCGTTCGGAAAGCAGAAACCACCGCGGCGGAGGCGTCAAAGGCCAGAACGCCTTCAACCAATGTCTTTTTGTTCAGAATTGCCCTGGCACACGGCAAGGTTGCGGAGGCGGCAAGCCCGGCTCGCGTATCAGGCCCGGTGGCCGCCGCATCACCCCGGGGCGTGGAACCGCACGCGGCAGCGCAGCCCTGCCGGAAGGGCAAGGTCCGGGTTCGGCAGCAGCAGCCGGATGCCGAAGGTGCCGCTCGCCGCGTCCACCACCCGGTCCACCACCGCGACGCGCGCCGCGTGCCGCCCGCCGACCGGCGCCTCCGGCATCACGCTCGCCACGTCGCCCGCGCGCGCCTGGCCGAAATAGGCGACCGGCAGGTAGACCTCGACATGGATCGGGTCGATCTGCGCGATCGTCAGCAGCTGCGCCTGCTCGTGCATGTATTCGCCCGCCGCGAGAAGCCGCTCGACCACCACGCCGTCCACCGGGCTCAGGATGCGCCGCTGCGCCACCAGCTCCTCCGCCCGCAGCAGCTCCGCCCGCGCCGCCTCGAGGTTCATCTGCGCGTCGCGCAGCATCAGCGCCGCGACGCGCGCCTCGGTCGCCGCCTCGTCGAAGTCGCGCTCGTTGAAGGCCGAGGAATTGCGCAGCCGGGCGAGCCTTTCGGCCCGCCGCCGCGCATGCTCGGCGCGCTGCTCCGCGCTCAGCACCGGCGCATCGTTGGTCGCGCGCACGCGGGCAAGCGCGAGATTCGCCTCCTCCACCTCCGCCGCGAGCTGCGCCACCGGCTGCCCCCGCCGCACGATGTCGCCGCGGTTCACCTGCACCTCGCGGATCAGCCCGGTGACCGAGGCGCCGAGCTTCACCCGCTGCGCCGCATCCATGAGGCAGTCGAAATCCCGCCCGCCGAGCGGCTCCGCCGGCTGCGCCGACGCTGCACCGCACGCCACCACGAGCGCCGCCGCGATCAGCCCGCCGCGCATTCCCTGCCCTCCTTCGCGTCCCGCATCCTCCGCGCGCCGCCGCCGCTTGGCAACGCCCGGGGCGGCACCTATCGTCATGCCATCGGACAGGGATGATGGGCATGAGCCAGGGTGGCGCACCGCAGCAGCCGGAGATGAAGCTCGACACCTCCCAGCTGCGCAGCAACTACTGCAACGTGTGCAGCGCGACGAGCACGCGCGAGGAGGTGGTGCTCACCTTCGGCGTCAACCAGAACTGGGACATCCAGCAGCAGCAGGGCGGCGGCCCGATGGAGGTGCAGCTCCTCCACCGCATCATCATGAGCCCGGTCGCCGCCAAGCGCTTCCACGACCTGCTGACCCGCCTGATGAAGGAGCATGAGAGCCGCCACGGCGGCCTCGGCTAGCCCAGGGCAAAATAACCTGTTGGCGACGGGCCCGCGCCGCCCCATCATGTTGTCCGGACAACAGGGGGCGCCGCATGCCTGAGGGCCTGCCGGCCAGCAGCGGAACCGGTCTTGCCGTGCGCCTCGCCGCGCGCGCGGGCCGGCTCACGACGCACACCTCCTCTCTCGCGCCGGGCTTCGTCCAGGGCAACCTCGCCATCCTGCCCGCCGCGCTCGCCGGCGATTTCCTCCGCTTCTGCCAGCGAAACCCGAAGCCCTGCCCCGTGCTCGGCCTCAGCGAGCCCGGCAGCCCGCACATCCCCGGACTCGGCGCCGATCTCGATCTCCGCACCGACCTCCCGCGCTACCGCGTCTGGCGGCATGGCGAACTGGTCGCGGAGCCCGCCGACATCCGCGACCACTGGCGCGACGACCTCGTCGCCTTCGTCCTCGGCTGCTCCTTCACCTTCGAGCACGCGCTGCTCGAGGCCGGCATCCCGCTCCGCCATGTCGAGCGCGGCTGCAACGTGGCGATGTGGCGCACCAGCCTCGCCTGCGCGCCGGCCGGCCCCTTCGCCGGGCCGATGGTCGTCTCGATGCGCCCCTTCCGCCCCGCCGATGCGATCCGCGCCATCCAGATCACCACGCGCTTCCCCGGCGTGCACGGCGCGCCCGTCCATCTCGGCCATCCGCATCTCATCGGGATCGAGGACCTCGCCGCGCCGCATTACGGCGATGCGGTCGAGCTGCGGCCCGACGAGATCCCCCTCTTCTGGGCCTGCGGCGTGACCCCCCAGGCGGTGATCGCCGCCGCGAAGCCCGACTTCGCCATCACCCATGCGCCCGGCTGCATGCTGGTGACGGACCTTCCGAACAGCGCGCTGGCCGTGCTGTAGCTTTGCCGACCAGACAGGGAGACATCAGAAGATGACAGGTTTCGCGACCCTCCGCCGCGCGCTGCTCGGCGCGCTCTGCGGCGCCGGGATGCTCGCCGCCCCCGATGCCGGGGCGCAGCAGCTCAACATCCAGGCGGTGACGCAGCCCAACCCGGCGATCCCGCAATACACCCGCGTGGACATCCCGATGCTGCGCGACGGCCTGCCCGCGCGCAGCAACGGCCGCGTGCGGATGACGCTGTCCTCCTGGCCGGAGCGCAGCCTGAACGGGCCGGAAATCGTCCGCCTCGTCCGCTCCGGGCAGGTGGATATCGGCGCCGTGCCGCTCAACACCGTCGCCGGCGACGTGCCGCTGCTCGACATGCCGGACCTCGCGGGCCTGAACCCCACCATCCAGCAGGCGCGCCAGATCGCCGATGCGCTGCTGCCGGAACTCAACACCCAGCTCCAGCGCGTCGGCGTGCGGATCGTCGCCCATGCCCCCTATCCCGCCCAGGTGCTGTTCTGCCGCGAGCGCGTGAACAGCCTCGCGGAACTCCGCGGCAAGCGCATCCGCACCGGCGGCGGCTCGATCAACGACTTCGTCACCGCGGTCGGCGGCCAGGCCGTCGGCATCGGCTTCCCCGAGGTGTACGGCGCGCTCGAGCGCGGCGTGGTGGATTGCGCCATCACCGGCACCGGCAGCGGCAACGGCGCGCGCTGGTACGAGGTGACGACGCACATGTACGCGCTGCCGGTCGCCTGGAGCACCTATGGCTACTTCGTCAACCTCGCCTGGTGGAACCGCCTCGACGCGCCGACGCGCGACCTGCTGACCACCGTCTTCGCCGAGGTGCAGGACGCGCAATGGCGCCTCGGCGACGAGGCGAGCGAGGATGGCATCGCCTGCAACACCGGCCAGCGCCAGGGCTGCTCGATCGGCCGCGTGGTCGAGAACCGGCCGATGACGGTCACCCGCGCCACGCCCGAGGATCTGCAGACGCTGCGCGGCATCCTCGCCAACAACGTGCTCCCCGCCTTCGTCCGCCGCTGCGGCGCCGCCTGCGGCGAGACCTACAACCGCGTCGTCGCACCCATCTCCGGCGTGCGGTTCGAGGCGCGGTGAGGTTCCTCTTCTCCCTCCCCCGCACTGCGGGGGAGGGAGCGGCGGCGCCGAGGCAGCGCCGGCATGCTGACCGCCGCCACCCTGATCCGCCGCGCGCTCACGCGGCTCGCCACCTTCATGGGCGTGATCGCCGGCTGGGGCTTCGTGCTCTGCGCCTTCTTCATCGCCGGCGAGGTGCTGGCGCGCGCCTTCCTGCGCGTCAGCACCGGCTCCACCGTGGAGATCTCGGGCTACATGCTGGCCTGCGGCATCTCCTGGGGCCTCGCGCATGCGCTCGCCCAGCGCGGCCATGTCCGCATCGACGTGCTGGTGAACTACCTGCCGCGCGGCGTCCGCATCTGGCTGCACCTCATCGCCCTCGCCCTGCTCTGCGTGCTCGCCGCCTTCCTCGCCAAGGGGGCCTGGGACCTGGTGGATGAGAGCCTGCTTTTCGGCGCCTCCGACATCAGCGCGCTCCGCACCCCGCTCGCCATCCCGCAGGGCATCTGGGCGGCGGGGCTGTTCGTCTTCCTCCTCCTCATCCTCGCGATGCTGGTCGAGAACCTCCTCCTCGCGCTCGCCGGCGACCAGCGCCAGGTGGAGCGCAACCTCTCGACCCGCACCTACACCGAGGAGGCGGAGGAAACGCTGCACGCGCTGGAGCGCAAGCCGTGATCGCCGTCGTCTTCCTGCTCGTCCTGCTCGGCATCTTCGTCGCCCTGCCCTTCTTCGGCGTCACCGGCGGGACGGAGATGCCGGTCTGGCCGATCCTCGCCGTGCTCGCGGTGTTCTGCGGCTTCTTCGCCGCCGGCATCTATATCGGCGCCGCACTCGGCGTGCTCGGCCTGGTGATGGGCTTCGCCTTCTCCGACCGCCCCTTCTGGGCCTTCCTCGGCCAGACCGTGTGGGGTCCCACCTCCTCCTTCGTGCTCGTCTCGGTGCCGCTGTTCCTGCTGATGGGCGAGATCCTGCTCCGCGCCGGCCTCTCGGAGCGGCTCTACCGGGCGCTGAACGTGTGGCTGGACCGCGCGCCGGGCGGGCTTCTGCACACCAACATCCTCTCCTGCTCGGTGTTCTCCGCCGTCTCCGGCTCCTCGGTGGCCACCGCCGCGGCGATGGGCTCGGTCGCCCTCCCCTTCTTCAAGGGCCGCGGCTACGACCAGCGCATGGTGCTCGGCTCGCTCGCCGCCGGCGGCGCGCTCGGCATGCTCATCCCGCCCAGCATCGTCTTCATCATCTATGCGCTGATCACCGAGACCTCGGTCGGCGCGCTCTACCTTGCAGCCCTCGGCCCGGCGCTGCTGCTGATCCTGCTGTTCACGCTCGTCATCCTGATCTACCGCCGCGCCGCGCCGCCGCCCTCGGAGCGCATCCCACTGGCCGAGAAGCTGCGCGCGCTCGTCGGCCTCATCCCGACGCTGCTGCTGATCCTCGTCGTGCTCGGCACGATCTATGCGGGCCTCGCCACGCCGACCGAATCCGCCGCCCTCGGCGTCGTCGCGGCACTCGGCATCGCGGTGGTCGAACGCCGCTTCTCCGTCCGCATGCTGCACGAAAGCGCGGAGGCCGCGGCCCGCAACACCGCGATGATCGGCCTGATCCTGATGGGCGCCTATGTGATGAACTACGTCATCGGCCTGCTCGGCGTGCCGCAGATCATGGCGCAGGCGGTGGCCGGGCTGCCCCTGCCGGCCTGGGCGATCATGGCGCTCATCATCGGCTTCTACATCGCGCTCGGCACCTTCATGGAGGGCTTCTCCATGATCATCACCACCGTCCCCGTGATCTTCCCGGTGGTGATGGCGCTCGGCTACGACCCGATCTGGTTCGGCGTCATCGTCTGCATGCTGGTCGAGATCGCGCTGATCAGCCCGCCCGACGGCACCGTGCTCTACGTGCTGCAGGGGCTGCGCAAGGATGGCGGGCCGGTGACGCAGATCTTCGCCGGCGTGCTGCCCTTCATGCTCGTCTATATCCTGGCGGTCGTGCTGCTGATGGTCTTCCCCGCCATCGCGCTCTGGCTGCCCTCCGTCGCGGGCCCCTGACCATGCTGCATTTCGAGCGGATCACCCGCGACGGCACCGACCGCATCGCCGCCGCCATCGCCCATCTCACCATCGCCGGCTGGACCGGCCGGGACGAGGCGGCGGTGCGCCACCACATCGAGGAGTTGGAAGCGATCGGCGTGCCGCCGCCCTCCTCCGTCCCGGTCTTCTACCGCGCGGCGGCCGCCAACCTCACCCAGGCCGCGACGCTCGAAGTCCTCGGCCCCGACACCTCGGGCGAGGCCGAGCCCGTCCTTGTCGCCCTCGCCGACGGGCTCTGGCTCGGCCTCGGCTCCGACCACACCGACCGCAAGGCGGAGGCGCAGGGCATCGCGCTCTCGAAGCAGCTCTGCGGCAAGCCCATCGGCCCCGCGCTCTGGCCGCTCGCCGAGGTCGAGGCGCATTGGGACGCGCTGGAACTGACCGCCGTGATCGAGGGCGAGGTGGTCTACCAGCGCGGCACGCTCGCCGCGATGCGCCACCCGCGGGACCTGCTGGCCCGCCGCCCCGGCGGCCCCGCGCTGCCGCCCGGCAGCGCGATGTTCTGCGGCACCCTCGGCGCGCTCGGCGGCATCCGCCCCGCCGCCCGCTTCGCGATGACCCTGCACGACCCGGTGCTCGGCCGCACCCTCTCTCACGCCTACGACATCGCGGTGCTGCCCGTGGTCAGCTGAGTTGTCCGGACAACCTTGCGGCGCTATCCTCGGCCCAAAGGGAAGGATCGCCCCATGACGGACAGCCTCGGCTGGCGCCGCAAGTTCGGCGTCATCGCGCCCTCCACCAACACCTCGGTGCAGCCCGAGTTCGATGCGATGCGCCCGCCCGGCGTGACGAATCATTTCGGCCGCATCGACATCCCCAACATGAAGCTGGCGAACGACGACGACTTCAACGCGCTGATGGACGCGATCCGCGGCACCATCATGCAGGCCGTGGACAGCGTCGCCTCCTGCGAGCCGGACTACCTGGTGATGGGCATGTCCGCCGAGACCTTCTGGGACGGTCTCGAAGGCTCGATCGAGCTCGAGAAACGCATCGAGGCCCGCGCCGGCGTCAAGGTCGCGATGGGCTCGGATGCCTGCCGCGCGGCGCTGCGCGTCCTCGCCCCCGCGGCGAAGCGCATCGCCGTCATCACCCCCTACATGCCGGTCGGCGACCGCCAGGTGATCCGCTTCTTCAACGATTGCGGCTACGAGGTCGCGGGCCTGATCGGCCTGAAATGCCCCAGTCCCGTCGCCATCGCCCATGTCCCCGAGACGCGGCTGCGCGACGCCATCATGGAGCTGAACGGCCCGGATGTGGACGCCATCGTGCAGGTCGGCACCAACCTCGCCATGGCGCGCGTCGCGGCGATCGCGGAGTTCTGGCTCGCCAAGCCGGTGATCGCGATCAACACCGCGACCTACTGGTGGGCGCTCCGGCAGAACGGCATCGCCGACAGGGTGCAGGGCTTCGGCGCGCTGCTGGAGCGCCACTAGTGGCCCAGCCGCTCTATGCGCGGATCGAGGCGAAGCTGCGCGAGCAGATCGCCGCCGGCCGCTACCCCGTCGGCGCGCTGATGCCGACCGAGGCGGAACTGCGCCAATCCCTCAAGGTCTCCCGCCACACCGTGCGGGAGGCGATGCGCCGCCTGGTCGAGGCCGGCCTGGTGGAGCGCCGCCAGGGCGCGGGCAGCATCGTCGTGGCGCGCGAACCCCCGCGGCGCGAGGTGCACGCGATCCGCAACATCGACGGCCTGATGCAGTACGCCGCCGATACGCGCCTCCTCATCAACCACCACGGCATGGCGCCGCTGACGCGCGAGGAAGCCGCGCAGACCCTCGGCGAAGCCGGGGCCGCGTGGCTCAAGGTGGAGGGCCTGCGCGTCGGCCAGGATGGCCGCCCGCTCGCCACGGTGGAGGTGCTGGTCCATCCCCGCTTCGCCGCCATCGAGCCGGACCTGCCCGAGCGCGGCGCGATCTACCGCGCGATCGAGCAGCGCTTCGGCGTGGACGTCGCCGAGGTGGTGCAGGAGATCAGCGCCGCGCCGATGCCGCCCGCCGTCGCCGCGGCCCTCGGTCGCCGCGCGCGCAGCATCGGCATGCTCTTCCTCCGCCGCTACGTGCTGACCGATGGCCAGACGCTTCTCGTCTCGCGCAGCTGGCACCCGGCGGAACGCTTCACCTACGCCATGCGGCTCCGCCGCCAGGAGGGATGAGAAGGATGTGGCCCAACGGCGCGCGGCTCGCGCTCAGCATCGTCGTCAATGTCGAGGAAGGCGCCGAGATGTCGGTGCGCGACGGCGACAAGGGCCCGGAGCCGGTGGACGAGCTCGGCGTCGCGCTCAAGGTGCCGATCCGCAACTTCGCCAACGAGTCCAACTACGAATACGGCATCCGCGCCGGCTGGCCGCGCGTGCAGGCCGTGCTCGCGAAGCACGCCATCCCCGCCACCTTCACCGCCGCCGCCATGGCGCTGGAACGCGCGCCCCAGATCGGCCGCGCCATCGCCGCCGGCGGACATGAGGCGTGCAGCCATGGCTGGCGCTGGATCCACCAGTTCTCCTACGACGAGGCGCGGGAGCGCGACTTCGTCCGCAAGGCGGTGGCGAGCCTGCGCGCGACCACCGGCGCGCACCCGCTCGGCTGGCTCTCCCGCTACCTCCATTCGCCGCGGCTCCGCCGCACCCTCGCCGAGGAAGGCTTCCTCTACCACATGGACGATTTCAGCGACGATGTGCCGCGCTGGGACGTGGTGGAAACCGATGCCGGACGCCGCGCCATCGTCATCCTCCCCTATGCGCTCGACAGCAACGACATGAAGTTCTGGCTCGCGCCGGGCTACACGCCCGACCAGTGGCTCGACTACGCGATCGAGACCTTCGAGGTCCTGCACGAGGAAGGTGCTGCGGCGCCGCGGATGATGTCGCTCGGCGTGCATCTGCGCATCATCGGCCGCCCCGGGCGCATCCGCGCCTTCGACCGCTTCCTCCAACATGCGCGCAGCAAGCAGGGCGTCTGGTTCGCCACCCGCCTCGAGATCGCCCGCGCCTTCGCCGCCGCCACGCCATCCCCCGCGGAGCCCAGCGCAGCATGAGCTACGACATCGCCGACGCCTTCGCCGACCACGCCGCGCGCATCCGCCCCTCCCACCTCTCCGATCTCGCCCGCGAGAAGGCGCGCACCTTCCTCCTCGACACGCTCGGCGTCGCCATCGCCGGCGGCACGGGTGCGAAAGTCAATGAGGTGCTCGCCGTCGCGCGGCAATGGGCACCCGGCGAGGAGGCCACCGCCTGGGTCGGCGGCGCGCGGCTGTCCGCCGGCTCTGCGGCGATCGCCAACGCCTATCTCATCCACTGCCTGGAATTCGACTGCGTGCATGAGGGCGCCGTCGTCCATCCCATGGCCACCCTGCTCTCCGCCCTGATGGCCTGGTCCGAGCGCGAATCCGCGCGCGGCCATCCGGTGGACGGCGCCCGCTTCCTCGCCGCCATGGCCGTCGGCGTGGATGTCGCCGCCAATCTCGGCATGGCGACCGACGCGCCGCTCCGCTTCTTCCGCCCCGCCACCGCCGGCGGCTTCGGCGCCACCGCGGCCATCGCCAACCTCGCCGGCTTCGCCCCCGAGACCACGCGCAGCGCCTTCGGCCTGATGTACGCGCAGACCTGCGGCACGATGCAGTCGCATCTCGAAGGCTCGCCCGCGCTCGGCCTGCAGATCGGCTTCAACGCCCGCGGCGCCATCGCCGCCTGCGATCTCGCCGCCGCCGGGATCGCGGGCCCGCGGGACGTGTTCCACGGCCGCTACGGCTACTACGTGCTGATCGAGGACGGGCAGTTCCACCCCGAGCGCGTCGCCGCCCGCCTCGGCACCACCTGGGAGATCGCGGAGCTCTCCCACAAGCCCTTCCCCTCCGGCCGCCTGACGCATGGCGTCATCCACGCGCTGCGCGACCTGATGGCCGCGCACCGCTTCGCGCCTGAGGAGCTGGAGGAGCTGGTGTGCTACGTTCCCCCCCTCGTCCGCCGCCTGGTCGGCCGCCCGGACATCCCCGATCCCGGCTCCAACTACGCCAAGCTCTGCCTGCCCTTCGTCGGCGGCGTCTATCTCGTCCACGGCACCTGCGACGTGCCGCATTTCCGCGGCGAGGCGCTGCGCGATCCGCGCGTCCACACCTTCGCCGCGCGCATCCGCCACGAACCCGACGGCAACACGGATGAGAACGCGCTCGACCCGCAGCGCTTCGTCGCGCGGCTGCGCTCCGGCGCCGTGCACGAGATCACGATCCCGCACGCCTATGGCCACCCCAGGGCCGCGCTCACCGCCGCCGAGAACACGGAGAAGTTCCTCCGCTGCTGCGCCCATGGCGCCTTCCCGCCCGACCGCGCCGCCCGCCTGATCGCGCTGGTGGACCAGGTCGAGACGCTGCCCGACATCGCCGCCCTGCCCGCCCTGATCGCCGGCCGCGATTGACGGGGCGGCCCATCCCCGCGTATTTGTCCGGACAAATCTTGCGGGAGCGCCCCCATGGACGTCAACATCGCCCGTCAGGCGGAGGAGGACGCGGCCCTTCTCGATGCCATCGAGAAGTGGCTGGAACGCGACGTACGCCCCCACGTCCTGCGCCTGGAACACGCCGACGAATACCCGCGCGAGATGGTCGCGCAGATGGCGGAGATGGGCCTGTTCGGCGCGACCATCCCGGTCGAGTACGGCGGACTCGGCCTCTCCGCCACCACCTATGCGAAGATCGTCGAGAAGATCGCCGAGACCTGGATGTCGCTCACCGGCATCTTCAACAGCCACCTCATCATGTGCGCCATCGTCGCCCGCCTCGGCACCGAGGAGCAGAAGCGCAAATGGCTGCCGAAATTCGCCTCCGGCGAGATCCGCGGCGGCCTCGCGCTGACCGAGCCCGATTGCGGCACGGACCTCCAGGCCATCCGCACCCGCGCCCGGCGCGACAACGAAGGCTATGTGGTCAACGGCACCAAGACCTGGATCAGCAACGGCATCGAAGGCTCCTGCTTCGCGCTGCTGGTCAAGACCAACCCGGATGCCGAGCCGCGCTACAAGGGCATGTCCATGCTGCTCGCGCCGAAGGGCGAGGGCTTCCGGGTCGGCCGCAAGCTCGAGAAGCTCGGCTACAAGGGCATCGACAGCGCGGAGCTGATCTTCGAGGACTATCGCGTGCCGGCCGAGAACCTGATCGGCGGCGAGGGCAAGGGCCTCAACGCCGCGCTGTCGGGTCTCGAGCTCGGCCGCATCAACATCGCCGCGCGCGGCTGCGGCCTCGCCTCCGCCGCGCTCAAGGATTCCGTCCGCTACAGCCAGCTCCGCCGCACCATGGGCAAGCCGATCTGCGAGCACCAGGCGATCCAGCTCAAGCTCGGCGAGATGGCCACCCGTCTCCAGGCCGCGCGCCTCCTCACCTACGATGCCGCCCGCGCCTATGACAGCGGCGAGCGCTGCGACATGGAAGCCGGCATGGCGAAGTATTTCGCCTCCGAGGCCGCGGTCGAGAACAGCCTGGAAGCCATGCGCATTCATGGCGGCTATGGCTATTCCAAGGAGTACCATGTCGAGCGCTATTTCCGCGACGCGCCGCTGATGTGCATCGGCGAGGGCACCAACGAGATGCAGCGCATCATCATCGCCAAGCAGCTCGTCGCGCGGAATCCCGCATGACTCCCTCTCCCGCGGAGCGGGGGAGGGCCGGGGTGGGGGCATCGCCCACGCTTCCCCTCGCCGGCCTCCGCATCCTCACCTTCGAGCAGTTCGGCGCCGGCCCCTTCGCCACCCAGAACCTCGCCGATCTCGGCGCCGAGGTGATCCGCGTCGAATCGCCGCCCACCGAGGATGGCGAGCCGCCGGGCGACGTCGCGCGCCATACCGGCGACTACAGGCTCGGCCCGAACGACAGCCAGTACTACCAGTCCTTCAACCGCAACAAGCGCGCCATCGCGCTCGATATCCGCAAGCCCGAAGGCCGCGCGGCGCTGCACCGCATCGTCGCGACCTGCGACGCGGTGATGAACAACCTCCGCGGCGACCTCCCCGCCCGCCTCGGCCTCGACCACCCCGCGCTCTCGGCGGTGAAACCCTCCATCGTCTGCGTCCATGTCTCCGGCTATGGCCGCCACAATGCCCGCGCGAACTGGCCCGCCTATGACTATCTCGCCCAGGCCGAGGCCGGCTTCTGCACACTGACGGGCGAGCCCGAGGCCACGCCCGCCCGCGCCGGCCTGCCGGTGATCGACATGCTCTCCGGCCTCACCGCCGCCGTCTCGATCCTCGCCGGCGTGATGGGCGCGCGCGCCACGGGCCGCGGCTGCGATCTCGATGTCTCGCTCTACGATGTCGCGGTGCAGAACCTCACCTATGTCGCCACCTGGTATCTGAACGAGGGCTTCGCCGTGCCGCGCCGCCCGCGTGGCGGCCATCCCTTCATCGTTCCCTGCGAGATGTTCCCGACCGCCGACGGCCATGTCTTCGTGATGTGCGTGAAGCCCGCCTTCTGGCGCCGCTATTGCGAGGCGATCGGCCGCCCCGACCTGCCGAAGGACCCGCGCTTCCGCGGCTTCGACGAACGCCTGGCGAACCGCGATGCGCTCGCCGCCATCCTCGATCCGATCATGCGCGCGAAGCCCTCGGCCGACTGGGTCGCGCTGCTCGCCGGCAAGGTGCCCGTCGCACCCGTGCTGTCGCTCGCCGAGGCGCTCGACAATCCCTGGCTGCACGAACAGGGCGGCGTGCTCGGCCTCGCGCATCCCGCGCGCCCCGATCTCAAGACCGTCGCCAGCGCCATCCGCCTGAACGGCGCCCGCCTCCCGGGCCGCCCCGCGCCGGGCTATGGCGCCGACACGGCGGAGGTGCTCGCGGAATCGGGCTACACCGAAGCCGACATCGCGCAGCTCCGCGCGCTCGGGGTGGTGGCATGAAGCTCGAAGGCGTCCGGGTCCTCGATCTCTCGCTGTTCCTGCCCGGCCCGTGGCTCACCACCGTCATGGCCGATCACGGCGCCGAGGTGATCAAGCTCGAACCGCCCTCGGGCGAGCCGGTGCGCAACATCGGGCTCCGCGCCAACGGCGAGAGCGTGTGGTTCCGCAACACCCATCGCGGCAAGAAGTCCATCGTCCTGAACCTCAAGGACCAGGCCGATCTCGCCGCCTTCCGCGATCTCGTCCGCACCGTGGACGTGCTGCTGGAATCCTTCCGCCCCGGCGTCGCGGACCGCCTCGGCATCGGCGCCGCGGCGATGACGGCGCTCAACCCGCGCCTGGTCTACTGCTCCATCTCCGCCTTCGGCCAATCAGGCCCGCTGCGCGACCGCCCCGCGCATGACCTGGCGGTGGAGGCGCTGGCCGGCACCGTCTCCGTCAATCTCGGCCAGGACGGGAAGCCGACGCATCCCAACGTCCCGCTCGCCGATGTCACCGCCTCCACCATCGCGCTCTCCGCGATCCTGATGGCGCTCTACCGGCGCGAGAGGACCGGGCGCGGCGACGTGGTGGACATGGCGATGTTCGACGCGACCCTCGCCTGGCTGCCCAACGCCACCGGCGCCGTCCTCGCGGAAGGCCGCCCGCCGCGCGTGAAGGAGGAGCGGCAATGGGGCGGCGGCGCCTTCTACAACATCTACGCGACCGCTGACGGCAAGTGGGTCGTGCTCGGCGGCAGCGAGCACAAATTCGTCGAGACCCTGCTGACGGCGCTCGGCCGCCCTGACCTCATCGCAGCCGCCTCCGGCCCGCCCGGCCCCGCCCACAAGCCCACGGAGGACTTCCTCCGCGCCACCTTCGCCACGCGGACGCGCGACGAATGGGAAGCCTGGTTCCAGGGCCGCGATGTCTGCTTCGCCCCCGTGCTCGACCTGCACGAAGCCTTCCACCAGCCCCATGCCGAGGCGCGGCGGATGCTGCTGCGCGACGAGGAGGGCAATCTCCATATCGGCCTGCCGATCAAGTTCCGCGACGAGCCCGGCGCGCTGAACCCGCGCCTGCCGCAGCTCGGCGAACACACCGCGGCGGTGATCGCGGAGGCCCGGCGGCGCCTCGCCGATGGCTGAGGCCTCGCTCACCGAGGGCCTCGCCGCGCTGCTCGCGCGGCCCATCACGGCAGACGATCGCCGCCGCGCCGCGCTGCACCTGCTCGACTGGATCGGCTGCGCCGCCGCCGGCGCCGCGAGCGAGGCCGGCGCGATCTTCCGCGCCCAGGCCGACCGCCAGCCCTGGGGCCCCGCGCGGATCGTGCTCGGCGCCCAGGGCACCGCGCGCGATGCCGCCTTCGCCAACGGCGCCTTCGGCAATGTGCTGGAGATGGACGACGTCCACCGCGAGGCCATCCTCCATCCCGGCCCCGCCATCATCCCCGCCGCCCTCGCCCTCGCCGCCGAGCGCGGCGCCGGCGGCGCGGCGCTGCTCGATGCGGTCATCCGCGGCTACGAGGCGATGATCCGCATCGGGCGCGCCATGGGGGCCACGCATTACGCCCAGTTCCACCCCACCGCGACGATGGGCGCCTTCGGCGCCGCCGCCGCCTGCGCGTCGCTGCTCGATCTCGACGCGTGGCAGCTCGTCGCCGCGCTCGGCAATGCCGGCAGCATGACCGGCGGCCTCTGGCAATGCCGGCACGAGCCGGTGATGACCAAGCAGTTCCACACCGCGCGCGCCGCCGCCGCCGGCCTCGAAGCGGCGCAGCTCGCCGCCGCCGGCCTGACGGGGCCGCGCTTCATCCTCGAAGGCCCGCAGGGCGTCTTCGCCGGCCTCTCGCGCGATGCGCGCCCCGCCCGCGTGCTGGAGGGGCCGGAGGCGCCCTGGCTGATCCACGCCGTGAGCTTCAAGCCCTGGCCCGCCTGCCGCCACGCCCATGCCGCGGTGGATGCGGCGCTCGCGCTGCGCGATCGCCTCGCCGGCCGCGCCATCGCCGCCGTCCACGTCGCCGCCTATGCCGATGCCGTCACCTTCTGCGACAAGGCGCAGCCGCGCAGCGTGATCGAGGCGAAGTTCTCCTTCCAGCACGCCGTCGCCGTCGCGCTGCTGCGCGGCCGCCCCACCCTCGCCGATTTCGACCCGCCCGCCATCGCCGATCCCACGCTCGCGGCATTCCGCGCCCGCGTGACCGTCGCCGAGGACAGCGCGCTCACCCGCGCCTATCCGCTGCATTTCGGCGCCGCCGTCGCGGTCACGCTGGAGGATGGCGCGACGCTGCACGAGGCCGTGCCCGATGCCCTCGGCGACCCCGAGAACCCGCTCGACGAGCACGCGATCCGCGCCAAGGCGGTGACGCTGATGGAAAGTGCGGGCGTCGCCCGCCCCGATGCCGTGGTCGCCGCCGCGCTCGCGCTCGCCGATGGCGCTGCCGCCGCCGATCTCAACGCCGCCCTGCCCTGACCGGAGCCGCGCATGGTCTTCGACTACATCGCCGCGATGGACCCGGACGCGCTGCGCCGCGACTATCCGATCGGCCCCGATTTCCCCCGCGCGCTGGCGATCTCCCGCGACGCGCTCCGCGCCCGCCAGGAACGCGACTTCGCGCGTATCATGGCCTTCGCCTGGAAGGTGCCCTTCTACCGGCGCCTCTGGGGTGCCAAGGGCATCGAGCCCGGCGACATCCGCTCCCTCGACGACCTGCCGAAGCTGCCGAGCTACGACAAGGCCGACATCATGGCGAGCGTGGCGGCCTTCCCGCCGCTCGGCGATTTCCACGGCCAGGACGCGCATCCGCCCGAACGCCGCCCGCAGATCATCTTCCACACCACCAGCGGCACCACCGGCAAGCCGCAGCCCCTGCTCTTCGGCCCGAAGTCGCGCGAGGTGCAGAACCGCCTCCTCGCCCGGCTCTACCTCCTCGCCGGCATGACGCGCGACGACGTGGTGCACAGCGTCTATGGCCACGGCCTGATCAATGGCGGCCACTACGTGCGGGAGACGGTGCAGCACTGGGTCGGCGCGCGCTTCATGTCCGCCGGCACCGGCGTCGAGACGCGCAGCGCCCAGCAGGTCTTTCTCATGAAGGAATTCGGCGCCACCGCGATCGTCGGCTTCGCCGACTACATCCGCCGCCTGGCCGATGTGGCGCGCGAGGAGGGTTTCGAACCCGGCCGCGACATCCCCATCCGCCTGATCTGCGCCCATCTCGGCAGCGAGACGCAGGCGAGCCTCTCCGCCGCCTGGGGCGGCCCGGCGGTGTTCGACTGGTACGGCGTCGGCGATACCGGCATCATCGCCGGCGAGGGCCCGGACCGCACGGGGATGCATGTGTGGGAGGACGCGCATGCGCTCGAGATCGCCGATCCCGACACCGGCGCGCCGGTGGAGCCGGGCCGCCTCGGCGACATGATCTGCACCTGCCTCTTCAAGGACGACATCTTCCCGATCATCCGCTTCAACACCCATGACGTGACGGAGGAGGTGCTCGGCGCCAACCCGCTCGGCCTGCCTTTCCGCCGCATCCGCGGCTTCCTCGGCCGCAGCGACAACATGGTGAAGCTGCGCGGCATCAACCTCTTCCCCACCGGCATCGGCGCGCTGCTGGTCGAGCACGCCGAAGGCGCCACCGGCGAGTTCCTCTGCCGCGTCCATCGCGACGGCGCGCGCGATGCCATGACCGCCCATCTCGAGATCCGCGGTGGGCGCGATGCGGCGCTGCGCGAGCGCCTCGAAGCCGTGCTCAGGACGCGCCTCGGCGTCGAGATCGCCGTCGCTCTCGAAGCCCCCGGCGCGCTCGCGGATCGCACCCAGGTCGAGCACCGCCAGAAGGCCATCCGCCTGCTGGACGACCGCAAGTGACAAGCGAGGAGATCGCCGCCCTCGGCATCTTCTGGCACCTCGCGCCCCAGCCTTCCTCTCCCTCCCCCGCAGGCGGGGGAGGGCCGGGGTGGGGGTCCGCCGATCCGCGCGACCTCGCCGGCCTCACCCTCGCGGTGAAGGACAATGTGGACGTCGCCGGCATGCCGACCACCGCCGGCCTCGCCGCCTTCGCCGGCCGCATCGCGACGCAGGACGCCCCCTGCGTCGCCGGCCTTCGCGCCGCCGGCGTCGCCATCCTCGGCAAGGTCGCGATGCATGAGGGCGCGCTCGGCGCCACCACCGACACGCCCCGCCTCTGCCACAACCCGCTGCGCCCCGGCTTCACGCCGGGCGGGTCCTCCGGCGGCTCGGGCGCGGCGATCGCCGCCGGCCTCGCCGATCTCGCGATCGGCACCGACACGATGGGCAGCGTGCGCATCCCCGCCGCCTATTGCGGCGTCGCCGGCCTCAAGCCCAGCGCCGGCCTCGTCTCCCGCAGCGGCGTCGTCCCGCTCTCGCCGGCGCTCGACCATGTCGGCATGCTCGCCCGCACGCCGCGCCTCGCCGCGCGCGGCCTCGCAGCGATGGTCGCGGACGACCCGGCCGACCCCGCCTCCCGCCCCGCCCCCGCCGGCTGGCGCGCCGTGCCCGAGACGCCCACCACGATCGCCGGCCTCCGCATCGGCCTGCCCGAGCCCGTCCTCGCCGCGCCGATGGAAGCCGCGATCCGCCAGGCCTGGCACGAGGCCGCGGACCGCCTGCGCGATCTCGGCGCGGTCGTGGCACCCGTCCCCGTCCCCGGCTGGCTGCCCACCCCCACCCGCCGCGCCGGCCTGCTGCTGATCGAGGCCGAGGCCGCCGCGCTGCACGAGGCGCTGATCGACGACCCCGCCGCCGCCACGCCGGCCTTCCGCGCCGCGCTCGACTACGGCCGCAAGCTGAACGGCGTGAAGCTCGCCCGCGCGCTCTTCACCCTCGCCGAGGCGCGCGCCGGCATCCTCCGCGCCCTCGATGCCTGCGACGCGATCCTGATGCCCACCGCACCGCAGCGCGCCTTCGCCCATGGCACGCCCACCCCGGCCGACCAGGCCGATTTCACCGCCATCGCCAATGTCGCCGGCCTGCCCGCCCTGGCGCTGCCCTGGCCGGCCGAGGGCCTGCCGGCCTCCGTCCAGCTCCTGGGCCGCCCCTTCGCCGAGGCGCTGCTGGTCAGCCTGGCCGAGGCGCTGGCCGGCTGACCTCCTCCACCCGCCGCATCACCGCCGCCCCCGCCTTCGCCCAGCACTGGTGCCCGTGGATCAGGATCGCGATGCTCAGCGCCTCCATCACCTGCCCGGGCGTGAGCCCGGCGCGCAGCCCCGCCTCGGCATGCGCCAGCGCGCCCTCCACATGGCCCGCAACGACATCGAGCACGATGAAGACCAGTTCCTTCGCCGCCAGGTCGAGATGCCCCTCCGGCGGCGCGCGATACACCGCCTCGCGCTGCGCCAGATAGGCCGCGAAGGTCTCCGGCGCGTGCCGGCGCAGCAGCGCCACGCTCTCCGGCAGCGCCCCGATCGTGGCGCCGAAATGCGCCTCCCCGCCGCTCATCGTCCTGCTCCCCCGCTGGATCGGCCGCAGCCTATCCGCCGCCCGCGCCGACCGGGAGGGCGGGGGCCGCAAATTTGTCCGAACAACTCTTGCCGCCCCGCCCGCCGCATGGTTAGGTCTCGGCCGGGAGCACGGAGGGCAGACCATGCAGCGACGCGACATCATGCGGGCCGTCGGGGGCCTCGGCCTCGCGGGGATCGCCGGCGGCGCGGCCGCACAGGCGCCGACGCGGTGGGACATCTCCATCCCCTGGGGCCCGTCCGAGTTCCACACCGTCAACGCCGGCCGCTTCGCGCGCGAGGTCGCCACCGCGACCAACAACGCCGTGCAGATGACGGTCCATGCCGGCGGCGCGCTCGGCGTCCGCGCCAATGAGACGGTGCGCGCCATCGGCGATGGCGTCGTACCCATGGCGGAGTTCGCCGCCTTCCAGAATGTCGGCGACCTGCCGCTGCTCGGCATCGAGAGCATCCCCTTCCTCATCGGCAACTACGACGAGCTCGCGGTGATGCATTCCCTCGTCCGCCCCCTCTGGGAGCGTGAGCTGGAGCGGCGCAACCAGGTGGTCCTCTATGTCGTGCCCTGGCCGATGCAGCTCTTCTACTTCAAGCGCCAGATCGCCAGCGCGGCCGACCTGCGCGGCATCCGCATGCGCACCTATGACCGCGTGACGGCCGAGATGTGCACCCGCCTCGGCATGGTGCCGCAGCAGCTGACGAACCCCGATGTCGTCCCCGCGCTCGCCTCCGGCCGCGTGGATGCGGTGATGACGAGTGCCACCACCGCCGTCGCCCAGCGCTACTGGGAATTCCTGCGGCACGCCTACGTCACCAACCATCTCTGGGCCTCGAACCTGATGGTGGTGAACCTCGATGCCTGGCGCCGCCTGCCGGCCGCCACGCGCACCACCATCCAGGATCTCGCCAAGCGCCTGGAGCCCGAGTTCTGGAACGTCTCGAAGGGCGAGCATGAGACGCGCTCCGCCGAGCTCCAGCGCAACGGGATGACGGTGGAGGAGCCGCCCGCCGCGCTCGTCCAGGCGCTGCGCCAGGCCACCGCGACCATGGCCGACGACTTCGTCCGCGCCAACGCCGCCGCCGGCCCGATCATCCAGCAGTTCAGGCAGCGCGTCGGCCGCGCGTGAGGGCGGCGAACGACCGAAGCGCCCCGCCCGCCGCCATCGCCGCCCTGCTCCGCCTCGTCGATGGCCTCTGCGCCATCGGCGCGGCGGTGGCGGCGGTCTCGGCCGCGCTGCTCGCGCTCATCCTGATCACCGAGGTCGTCGCCACCTCCTTCCTCGGCTGGTCGCAGCCCTGGGCGGTGGAATACGCGATCTTCCTGCAATGCTTCGTGCTGTTCTGCGGCGCCGGCTGGACGCTGCGCCAGGGCGGCCATATCCGGGTCGCCATCCTGCTCCAGGCGCTGCCCGCGCGCGCGGCCTGGCTGCTCGACCTGCTCGGCACTGCCTTCGCCATCGGGATGGTCGGCTTCGCCTGCTGGGCGCTCTGGCAGCAGCTGCTCCGCACCTTCGCGTTCGGCTCGACCTCCTTCTACCCGATGGCCACCCCCATCTGGATCCCGCAGGGCCTGCTGACGCTCGGCGTCACGCTGCTGCTGCTCGCCTTCCTCGCGCGGCTGCTGCGCCTTGCCTTCCGCCAGCTTCCCGATCTCGGCGCCGGCGCCGGCGGCGCCGAATGACCGGCCCGATCGTCGTCGTCCTCGGCCTGCTCGTCGTCACCCTCGCGGGCGGCGTCTGGGTCGGCGTCGCGCTCATGTCCATCGGCGTCATCGCGCTGGAAGCGTTCCGCGACATGCGGGTGGACCGTTTCCTCGCCGGCGACATCTGGTCCTCCACCACCTCGGTCGAGCTCATCACGCTCCCGCTCTTCATCCTGATGGGCGAGCTGCTGTTCCACACCCGCCTGTCGGAAAACCTCTTCCGCGGCCTCTCCCCCTGGACGCGGCGCCTGCCCGGCCGGCTCGTGCATGTGAACGTGATGGGCTGCACCCTCTTCGCCGCCGTCTCCGGCAGCAGCGCCGCGACGACCGCGACCGTCGGGCGCATCACGCTGAAGGAGCTGCTCGCCCGCGGCTATGACCGGCGGCTCGCGGTCGGCTCGCTCGCCGGCGCCGGCACGCTCGGCTTCCTCATCCCGCCCTCGATCCCGCTGATCGTCTATGGCGTGGTCGCCGATGTCTCGATCCTGGAGCTCTTCATCGCCGGCCTGGTGCCGGGCCTCGGCCTCGCCGCGATGTTCATGGGCTGGATCGCCTTCCGCGCCTGGCGCGAGCCCGCCCTCGTCCCGCCGCAGGAACCCGCGATCCCCCGCGCCGAGGCGATCCGCGCGCTCGGCAATCTCTTTCCCATCGTCTTCCTGATCCTCTTCGTGATGGGCAGCCTCTATTTCGGCTTCGCCTCCATCACCGAGGCCGCGGCGATCGGCGTGCTCGGCGCGCTGCTCGTGGCGCTGGCGCAGCGCACGATGACGCTGCGCGGCCTGTGGCAGGCGCTCCTCGGCACGGTGAAGACCTGCTCGATGATCGGGCTGATCCTGGTCGGCGCGCTGTTCCTGTCGAAGGCGATGGCCCGCCTCGGCCTGCCGGCGGAGATCGCCGCCGCGATCCAGGCCTGGGGCCTCTCGCCGCTGGCGCTGATCCTGGTGCTGATGGCCTTCTACCTGCTGCTCGGCACGGTGCTCGATGGCCTCTCGGCCATCGTGATGACGCTGCCCGTCACGCTGCCGCTCGCGGTGGCCGCCGGCTTCGATCCGGTCTGGTTCGGCGTGTTCCTGATCATCACCATCGAGATGGCGCAGATCACGCCGCCCGTCGGCTTCAACCTCTTCGTCATCCAGGGCATGACGCAGGAGGGCATCTTCCGCATCGCCCGCTACGCCGCGCCCTTCTGCGCGATCATGATGGTCTTCACCCTGCTGATCACGCTGTTCCCCGAGATCGTGCTGGCCCTGCCGCGCTCGATGCGGGGATGAGCCGCATTGCCCGCATTCCCGACCGGCGGCCTGCGAAGCTGGCCGAGCGGCCGAATGGCCGCCGCCGCTCCTGCGGCGAGCCAAGCCGCCGGAGGCGGCGCCCGGCACCTGAGGGCACGACGTGAAGACCAACGGGTCGCCGAAGGCGACCGTTGGTCTGACGGCATGGGTCAGGCGCCACGGCATGGCGCTGATCGCCGCCGCCGCGCTGCTCGGCATCGCCTGGCCCGCGCTGGCCGAGGCGACGCGCCCGCTGCTGCTCCCGGTCTCGCTCGTTACCATGGGCCTTGCGCTGCTGCGCGTGGAGCCGGCGGCGCTCGGCGGCGTGCTGCGCCGGCCGCGGCTGGCGCTGATCCTCCTCGCCTGGGTCACGCTCGGCGTGCCGGTGCTGGTCTATGCCGTGCTCGCCCCGATCCTGCCCGCCGGCAGCGCCTTCCTCGTCGCCGCGGTGCTGATCGCGGCCACGCCCTCGGTGCTCTCGGCCGCGGTCTTCGCGATCCTGCTCGGCGCGGATGCGGCGCTGCTGACGGTGGTGGCCATCCCCTCCAACGCGCTCGCGCCGCTCTGGCTGCCCTCGGTCGCGACGCTGATGGGGGTCGCCGCGCAGGTGGACCCCTTCGCGATGGCGCTGCGGCTCGCCGTGATCGTCGGCGGCGCCTTCGCGATCGCCGGCCTCGCGATCCGCGCCGTCGGCCGCCCCGCGCTGCGCGCGGCCGCCCCCGGCCTCGACACCGCGATCGTGCTCTGCGTCGCGGCCTCCGCCATTCCGGCGATGGATGGCGTCGGCGCGGCGGTGGCCGCCTCGCCCGCCGGCTTCCTCGGCATGCTGGCCTTCGCGCTGGCGCTGAACCTGGCGCTGCAGGCGGTGGGCTTCCTCGCCTTCCTCGCCGCGCCGCGCCGTGCCGCGCTCTCGGCCGGGCTCATCAGCGGCACGCGCAACATGGTGCTGCTGCTGGCCGCCCTCCCCGATCCGCGCGGCAGCGGCATCGGCCTGATCGTCGCCGCGGCCCAGCTTTCGCTCTACGTCATGCCGGTGCTCGTGGCACCGGTCTATCGCCGCCTCAACCACCCCTGACGGAGGAACCCCGCATGGTCCAGACCCACACCGAGATCGCGCCGAAGCGCTTCCGCGAATCCTTCGGCCGCTACTTCGAGGATTTCGGCATCGGCGAGATCTACGAACACCGCCCCAACCGCACGGTCACGGAAACCGAGAACACCTGGTTCACCCTGCTGACGATGAACCAGCACCCTATGCATTTCGATGCCGAATACGCGAAGCATTCCGAGTTCGGCCGCTGCATCATCTGCTCCCCCTTCACCGTCGCGCTGCTGGTGGGGATGAGCGTCTCCGACGTCTCGCAGAAGGCGATCGCCAATCTCGGCTGGAAGGAGATCCGCCTCACCTTCCCCCTCTTCGCCGGCGACACGCTGAGCGGCGAGAGCGAGGTGCTCGACAAGCGCGAGAGCAAGTCCCGCCCCAATGCCGGCATTGTCAGCGTCCGCACGCGCGGCTTCAACCAGGACCGCAAGCTGGTCTGCGAGTTCGACCGCACCATGCTGATCGCGAAGCGCGGCTTCGACGTGGAAGCGAAGGCCGGCTACTGAGCCGGCGCGGGGTCATGCCGCGAGCGGCACGCTCCCGGCCGTCGCGCGGCGGAACCCCTCCGCGACATGCGCCGCCAGCGCATCCGCCGCCGGCACGCCGATCGCCGCCTCGTGCCGCAGCAGCAGGATGCCCATCTCCGGCAGCGGCGGCAGCCCCTCCGCCTCGCCGAGCCAGGCCAGCCCCTCCGGCAGCGTGCAGGGCGTCGAGACGGTGAGCGCGAGGCCGGCCAGCGCCACGGTGAAGCAGCCCGTCTGCATCGCCGAGTTGTAGGTCACCCGCGCCGCCCGCCCCTGCGCGCGCAGCGCGCCGAGCGCGGCGTTGCGCCAGATGCAGTGGTTGTCCGGCCGCGAGAGCGCGAGCGGCAGCGGATCGCGCCGGTGCAGCCCATGCGTCGGGCTGCCCACCCAGCGCAGCGGCCCCCGCCAGATGCGCTGCGCCGGCCAGCCGCGCGGCTCCTGCCCCTCGCTGATCAGCGTGAGATCCAGCCGCCCTTCCTCGATCTGCCGCGCCAGCGCGTCCGAGTTCAGGCAGACCACCTCGAGCTCCACCGCCGGATGCGTCTCCGCGAAGCGCGCCAGGATCGCCGGCAGCCAGTTCAGCGCATAGTCGTCCGGCGTGCCGAGCCGGACCGTGCCGACCATCGGCGGCGCCCGGAAATTCCCCACGATCTCGTCGTTGAGCGCGAGCAGCATCCGCGCCCGTTCGAGCAGCCACATCCCCTGCGGCGTCGGCTGCACGCCGCGCGCGGTGCGGACCAGCAGCGGCTGGCCGAGCGTCTCCTCGAGCCGGCGGATCTGCATCGAGACGGCCGATTGCGTCCGCCCCACGCGCTCGGCCGCGCGGGTGAAGGACCCGCCCTCGGCGATCAGCACGAAGGCGCGGAGGAGGTCCGGGTCGAGCCCGGCGGGCAGGGCGAGCATGGGCCCAACCATCAATCCGCCTGATGCGCCCCGTCAAGACAATTCGTTTCCCTTATGCTGCCGGCGGGAGGAAGGTGCCTTCGCCTCAAGGCCCGAAAGGAACGCCACCGATGTCCGCCCAGCTGCTCCCCCGCTCCCTGGCCTGCGCCCCGGCCCGGCCGGTCCGTGCGGCGCGCCAGGGCTGGCTCGCCTGGCTCGCCCGCATGCTCCGCACCATCGAGACGCGCCGCCACCTCGCCGAGATGGACGCCCGCATGCTGAAGGACATCGGCCTCACCCGTCTCGACGCCCATGAGGAACTGCGCCGCGCCCCCTGGGACACCGCCCCCCGCTGATCCCCTCTCCCTCCCCCGTTCACGGGGGAGGGTCGGGGTGGGGGGCAATCCCCCCAACCACCCAACACAACCCACAATACATTGATTTTTCAACTAATTTCTTGAACCCCACCAAGCCCCGCCCGCGCTTTCCGCTTGACCTTCGCCGCCCCGTTGCTAGAACATATAGCGAACAAGAGCGGCCCCATGACCCCCGATCCCCCCACCCCCTACCCCCTGCCGCCCGAACCCCTCCCGATGGACCGCGCGGCCGTCATGGCCGCACTCCGCGCCCGCATCGGCCGCCTCGAACGCGCCGGCGCCGCCACCGCCCTCGCCCGCGCCGGCGCCGGGGTGGTGAATTTGTCCGAAACCATCGACGCCCACCTCCCCGGCGGCGGCCTCGCCCGCGCCGGCCTGCACGAGATCCTCGCCGGCGACCCCGGCGCCGCCACCGGCTTCTGCGCCATCCTCCTCGGCCGCACCCAGGGCCCCGTGCTCTGGATCGCCCCCGAGCCCGAAGCCTGGCCCCCCGGCCTCGCCCGCTACGGCCTCGCCCCCACCGAACTCGTCCTGGTCCGTGCGCCGACCCCCACCGACGGCCTCTGGGCGATGGAGGAAGCGCTGCGCTGCCCGGCCATCACCGGCGCCCTGCTGGATTTGTCCGAACTCGACCTCACCGCCGCCCGCCGCCTGCAACTCGCCGCCGAAGCCGGCGGCGCCCTCGGCCTCCTGCTCCGCCCCGACACCGACCAGCCCGGCCCCTCTGCCGCCCTGACCCGCTGGAAGATCAGCGCTCTGCCGGGCGAATCTACGTCCCCACATCACCTCGGCGACCCGCGCTGGCAGATCGAACTCCTCCGCGCCCGCGGCACCACCCCCCACGCCTGGTCCGCCACCTGGCGCACCACCACCGACCACCTCGACACCACCCCCACCCAACTCCCCCTCCGCCACCGCGCATGACCCGCCGCCGCGCCGCCCACCCGCCCCGCCTGCCCCTGCCGGAACCGGGGCGGGCTGACGGGCCTGGGGTGGGGTCGGTCGCTTGCGGGGGCTCTGCCCCCGCGCCCCCGCCGGGGACCCGAGGGGGTCCCCGGACCCCAGCCATCGGTTTTTCATCGCCGCATGGCGGAGGGGGTCAAAGGGCGGCGTGCCGCCCTGTGACCCCCTCCGCCATCCGGCGATAAACGGATCGCAGGTCCAGGAGCCCGCTGGCTCCTGGTGGGGGGTGCAGGGGGGCAAGGCCCCCCTGCAGGCCACCGACCCCACCCCACGCCGTCACCTCGCCCTGGTCCTGACCGGGGCCGACGCGGCGCGCTGGGCGGTGTGGGCGTTGCGGTTCTCGCCGCTGGTGGCGGTGGTGGGGGCGGATGCGCTGGTCGTCGAGGTGACGGGCGGGGCGCATCTGTTCGGCGGCGAGGCGGCGGTGCTGCGGCGCGCGGTGGAGGGGTTGGCGCGGTTCGGCGTCGCCGCGACCGGCGCGGTCGCCGGCGCCCCCGGCACCGCGCTCGCATTGGCACGGGCCGGCGTCGCGGAGGTGATCCCGCCCGGCCAGGACTCCGCCGCGGTGGAGCACCTGCCTCTGCGCGTCCTGCCCATCGCGCCGGAGGTGGTCACGGCGCTGGCCCAGCTCGGCCTCTGGCGCATCGGCCAGGTCCGCCGCCAGCCGCGCGCGCCCTTGGCCCGACGTTTCGGCGCGGCCCTGCTGCGCGCCCTCGACGAGGCGGCGGGCGAGGCCGTCGCCCCGCTCTCCCCCATCCGCCCGCCGGTCGCCTTCGAGGCCGCGCGCGAGTTCCTCGAGCCGCTGATCACGCGGGAGGCCATCGACCACGCCGTCGCCGCCCTGCTCCGTGCCCTGTGCCGCAAGCTGGAACTCGCCGGCCAGGGCGCGCGGCGGGTGGTGCTGCGCGCGCATCGCGTGGATGGCGCCGTGCAGGAGGTCGCCGTCGGCACCGGCCTTGCGGTGCGCGATCCCGCCCATCTCGAACGGCTTTTCGCCGGCAGGCTGGAGCGCCTGGCCCCCGGTTTCGGCTTCGAGCGGATCGCCCTGGGCGCCGAGGTGACGGAGCCGATGGCGGGCCTGCAGGCCGGTTTCGTCCGCGGCGCGGCGGAGCGGGAGGAATTGTCCCATCTGTTCGATCGCCTGGCCCAGCGCGTGCAGGTCTGGCGGCTGGCGCCGGCCGAGAGCCATTGGCCGGAACGCGAGGTCGCCCGAATCGCCCCCGATGCCCCGGTCGCGGTGCCGCAGGGCTGGCCCCGCGCGCCGCGTCCGCCGCGGCTGTTGCGCCGCCCGGTCGAGATCGGCGCCGTCGCCCTGCTGCCCGATGCGCCGCCTTCGCTGCTCCGCCTCGGCCGCGTCGCGCATCGCGTGCGCGCGGCGGAGGGCCCCGAGCGCATCGAGCCCGAATGGTGGCGCGACCGCCCGGATCGGATGGCGCGCGACTATTACCGCCTGGAACTGGCCTCCGGCGCCCGCCTCTGGGTCTGCCGCCTGGGTTTCGGCGCCGAGGCCCGCTGGTTCCTGCGGGGGCGGGGTTGACGCGCCACCCAACAGGGTCCGACCCCCGGCCCGCGAAGCGGGCCGAGCCGCCGAATGGCGGCCGCGCCCGGTGGCGCGAGCCAAGCCTGCGGAGCAGGCGCCGGCGCCTGAGGGATGAGGTGCCTCAGCACTTCATGATCCAGGCATGACCCGCTTCGCCGAGCTCGGCGCGCTCTCCAACTTCTCCTTCCTCGAAGGCGCCTCCCACCCGCAGGAACTCGCGCGGATGGCCAGGGCGCTCGGCATGCCCGCGCTCGGCATCGCCGACCGCAACTCCGTCGCCGGCCTGGTGCGCGGCATGGTCGCGACGGAACGCGAGGGCCTGCGCTTCCTCCCCGGCATCCGCCTCGATCTCGCGGAGGGCGCCGAATATCTCGCCTGGCCCGCCGACCGCCCCGCCTGGGGCCGGCTCTGCCGCATGCTCTCGGCCGCGCGCATGGCCGGCGAAAAGGGCGAGACGCGGCTGACGCGTGACATGCTGCGCGACCATTGCGAAGGCAGCGTGCTGGCCGCCCTGCCGCCGCGCCATCCCGGCCCCGACTTCGCCCGCGCGCTCCGCGCCGATGCCCGGGCGCTGCGCGGCCTCGCCCTGCCGCTGCTCTGCGCCGTGGATCATCGCTGCCGCGGCGACGACCAGGCCCGGCTCGATGTGCTCGCCGCCCTCGGCGTCCCGCTCATCGCCGCGGGCGGCGTGCGCTACCACGCGCCGCGGCGGCGGCGGCTGGCCGATGTGCTCACCGCGATCCGCCTCGGCACCACGGTGGACCGCCTCGGCCACCACGCCGAGCCGAATGCCGAGGCGCATCTGCTGCCCCCCGAGGAGGTCGCCCGCCGCCTCGCCCGCTTCCCCGAGGCGATCGCGGCGACCGCCCGCGTCCTCGCCACCTGCCGCTTCTCGCTCCGCGACCTTGCCTATGAATACCCGGACGAGATCCTCGATCCCGGCCGCGGCCCGCAGGAGACGCTGGAAGTCCGCGTCGCCGCCGCCGCCGCCGAACGCTGGCCCGATGGCGTGCCGCCCAAGGTCGCGGCCCAGCTCGCGCATGAGCTCGCGCTGATCGGCCGGCTCAACTACGCCGCCTATTTCCTGACGGTGCATGAGATCGTCCGCTTCGCGCAATCCCGCGGCATCCTCTGCCAGGGCCGCGGCTCGGCGGCCAATTCCGCCGTCTGCTACGTCCTCGGCATCACCGCCGTCGCGCCCGACAAGCACGAATTGCTGTTCGAGCGCTTCATCTCCGAGGCGCGCGACGAGCCGCCCGACATCGACGTGGATTTCGAGCATGAGCGGCGCGAGGAGGTGATCCAGCACATCTACGCCCGCTACGGCCGCGACCGCGCCGCCATCGCCGCGACCCTGATCCGCTACCGCGAGCGCAGCGCCATCCGCGAGGTCGCCAAGGCGATGGGCCTGCCAGAGGAGGCCGCCGCGCGCATCGCGAAATCCGTCTGGGGCGCGGGCGATGCGCCGCTCACCGACCTCGCCGCCGCGCAGGGGCTCGATCCCGCCGATCCGCGCGTGCGCCAGGCGATGGAGCTCGCCGAGGAGATCCAGGATTTCCCCCGCCACCTCGCCACCCATGTCGGCGGCTTCGTCATCACCCGCGGCCCGCTCGTCGAACACACCGTCGTCGTGAAGGCGGCGATGGAAGGCCGCACCACCATCGAATGGGACAAGGACGACATCGAGGCGCTGCGCATCCTCAAGGTGGATGTGCTGGGCCTCGGCATGCTCACCGCGATCCGCCGCGCCTTCGACCTGATCGCCGGCGCCGGCGGGCCGCGCCTTGCGCTGCACAGCGTCCCGCAGGACGACCCCGCGACCTATGCGATGCTGCGGCGGGCGGATTCCATCGGCGTCTTCCAGGTGGAAAGCCGCGCGCAGATGAGCATGCTGCCGCGGCTCCGCCCGCGGGAGTTCTACGACCTGGTGATCCAGGTCGCGATCGTCCGCCCCGGCCCGATCCAGGGCGACATGGTGCATCCCTATCTGCGCCGCCGGAACGGCGAGGAGGCGGAGGAATATCCCTCCGAGGAGCTGCGCGGCGTGCTCCGCCGCACCCTCGGCGTGCCGCTGTTCCAGGAACAGGCGATGCAGATCGCGATCGTCGCCGCCGGCTTCACGCCCTCCCGCGCCGACCAGCTCCGCCGCGCCATGGCGACGTTCAAGCACACCGGGGAGATCGGCGGCTTCCGCGCGGAGTTCCTCGCCGGCATGACGCGCCGCGGCTACACGATGGAGTTCGCCGAGCGCTGCTTCCGCCAGATCGAGGGCTTCGGCAGCTACGGCTTCCCCGAGAGCCACGCCGCGAGCTTCGCCGGCCTCGTCTATGTCTCCGCCTGGATCAAGCGGCATCACCCGGCGGCCTTCGCGGCCGCGCTGCTGAACAGCCAGCCCATGGGCTTCTACGCACCGGCGCAGCTGCTCCGCGACGCGAAGGACCACGGCGTGGAGCTGCGCCCGGTGGATGTCACCGTCTCCGACTGGGACTGCACGCTGGAGGCGGAGCCACTCCCTCCCCCGCATTGCGGGGGAGGGAGAGTAAGCCCGCCCTCCGCCTCGGCCTGCGCCTGGTCTCCGGCCTCGCCGAAGCCGCCGCCCGCGCCATCATGGCCGCCCGCGCCCAGGCGCCCTTCCGCGACCTGGCCGATCTCGTCCAGCGCACCCGGCTCGACCGCACCGCGATGCAGGCGCTCGCCCGCGCCGATGCGCTCAGCGCCCTGGCCGGCCCGCGCCGCGAGGCGCTGTGGGAAGCCGCCGGGATCGAACCGCCCCGCCCCCTCGCCACGGCGCGCGACGACGCCCTGCCCCTGCTGCCGAAGGAGACCGCCGGCGAGGAGACGGTGCTCGACTACGCCGCCACCGGCCTCTCGCTCCGCCGCCATCCGCTCGCCCTGCTGCGGCCGCGGCTCACGGCACTCGGCGGCGCCGACACGCGCGCGCTGAATGCCGCGCGGCAGGGCCGCTTCCTCCGTGTCCCCGGCCTCGTCCTGGTGCGCCAGCGCCCGGGCAGCGCGAAGGGCGTGGTGTTCTTCACCATCGAGGACGAATGGGGCACCGGCAACCTCGTCCTCTACCCCGACATCGCCGCGCGCGACCGCGCCGCCTTGGTCACCGCGAAACTGGTGCTGGCCGAGGGCCGGGTCGAGCGGCTGGAACAGGCCGAGGTACCCATCATCCACTTGGTCGTCCGCCGCCTGCATGACTGGTCGCACCTGCTGGCCGACCTGCACGCGCTCGAGGACCCCGCCGCCTGGGACAGGGCGCTCGCCCGCGCCGACGAGGTCCGGAGCCCCGGCGGCGACGATCCCCGCGTGGCGAAACGCGCCGCCGCCGCGATCCCGCCGTCGCGGGACTTCCGGTAGCGCGCGGCGGGACATATTTGCGAATAATTCTCAACCGCACTATTGTCTGCGCCAGCACAGGGAGACCCCGACCCATGGCGACACGCGGCCTGCCCGCCTGGCCCTTCACCTCGGCCGAGCCCGATTCGCTGCCCACCGCCGAGCGGCTGCTGCTCGACGCCGCCCGCGCCTGGGCCGCCGCCTGCCACGAGGGCGCCGCGCCGCTCCCCGCGATGCGCAACCTCCTCGCCACCGAGGCCGCGACCCAGGCCGCGCCGGCGCTCGATGCCCTGCTCCGCGCGCTGGCCGAGGCGCATCCGCTCACCCTCGGCTGCCCCCTCTGCCCCCGCCTGGTCGGCGAGGAGCCGCCGCTGCTCCTCGCCTGCGCGCTGGCCCAGCGTGGCGCGCGGCAGCAGGCGCTCGCCTGCCTGCTGAAATACCTGCCCAACCGTCAGGCCTTCGCCGCCATGGCCGCCGCGCTGGCCCTCGGCTGCGCCTTCCGCCGCGCCAGCCTGCACTTCGCCGATCCCTGGAGCCCGCCGGAGCGCGCCTAACCCCGCGCCCGCCGCCGCGCCGCGGCCAGCGCCGCCCGCGCCCAGGCGAGCAGTTCCTCCGGCTCGTCGAACAGCCGCTCCGGCGCGCGCCAGTAGCCGAGCTCGACCACCCGCCCGCGCCGCGCGTACCGGAAGGGCGCCGAGCCGGCCTGCTCGAACATCGCCCGGTTGCCCGCATCCACCCGCAGGAACAGCGCCTCGCCGCCCACCATCCCGAACATCACGCCCTCGCAGAACAGCCCGGTCATGCCGAACATCCGCCGTGGCGCCACGCGCCCGAGCGGGGCGAGCTGCTCCAGGACGAACGCGGCGAAGCTGTCCCCTGCCACCTTTCCCCTCCGACACGTCGCGCCGCATCACGCCCAGTCTGCGCAGGACAGATCAACCTGCGCCGGGCTACGCAACGGCATGGACCCCCGAATCTGGCTGCTCGCCGGCGCGCAATTCGCCTCGGCGACCGGCGCCTATGCCTTCACCGGCCTGCTCGGCCCGCTCGCGGCCGAGCTCGGCGTCTCGCTCGCCACCGCCGGGCAGCTCGCGACCGGCTATGCGCTGGCCTATGCGATCTGCGGCGCGCCGGCCGCGGCGCTGACGGCGCGCTGGGACCGGCGCGACCTGCTGGTGCTCGGGCTCGCCGCGGTGGGCGTGCTGACGCTGGCCACCGCCCTCGTCACGGATTTCGCCACCGCGCTCCTCCTGCGCATCGCCACCGGGCTCGCGGTCACGGTGGTGCTGCCGGGGGTCGCGGCCTCCATGCTCGTGCCCGCCGCGCAGCGGGCGAAGGCGCTGGCGCTGGTGCTCGGCGGGCTGACCATCGCCTTCTCCTTCGGCATCCCGCTCGGCAGCGTGATCGGCGGCATCTGGGGCTGGCGCGCCTGCTTCGTCTTCGGCGGGCTGCTCGCGCTCGCCGCGGCGCTGGCCATACGCCTCGGCCTGCCGCCGCTGCCCTCCACGGATCGCGGCGGCGCGGGCTCGGTGCGGCGGGTGCTGCGGCCGGCGATCCTCGCCGTGCTCGCGACCAACGGCCTCGCCTTCGTCGCGCTGTTCTGCATCGCCGCCTATCTCGGCCCGATCGTCACCGCGACCACCGGGATCGAGGGCGGCGGCATCGGCGCGATCCAGCTCTTCATCGGCCTCGGCAGCCTCATCGGCATCTGGCTCGGCGGCCGCGCGCAGCCGGGGGGCGGGCTGCCGATGGTCCTGATGCTGCTGCTCGGCGCGGCGCTGGCCGGCTATTCGCTGCTGCTCGCGCTGCCGCCGGCCCTCTGGCACGCGGCCCCGCTCGCGCTCTGCGTCTTCGCCGGCTCCACCGCGCTGTTCGCGCTCGCCCCCATCATGCAGACCCGCCTGATCGCGCTGGCGCCGGAGGACCGCGCGGTGGCGCTCGCGCTCAACGGCGCCGTGGCGCTCGGCGGGCAGGGGATCGGCGCGGCCTATGGCGGGGCGGTGATCGCCACCGCCGGCCTCGCCTGGACGGGCCTGGCCGGCGCGCTGCTCACGCTCGGCGGCGCCGCGCTCGCCCGCCGCGCCTTCCGGGCGTGATCACCAGCGCCGGACCGGCCCACAATCCAGATGCACGAAGCCGTCGCGCCGGTAGAGCCCGACGCCGCCGAGCTGGAGGTCCGCCGCCCGTCGCGCGACCTCGATCGTCACCCGGTCAGGCAGCCGGCAATCGGCCGCCATCCCCGACATGTGCAGCGACACGTCCGAGACGCGCCGGCTGCGCCGCCGGTTCGCGGCATTCGTCTCCGGCGTGCGGTAGCCGCTGATAACGTGCCAGGGCTCGGCGCTGTCCACCGAGGCCGCCACCGCATGCAGCACGTCGAACAGCCGCGGGTCCATCGGCGTCGGCTCGGCGGCCGAGAGGTCGCGGAACACGAAATCGAGCGCCCGCAGCGATTCCGTCACGTAGCGCCCGTCGCGCCAGTAGATGCCGTCGAAGCTGTCCTCGGTGAAGTTGCGCCGCACGCGCAGCCGCCGCGGCGCGCCCTGCGCCATTGCCGGCGAGGCCGCCGCGAGGCCCACCGCCGCGGCGAGCAGGCCGCGGCGCCCGATCACCCGCTCCGCGCCGCAGCAGGCGCAGAACAGCCGATGCGCGCCGGCCATCAGCGCGCCACCCCGAGGGCCGCCACCTGCGCGCGCGGCGCCTGGTCCATCGCCCGCGCATAGGCCGCGTCGAGCCGGTAGAGATCGGGCCGGATGCGCACCCGCCCCTGCTCCACCATCACCGTCCGGTAGCTCAGCAGCACCGGCAGCGGCCGGCGTATGGTGACGGCGCTCGTCACCCGGCTCTCGATCGCCCGCTGCGCCCGCGCCAGGTCCCAGCCCGGCGTGCCGTCCAGCAGCAGCGCCATCATCTCCGCCGGCCGGTCGAGCCGGATGCAGCCCGAGGAGAAGGCGCGGTCGGGGCGGCGGAACAGGTGCCGGTCCGGCGTGTCGTGCATGAAGATGTCGTCGCCGTTCGGCATGATGAACTTGATGCGCCCGAGGGCATTCGCGTCGCCCGCATCCTGTCGGACAAAATAGGGGAAGTTGGTCCGGCTCATCGCCGACCAGTCCACCGTCGTCGGGTCCACCTCGATCCGCTCGCCGCCGACCACCTGGAACAGCCGGAAGCCGCGTTCCCGCATGGCCTGCGGGTCGCGGCGGAAGCGGGGCAGCAGATCCTCCCGCGCGTTGCGCTCCGGCACGCCCCAGGGCGGGTTGAACTGGATCGCCGTCATCCGCACGCGCAGCAGCGGCGTCGCCCGGTCCGGCCGGCCGACGATGACCGCCATGCCGAGGATCTCGCGCCCCTCCTCCGTCACCGAGAGGCGGAAATCCGGCACGTTGACCTCGATGCGCCGCTCGGCCGTCTCGGCCATCGCGCCGCGGCGCATGTCCATCGCCACCCGGATCTGGTCCACCCGCGCCGAGGCCGGCCGGTTGAGGAAGCCGATCGAGATCCGCCCGACCCGCCCATCCACCTCGAGCCCGTTCGCCTCCTGCCAGCGCCGGACCGCGGCGAGCAGATGCGGCCCATAGACCGCGCCCTCATCCGGCGCCGCCGCCAGCACCGGGTCCTCGGCCGCGAGCCGCGCGCGCAGCGCCGGCACCCGCGTGGCATCCGTGCTGCCCGGCTCGATGGTCCGCTCGCCGGGGATGGACTCCCAACCGCGCGCCGCGATAGCCCGCGCGCGCAGAAGTTCAGCCTTCAGCGCCGGCGTGTCGGGATGGAGGTTCGCCGCCCGCTCGATCACCTCCGCCGGCTCGGCGCTGCCGGCGAGTTCCGCCTGCCAGCGGTCGAGCCCGATCCCCGCCAGGTCGCGGACCACGTCGGGGCGGTCCCGCAGCTCCCGCGCCCGGCCTGCGAGCAGGTCGTTCAGCGCCTGCGCCGCCGCCTGGTGCAGCGCCGCCCGCGCCGCAGGATCGGTGAGCGCGCCGGCCTCCGGGATCGCGTAGTGTCGCGGATCGAGCCCGTCCTCCTCCAGCCTGGCGAGCCGGAGTGCGAGCCGCCGGCTCGCCCCGGTGTCGGCCGAGAGCGCATGGGCCTCCGGGATGATCCGTCCGGCGGCAAGCCCGAGGGCGGCGAGGAGCAGGGGTCGGCGTGCGGTCTGCATACCGTCGCAGATACCGCCCAGGCCCCCGGATTGCAAAGACTTCACCGCCCGCCGGCGATGTCCAATGTCGTGCCTGTGACATAGCTGGCGGCACCCGAGAGCAGCCACAGCACGCCCTCCGCCACTTCCTCGGGCGTCCCGAGCCGCTGCATCGGCACCGTCGGCACGATCCGCGCGACCCGTTCCGGGATGCCCGCGCGCGCATGGATCTCGGTGTCGATCATGCCGGGCGCGACGGCGTTCACCCTGATGCCCTCGCCCACCAGTTCCTTGGCGAGCCCGAGCACCATCGGCCCGATCGCCCCCTTGCTGGCGGCGTAGTGCACCATCTCGAAGGGCGAGCCATAGGCCGGCGCGCGCGAGCCGATCAGCACCATCGCGCCACCCTTCCCCCCGCGCGAGCGGGCCATGCGCCGCGCCGCCTCCCGGCAGGCCATGGCGAGGCCGAGCACGTTCACCGCGAAGACCCGCCGCCAGGTCTCGTCGCTGGACTCGAGGAAGGTCGAGGCCGCGCCGGTCGTCCCGGCATTGCCGACGAAGCCGTCGAGCCGCCCGAAGCGCGCATCGAGCACGGCGAAGGCGCGGGCGTTGTCGGCGGCCTCCGCCGCGTCGGCCTGGACGAGTTCCACCGCCGCCCCCGCCGCCCGGCAGGCGTCCGCCGTCGCCTCCGCTGCCGCCTGGTCGCTGCCCCAGGTCAGCAGCAGGTCATGGTCGCGTTGCGCGGCGAGCAGCGCGATGGCCGCGCCGATGCCCTTGCCGGCGCCGGTGACGAACAGGACGGGTCGTTGGGTCATCGCGGTCCTCCGCCACCACTCTGCTCCCTCCCCCGCAAGCGGGGGAGGGTCGGGGTGGGGGTTCGCCGAGGCGCGGCCTCAATCCAGCACGGCGTCGGCCCGCGCCAGCACCGTGACGGGCATGTCGAGCCCGAGCGCCTGCGCCGCGCGGAGGTTGACCAGCAGTTCGAACCGCTCCGCCCGCTCCATCGGGATGCTGCCCGGCGCCTCGCCCCTGAGGATGCGCAGCACATGGCCCGCCACGCGACGGCGGAGCTCGCCATCGAGCGGGCCGAGGCTCAGCACGCAGCCCGCCTCGGCCATCGAACGCAGCTCGCACACGGTCGGCAGCCGCGCCTGCTGCGCCTGCCGCGCGAGGGCCGCCGCCTCGGAATGGAACCCTGGGGAGGAGCTGATGACGATCGCCCCGGCGCCTCCGGCCGCGAAGCTCGCGAAGGCGGCCGCGAAGCTTTCCGGCCCCGTCGCGCGCACCGTGACGAGCTCGGTCCCGAGCCGCCGCGCCGCCGCCGTCAGCCGCGCGACGCGGTCCTCCGGATAGCTGCTGCCGGCGAGGAAGCCGATCCGGCCCGCGCCGGGGAAGGCTTCGAGCGCCACCTCCACGCGCTTCACGTCGAGTTCCTCCGACAGCATGACGATGCCGGTGACGCTGCCGCCCGGCCGCGCCAGGCTCGCCGCCAGCCCATCGGCCACCGGGTCGCTGCCGGCGAAGCTCATCACGACCGGGACGGTCCGGCTGACGGCGCGGATCGCCAGCGCGACCGGGTTCGAGACCGCCACGATCACGTCCGGTTGCAGCGCCACGATTTCGGCCGCGAGCGCCGGGATGCGCGCCAGGTCGCCCTGCGAGCTCCGCCCGACGATCTCGAGGTTCCGGCCCTCGACGAAGCCCGCCCGGCCAAGCTCCGCGAGCAGCGCCCCCCGGTTCAGGTCCACCGTGAGCTGGCCGGGCGAGAGGATGCCGATCCGCGCCGACCGCCGCTGCGCGTGCGCGAGCCCGGGCAGCGCCAGGCTCGCCAGGAGGCCGCGTCGGAGGATCATGCGAACACCTCATCCTACCCAGCCGGACGAAGGCGCGACACGGCGCCCCGCCGGCCGCCGCTGCGAAGGCGCCAGCGGCGGCCACCACAAGACCATGCGCGCGGCCGCCGCGACAGGATGTGCGGTTCCGCACAGGCGCGGCGTGTGCCGTTCCGCACGGCGGCCGGACGGAAGGCAGGGCAGCCTGCCGGGCGCGGCGGGGATCGGCCCTGCCGCAGAGGAGACACCGCCATGCGAGATGCCATCCGCCATGCCGCCACGCGCCTCACCGCGGCGCGGGCCTGCCGAGGCCGGAGCGCCGGCCCGCGCCGCCTTCTCCTGGCGCTGCTGCTCGCCCTTCTCGCGCCCGCCGCCGCCTGGGCGCAGGCGACCTCCGTCCGGGACGGCCTCCTCGGCGCCTGGACCTTCGTCTCGGTGGTGAGCCAGAGCGATGATGGGCGGCGCGGCGAACCCTTCGGCCAGACACCGAAGGGCATCATCGTCTTCACCCCGGACGGCCATTTCTCGCTGTTCCAGTCCGCCGCCGAGATCCCCCGCCTCGCCGCGAACGACCGCGCCCGCGCCACGCCGGAGGAGGCGATGACCGTGGTCCGCAACTCGATCGCCTACTACGGCACCTACACCGTGAACGAGACGGCGCGCGAGCTTTCGCTGACCCTGCAGGGCAGCACCTATGCGAACCTGCTCGGCGGCGGCCCGCAGCGGCGGGTCATCACCACGCTGACCGCGACGGACCTCGCCTTCAGCAACCCGCGGACGCCGAGCGGCGTGACGCTCCATACCGTGTGGCGCCGCGCCGCGCCGCAATAGCGCGCATCCCAGGGGGGCGTCGTCGCCTGGCGGCCCGCCAGGGGCGGCGCCACCCGCGCCTTCCTCCGCAGCCACCGCCGCATCGGCGGGCGAGCGGAGGGCCGACACGCACCGCATGCACGCCGGTCCGCCCGCCCGCCTTGACGCCGCGCGCGCTTCGGGCCAACGCGACGCCGCGGCTCGCGACCCGACGCGAACCGGGATCGCCGGCCTTGTGCAACTTCACCGCCCTCGTCCGGCGGACGGTGGCCGGCGCATGAGCCATGCGCGGCCATTCGTGCGAACCAGCATCGGTGCCGAAAAGGCCGCCGTTCACAACGATGGCGGCACCAGAGGCCGCATGCGCGTCCGCTGTCGCCCGATGACCGAGAGATGACCTGCCCAATCCCCGCGCGCGCCGATGGCCACGGCGATGGCCGCGATGTCGGCGCCGCCCGGGCGCATCGGCATCCGCAGCAGGATGATGCCGAAGCCGGCCGCTGCCTGATGCAGCACCGCCAGGTCCCCGAAATCCGTGTCGAAGGTGACGCAGATGCGCCGCTCGCGCTGCGCCTGGGCCAGGACGGCCTGGTCGGGAGTGCCCGGCGCGTCCGCCCGGACCCAGCCGACATCGTGGCCCGCCGCCCGCAGCGCCTGCACCAGGGAAGCAGGCACGTTCTCGTCGCAGAGGAGGCGCAGCGTCATGCCGCGGTCGGAAACACCCGCTCACGGCGCACCACCTCGTGCGCATAGGCGAGGCAGGCGCGGACATCCTCGAGCGCCAGCCCGGGATACTCCGCGACCACCTCCTCGGCGGTCCAGCCCTGCGCCAGCAGGCCGAGCACCCACTCCACCGCAATGCGCGTGCCCCGGATCACCGGCTTGCCCGCCATGACCGCGGGGTCCAGCGCGATGCGCGTCGGCTCGCTCTCGGTCATCTCTAGGTGCCCTCCTCCGGCACCGGGTCGGCCGCATCGGCGCGCGAGCATACCGCATCGGAGAACCCGGACACCACGGGCGCCTTGCGCCATCGCCCGGTTTCCCCTCGCGCGGTCGAGGACAAGCCGGCCACCCCGCATTGACGCCGCGCCCGCTTCGGGCCACGGGACGCGCGGGGTGCGCCCTTCCTTCGCGCCCCGCACGACCAAGGCGGAGCCGCACCGATGCCCGATCCCAGCCTGCGCCAGGCCCTCGAAGCGGACGAGTTCGTCCTCGCCCCGGGCGTCTTCGACATGATCTCCGCCAAGGTCGCGGACGGCATGGGGTTCAAGGCCCTCTACGCCACCGGCTTCGGTACGGTGGCCTCCCATCTCGGCGTCGCGGATGCGGGGATCGCCACCTACACCGACATGGTCTCCCGCATGGGGACCATCGCGCGCGGCTGCCGGACGCCGCTGATCTCGGATGCGGATACCGGCTATGGCGGGCTGCTCAATGTCCGCCACACCGTCGCCGGCTACGAGGCCGCGGGCGTCACCGCGATCCAGCTCGAGGATCAGGAGATGCCGAAGAAATGCGGCCACACGCCGGGCCGCCGCGTGATCCCCGCCGAGGAGATGGCGCTCAAGATCCGCGTCGCGGCCGAGACGCGGAAATCCCGCGACTTCCTCATCATCGCGCGGACCGACGCCCGCACCTCGCTCGGCCTCGAGGAAGCGATCCGCCGCGGCCTGATCTATGCCGATGCCGGCGCCGACGTGATCTTCATCGAGAGCCCGGAGACCGAGGCCGAGATGGCCGAGGTCGGCCGGCGGATCAGGAAGCCGCTCTTCGCGAACATGGTCGAGGGAGGCCGCACGCCGATCCTGCCCGCCGAGACGCTGCACAAGTATGGCTACCGCATCGCGATCTACCCGGCGCTCGGGTTCCTGACCGCCGCGAAGGCGCTGGAGGAGGCCTATGCGAACCTCAAGGCGCATGGCCATTCCAATGCCTGGCCGGCCGACCGCTCCTATGGCTTCGGCCGCATGTGCGAGCTGATGGGCTTCCCCGAGGTCTGGGATTTCGACCGGAAATGGGCCGAGATCGCGGGCAACCTCCCCCCCAAGGCGGCCGAGTAGGCGCATGGCCTTCCCGCAGGACGACAAGGCCTGGGCCGACACGGCAGAGTTCCTCCGCGCCCGCCTCGCGCCGGCCGACCGGCTTGTCGCGCCCGATCCCTTCCGCTTCGCCATCCCGCGCGCGCTCCGCTTCGGCCAGCTCCGCGGGGACGCGCCGGCGCGCTTCGACTGGATCGTGGTGCACAAGGGGGAGCTCGACCGGATCCCCCGGCCCTTCCTCCTCGGTGTGCCCGCCGAGACGGTGGCGGTCTTCGCCAACGAGGTGTTCGTCGTCTTCGCGCGCGAGCCCGCGCCCGACCTCGCCGACCTTGCCGAGACCGACCACGTCAAGGCTTTTCGGGCCGGCGTCGAGGCGCTGCCCGCGGAGGAGATCACGCCCGCCGCCTTCCCCGGGGCGGTCACCTCCGTACGGCTCCCCTCGGGTTCCGTCGCCGCGCCCGTGGTCCGCGCCCCGCGTCCGGCCCGCCCGGCGCGCGAGGCGGGCGCGCCCCCGCCCCGCCCCTGGCTCACGCCCGGCGGGCTGCCGGGCGTGGCGCGGGAGCGCGCCTTCCAGGAGGAGCTCGACCGGCTGGTGACGGATTACCTCGGCGACGGCGCCGGCCTTTCGATCCTCGACATCGGCTGCGGCGCGGGGCGCCTTGCGCCGCTGCTGGGGGCGGCGGCCGCGGTGACGGGCGTGGACCTCGCTGCCGATGCGCTGGCCCGCGCCCGCGCCCGCCATGCGTCGCTGCCAGCCTTCTCCTTCGCGCGGATGGACGCGACCGCGCTCGGCTTCCCGGATGCGAGCTTCGATGCCGCGCTCATGCTCGACCTGCTCGACACGCTGGAGGACCCCGCCGCGGCGCTCGCGGAGGCCGCGCGGGTGTTGGCGCGGGGCGGGCGGCTGATGGTGACCGCGACGAACAAGGACAGCCTGCCCTTGCGCGCACTGCGCCGCCTGGCGCTGCCGGTGCCGCCGGGCGGCGTCTCGGTGCAGGAGCTGGCGGGGATGCTGCGCGCCGCCGGCCTCGCGCCGGTGCGGATGGACGGCATCCTGCTCTCGCTCGGCTGGGCCGTGCCGGGGGCGACGGGCCCGCTCGGCCCGCTGGAGGAGGACCCGGAATTCGTGGAGGCCGCCCGCCTGCTCGGCCGCCGTTGCGGGCCGGATCAGGCGCTGGCGATCTGCATGATGGCGCGGAAGATGTAGCCTCCCTATGTTGCCTGCATGAGCGCTGCCCTCCGGCTCGACTTTCCGCGCACGACCGAGGAGTTCCTCGCCTGGGAACGCCGCCAGGAGCTGCGCTACGAATGGGATGGGGTGCAGCCCATCGCGATGGTGGGGGGCACGCTGGCGCATTCGCTGCTCGCCTCGCGGCTGGCTGACGCGCTGCGCCCCGGCCTTCGCCCGGGCTGCACGGTGTTCCGCGCCGACGCGAAGGTGCTGACGGCCGCCGGCAGCCGCGCGCGCTACCCCGATCTCGTCGTCACCTGCTCACCCTTCCGTCCCGGCGAACTGGCGGTCCCGGCACCGATCCTGATCGTCGAGGTGCTCTCCGAAAGCACGAGCGCCACCGATCTCGGCATCAAGCGCCAGGAATATGCGGCGCTGCCCTCGCTGCAGCGCTACGTGATCCTGTCCAACGAGGAACGCGCGGCCTTCGTCTTCGCCCGCGCACGGGACTTCGCTGCCGAGGAGGTGCGGGACGTGCTGCACCTGGCCGAGTTCGAGGTCAGCGTGCCGCTCGCCGCGCTGTATGAGGGGCTCTTGGCCGCCTGAGCCTCACGCCCGCCGCCAGGTCGTCCCCTGCGGCCCGTCCTCCAGCAGGATGCCCTGGTCGGCGAGGTCCTTCCGGATGCGGTCGGCCTCCGCCCAGTTCTTAGTCTGTCGCGCGGCGAGACGGGCGGCGATGGCGGCTTCGATCGCCGCGGCATCGAGTTCCGACCCGGCGCGGAACCAGGCCTCGGGCTCGGCCTGCAGCAGCCCCAGCAGCGCGCCTGCCTCGAGGATGCGGCCCTTCAGGTGCGGCAGCGCCGCGGCATCGCCCTTCGCGAGCGCCTCGTTCGCGGTGGACGCGAGATGATGCAGCGAGGCCAGCGCGAGCGGCGTGTTGAGGTCGTCCGCCAGCGCCACCTCCACCGCGGGCTGCTCCGCCGGATGCGGTGCCTCGCCGCCCATGGCCTCGACATCGCCGAGCTTCGCCAGCACGCGATAGAAGCGATCCAGCTCCTTCCGCGCCTCCCGCAGCCCGTCCTCCGTGTAGTCCAGCGCGGCGCGGTAGTGGGTCTTGAGCAGCAGCAGGCGAAAGGCCTCGCCGGCCCAGGGGCCGAAGCCGAGGATATCCTGCACGGTGCGGAAGTTGCCGAGCGACTTCGACATCTTCTCGCCGTCCACGAGCAGCATGCCGTTGTGCATCCAGTACCGCGCGAAGTGGCTGCCCGGGAAGGCGCAGAGGCTTTGCGCCACCTCGTTCTCGTGATGCGGGAACATCAGGTCGGCACCGCCGCCATGGATGTCGAAATCCTGGCCGAGATGCTTCCACGACATGGCGGAGCATTCGATGTGCCAGCCAGGCCGGCCGCGGCCCCAGGGGCTGTCCCAGCCGGGCTGGTCCGGCGTGGACGGCTTCCACAGCACGAAGTCGCCGGGGTCGCGCTTGTAGGGCGCGACCTCGACGCGCGCGCCGGCGATCATCTCGTCGCGCGAGCGGCCCGAGAGCTTGCCGTAGCCGGCGAAGCTGCCGACGGCGAACAGCACATGGCCCTCCGCCTCGTACGCGTTGCCGTTCGCGATCAGGCGCTCGATCAGGGCGACCATCTCCGGGATGGTGCCGGTGGCGCGGGGCTCGACATCCGGCGGCAGGACGCCGAGGGCGGCCATGTCGCGGTGGAAATCGGCGGTGGTGCGCGCGGTCAGGTCGGCGATGCCCTCGCCGCTCTCGCGGGCGCGCTCGATGATCTTGTCCTCGACATCGGTGATGTTGCGCGCATAGGTCACGCGCGGATAGAGCCGCCGCAGCAGCCGCACCAGCACGTCGAACACCACGTTCGGCCGCGCATTGCCGAGATGCGCCAGGTCATAGACCGTCGGGCCGCAGACATAGAGCTTCACATGCTGCGGATCGAGCGGCTCGAAGCACTCCTTGCGGCGCGTCGCGCTGTTGTGGAGGTGCAGTTCCATCATTCTCAGCCTGCGGCCTGCTTCAGGCGCGCCAGCGCCTTCTCGCGGCCGATCAAGGGAAGGAAAACCTTGAGGTCGGGACCGTGGTCCTCGCCGGTCAGCGCCCGGCGCAGCGGCAGGTACAGCGCCTTGCCCTTGCGGCCGGCGCGCGTCCCCACATCCGCAGTCCAGGCCGACCAGGTGGCCTCATCCCAGGGCTCCTCGGGCAGACAGTCTCGCGCGATGCGGAGGAGTTCGGCATCGGCGGGGTCCGCTGCCGGACTGATAGCACCGGAAACGATCTCCCACCAATCGCGGACTTCGCGGAACAGATCGAGGTTGCCGCGCACCGCCAGCCAGAAATCCTCCCCCGCGCCCTCCGGCAGCCGGTCCTGCACGGCGGCGAAGGGCAGTTCGTGCAGCCAGCGGCGGTTGAGCGCGAGAAGCTGCTTCGGATCGAAGCGCGCGGCCGATTTCGAGACATGCGCCAGGTCGAACCGCGCGGCGAGATCGGCCGGCATCCCCGCCACCGGGTCCTGGCTGGTCCCGAGCGCCAGCAGGTAGCCCGCCAGCGCCGCGGGCTCCACGCCGTCGCGCCGCAGCTGGCGCAGCCCGAGGCTGCCGAGCCGCTTGGACAGCGGCCCGCCATCGGCATCCGTCAGCAGCGGCAGATGGGCGAAGCGGATCGCGCGCGGATCGCCGCCCAGCGCGGCGAAGATGTCGAGCTGGATGCCGGTGTTGGTCACATGGTCCTCGCCGCGGATCACGTCGGTGATCCCCATCTCGAGGTCGTCCACCACCGAGGTGAAGGTGTAGAGGAAGCTGCCATCGGCGCGGATGAGCACCGGGTCCGAGAGGCTGGTGAGCTTGACCGCGCGCGCACCCAGAACGCCGTCGTTCCACGCCACGCTGCCGCCCGAGAGCAGGAAGCGCCAATGCGGCTGCTTGCCGTTGGCGAGCGCCCGGTCGAGCTGCTCCTTCGTCATCTTCAGCGCGGCGCGGTCATAGAGCGGCGGCTTGCCCTGGCGGATGCGCTGCTCGCGCTTGAAGGCGAGTTCCTCCTCCGTCTCCAGGCAGGGGTAGAGGCGGCCGGCGGCCTTGAGCTTCGCGGCCGCCGCCGCGTAGCGCCCGAGCCGGTCGGACTGGCGGGCGAAGCCGGCCCAGTCGAGGCCGAGCCAGCGCAGATCCTCCTCGATCGCGGTGGCGAATTCGGGCCTGGAGCGTTCCGTGTCGGTGTCGTCGAGCCGGAGCAGGAACTGCCCGCCGCCCCGCCGCGCGACGCACCAGTTGGCGAGCGCGACGCGGGCATTGCCGACATGCAGCAGGCCGGTCGGCGAGGGAGCAAAGCGGAGCTTCATGGGCGGGAGAGGAACGCCGGAAACGGTCGGGATGCAAGGCGCCACAATTTCCGCCGCCTGGCGTGCTATGCGGCCAGCAGGTGTTCGGAGACGGCGCGATGAGAACCCGCCCTGCCCTGTTCGCCGCGGCGCTGGCCGTGGGCATGCTCGGCGCCTCGGCGGCCCAGGCCGATTGGCGCTACCGCCATGGCGGCTGGCATGGGCCCCGGGTCCACCATCATCATGGCGGGGCCGGGGCGCTCGGGGCGATCATCGGGCTCGGGGTGGGGGTGGCGATCGGCTCGATGCTGGCCGCGCCGCCGCCGCCGCCGGTGTACTACGCGCCGCCCGCGCCGCCGCCGGGCTGGTACCGGCCGCCGCCGGCCTACTACGCGCCGCCGCCGGGCTACTACGCGCCGCCGGGCTACGGGGTGCAGATGAAGCCGGGGTGGTGAACCGGCGCTGATCCTCGAACCCCCACCCCACCCTCCCCCGCAAGCGGGGGAGGGAGATCGTCAGGCCTCCTCCTCCTCGTCCTCCTCCTCGCGCCGCGGGTCCAGGACGCGCCAGTTGCGCTCCTCGGGGTCGGAGGGCTTCGCCTCGGCGAAGGCGTGCAGTTCGGTCGCACTCTTCCAGGCCTGGTCGCCCGCGCCGGCGACCTCGGCATCCTCGCCATAGGCGAACCAGGCCTCCAGCACCTCCTCGGGCGCCATGCCGCGGGCGCGGCAGCGTTCCAGGCTGTCGCGCACATAGCGGCGGGCGAAGGCATTGGCGTGCTCGATCCCGAGGAAGCCGCGCACCACCTCGACCGGATCGGCGCCGTTCGCGCCCGAGAGGTCGAGGATGCGGACCGCCAGCCCGGGCGGGGCGGCGAGCGCGGGGGAGAAGATCGGGTCGTCGTCGTCGCTCATGAAGGGCAAGTGGCCCGGCGCGCCGGGCGGGTCAACGCGCGGCGGTCCGGACCGCGAGCAGGATGCCGCCCGTCACGATCGCCACGCCGATGAGGCCCGCGATCCCGAGCGGTTCGTCCAGCAGCGGCCAGGCGGCGAGTGCGGCGACCACCGGGACGAAGGCGGTGATCGCGGTGGTGCGTTGCGGCCCGATCGCCATCACCGCCCGGGTGAACAGGAACCCCGAGGCCAGCACCGCCAGGAAGCCCTGGTAGACGAAGTGGAAGGCCGCGATGCCGAAGGGCACGGCGGCGAGGTTGGACGGCAGGAACAGCCACCAGGCGGCGAAGAAGATCGGCCCCGACCAGAGCGCGGCACCAAGCGTCGCCGGCACCGCAGCGATCCGCCAGCGCCGCACCAGCACCGTATAGACCGCCCAGGAGAAGCTGCCGGCGCAGAAGAAGAGGTCGCCGCGCCAGGCCCCGGGATAGTCGCCGAAGGTGTCGAAGGCGAGCAGCGCGATCCCGGCGGCCACGATGCCGAGCGAGATTCCCCGGCTCCGCGTCCAGCTTTCGTTCAGCAGCAGGAGGCCGAGCGCCGCGGTGTAGAAGGGCAGCATCCCGGCATTCAGCACCGCGCCATGCGCCGCCGGCGCCAGCGAGAAGCCGTGATAGGCGAAGATCGGGAAGCCGAAGCCGGCCGTCAGCACGATCGCCGCCATCCGGAACGGCGGCAGCCGCGGCCAGCCGAGCCAGGCCGCCAGCACCAGCGCGCCGAGGAAGGCGCCGCCATAGCGCAGCGCCGCGATGTCCCAGGGCGTCATGTCCTGCTTCTGGGACAGCCGCGCGGTGAGCAGGAAGCCGACCCAGAGGAACAGGACCGCGATGGCGGAGACGTAGCCGAGCCGGCGCTCGCGGCGGCTCGCGGCGTCAGGCGACATGCCGGTCAGGCGCCGCCGTTCTTCCGGCGCGGGGCGGCGCGGAGGAGGAACTCGCGGCCCACCTTCACCCGCTTCTGGCCATCGTAGTCCACGATGTCGGCGGTGGCGTAGGTCTCCGCCCAGGCATCGGGGATGAAGCTGCCGGTGCCCACCACGTCGATCGGCGCCTTCGCCTCCGCCATCACGCGGCACTTGCCGACGCCGAAGCCGGAGGAGGCGACGATGCGGACCTTCGGGAAGCCCGCCTCGTCCAGCGCCTCGCGCATGCGCCATACCGCGGCGGCGGAGACGCCGGTGCCGACCAGGTGGCGAAGCTCCGTCTCGCTGCGGTAGCGGCGCACGGCCTGCGGCGCGTGGCGTTCCAGCACGGCATAGCTCTCGGCCGGGTCGAGCCCCTCGAGGAAGCGGCCGCCATGCGTGTCGAGCCGCACCGCGAGCCGCCCGGCGGCGGCGAGATCGGGGAAGCGGCGGCAGACTTCGAGCCCATCCGTCACCTCGCGGCCGAAATAGTCGGTGAGCACGGTGAGGTCGGCCTCGGGGAAGGTCTCGCGGAACATCTCGGCGGCGCGGACGGTGGAGCCGGCATAGCCGATCAGCGCATGCGGCATGGTCCCCCGCCCCCGCCCCGGGCCGAACCAATGCGCCGTCGCGTCGTTGGCATTGCCGATGAAGCCCTTCGCGCCCTCGCGCTGCGCGGCACGGCCGCCCACGCTCGCGGCATAGGCCATCATCTCCTGCATCTCCTGCCCGGCGCAGTGGCGCGCCTCCATCGCGAGGAAGGCGACGGCGGGGAGTTCCGCGCACATCTGGTAGGCGTTGTGCGCGGCGACGCAGGCCGCGCCCAGCTTCTGCAGCAGGATCGTCTCGAGATCGACGAGCTGCACGAAGGAGCCGGAGAGGTAGAAGATCGGATCGCCGGCGCCGACCCAGGCGCCTTCCTCATGCATCAGCTCGATGTCGAAGCGCGTGCCGCGCTGCGCGGCGACGGCGGCGAGCCAGTCGGTCGCGAGCCGCGGCGCGGAGATGACCGGGCGGCGGAGGAAGACCGCGTAGGTGACGCGGCAATCGCCGAAGCGGGCGACGACGGCCTTGGTGCGGTTGAAGTAGCTGTCGGTGCGCGCGGCGATCGAGGCGTCGTCGGTGCCGGGGGCGGGGCGGTCAGGCATGGGTCGGGCTCGCCACCGCCGCACGGCCCCCCCACCCCGGCCCTCCCCCGCGAGGGGGGAGGGAGATGGTCATGCCCCCTCCCCCCTCGCGGGGGAGGGCCGGGGTGGGGGGGCACGCAAGCAGGCCGCGGGGTGCCGGACCCACGAGAAGGCTCACTGCGCGGCCTGCGCCGGCACCTGCTGGCCGCCGCGGCGGGCCTTCAGCTCCTCGGCGAGCAGGAAGGCGAGTTCCAGCGACTGCTCGGCATTGAGCCGCGGGTCGCAGAAGGTCGCGTAGTTTCGCGCGAGATCGGCCTCGACCAGCCGGTGCGCGCCGCCGAGGCACTCCGTCACGTCCTGGCCGGTCATCTCGACATGCACGCCGGCGGGGATGGTGCCCTCCGCGGCGTGGCAGTCGAAGAAGCCCTTCACCTCGTTCAGGATCGCCTCGAAGCTGCGGGTCTTGTAGGCGCCGGCCTTGGCGCCGTTGCCGTGCATCGGATCGCAGATCCACACCACGTTGCGCCCGGCGCGCTTCACGGCCCGCAGCAGCGGCGGCAGCTTGGCCGCGACCTTCTCCGCCCCCATGCGCGAGATGAGCGTGAGGCGCCCCTTCTCGTTCGAGGGGTTCAGGAGTTCCGTCAGCCGCACCAGCTCCTCCGGCTCCATCGTCGGGCCGACCTTCATGCCGATCGGGTTGACGATGCCGCGCATGAACTCGACATGCGCGCCCTCCGGCTGGCGGGTGCGGTCGCCGATCCAGAGGAAATGCGCGCTGCACGCGAACCACTTGCCGGGATGCGTCGAGGGCTCGCGCGTCAGCGCCTCCTCATAGGGCAGCAGCAGCGCCTCGTGGCTGGTGTAGAACTCCGTCTCCCGCACCTGGGGCAGGTTCGACATGCCGCAGGCGTTCATGAATCGCAGCGTCTCGTCGATGCGGCCGGCGAGCACCTCGTAGCGGCTGGCCAAGGGGCTGCGCGCGGCGAAATCGAGGTTCCAGCGATGCACCTCGTGCAGGTCGGCATAGCCGCCGGTGGAGAAGGCGCGCAGCAGGTTGAGCGTGGCGGCCGATTGCAGATAGGCGAATTCCATCCGCGTCGGGTCGGGCACGCGGGCCTCGGGCGTGAAGTCGGGGCCGTTGACGATGTCGCCGCGATAGGAGGGCAGCGTGACCTCGCCGACCGTCTCGGTGTCGGAAGAACGGGGCTTGGCGAACTGGCCGGCCATGCGGCCGAGCTTCACCACCGGCAGTCCGCCGCCGAAGGTCAGCACGACGGCCATCTGGAGCAGCACGCGGTAGGTGTCGCGGATGGTGTTGGCGTGGAACTCGGCGAAGCTCTCCGCGCAATCGCCGCCCTGCAGCACGAAGGCCGCACCGTCCCCGGCCGCGGCGAGCTTCGCCTTCAGCCGGTCCGCCTCGCCTACAAAAACGAGCGGGGGAAATCGGCCGACCTTCGTCTCCATGGCCGCGAGCGCGGCCATGTCGGGGTATTCGGGCACCTGGCGGATCGGCATGGCCCGCCATGAGGCCGGGCTCCACGCACGCATCGGCATTTCCTCTCACTCCAAGACAGAAGGCAGCGCAGCATAGCCGGGGGCCCGCGGCTTGGGAAACCGGCGGTTGTGCGGGGCTGCCCGGCGCGCAACGGCGTTTCGGGCTATTCCAGGCGGATGCCGCCCTCGCGGATGATCGGCGTCCAGCGGGCGATCTCGCGGCGGATATGCCCGGCGAAATCCTCGGGGCTGCCGCCGACGACACGGCCGGCCTGGGTCTGGAAGATGCGCTCCTGCACCTCCGGCATGGCGGCGATCCGCCCGAACACCTCGTTGATGCGGCGGGCGAGCCCGGCCTCCATCCCGGCGGGCGCGACGATTCCGTGCCAGACCGCGACCTCGAAGCCGGGCAGCACGTCGGAGACCGCCGGGATGCCGGGCAGCGCCGGCGTGCCGCCGGTGGTGCCGATGCCGATGGCCTTGGCATTGCCCTGCCGGATCTGGCCCATGCCGGAGGAGACGGTCGGGAAGCCGAACTGCGCGTCGTTGCGGATCAGCGCCGTCACCATCTCCGCACCCGACCGGTAGGGCACATGCACCATGCGGATGCCGGCCTCCTTCAGGAACAGCGCCATGAAGAGATGGCTGCCATTGCCGTTGCCGGCCGAGGAATAGGTGAAGGCGTCGGGCCGCGCGCGGCCGAGCTCGATCACCTCGCGCACCGTGTTCGCCGGCACCGAAGGATGCGCCATCAGCACCGCCGGCAGGCTGACGAGATGGATGACGGGGGTGAAGGCGGTCGTCGGATCGTAGGCGAGCGTCGGGATCAGCTCCTTCCCGATCGCGTTGGCGCCGACATCGGCCATCATCAGCACGCTGCCATCCGGCCGCTCCCGCGCGACCGCGGCGCCGGCGATGGTCCCGCCCGCGCCGGCCCGGTTCTCGACCACCAGCGTCTGGCCGCCCGTGACTTCCGGGAAGCGGGCAGCGACGGTGCGCGACAGCGTGTCGATCGCGCCGCCGGCGCCGAAGGGGACGATCAGGCGGATCGGGCGGTCAGGCCAGGTGGCCTGGGCACGGGTGGCAGACGGCCAGATCGCCGGCAGGGCCAGGCCCGCCGCCAGAACGCCGCGGCGCCGCATCGAAAAAACCATCCCGTTGTTCCTCCCAGACCGAGAAATTGCGCGGAAAATGAGGCTCAATCTTCTTGCATGCAACCGGCTCGGCGCCTCTACTGTGCGCTGCCGGCAACAGACGGGGATACCGATGGCACGGTTTCCATGACCTGGTCCATCGTGGCGCATGACCCGGGCAGCGGCGCCTTCGCCGTCGCGGTCACGACCTGCGCCTTCGCCGTCGGCGCCTCCTGCCCCTTCCTGCGGTCCGGGGTGGGCGCCGTCTCGACGCAATCCATGACCAACCGCTACCTCGGGCCCGCCGTGCTCGACGGCATGGCCCGCGGGCTCTCGCCGGCCGCGGCGATCGAAGGCGCGCTCTGCGGCGACGACGGGAAGGGACTGCGCCAGATCCACGCGGTGGACCGGCACGGCCGCAGCGCGGCCTTCACCGGCGCCCACTGCGTCGAATGGTGCGGCGAGATCGGCTCCACCGGCGTCTCGGTCGCGGGCAACATGCTGGCCGGCCCCGCGGTGCTGACCGACACCTACGCCGCCTGGGTCGCCAACCCGGAACTGTCGCTGCCCGAACGCCTGCTCGCGGCACTCGACGCCGGCGAAGCGGCCGGCGGCGACCGGCGCGGCCGGCAATCCGCCGCGCTGATGCTCACCACGACCGAAGACTTCCCCGACCTCTCGATCCGCGTGGACGACCACGCCCAGCCCCTGGTCGAACTCCGCCGCCTCCACGGTATCTGGCTGCGCGACCGCGCCCCCTACCTCCACGACCAGCCAGGCAAATCCCGCCCCTCCGGCAACACCGACATGGCCACCATCGAAACCCGCTGGGCCCGCGCGGGCCTCGACCTGCGGTTCCGGCGGTAGCGGGCGGGGAGGCCCGGCCGCGGGCGCGTCGGGGATGGCGCTGCGCTCCCCGGCCCGCTCCCGCCAAGGGCCAGTGGGCCCTTTGGAACACATGAGTTGATGGCTGGCGTTGGTGCGGGGGCCTCGCGGCACGTCGCTGCGTGAGACGGCGGCCTGGGGGACGCTGGGCGGCCTTGCGGAAATCACCAACCGCGGGGCTGAAGATGCGGCTGGACAACGCGATGGAGTTCCTCGGCGCGATCGTCAGCGAGCTGTTGGCGACGCGGCAGCGTGGCGCCGCCTGCACTTGCCGGGCCGGCAGCTGCGGGTGGCGGCGGGACGAGCATCAGCCATCCGCTGCGACGCCGATAAGCTCAACTCAACCGACTCCAATCCTTGCGCCTAAGGGGCAGCGCCCCCCTCAACGCGCGCCACGGCCCGCTTGCGCCGCGTGCGCGCGGGTTCTATACGCCCCGCTCCCCGCGCCGTGGCTTCTGGACATGCCCGGCCGGCCCAGCCCCTTTGCCGCATGGTGCGGTCCCCGTTCGTCGGGGCGCAAGGTGGGGGTTTCGACCCGAGGAGGGCCAAATGTCCAAGATGAAGACCAAGTCGAGCGTGAAGAAGCGCTTCCGACTCACCGCCACCGGCAAGGTCAAGGCCGGCGCCGGCAACAAGCGCCACATGCTGACCGCCAAGACCCAGCAGATGAAGCGCCAGAACCGCGGCATGTTCGTCCTCGACAAGCAGGACGGCGACACGGTGAAGCAGTGGCTGCCCTACGGGCTGGATCGGTGAGCGGGAGGGTCTGAGCCATGGCACGCGTCAAGCGGGGCGTCACCAAGCACGCCCGTCACAAGAAGGTCCTGAAGCTCGCCGAGGGCTATGTCGGCCGGTCTTCCACCGCCTACCGCCCCGCGCTGGAGCGGGTCGAGAAGGCGCTGCAGTACGCCTATCGCGACCGCCGCAACAAGAAGCGCGACTTCCGCGGCCTCTGGATCCAGCGGATCAACGCCGCCGTGCGCGAGCACGGGCTGACCTACAGCCGCTTCATCGCGGGGCTGAAGGCCGCGGGCGTCGAGATGGACCGCAAGGTGCTCGCCGCGCTGGCCTATGACGAGCCGGCGGGTTTTGCCGCCATCGTCGAGAAGGCGAAGGGCGCCCTCCCCGCGCAGGCCTGATCCTTCGGGATCACGTCAGGAAACGAAACGAGGGCCGCCCCGCGAGGGGCGGCCTTTCGATTGTCCGGAGCCGGATATGTCAGACGATCTTGCCGGGCTGCGTGCCGAGACCGAAGCCGCGCTCGCTGGCGCGGCCGATCTGCGCGCGCTCGATGCGGTGCGCGTGGCGGTGCTCGGCAAGTCGGGCAGCCTCTCGGCGCTGCTCAAGGGGCTGGGCCAGGTGCCGGCGGAGAGCCGCAAGGATCGCGGCGCGGCGCTGAACCGGCTCAAGGGCGAGGTCGAGGCGCTGCTGGAAGCCCGGCGCGCCGCGCTTGAGGCGGAGGCGCTGGACGCGAAGCTGAAGGCCGAGCGCGTGGATGTCTCCCTGCCCCCCCGCCCCTTCGCGCCGGGCACCGCGGCGGATGGCGGCATCCATCCGATCAGCCGCACCATCGAGGAACTCACCGCCATCTTCGGCGCGATGGGCTTCCGGGTGGTGGAGGGGCCGGACATCGAGAGCGACTGGCACAATTTCGGCGCGCTCAACATCCCGGACCACCACCCGGCGCGGCAGGACCACGACACCTTCTACATGCCGGGCACGACCGAGGGCGGGCATCGCCGCGTGCTGCGCACCCAGACGAGCCCGCTGCAGATCCGCACCATGCTCGCCGAGCCGCCGCCGATCCGCATCATCGCGCCCGGCCGCACCTATCGTGCGGATCACGATGCCACGCACAGCCCGATGTTCCACCAGGTGGAGGGGCTGGTCATCGATCGCGCGATCACGCTCGGGCACCTCAAGGGCTGCCTGATCGATTTCCTGCGCGCCTTCTTCGGCATCTCGGACCTGCCGGTGCGCTTCCGCTCCTCCTACTTCCCCTTCACCGAGCCCTCGATGGAGGTGGACATCGGGTGGAACCGGAAGACGGGGGAGCTGGGTGGTGCCAAGGGAACGCAGAACGATTGGCTCGAGATCCTCGGCAGCGGGATGGTTCATCCGAAGGTGCTGGCGAATTGCGGGCTCGATCCGCGCGAATGGCAGGGCTTCGCCTTCGGCATGGGGATCGAGCGCATCACCATGCTGAAGCACGGCATGCCGGACCTGCGGCCCTTCTACGAGGCCGATCTCCGCTGGCTGCGCCACTACGCGGCGGACCCGCTGGCGCCGGCCTCGCTGCACGAGGGGATCTGACCCCATGAAGTTCACCCTGTCCTGGCTGCGCGAGCATCTCGACACCGACGCTTCGCTTGACGCCATCGCCACCACGCTCTCGGCCATCGGCATCGAAGTGGAGGGCATCGAGGACCGCGCGGCGGCGCTCGCCTCCTTCCGCATCGCGCATGTGATCGAGGCGGTGCCGCATCCGAACGCGGACCGGCTGCGCGCGCTGCGCGTGGATGCGGGCGACGGGCGCGAATACTCCGTGGTCTGCGGGGCGCCGAATGCGCGGACGGGGATGAAGGGCGTGCTCGCGCTGCCCGGCGCCTTCATCCCGGGCACCGGCATCACGCTCAAGGCCGGCGAGATCCGCGGCGTGAAGTCGGAAGCGATGATGCTCTCGGCGCGCGAGATGGGGCTCGGCGAGGACCATTCCGGCATCGTGGACCTGCCGGAGGACGCCCCGCTCGGCGCGCGCTACGTGGACTATGCCGGCCTCGGCGATCCGGTGATCGAGATCAAGGTGACGCCCAATCGCGGCGATGCGCTGTCCGTGCGCGGGATCGCGCGCGATCTTGCCGCCGCCGGCCTCGGCACCTTGAAGGCCTGGGATGTCGCGCCGGTCGCGCCGGGCTATCCCAGCCCGCTGCATTGGCGGATCGAGGACCAGCGTGCCTGCGTGTGGGTGCTCGGGCGCGCGGTGCGCGGGGTGAAGAACGGGCCCTCGCCCCGGTGGCTGCAGGACCGGCTGACGGCGATCGGGCTCCGGCCGATCAGCGCGCTGGTGGACATCACCAACTACTTCACCTTCGCCTTCGGCCGCCCGCTGCACGTGTTCGACGTGGTGAAGGTCGAGGGCACCACGCTCGCGATGCGGATGGCGCGCGCGGGCGAGGAGCTGGTGGCGCTCAACGGCAAGACCTACGCGCTGACGGGGGAGGACGGCGTGATCGCCGATGCGCGCGGGCCGGAGGCGCTCGGCGGCGTGATCGGCGGCGAACATTCGGGCTGCGACGAGGGCACGACGGAGTGCTTCATCGAATGCGCGCTGTTCGATCCGGTGCGCATCGCGCTCTCGGGCCGGAGGCACGACGTGCGGACCGATGCGCGGTCCCGCTTCGAGCGCGGCATCGATCCCGCGCTGCTGCCGAAGGCGCTCGACGCCGCCACGCGGATGATCATCGAGCTCTGCGGCGGCGAGGCTTCGGAGATCTCGGAAGCCGGCGCGGAGCCGGCCTGGCGGCGCGAGGCGACGCTGCGCTTCGACCGGATCGCCGGCCTCGGCGGGCTTGCGCTGCCGGAGGATGAGGCCGTGGCGCGGCTGGAGCGGCTCGGCTTCGGCGTGACGCGGCGCGACGCGGAAAGCGTGACCGTCGCCGTGCCTTCGTGGCGCAACGACATCGCGGGCCACGGCGCGCTGGCGCAGGAGCCCTCGCTGCCCGCGGATCGCGCGCGCATCGCGGCCGAAGGCTGCGCGGCGATCGAGCCGGAATGCGACCTGGTGGAGGAGGTGCTGCGGCTCGGCGGGCTGGATGCGGTGCCGCCCGTCTCGATGCCGATCGCCTCGCCGGTGCCGCGCCCGGCGCTCGCACCGAAGCAGGCGCGCGCCGCGCTGGCGCGCCGGGTGCTCGCCGCGCGCGGGATGCAGGATTGCGTGACCTATGGCTTCCTGGCGCGCGACCAGGCGGCGCTGTTCGGGGAGGTGACGGGCGCGCTGACGCTCGAGAATCCCATCGCGAGCGATCTCGACCAGATGCGGCCGACGCCGGTCGCGTCCCTCGTGCTGGCGGCCGCGCGCAACGCGGCGCGCGGCTTCGGCGATGTGGCGCTGGCGGAGATCGGCGGCGCCTACCGGGAGGCCGGGCAGCTTGCCGTGGCAGCCGGCGTCCGCGCCGGCCTGACGGCGCCGAACTGGGGCGCGCCGGCGCGCGCGGCGGACTGGCTGGACGCGAAGGGCGATGCGGTCGCGGTGCTTGCCGCGCTCGGCGTGCCGATGGCGGCGGTGCAGGTGAGCGCGGATGCGCCTGGCTTCTACCATCCGGGCCGGTCGGGCGTGCTGCGGCAGGGGCCGAAGACGGTGCTGGCGACCTTCGGCGAATTGCATCCGAAGGTGCGCGCGGCACTCGACATCCCTGGCGCCGCCGTCGGCTTCGAGGTGTTCCTCGATGCGATCGCCGAGCCGAAGCGGCGGAAGAAGGGCGTGCCGGACCTGCCCGCCTTCCAGCCCGTGCGCCGCGACTTCGCCTTCCTGGTGGAGGCGGGCGTGGCCGCCGAGACGCTGCTCCGCGCCGCGCGCAACGCCGACAAGGCGCTGATCGCCGATGTGGTCCTGTTCGACCGCTATGCCGGCGAGAAGGTGGCCGCCGGCAAGGTGAGCCTCGCGGTGCAGGTCACGCTGCAACCGCGCGAGCGCACGCTGACGGATGCCGAGATCGAGGCAGCCGGGCAGAAGATCGTGGCGGCGGTGGCGAAGGCGACGGGGGCGAGCCTGCGGGGCTAAGCCCGGCCGGCGCTATTCCACCAGCACCATCCACATCACCCCGAACCGGTCCTTCACCATGCCGAAGGCCGGGGAGAAGAAGGTCCGGATCAGCGGCTGGGCGACGGCGCCGCCCGCCGCCAGCGCGGCGAAGGCGCGCCCTGCCTCCGCCTCGTCCTTCACGTTCAGCGCCAGCGCGAAGCCCTCGAATTTCGGCTGGCCGGTGGAGTGGCCGTCGGAGGCCATCACCATCGTGCCGCCGACGGTGAAGGCGGCATGCATGACCTTGTCGGGGTCCGGCACCGCCATCCCCGGGGGCTCGGGGCTTTCGCGGAAGCGCATCATCAAGGTGACCTCCGCGCCGAGGCTGTCGCGGTAGAAGGCGAGCGCTTCCTCGCACCTTCCGTCGAAGAACAGGTAGGGCTGGATGGTCATGCGACGCTCCCCGAAAAGTTAACCGCACGGTGAACTTTAGGGCCGGGGGCGCCGGGGGTTCAAGCCCGTGGCGATCACGCTTCGCCGAGATAGGCCGTCGCGTCGATCTCCACGAGGCAGTCGGGGGAGCCGAGGCCGCTCACGATGCAGGAGACGCGGTGCGGCGGGTCGTCCTTGAAGTTGGCGAAATAGACCTCGTTCATCGGCTCCCAGTCCTCGCGCCGCGTCACGTAGACGGTGCACTTCACCACGTCGTCGAGGGTGCCGCCGGCCTCCTCGATCAGCGTGCGGATGTTGTCGATCGCCTGCTGGGTCTGGGCGCGCACGTCGCCGGTGGCGAAACGGCCCTGCGGATCGCGGCCGGTGAAGCAGACGAACATGAAGCCGCCGGCGATGGTCGCCTGGGCGAAGGGGCGGGAGCTCTTGAAGACCTTGGGGGAAAAGACGGCGCGCTTGGGCATGATCGGCGTTCCTTGTGATGCGGGCGGAGTGTAGGCGGACTTCCGCGATGGACGAAGCCAGGGTTAAGCTTCCTCCATGATCGACCGCCGCACCCTCCTCCTCGCCACCGCCGCCGTGCCGCTCGCCAGGCCGGCGGCCGCGCAACTCCTCGGCGCGCGCCCGATGCGGCTGATCGTGCCGAACCCGCCGGGCGGCCAGTCGGACACGATCGCGCGGCTGTATGGCGAGGCGATCCAGGCGCAGACCGGCCAGGCGGTGGTGGTGGAGAACCGCAGCGGCGCGAACGGGCTGATCGCGATGGACGTGGTGGCCAAGGCCGCGCCCGATGGCCTGACGACCGGGCTGTTCAGCATCACGCTGTTCACCACCCTGCCCGCCCTGATGCCGCGCATGCCGCTCGACGTGGACCGCGACATCACCGCGATCACCAGCGTGGTCACGAGCACCGTGCTGTGCTGCGTGACCGAACAGCGCGCGCGCGAACGCGGCTGGACGGATTTCCGCGCCATGATCGAATGGGCGAAGCGGCCCGGGAACAGCCTGACGAACGGCGCGGCGAGCAGCGGCGGCGCCTCGCACCTGCTGACCGCGACGATCGCGCGGCGCAGCGGCGCCGACATCACCGTGGTGCCCTATCGCGGCGGCGCGCCGGCGCTGAACGACCTGCTGGCCGGCACCATCGACATGGCCTTCGACTTCATGCCCGCGCTGCTGCCGCATGTGGCCAGCGGCCGGCTGCGGGCGATGGCCGTCGGCTCCGGGCAGCGCGTGCCGTTCCTGCCCGATGTGCCGGGGCTCGGCGAATTCGCCGACCTCGGGATCGGGGATCTGGACCTGCAATCCTGGAACATCCTGTCCGGGCCGGCCGGCCTGCCGCCGGAGATCGCCACGCGCACGGTGGAGCTGATCCGCCGCGCCAACGAGCATCCCGGCCTCGAGGAACGGCTGCGCGCGAACGGCCTGCTGCGCCTGCCGCCGACCGATCCGGCCGCGACGCGCGCGCGCATCCTGGCGGAGCGGCCGCGCTGGAACGAGATGGTGCAGATCAGCGGGGCGCGGATCGAGTAGCGCCGGCGGGCGCGGGAGGTGTCCGGCAAGGGCAGGCATCTCGCCCTCCTCTGCCTCGCGGTCGTCCTCTGCCTCTCGGTCTGGTTCGCCGGCACCGCGGCCGTGCCGGACCTGCTGGCGGCGGGGCTCGTCACGCCGGGGCAGGCGGGGTGGCTTACCACCGCGGTGCAACTCGGCTTCGTCGCGGGCACGCTCGCCTCCGCGATCCTCTCGCTCGCGGACCGGCGCGATCCGCGGCTTCTGTTCCTCGCCTGCGGGCTGCTCGCCTCGGGTGCCACGCTGGCGCAGACGCTGGTGGCGCCTTCGGGCGCGGCGGCTCTGGGGCTGCGCTTCGTCGCGGGGGCGGCGATGGCGGGCGTCTATCCGGTCGGGATGAAGCTCGCGGCGAGTTGGGCCCGGGGGGGAAAGCAGGGCGATCTCGGGCTGCTCATCGGGCTGCTGGTCGGGGCGGTCACGCTCGGCTCGGGGCTGCCGCATCTGATCCCGGGACTGCTGGGCGGCATCGGGTGGCAGGCGGCCTATCTCGGGGCCGGGGGGCTGGCGGCGCTGGGCGGGCTCGCGATCCTCGGCTTCCGGCCCGGCCCGCTGCTCGGGAGCCGGCCGCCCTTCCGGCCATCCCAGGCGCTGGAAGCTTGGCGGAACAAGGGGTTGCGGCTCGCGAACCTCGGCTATCTCGGGCATATGTGGGAACTCTATGCGATGTGGGCCTGGATCGGGCTGTTCCTCTCGGGGGCGCTCGACCGGCCGGCGGGGCTCTGGACCTTCGCGGTGCTCGGCGCCGGCGCGATGGGCTGCGTCGCGGCGGGGTTGCTGGCGGACCGCTGGGACCGGGCCGCGACGGCGGCGGTGTGCATGCTCGTCTCCGGGACCTGCGCGGTGCTGATCGGGCCGGCGACGGCGCTGGGCACGGGCGTCGTGCTCGCCATCGCGCTGGTCTGGGGGTTCTCGGTGGTGGCGGATTCGGCGCAATTCTCGGCCTGCATCGTCCAGCTCTCGCCGCCCGATTATGTCGGGACCATGCTGGCGGTGCAGACCTGCCTCGGCTTCCTGCTGACCGCGCTCACCATCGGGCTGGTGCCGGCGGCGCTGGGGTGGCTCGGCTGGGACTTCGCCTTCCTCGTCCTGGCGCCGGGGCCCTTCCTCGGCGCCTGGGCCATGTGGCGGCTGCGTCCGCGCATGGCGAAGCTTTCCTAGGCGGCCCGCAGCCCCTATGTGGGGCTGGAATCAACGGGCTTCCGATGACCGACGTACCCCTCGACCGCATCCGCAACTTCTCGATCATCGCGCATATCGACCATGGGAAATCCACCCTGGCCGACCGCCTGATCCAGACCACGGGCGCCGTCGCCGCGCGCGAGATGAAGGAGCAGCTCCTCGACAACATGGAGCTGGAGCGCGAGCGCGGCATCACCATCAAGGCGCAGACCGTCCGCCTCGCCTACCGGGCGAAGGACGGGCAGACCTACACGCTGAACCTCATGGACACGCCAGGCCATGTGGACTTCGCCTACGAGGTCTCGCGCAGCCTGGCGGCCTGCGAAGGCTCGCTGCTGGTCGTCGATGCCTCCCAGGGGGTCGAGGCGCAGACGCTGGCGAATGTGTACCAGGCTATCGAGGCGAACCACGAGATCGTCCCGGTGCTCAACAAGATCGACCTGCCCGCCGCGGAGCCCGACCGCGTCAAGCAGCAGATCGAGGACGTGATCGGGCTCGATGCCTCGGACGCGGTGATGATCAGCGCCAAGACCGGGCTCAACATCGAGGGCGTGCTGGAGGCGATCGTGACGCGCCTGCCGCCGCCGAAGGGCGACCCGGACGCGACGACCAAGGCACTGCTGGTGGACAGCTGGTACGACGCCTATCTCGGCGTCGTGGTGCTGGTGCGGGTGAAGGATGGCGAGCTGCGCAAGGGCCAGCGCATCCGCATGATGTCGAACGGCAGCGTCCACACCATCGAGCAGGTCGGCGTGTTCACGCCGAAGATGGTGCCGGTGGACCGGCTCAGCCCGGGCGAGATGGGCTACTTCACGGCGGCCATCAAGACGGTGGCGGATACCAATGTCGGCGACACCATCACCGAAGACCGCAACCCCGCCGCGGCACCGCTGCCCGGGTTCAAGCCCTCGATTCCCGTGGTGTGGTGCGGGCTCTATCCGACCGACGCCGATGATTTCGAGAAGCTGCGCGACAGCCTGGCGAAGCTGCGGCTGAACGATGCGAGCTTCCACTACGAGCCGGAGACCTCCGCCGCGCTCGGCTTCGGCTATCGCTGCGGCTTCCTCGGGCTGCTGCATCTGGAGATCATCCAGGAGCGCCTCTCCCGCGAGTTCGACCTCGACCTGATCGCGACCGCGCCCTCCGTGGTGTACCGGCTGCGCAAGACGAATGGCGAGGAGATCGAGCTGCACAATCCCGCCGACATGCCGGATGGCAGCGTCATCGACACCATCGCCGAGCCCTGGATCAAGGCGACGATCATGGTGCCGGACGACTATCTCGGGCCGGTGCTGACGCTCTGCAACGAGCGGCGCGGGCGCCAGGTGGAGCTGACCTATGTGGGCAACCGCGCGATGGCGGTCTATCGGCTGCCGCTGAACGAGGTGGTGTTCGACTTCTACGACCGGCTGAAGTCGGTCTCCCGCGGCTATGCCAGCTTCGACTACCAGCAGGACGGCTACGAGGAGGGCGATCTCGTGAAGATCAGCATCCTCGTCAACAACGAGCCGGTGGACGCGCTGAGCTTCATGGCGCATCGCAGCGCGGCCGACCGGCGGGGGCGTGCGATCTGCGAGAAGCTGAAGGAGCTGATCCCGCGCCAGTTGTTCAAGATTCCCGTCCAGGCTGCGATCGGCGGCCGCGTGATCGCGCGCGAGACGATCAGCGCGCTGTCGAAGGACGTGACCGCGAAGTGCTACGGCGGCGACATCACCCGCAAGCGGAAACTTCTGGAGAAGCAGAAGGAAGGCAAGAAGCGCATGCGGCAGTTCGGCAAGGTCGAGATCCCGCAGAGCGCCTTCATCGCCGCCCTCAAGATGGATGCGTGAGGCAGTGCCTCACGCATCCTCGAAGCTGGTCATGCAGGGCACGATGGTCGGGCGGAAGGTCTGGTAGCTCGTCGTCCGCTTCTCGCTGCTGAAGAAGCTCGCCGGCTTGAAGGTGACGGTGCGCAGCAGCGCGCTGACATAGATGCGCCACCGGCCGCCATGGCGGACGGTGATGCAGTAGGTCTCGAAGGCGGTCTGGGAGCTCGCCTGGCCGTGCGACATCTGCGCCGCGAGCTTCGAGCCGAGTTCCAGCGCGCCGGCATAGTCCTTGTAGTCCACCCGCGCGACGATGTTGCCGGGGATCACCTTGCCGACCAGGCTGTTGCCGTTGTTGTCGTGGTAGAAGTTGAACACGCCGCCATGGCGGTTCACCTGCAAGGAACAGCCGTTCATCCCGCCGGTGACGACGATCGTGCCATCCGCCTGCCCGACCGGCACGGCACATTCGCCGACGCCGCCGCCCGAGGTGTAGATGTAGGGGTAGAAGAAATCGCCCGCGCCGGCCTTGGCGGTCAGGCGATGGATGTTGCCGCCGATCGGCTCGCAGGCCAGCGCGCAGGCACCGCCCACGGTGCCGTTCCTGTAGACCTCGTTGTCCACGAGGAAGCCGTATTTGCCGATCGCCGATTCGGGATCCGTCCGCAGCAGCATCTGCACCGCATGGGTCGTGCTCGGCACCATGCCGCCCGAGGAACCGCTCATCGCCGCCTCCCGCAAATGCACGCGATGGTTGCAATTCCTGCTGCGAAACGTCAACCCGCCGCGATGGCGGGAAGGACTCGCATCAAAGCCTTAACTTTCCTAAATGCGGCGCGGGGATCGGCCCTGCGAAGGCCGGCCCGGGATGCTGCTCACACGGAGAGACGCTGGACATGATCCTTTTCGGCAAGCGCGCCCTGCTGGGCGCCGGCCTGGCGGCGGTGGCCGCCCCCGCCCTCGGCCAGGGTGCCTACCCTACGCGGCCGATCACCATGGTCATCCCCTTCGCCGCCGGCGGTCCGACGGACACGGTGGGGCGCCTGCTCGCCCAGGCGATGGGCGCCGATCTCGGCCAGCCGGTGGTGGTCGAGAATGTCGGCGGCGCGGGCGGGACGCTCGGCGCGCAGCGCACCGCGCAGGCGCGGCCGGATGGCTACAACATCCTGCTGCACCATATCGGGATGGCCACGATCCCGACGCTCTATCGCCGCCTCGCCTATGATCCGATCAACGGGTTCGAGACGATCGGCATGGTCACGGAAGTGCCGATGACGCTGGTGGCGCGGCGCAATTTCCCGGCGACCAACATGGCGGAGCTGATCGCCCATGTCCGGCGCGAGCGGGAGAAGATCAACTACGCCAATGCCGGCATCGGCGCGGCGAGCCATCTCTGCGGCCTGCTGCTGCAGAAGGCGCTGGATACGCCCTTCACCACGGTGCCCTATCGCGGCACGGGGCCGGCGATGAACGACCTGGTGGCTGGCACGGTGGACCTGATGTGCGACCAGACCACCAACACCACCGAGCAGATCCGCGGCGGCACGATCCGCGCCTTCGCCGCGACCACGCCCGAGCGCATCGCCGCGCTGCCGGACCTGCCGACCGCCGCCGAGGGCGGGCTGCCGGGCTTCGAGGTGAGCGTGTGGCACGGGCTCTATGCGCCGCGGAACACGCCGCGGCCGATCATCGAGCGCCTGAACGCGGCGCTGCTGAAGGCGCTGGCCGAGCCGAACCTGGTGCGCCGCTTCGGCGATCTCGGCACCACGCCGGTCCCGGCGAACCGCGCGACGCCCGAGTATCACCGGACCTTCTGGCAGCAGGACATCCAGAAGTGGCGTCCGCTGATCCAGGCGGCGGGGCAGTACGCGGACTGATGGCCGAAAGGCGCGGGGGCACGCGCCCCCGCGTCAGCGGGCCTACCGGTCAATCCGTCGGGCCGCGCAGCAGGACGGGCGACAGAAGCCGCTCGACGCTGAGCAGCTCCATGACCTACCCCTCCCCTGCCCCGTCCATCGCGTCCAGCACATGGAAGGAATAGGTGAGCGCCGCGCCCGCGTTCAGGGCCACGGCCACACCGAGCGCCTCCACGATCTCGGCCTTGGTCGCGCCCGCGGCCTTGGCCTTGCGGACATGGGCGTCGATGCAGCCCTGGCACTTCGTCGTCACCGCGACCGCGAGCGCGATGAACTCGCGCGTCTTGGCGTCGATGTGCTTCGTGCTGTTGGCGCCGCGCGACAGCGCGCCGAAACCCTTGAGCAACTCGGGGTGCAGTTCGGAGAATTCGCGGCCGCGGGCGCGCAGGCCGGCGCTGTAGCTGTCCCAGTCCTCGATGCGGGTGTCGGTGGTCATGGGCGGGCGGGCTCCTGACAAGGGAAAGGCGCCGCTTGGCGGGCGGCGCCTGGTTGAACGATGGTGCTGATCCTCGCACCCCCACCCCGGCCCTCCCCCGCGAAGCGGGGGAGGGAGGGAGGTCATTCGGCGGTTTCGGGCTCGCGCTCGGGCTGGTCGCCTTCGCCTTCCTCGGGCTTGGGCAGGGCGGGGGGCGGGACCTCGATGTAGTCGAAGACCAGCGCACCGTCCTTCAGCCCGACCTTGACCGCGCCGCCCTTGGCGAGCTTGCCGAACAGCAGCTCCTCCGCCAGCGGCTTCTTGATGTGCTCCTGGATCACGCGCGCCAGCGGCCGCGCGCCGTAGAGCGGATCGTAGCCCTTCTCGGCGAGCCATTCGCGCGCGGCGGAGGAGGTCTCGATCGTCACGTTGCGGTCGGCGAGCTGCGCCTCGAGCTGCATGACGAACTTGTCCACCACGCGGGCCACGATCTCGGGCGACAGGCCGGCGAAGCTGATCACGGAATCCAGCCGGTTGCGGAACTCCGGCGTGAAGAGCCGCTGAATCGCCTCCTGGTCCTCACCGACGCGGGTCTCGCGGCCGAAGCCGATGGCGGGCTTCGCCAGGTCCGCCGCACCGGCATTGGTCGTCATGATCAGGATGACGTTGCGGAAATCCACCGTCTTGCCGTTGTGGTCGGTGAGCTTCCCGTGGTCCATCACCTGCAGGAGGATGTTGTAGAGATCCTGGTGCGCCTTCTCGATCTCGTCGAGCAGCAGCACGCAATGCGGATGCTGGTCGATGCTGTCGGTGAGCAGCCCGCCCTGGTCGAAGCCGACATAGCCGGGCGGCGCGCCGATCAGGCGGGAGACGCTGTGGCGCTCCATGTATTCGCTCATGTCGAAGCGGATCAGCTCGATGCCGAGCGTCTTGGAGAGCTGCTTCGCCACTTCCGTCTTGCCGACGCCGGTGGGGCCGGCGAAGAGGTAGTTGCCGATCGGCTTCTCCGGATCGCGAAGGCCCGCGCGCGACAGCTTGATCGCGGCGGCGAGCGCCTCGATCGCCTTGTCCTGGCCGAAGACCATGGATTTGAGGTCGCGCTCGAGGTTCTTCAGCACCTCCTTGTCGTCGGCGCTGACGCTCTTCGGCGGGATGCGGGCGATCTTGGCGACGATCTCCTCGACATCCTTGAGCGTGACGGTCTTCCGCCGCTTGTTCTCGGGCAGCAGCATGCGGCTCGCGCCGACCTCGTCGATCACGTCGATCGCCTTGTCGGGCAGCTTGCGGTCATGGATGTATTTCGCGCTGAGCTCGACGGCGGCCTTGATGGCCTCCGGCGTGTAGCGGACCTTGTGGTGCTTCTCGTAGTTGGTCTTGAGGCCCTGGAGGATCTTGATCGTGTCCTCGATGGTGGGCTCGTTTACGTCGATCTTCTGGAAGCGGCGGACCAGCGCGCGGTCCTTCTCGAAGTAGTTGCGGTATTCCTTGTAGGTGGTGCTGCCGATGCAGCGCAGCGTGCCCTGCGCGAGCGCGGGCTTGAGCAGGTTGGAGGCATCCATCGCGCCGCCGCTGGTCGCACCGGCACCGATCACGGTGTGGATCTCGTCGATGAAGAGGATGGAGCCCGGCTGGTTCTCGAGCTCGGCCACCACCGCCTTCAGCCGTTCCTCGAAATCGCCGCGGTAGCGCGTGCCGGCGAGCAGGCTGCCCATGTCGAGGGCGAAGATGGTGGACTTGAGCAGCACCTCGGGCACGTCACCCTCGACGATGCGCTTGGCGAGGCCCTCCGCGATCGCGGTCTTGCCGACGCCGGGATCGCCGACATACAGCGGGTTGTTCTTGGTCCGGCGGCAGAGGATCTGGATGGTCCGCTCGATCTCCTGGTCGCGGCCGATCAGCGGGTCGATCTTGCCCTGCTGCGCCTTCTTGTTGAGGTTGACGCAGTAGTTCGAGAGCGCGTCCTGCCCGCGGCCGCCACGCTGCGGCTTCTCCTCCTTCTCCGGCTGTTCCTCGCTGGAGGAGGGCGTGCCCTGGACGGGGCGCGCGGCGGACCGGCCGGGGGCCTTGGCGATGCCGTGGCTGATGAAGTTCACCGCGTCGAGCCGCGTCATGTCCTGGAGCTGGAGGAAATAGACCGCGTGGCTCTCGCGTTCGGAGAAGAGCGCCACGAGGACATTGGCGCCTGTCACCTCGTCGCGGCCGGAGGACTGGACATGGATGGCGGCGCGCTGGACGACGCGCTGGAAGCCGGCGGTGGGCTTGGCGTCGCCGGCGCGGTCGGAGACGAGGCCGGCCAGGTCCTTGTCGAGGAACTCGCCGAGGTCGCGCTTCAGCTTCTCCGCGTCCACGCCGCAGGCGCGGAGCACGGTCGCGGCGTCGGTGTCGTCCGCCAGCGCGAGGAGGAGATGCTCGAGCGTCGCGTATTCGTGCCGGCGCTCATTCGCCAGGCCCAGCGCGCGATGGAGCGTCTGTTCAAGGTTGCGGGACAGCATGGGCACGACGCTCCCTGTCGGGTGGCCGGCGCACGGGGTGGAGCACGCCCGCCGGGGTTGCGCTCAATGTGGTGCTTCCCTCCCCCTTGCGACAGTCCAGCCGAAAACCGGTTTCGCGAAGCCTAATCCGAATCGCGGTCCGATCCCACTCCCGCCTGGCAGGCTATTCCTTCTCGATGGTGCATTGCAGCGGGTGCTGGTTCTGACGGGCCAGGTCCATGACCTGCGTCACCTTGTGCTCGGCGACCTCATACGTATAGACCCCGCAGACGCCGACGCCGCGGCGGTGGACATGCAGCATGATGCGTGTCGCCTCCTCCCGCGTCTTGGCGAAGAAGCGCTCGAGGACGTGCACGACGAACTCCATCGGCGTGTAGTCGTCGTTCAGCATCAGCACCTTGTACATGGCCGGCTTGCGTGTGCGCGGGCGCGCCTTGACCACCACGCCGGTGGTCGGCCCCTCGCCGCCGGTCCCTGGCCCGTTGCCGGAGCCGTTGCGCTTGTCGGTATCGCTCATGCCTGCCTTGGGTGACGCGCGCCGGCCCCATCCGGCGCCCGCAGGATATCGGAGCGCGGGGCCGGGCGTGAAGGGCCTGCCGCGGTCCGGGGCCAAAAAGCCGAAGGGCCCGCCCCGGCCGAAGCCAGGGCAGGCCCTCCTGCGTCAGGAAATGTCGCGATCAGGCCGCGAGCGGCTTGGCGAACTTCTCGACCGCGAGGTTCATGCGGGCCGCGAGCGGCGCCGCGCTGGTCTCGGCGAGCTTGAAGGTCGCCTCCTGGATCTTGGCGGCCTCGCTCAGCGAGCGCTCCATCGAGGCCTTGGCGAAGGCGGCCTGGATGTCGGCGGCCTCCTTCAGGCTCTTGACGGTGGCGAGCGCCTTCGCGCTTTCCATCGCGTGGTCGGTCAGCGCCTGGGAGACGGCGAACATCTGCTTGCCGAGGTCCTGCATGCCGACGGCGAAGAGCTGCGCCGACTTGGTCACGGCCTCGAAATTGCCGCGGCCGAACTCCGCGGCCTCCTCGGCGGCCTTGAAGAAGCCCTCGGCCTGCTTGGTCATCTGCTCCATGCCCTTCTCCATCTGGACGCGCGCTTCCTTCGCGCCGTCTTCCACGAACTTCTTGGCCTTCGCCGCCGTCTCGGCCGTCGCCGTCTCGACCAGCGCGATCGCCCGCTTGCTTTCCTTCGCCTCGGCTGCCATTGCCTTGTTCCTCATCGTCCGGATCACGGCGCCCGGAGCGCCGCCGGGACCGATGATCCGGCCCCGAAGATTTTGCTGCACCGCAGCACGAGGGGCTTCTAGACGCGCCCGGCCCCTTCTTGCAAGTGATTTTTTGCAGTGCAGCATAAGCGCCTGCTCATGGCGCCGTCATCGCGCGCCCTCGTGCTCCGGGGACGAGCCGCGAAGTGGCGCGAGGGTCGTGGTGCAAACCTCTGACAGGGCGTGATCTTTCTCTGGACATGGGGTGGTCCGGCTTCCTAAGGTGCGGGCTTCGCGCGGCACGGGGGGTGGCGCGCCACGAAGGTACCGCTGCGCATGCGCCTCAGGCCTGTCCTGCGCGCAGGTCTTCTGGCCTGCGCCCTCGCCGTCCTGGCGATCGGCACCCACAGCCCGGCCTCGGCGCAGATCGGCAGCGAGCGTTACGCGGCGATCGTGCTCGACGCGCGGAGCGGCCGCACCCTGGTCGCCGCCAATCCGGATGAGACGCGGCACCCGGCCTCGCTCACCAAGATGATGACCCTCTACATGGTGTTCGAGGCGCTGCGGGACGGCCGGCTCCGGCTCGATTCGCGGGTGCCCTTCTCGGCGGAGGCGGCATCCCGCCCGCCATCCAAGCTCGGCATCCCGGCCGGGCAGTCCATCAGCGTGGAACAGGCCATCCTCGCCCTCGTCACGCGCTCCGCCAACGATGTCGCCGCGGCGGTCGGGGAGCGGCTCGGCGGCTCGGAGGAGGGCTTCGCGCGGGCGATGACGCTGCGCGCCCGCGCGCTCGGCATGACGCGAACGACCTTCCGCAACGCCTCCGGCCTGCCGGACCCGGACCAGGTGACGACGGCGCGCGACATGGCGACGCTGGGGCGGCGGCTGTTCCAGGATTTCCCCGACCGCTACCACTATTTCGGCGTCAGCCACGCCCAGCTCGGCAGCATCCGCCTGCGGAACCACAACCGCATGCTGGAGAGCTATGAGGGCGTGGACGGCATCAAGACCGGCTTCATCAATGCCAGCGGCTTCAACATCGTCACCTCCGCCAGCCGCGACGGCCAGCGGCTGATCGGCGCGGTGTTCGGCGGCACCTCCTGGACCGAGCGCGACGCACATATGGCGAGCCTGCTCGACCGCGGCTTCGACCAGCTCGGCGTCACCGCCCGGGCCGAGCCACGCCAACCCGCCCTGCTCCGGAGCGCGAGCGCGGCGCCGCTTCCCCGGGCTGGCCGGCCGCCGGCGCGCCCCGCCGTCCGGACGGCTGCCGCGGCGCGGCCGCGGCCGGCCCAGCCGGCCCGACAGGTCCAGGCGCGCCAGGCGCCCAGGCCGGCGGCGCAGCCGGCCCGCGTCGCCGCCCGCCCGGCGCGCGCCCAGCCCACCCGCCCCCAGCCGGTGCGCGCTGCGCAGGCGCCGCGCAGCCGAAGCGCGCTTGCGCCGCAAGGCCGCGCCGGTGCGCCCGCCCTTGCGCCGCCAGTGCCGCGCGGCACCGGGACGGTTCGGACGGCAGGCCTGCCGTAAGGACCCTGCCATCATAGGATCATATCGCTCGCATTGTTTTTTTATTGACGCCTCGTTGTTCACGCCTCCATAACCTTTGGAGCGCGACGCGGGGTCGCGCGGGCGGCGCGTTCGGGCCGGACTGCGCGACCGCATAAGCTTCCCTGGCCATGCGGCGCGCCAAGATGGCGTCGTGATCCTGGTGCGCCATGCTGGTCCCCGTCTCCGCCCTGTCCGTCGAGGCTGACCCGGCATCCTGGCCCTGGGCGTCGGCCGATCCCGCCGAACCGCCGACACCCTGGCCGTTCTTCCCCGCCCTCGCGGCCCCGCCCCCGGCGGCGCCCGTCGCGGCCGCCGTCCCTCCGATCCCAGCCGCCACGAGCCCGGGCCAGGCGGCCGAGCCAGGCGCGGCGCCGCAGGCCGATGCGCTCGCGGTGATCCTGCCGGCGCTGCTCGCCAGCCTGGCGATGCCGGCGCCGCCCGCCCCCCCACCGGGTGCGCCGCCCCCGGGCTCGGGCGACCTGCCTTACGCGCTGCTCCGGCTGCTGATGGAAACGCCGCCGGCCGACCCCGTCCCTGACGGGCCCGCCGGCGAGATCCCGGCGCCGCTGGTGCCCTGCGACCTGCCGATCCCGATCGCCCTGCAGGGCGCGGGCCCACGCGACTGGAATTTCTGATGCCGCGCGCCGCCAGTAGGGCTGCCCCGCCTGCCTGCGCCATCCCAAGGAGTGAGTGGCCATGAGCGCAACCTTCTTCCTCGCCGAGACCGAGACGCTGGTCAGCGAGACCGCGGGCACCATTCAGATCGAGATACGGCGCACCGGATCGCTCGCCGGCGAGGTGACGATCCTCTACGGGATCCAGGACGACACCGCGACCTTCGGCCAGGACCACACCGCGACCGGCGGCACCGTGGTGATGCCGGCCGGCGCCGCCTCCGTCTTCGTGCCGATCACCATCCTTAACGACACGCTGGCCGAGCCGACGGAGGTGTTCGCCTTCACGCTGATCAGCGTGAGCGAAGGGACGCTGACCGCGCCGCGGACGAACCGCATCTCGATCCTGGACGACGAGACCCCCGCCCCGCCGGCGCCGCCGGAACCGCCGCTGATCTCCGACTGGGTCGTGACGCCGGAGGCCAGGGTCGCCGGGCTCAACCAGCCGGTGCGCTTCGCCTTCTCGCCGCTCGATCCCGATCTTGCCTTCGTCGCCGAGAAGGGCGGCATCGTCCGGGTGGCCAACACCGCGACCGGCACCTCGCAGGTCGTCCTCGACCTCAGCGCCAGCACCAACAGCGCCGCCGATCGCGGGCTGCTCGACGTGATCCTGCACCCCGACCTGGCGAACCACCCCTACCTCTATGTCTTCCGCGTCGTGGACCCGCCCGAGACCGCGGGGCTCAGCGCGAATGCGGGGCCGGACGGGAGGGGCAACCGCTTCTCCCATCTCGAGCGCTACACGCTGGATTCCGAAACCGGCTACACCACGGTGGTGCCGGGCAGCGGCACGGTCATTCTCGGCAATGCGGGCCAGTCGCTGTCCGACATCCGCGGCGGCGGCACGCTCGACTTCACCGATCCGGCCTTCGCCGGCCAGCTTTCCTCCGAGCGGCTGACCGACGCGGGCGATGTCGTCATCGGCGGCTACAAGCAGAACTTCCTGAAGGGTGACAGCCTCTCGCACAATGGCGGGAAGATGCTGTTCGGGCCGGATGGCATGCTCTACGTGCTGACCGGCGACGGCACTTCCTACAACTACGCCGATCCGCGCACGTCAGAGGTGCAGTCGCTCGACACGCTGTCGGGCAAGGTGCTGCGGATCGATCCGATCACCGGGCAGGGGCTGGCGGACAACCCCTTCGCCGCCGGCGCCGCCGATCTCGACGCCAACCGCGCCAAGATCTGGCAATACGGGCTGCGCAACCCCTTCTCGGCCGCCTTCGACGACGAGGGCAAGCTGCTGATCGCCGATGTCGGCTGGACCACCTACGAGGAAATCAATGTCGGTGGTCCGGGCGCCAATTTCGGCTGGCCCTTCTACGAGGGCGCCGATCTTGGCGGGGTCAACCGCACGCCGGGCTATCGCGACCTGCCGGGAGCGGCGGATTTCTATGCCGCGGTCGCCGCTGGGACGATCCAGGTCACCCTGCCGTTCCGCGCCTTCCATCACGACAGCGCACAGCCCGGCTACCAGCTTCAGGCGATCGCCGCCTCGGCGGCGATCCTGGCCGACACGGCCTACGACCCGGCCCTGCAGGGCTACTTCCTGTTCACCGACTTCACCGGCGGCGACACCTACCTGATCTCGACCACCGACCGCCGCGACGTCAGCTTCCTGATGGATTGGGGCGCCTTCGGACCCGTGCACATGGTCCAGGGGCCGGACGGCTACATCTGGTACGCCGATCTCTTCACCGGGCAGATCGGGCGACTCAGCATCGAGCCCGCGCCCGCACCGGCCGCGCAGGTCCTCCAGGCGCTCGGCAATGCGGGGCTTGCCGATGCGGCGACAGGCACCTGGACGCTGACGCCGGATGCGTCGAACCAGCTCGGCGCGGTCGGCTCCGCGACGCGCATCGACCTGCGGCAGGATGCGAGCTTCAGCTTCGAGATGTATTTCGGCAACAAGGACGCGACAGGCGCCGATGGCGCCGCCTTCGTGCTCCATGCCGCGGGCTGGGGCGCGCTCGGCGGCGGCGGCGGCGGCCTTGGCGTCGAGGGGCTGCCGGCGGCCCTCGCCGTGGAGTTCGACACCTGGCCGGGCAGCGGCGACATCGCCAACGACCACACCGTGATCTACGCGCCGGGACAGCCGGGCTTCGGGACCGGCGTCAATGGCCTGGTGGACCTCGGCAACATCGAGGACGGCGCGTGGCATGCCGTCCGCATCGTCTGGGACGCGGCGGGCCAGACGCTCACCACCTTCTTCGACGGCATCCAGCGCGACAGCAAGACCGCCGATCTCATCGCCGCGCTGTTCTACGGCCAGCCCTACGTGAACTTCATGATCACCGCGGCGACGGGCGGGGCCACCAATCTGCACCAGATGCGCGGCCTCATCGCCGACGTCACCTACCAGGATGTCGCGGGCGACCAGGCGCCGGTGCTGTTCGGCGGGCCGAGCCGCAGCTTCGAGGTGGCCGAGAACAGCTTCGGGCCCTTCTACACGCCGAAGGCGACCGATGCGGAAGGCGATCCGCTCACCTGGCGCATCGCCGGCGGGCCGGATGCAGCGCGCTTCACCATCAATGCGACGACCGGCGCGCTGGCCTTCCTCGCGCCGCCGGATTTCGAGGCGCCCACCGATGCCGGGGCGAACAACGTCTATGACCTCGTGATCGAGGTCACCGATCCGGGCGGGCTCGCGGCGACCCAGGCGATCTCGGTGCGGGTGACGGATATCGCGGTCGAGGACCTGGTCGGCACGAACGGTCCGGACCTGATCTATGGCCTGCCCGGAAGGGGCGATGCGATCCGCGCCCTTGGCGGGGCGGACACGGTCTATGCCGGGGAAGGCGCCGACACGATCTTCGCCACCATCGGCGACGGCAACGATTTCTACCATGGCGGCGCCGGCGCCAACGATCTCTACGACATCTCGGCGACCAATGCCGACGCCTCGATCTCGCTCGCCGGCGGGCTCGCGAGCAGCGCCGAGATCGGTGCCGACACGCTGCGCTCCATCGAGCATGTGACGGGCGGCGGCGGCCACGACGTGCTCACCGGCAACGCCGCCTCGAACAACCTGATCGGCCTCGCCGGCGATGATTCGCTGCGCGGCAATGACGGCGACGACCTTCTGATCGGCGGGCCCGGCGACGACAGCCTGAACGGTGGCAACGGCGCCGACGAGATGTATGGCGGGATCGGCAACGACGTCTATGTCGTGAACGAATCCCAGGACATCGTGATCGAGTTCGCCAATGAGGGGGCGGACACCGTGCTCGCCAGCGTCTCCTGGACGCTCGGCGCGCATTTCGAGACGCTCGCCCTGATCGGCGGCACGCTTGCCCTGAGCGGAACCGGGAACGGCGGCGACAACACCCTGCTCGGCAACCAGGGCAACAACCTGCTGCGCGGGATGGCCGGCGACGACAGCCTGGCCGGCGGCGTCGGGGCGGATACGCTCGTCGGCGGGCTTGGCGCCGATACGCTGCTCGGCGGCGCGGATGCCGACATCATCCTCTACAATTCCCCGAACGAAGGCGGCGACGTGATCCGCGGCTATGTGGGCGCGGAGGATTCCATCTTCGTCTCCGCGGCCGGCTTCGGCGGCGGCCTCGTCGCGGGGATGAACCTCGTCGCCACCGGGCGCTATGTCGCGAACCTCACCGGCGATGCCACGGCACCCGCCGGCACCGGCCAGTTCACCTACGAGACCGACACCCGCATCCTGCGCTGGGACGCCGATGGCAGCGGCGCCGGCGCGGCGGTGGTGATCGCGACGTTGCTCAACCCCAATGCCTGGAGCGGGTCGGAGATAATCGTGATCGCTTAGGGCGCGGTCACGCCATCCCGCCGCGCGCGGCGACCGGCCAGAGGCACTCCACCCGGCCGCCACGCACGCCGACATACCAGTCGTAGCGGTCCACCGTCGGGTCGCAATGGCCGGGGATGAGGCGGACCTTCTCGCCGAGCGCGGGAAGCCCCTCTCCGGTCAGCGTCCCGTGCTCGTCGGAGGCGCTGACATAGGCCGCGCCGGGGCGTCCCTCCACCAGCGGGAAGCCGCTGTCCAAGGGCAGCGCCTTGTGCCCGGCGTCGAGCACCGCGCGGCCGGCCTGGACACTCATCGTCTGCGCAAGGACGAACAGCGACTGGCGGAAGGGCGGCGGGGCGGCGTTCCGCGCGTAGTCGGCGTCCATGAAGATGTACGAGCCGGCCTGGATCTCGGTCCAGACGCCACTGCCCGCCTCATGCGCGAAGGTGCCGGTGCCGGCGCCGCCGACGATGGCGCAGGCCAGGCCGCGCTGGCGGCATTGCTCGACGGTGCGGCGCGTGTCCTCGGCGGCGCCGGCGATGAGCGCGGCGCGCTCCTCCGGCGCGCGGCGATGCTGCGCCTTGCCGTGATAGGATTGGAGGCCGCCGAAGATCAGGTGCGGGCTGGCGGCGATGCGTTCCGCAAGTGCCACCGCCGGCGGGCCGGGCGGCACGCCGCAGCGGACGGCGCCGACATCGATCTCGACCAGCACGGTCAGACGCAGCCCGGCGGCCTCGGCGGCCTGCTCGATGCGGGCGATGCCGGCCTCGGTGTCGGCGCAGACCGCGACCTTCGCGATCCGCGCGAGCGCGGCCAGGCGCGCGAGCTTGCGCGGCGCGATCACCTCGTTGCTGACCAGGATGTCCGGCACGCCGCCCCAGGCGAGCGCCTCGGCCTCCGCGACCTTCTGCACGCATTGGCCGACCGCGCCGCGCGCCATCTGGCGCAGCGCGATCACCGGCGATTTGTGCGTCTTGGCATGCGCGCGGAGTTTCGTTCCGGTCGGCGCGAGCAGCGCGGCCATGGCATCGAGGTTGTGCTCGAAGGCGTCCAGGTCGAGCAGGAGCGCGGGCGTGTCCACCTCCTCCTCGCGCATGCCGGGTTCGGCGGGGGGCGGCTGGAGCATGGTCAGGTGGTCCGGAGTTCGGCGGCGAGCGCATCCAGGATCGGATCGAGCTCGGCCGCGTGGTTGTAGCCGTGGAAGCTGAAGCGGATGCGGCCGCGCCCGTTCCAGGCGAGCACGCCGCGCCGCGCCATGCCCTCGACGATGGCCGCGGCGCGCGGATGGGCGATGCAGACATTGGCGCCGTGCCGCGCCGGGTCGCGCGGCGTGGTGCTGGCGATGCCCGCGGCCGCCAGGCGATCGAGCAGCGCGGCACTCAGCGCCAGCACATGCGCCGCGACCGCGCCGCGCGGCAGGGCTTCGAGCACATCCATCGCGGCGTGCTGGGCGTAGACGCAGGCATGGGCCGGGTTGCCGCGGGTGAAGCGGAAGGCGTCGGGGCGGAGCGCGAGCGGCTCGGTCCAGTCGGGCCGGGCCTCCATCAGGATGGAATACCAGCCCGCCGTCGCCGGCGCCCAGCGCGGCTGGCGCGCGCGGTTCCAGAAGGCCATGGCAAGTCCGGTGAGGCCGAGCATCCATTTGTAGCAGGCGGAGAAGGCGAAATCGGCGACCCCGGCCTCGATCGGCATCCAGCCGCTCGCCTGCGTGTAGTCCACCACCAGCATCGCGCCGGCGCGGTCCGCGACGCGGCGCAGGGCGGCGAGGTCGTGCCGGCGGCCATCCACCATCGAGACGGCGCTGACCGCGATCATCCGCGTGCCGGCATCGGCGGACGCGGCGACCTGGTCCGGATCCATCATGTCGGCGGGCCGGAGCGCGATGCCTTTCTGCACCAGCGGCGCGGCGATGGAAGGGTATTCGTCGGCCGCGAGCACGACATTGTCCCCGCCGCGCCAGTCCAGGCTCTCGACCAGGATCGCCATGCCCTCGGCGACCGAGGCGACGAGGCCGATGCTGCCCGGCGGCACCTGCCAGAAGCCGGCGAGCCGCGCAGCGAGTCGCTCGGCCTCGTCATCGAGCCGCGGGCGGCTTGCGGGGCCGCTCGACTTGTCGGCGAGGTAGCGGTCGAGCGCACCACCGAGGCTGCGGAGCACCGGCGTCTCGCCCCCGGCGCAGACATGCACGGCGCCTTGCGGGATGCGGAACAGCGCGGGATCGAGCGGCGGCGTGGCGGGCTGGGCTTGCATCGCGCCGGCATGCTGGCACGGTCGCCGCGGGAGGGACAGGCATGGAGTTCGGCGAGACGGAGACCCAGCGCACGGTGCGCGAGGCGATCGCGCGGCTGATGGCGCGCTTCCCCGATTCCTATTGGCTGGAGGCGGACCGCGCGCACCGCTTCCCGGCCGAGTTCCACGCCGCGATGGCCGCCGAAGGCTGGCTCGGCATCTGCATGCCGGAGGAGGTCGGCGGGGCGGGGCTCGGCGTGGCCGAAGCGGCCGTGATGATGCAGGAGGTGGCGCAATCGGGCGCCGGGATGACCGGCGCCTCGGCGATCCACATGAACATCTTCGGGCCGATGCCGGTGGTGGTGTTCGGCACCGAGGAACAGAAGCGGCGCATGCTGCCGCCGCTGATCAGCGGCGCGGAGAAAGCCTGCTTCGCGGTGACGGAGCCGAATACCGGGCTCGACACCACGCGGCTGCGCACCTTCGCCGAACGGCGCGGCGACCGCTACGTGGTGCAGGGGCAGAAGGTGTGGATCAGCACGGCGCAGGTGGCCGACCGCGTGCTGCTGCTGGCGCGCACCACGCCGATCGAGCAGGTGAAGCGGCGGAGCGAGGGGCTCAGCCTGTTCTACACCGCGCTCGACCGCCGCCGGGTGGAGGTGCGGGAGATCCCGAAGATGGGCCGGCACGGCGTGGATTCGAACCAGCTCTTCCTGGACGGGCTCGAGGTGCCGGAGGAGGACCGGATCGGCGAGGAAGGCAGGGGCTTCGAATACATCCTGCACGGGATGAACCCGGAACGCGTGCTGGTGGCCGCCGAGGCGGTGGGCATCGGCCACGCCGCGATCGCCCGCGCCGCGGCCTACGCGAAGGAACGCGTGGTGTTCGGCCGGCCGATCGGGATGAACCAGGGCGTGCAGCACCCGCTGGCGGCGTGCTGGATGAAGCTGGAAGCGGCGCGGCTGATGACGATGCAGGCCGCCTGGCGCTACGACCAGGGCCTCGATTGCGGGGCAGAGGCGAATGCGGCGAAGTGGCTGGCCGGCGAAGCCGGGTTCGAGGCCGCGCAGACCGCGGTGATGACGCTCGGCGGCTACGGCTATGCGCAGGAATTCCACCTGGAGCGGCTGCTGCGGGAGAGCTTCATCCCGCGCATCGCCCCGGTCAGTCCCCAGCTCGTGCTCTGCTACATCGCGGAGCGCGTGCTGGGGCTGCCGAAGAGCTACTGAGCGGGTGCTAGGCCCTGCGGCGCAGGCCGGCGAGGCCGAGCAGGCCCATGCCGAGGAGGGCGAGGCTGGCGGGCTCGGGCACGGCGGTCGCACCCTGGACCTCGAAATTGGTGGTCGTGGTGGTGTTCCCGATGGTCCAGGAGATGTTGTCCACCGCGCCGGTGAAGCTGCCGTCCCAGCCGCTGCCGACACCGGCGCTGAAGCCGACGATGATCGCGTTCGCCAGTCGGCCCGAGGCCTGCCACTCGGCGAGGGTATCGTAGGGCGTGCCGTCGCCGTCGATGTCGAACTCAAGGCCGAGGCCGAGGCCGAAGTTCCACAGCTTGGTCGTCGAATCGATCGTGTCGGACACCCAGGTGTCGGTCAGGATGGCGGCGCTGTTATAGGCGCGCTCGAACACCAGCCCGCCACGGTCATTCGTCGTCGCGAGGTTGCCGTCGAGGTCGAGCAGGATGCGGAGCGCCGGGTGCTGGAGGGCGGAATTGGTGCTGCTGCTCGCGCGGTACCAATCGTAGCTCATGCCGCTGAACTGGCTGAAGGCGCCGAGCGAGGAGGAGGCGAAGTAGTTGCCGCCGAAGGCGACGGGCGTGCCGAGGAACTCGATGTCGGCCTTCGCCGCGCCCGAGGGCGAGACGAAATAGACCGAGCCGTTGCCGCCGCGCGGCAGGTCGGTGCTGATGCCGACGCTGCCGCTGTTGCGGACGTTGTTGTAGACCCAGCCGGTGGTGCCGATCAGCTGCCCCTGGTTGCTGCCGCCGGGGTTGGTGAAGGCGTCGCCGGGGGCGGGATTGATCGAGAGGACGGTGGCGGCCTCGGCCGCCGGGACCGCAAGGCCGAACAGGCCCGCAAGCGCCAGGGTGCGGAAGACGGAGTGCATGCGCTGTTTCTCCCAAATGAGACACCTGCGGCAGAGCCGGGCACCGGCCCTGCGACGTGCGTCACGATAGGCGTCGCAAGGACCGGACCACCTTCGATGGAGCCGATATTTAGTTGCCGATCAACAATGTTGTTTTCACGTTCTGTAAGCGCTTCCGACATGTCCACTGGCGCGAAACGCCGTCGGATACACCCACCTATGCGTGCATGGACCCCGGATGACCCCGCTCGATGACCTCGACCGCGCGGCGACGCGGCACGAAACCCCCTGCGGCACGGGCCTGCTCGTCTGGCGGGTCTGGAACCCGGGCGCCGGCGATCCGCTCGTGCTGCTGCATGGCGGCAACGGGTCCTGGCGGCACTGGGTCCGGCAGATCCCCCACTTCGCCGCCACGCGATCCGTGATCGCGCCGGACCTGCCAGGCCTCGGCGAGAGCGCGATGCCGCCCGAGCCGCAGGACCCGCCGCAGGCCGCCTCCGCGCTGCTCGATGGCTGGCGGGATGTGGTGGGCGCGGCGCGGGCCGATCTCGTCGGCTTCTCCTATGGCGCGAATGTCGCGGGCCAGGTCGCGGCGCGGATGGGCGATGGCTTGCGCTCGCTCACCATCGTCGGCGCGGGCTCGCTCGGCGTGGCGCGCAACGCGGTGCCGCTCGAGAAGGTGCGCGACAAGGCGGGCGAGGCGCGGATCGCCGCGCATCGCTTCAACCTCGCCTCGCTGATGATCGCCGATCCGGCGCGGATCGACGACCTCGCGATCGCGATCCAGGACTGGAACACGGTGCATGCGCGCTTCCGCAGCCGCGGCTTCGCCAATGCCGCGCTGCTGAAGGAGGCGCTGGCGCGCAGCACCGCGCCGCTGACCGCCATCTGGGGCGAGCGCGACCAGATCGCGCTCGGCCACCTGCCGATGCGCTGCGCCGCGGTGCGCGAGGCGCGGCCGGATGCGGCCTTCGCGCTGATCCCCGGCGCCGGCCACTGGACCGCCTATGAGGCGCCCGAGGCGTTCAACGCCACGCTCGAGGCCGCGCTCCGCCGCACCGGCTGAACCGGCGCGGCGGCTGGGGCGTCAGCGAAAGAGCCCGAGCAGCGTCTGGCTCTGCTGGTTGGCGATCGAAAGGGACTGCACGGCAAGCTGCTGGCGCGTCTGCTGGCTCGAGAGCCTGGCGCTTTCCTCCGCCATGTCGGCATCCACCAGCGCGCCGAGGCCTTCGCGGAGCGAGTCCCGGAGCTGGAGCGAGAAGTCGCGCAGCCCCTCCATCTGCACCACCGCCGAGCCGATGCGGGCGAGGATCTGGCCCGCCGTGGTGATCGCGCCGTCCACGCGCTGGATCGCACCCTGCGCGCCGCCGATCTGCGTCACCGTGGCACCCGTCACCGCGGTCAGCCCGTTGCCGCCGCTGCCGACATTGGTGGCGTTCGAGACGATGATGTTGCCGTTGTTGTCGAAGCTGGCGTTGATGCCGTCCTGCGCCATGGTCTGGATGAGGTTGCCGAGGCGCTGCAGGGGCGACTGCGCATCGGTGAACTGCACCGCGCGGACGATGCTGTTCGGCCCGGCAGAGCCGGCCAGCGTCGCATCGCTGTTGAACTCGAAGACGAAGGTCGTGGTGCCGACGGTGACCGAGAAGCCGGTGCCGTCGGAGATCGCGAGGTTGCTGTCGAAGGCGATCTGCCGCGCGCCCTGCGTCACGGTGAGCCCCGCCAGGTTCAGCCCGCCCGCGGCCGAGCGCATGTCGGAGGAGGCGACCTGGGTGGTGCTGCCGGTGATGTCGCGGAGCACCGTCAGCGTGCCGGTGTTGGAATTGAGCAGGTTGACGCCGTTGAAGCTCGCGGAATTGGCGAAGGCGTCGATGTTCGAGAGCGCCTGCGTGATCTGGTTGTTCATCGTCGCCGGATCGAGGCCCTGCTGCTGGCCCTGCGTGATCGTCTGCTTGAGGCGGCCGAGCTCGTTCGAGATGCGGGTGGCGGCGTCGCGCGCGACGGAGAGCGCGGCGCGGCCGAAATTCTGGCTGTCCACCACGGCCGAGAGGCCGTTGAGGTCGGCGCGCATGCGCTGGCCGATGGTGAAGACGGCCGGGTCGTGGTTGGCCTGGCTGATCCTGAGGCCGGTTTCGATGCGCTGCTGCGTGCGGCCCATGTCGGTGCTGATGGTGTTGAGCGAGCGCACCGCGGCCATGGCGGCGACGTTGGTGTTGATCGAGGACATCGGAGGCGGCTCCGGTTTTCGCTGGCCGCGCCGGGCATGGGCCTCCTGCCGTCCGTCGCGCCGCGGGCGAGGCGTCTCACGCCACGGCCCGCGGGCTCACTTTGCGGTGGAAGGGTTAAGCGAACGCTAAGCGAAGGCGCTACAGCCGGTCAGTCGAGCCGGATGCCGCGCGCGCGGATGAGCGCGCCCCAGAGCGCGGTCTCGGCGGCGAGCCAGCTTCGGAACTGCGCCGGCCCTTCGGCGCGGATGCCGGCGCCGAGATTCGCCAGACGGTCGCGCACCGCCGGCACCTCGAGCGCGGCGCGGAAGGCGCCGTAATGGCGCTCGATCACCGCCGGCGCGGTGCGTGCGGGCGCGAGCAGGCCCTGCCAGATGCCGGACTCGGCCGCAGGCCAGCCGAGCTCGGCGAAGGTCGGCACCTCCGGCAGGTCGGGGAGCCGTTGCGGGCCCGTCACCGCGATGGCACGCAGCCTGCCATCCTTCACGAAGGGCAGCGTCGCGGTGGCGCCATTGACGATCAGGTGGCTCTCGCCCTGCGCCGCGGCCTGGATGCCGAGCATGCCGCCGCGATAGAACACCTCCGTCACCTCGCCGCCCCAGTGCTGCACCACGAGCAGCGCCGTCAGGTGGTTCAGCGCGCCGACCCCGGAATGGGCGAAGTTGATGCGGCCGGGATTCGCGCGGACCAGCGCCGCGAGTTCGGCGCCGTTGCGCGCCGCGACGCCCGGATGCACCGCCATGATGTAGGGCGCATAGATCAGCATCGTCACCGGATCGAGGTCGGTGGCCGGGTCGTAGGGCAGGCGCGAGAAGAGCGCCGCGCTCGTCGTCAGGATGCCGGGATCGGTGAGCAGCAGCGTGCTGCCGTCCGGCGCGCTCTTGGCGACATGGTCGGCGCCGAGATTGCCCGCCGCGCCGCCGCGGTTGTCCACCACCACGGGCTGGCCGAGCAGGCGCTGCAGCTCCGGCTGGAGCAGCCGCGCGACGAGATCGGAGGTGCCGCCGGGTGGGAAGGGAATCACCAGCCGCAACGGACGATCCTGCGCGCGGGCCCCGCGTGCGGCGGCAAGCGCGGGCAGCGCGAGCGCGGCGCGGCGGGTGATGGCGTGGGTCCTCATGGCGTTCCTCCCTTGTCCGTCAGCGCCCGCAGGATGCCGGCGATGTAGCCGGTGGCATGCGCGCGGCCGCGATGGCCCCAGACCGTGTCGTCCACCAGGTGGGGCACATGGTCGTCGATGACGAAGCCCGTGAAGCCGGCATCCAGCAGCACGCGCAGCACGGCGACGGGATTGACCGTGCCCTCGTCCAGGAAGGCCTCGGCAAAGCGCGGCAATTCGCCGGCGACGCTGCGCAGATGCACGTAGTGGATCCGCCCCGCGCGCGCGAAGCGGCGCAGTGCCCGCATCATCGGTGCCGCGCCGGCGGAGGCGAAGGTGCCGGTGCAGAAGGCGATGCCGTGATGCGGGCTGTCGGCGAAGGCCATGGCGCGGGCGAAGGCGTCCTCGGAGCGGAAGATGCGGGCGACGCCGTCGAGCTCGGGCACCGGCGGATCGTCCGGATGCAGCGAAAGCCTGACGCCTGCCTGCTCCGCGACCGGCAGCACGGCGGTGATGAAGCGCTCCCAGTTGGCCCACATCGCCGCTTCGTCACGCGGCGGCAGCCGGCCTGAGGCGATGCGCGCGCCGATGGCGTGGTCATAGGCGCTGACCTCGGCACCGCCGCGGCCCGGCGCGGCCTTGGCGGTGCGCCAGACGCCATCGGGGATCCAGTTGTAGCCGAGCACCGGAATGCCGGCCTGCCCCATGGCGCGGATGGTGGCCTTGAAATCCTCGATCTGCTCCTCGGCGCCCGGCAGGCCGAGCATCGCCCGGTCGAGCAGGTTCCGCGGCACGCCCTCGATGCAGTCGAGGGTGAGGCCGTGCGCCTCCACGGCGCTGCGCATCTGCGCGAGTTCCAGTGCCGGCCAGCGCCGCGTCGGCGGCCGCGGCCCGGCGGCGGCGGTGAACTGCTTGCCGAGGAAGGCGATCCAGGCGGGGCTGTCGAGATCGGGCTTGTTCACCGTGACGCCGGCGCAGCCGATCTGGCGGGCGAAGGCGAGATCGGCACGGGTCAGCTCGCGGAACTGGCCCGCCAGGATGCGGATGCCGCCGGACGGCTCTGGCACGACCCTTCCTCCCACAATATCTTATCGTATCGTCCGGATTTGATAGAATCAAGGCATGACAGACCAGATCACCGAGGAAGACCGCGTCACCGCCCGGCTGCGCCGGCTGATCGTGGAAGGCGCGCTGCCCCCTGGCACGCGGCTCGCGGTGGCGGCGCTGGCGAAGCGCCTCGGCGCCTCCGCGACACCGCTGCGCGCGGCGCTGAAGGCGCTCGAGGTCGAGGGCCTGGTCGAGGCCGCGCCGCATCGCGGCGCGCGCGTGCGGGCGCTCGCGCCGCAGGACATCCGCAACCTCTACCGGCTGCGCGGCGCGGTGCTCGGCCTGCTGATCCCCGACGTGGTGCGGCATGTGTCGGAGGCCGAGCTCGACCAGCTCGAGGCGATCGAGGCGAGCTTCGAGGCCGCGGCGAAGCGCGGCGATGGCGCCGGCGCGATGGCGGCCAATGAGGAGTTCCATGCGCGGCTGGTCGCGATCGCGCGCAACCCCGATGCGGCGGCGGTGATGTTGCGGAGCTGGGCGCTGGTGGAGGCGCTCCGGCTCCGGCTCGGCTTCGGCCCGGGGCGGCTCGCGCGCTCGGTGGAGAGCCATCGCCGGCTGCTTGCCGCGTTGCGCCGCCGCGATGCGGAGGCGGCGACACGGCTCGCCGTCGCCTCCTCGGACAATGCGATGACCGATCTGCTGCAGCGCGCGATGGCTAAGGCCGCACCGCCACGCCGCGCCGCGCGGAGTCCGTGATCGCCTCGATCAGGCGGTGGCGAGCGAGGGCGGTGGCGAAATCCGGCAGCGCCGGGCCCCCGCCGCGGATCGCGGCGGCGAAGCGGCGGAGCAGCCGCGCGGTGTGGCGCGGCGCGCCGGCGGGAACCTCCGGCAGGTCCTCGGGCAGCGCGATCTCGGCGAAGCCGGTGCCGCCTTCGAGGGCGGCCTCCAGCACCAGCTCGGCGCGCTGGATGCCGACCGGCGCGGTGCCGACCGGCGGGCGGGTGGTGATGCGCAGATCGCCCGCGCTGCCGTTGATCTCGAAGCGGATGCCGGTGGGCGTGCGCGTGTCGGGCTTCACATGCAGGCTCGCGATCGCGCCGCCCGCGAGCTCGCCCGCGAGCGCGAGCTGCGTCGGCGCGGCGATCGGGGCCGTCGTGCCGGTGTCCGTGAAGGCGACCTCGCGATGCGGCGCGCCGAGCTGCGCGGCGAGGCGCGCGAAGGGGCCGAGCACCGCGGCGAAGGCATCGAGGGTATGGCCGCCCGGCACGGTGAGGCCGGTGGCGCCGAAGGCGGGATCGAAGCGGTAGGCCTCGGACGCGGCGACATGCGGCCACCAGTTGTTGAGCGAGGAGACGAGCGTCGCCGAGACCACGCGGCCGATCGCGCCGGCCGCGATCAGCCGCCGCGCCTCGGCCAGCACGGGATGCGCGTGGCTCTGCAGGCCGACCATGCCGACCAGGCCGCGCGATGCGGCGGCGTCGCGCATCTCCTCGGCTTCCGCGGCGTCGAGGCCGAGCGGCCATTCGCAGAAGACATGGCATCCGACTTCCAGCGCGGCGCGCACGATGGCGCGGTGATGGGGCACCTTGACCGCGACGATCACCGCCTCCGGCACCGCTTCGGCCAGCAGGCGGCGCCAATCGTCGAAGGCCGCGGCCGCGCCGAAGCGCGCGGCGCTGGCGGCCGCACTCTCCATCCGCGTCGTCGCGACGGCGGCCAGCGCGAATTCGGGCAGATGCGCGAGGGCAGGCAGATGCGAGGCCTGCGCCCAGCCGCGCGTCGGATGCGCGCCCACCACCCCGATCCGGATCGCTGCCATCGCACGTCCTCCGCCTGGCACTTGCCGCCCATGCAAGGATGCCTTGCATCCGTTGGGCGCGACGCCGCGCCGCGCCATGGCCTAGCCTTCCGCGCAAGACAATTGAAGCGGCCCCCGTGTCTCGGCTTGGTCGCCGGCGCCGCGGAGTTCCGCGGCGGTCAAGGCCGAACCGAGACACGACCAAAACGGGAGGACAGCATGCGGCCAGGAATTCGCGCCTTCATGCTCGCGGCACTCGGGCTCGCGCTCGGGCTCGGCGGGCCGGCACAGGCGCAGGAGGAATATCCCGCGCGGCCGATCCGGCTGATCGTGCCCTTCCTCGCCGGCGCGGGCACCGATCTCTCGGCGCGCATCGCGGCCGAGGCGCTGGCGGCGCGGATGGGCCGGCCGGTGGTGGTGGAGAACCGCGCCGGCGCGGGCGGCACCGTCGGCAGTGCCTTCGTCGCGCAGTCCACGCCGGATGGCTACACGCTGCTCTGGGGCGAGGCGGGCGGCGTCACCATCCAGCCGATCCTGCGGCGCAACCCGCCCTATGCGCAGTCCGACTTCACCTACATCGCGAAATTCGCCGAGACGGGCATGAGCTACGTGCTGAGCGCCAGCGTGCCGGCGCGCGATGTCGCGGAGCTCCGCGCCTTCGCCGGCGCCAATCCCGGGCGGCTGCGCTACGGCTCCTCCGGTGCCGGCACCTCGACCCATCTCGCCACCGTGCTGTTCGTCAACACGATCGGCGCGCGGATGGAGCATGTGCCCTATGGCGGCGTCGCGGGCATGGTGAGCGACCTGCTGGCGGGCCGCATCGAGTTCGGCCTGTTCACGCCGGCTGCCGTCGCCTCGCTGCGCGACGATCCGCGCATCCGCATCCTCGGCATCTCGGCGCCCGCGCGGCATCCCTCGCTGCCGGATGTGCCGACGGCGCGCGAGGCGGGGATCGCGGCGGCGGAGATCACCACCTGGTACGGCATGCTCGGCCCGGCGCGGCTGCCGGCGCCGGTGCGCGCGCGGCTGCTGCGCGAGATCGAGGCGATCGCCGCCGATCCGGAGGTGATCGCGAAGATCCGCCGCATCAACCTCGAGGTTGCGGCGGTGACGGGCGAGGCCTTCGAGGCGCTGGTGCGGCGCGAGACGGAGATCTGGCGCCAGATCATCGCGCAGGAGCGGATCGTCATCGAGTAGCGGCGCGGCCGCGCCCCACCCCGGCCCTCCCCCGCGAGGGGGGAGGGAGCCTGGGGCGGCTCAGCCGAGTTCCATCAGCGCCGGGATGCCGATGGAGCAGGAATGGATGGAGATGGCGCCGGCGAGCTGGAGCACCTCGGCGAGCTCCTCGCGCGTCGCGCCCTCGGCCAGCGCGCGGCGGATGTGCCAGCGCATGCCGGGCTCGAACAGCGTCGCCGGCGAGGCGGAGAGGGCGAGGCCGACGAACTCCACCGTCTTGCGGTCGAGCGGGCCGGTACGGCGCGGGCTGGTCATGAACTCCAGCGCCGCGGCGACATAGTCGGGGGCGAGGGCCGCGATCGCATCCAGCTCCTCCGGCCATTCGCCGAGCAGCGCCTCGTGCCGTGCGCGCAGCGCGGCGAGGCGCGCGGAATCGGCGGGCGGCGGCGCCTGGCCGGCGCGCGCGAGCTCCTCGCCGAGGATCGAAAGACCGCGCCGCGCGGTCCAGGTGCCGAGCGTGGCGGTGATCTCGATGACCGCGAGCACCTCCGCCGGCGTCGCGCCGGCCTCGAGCGCGAATTCCATGTGCCGCTTCGCGCCGCTGGCATAGAGATGCGCGCAGGACAGGTCGGCCGCGATGTAGATGAACTCGCGCAGCTTCGGCGCCAGCGCGCCGCTGCGCCAGGGGCCGTGGAGGAAGCCGAGATAGGCTTCAAGGAAGGCCGGGTCGCGCGCGAGCAGCCCCTCGTGGAAGGGCGCCCAGTAGCGGCGCGCGGCGATGACCTCGGCCTTGAGGCGGGACTTTTCTGCGTCGTCCATGAGCCACCCCCACCCCGGCCCTCCCCCGCAGGCGGGGGAGGGAGAAAGCGCTACAGCGGCGAGCGCCACATCAGGGGCACGAAGCCGAAGCCCTCGGTGCGCCGCGCGACATGGCCGAGGCCGGGGAAGGCGAGATGCGAGCCCGCGATGACGATGCGGTCGGTCGCCGCCATGTCGAGCACGCACGCGCGCGTCCGCGCCGCCGCATCGGGATCGGAATCGAAGGAGATGGACCAGTCCGGCCGGGCGAATTGCAGCGCCTGGGCATGCACCAGGTCGGCCACCATCAGCATCTGCTGGTCGCCCGAACTCACCCGCACGCCGAAATGGCCGGGCGTGTGGCCGGGCAGCGCGACGGTGCGCACGCCGGATGCCGCTTCCGTCTCCGTCGCGATGCGGCGCACGCGCCCGGCATAGGCGGCGAGCGCGGCGCGCGCCGGGGCGAAGAAGGGGCGGAGCGGCGCAGGGGCGCGGCTCTCCTCGCCGGCATCGGTCCAGTAGGCGGCCTCGGCCTCCGCCACCCAGAGCTCGGCGCGGGGGAAGAGCGCGCTGCCATCCTGCTGAATCAGGCCGGCGGAATGGTCGCGGTGCAGGTGGGTCAGCAGGATCGTGTCGATCTGCGCGGGCTCGACGCCGGCCGCGGCCAGCGCGCGGGGAATCTGGCCGAGCGTCGGACCGAGCGCGCGCGCCGCGCCGGCATCCACCAGGATCAGGCGCGACCCCGTGTTGAGCAGGAAGGCGTTGACCGCGAGCGGCACGCCACCCGGCGGGGCGAAGGCCTCGGCGCGCAGGCGGTTCGCGATCTCGGCGTCGTAGCCGCGGAACAGGTTGGGCAGCGCGGCATCGGGGAAGGCGAGGTTGCCGTCGAGCAGCGCCGTCACCTCGATCTCGCCGACGCGATGGCGGTAGAAGCCGGGCGCCTGCTCGGTGGCGCGCGGCACCTGGGCGCGGGCGGGCAGCGACGCGGCGGCGGCGAGCGCGGCGCCACCCAGCAGGAGGCCACGACGCGGGAGGGTGATGCTCATCGGCGGTTCCTCATTCGGCGCGGATGTTCGCGCGCGTGATCACCTCGCGCCATTCCGCGATGTCGCGGCGCATTACCGTGTCGAACTCGGCCGGGCCGTCGCCGCGCGCCACCATGCCGAGCGCGCGCAGCCGCTCGAGGAGCGCAGGCTCGGCCAGCGCGGCGCGCACGGCCTCCGCCATCCGCCCCTGGATCTCGGCGGGCAGCCGGGCGGGGGCGAACATGCCGAGCCAGAACTCCGCGACGAAATCGGGCAGGCCGCTTTCGGCCACCAGCGGCACTTCCGGCAATTGCGGCGCGCGCGTCCGGCCGGTGGTGGCCAGCGCGCGCAGCCGCCCTTCCTGGATCAGGCCGAGCGAGCCGGTGGTGTCGAAGAGGAACTGGATCTCGTTCTGGAGCAGTGCCGTCACCGAGGGGCCGCCGCCGCGATACGGCACATGCACCATCTGCGCGCCGGCGCGCAGCGCGAAGAGCTCGCCGATCAGATGCCCCGAGGAGCCGATGCCGGCCGAGCCGTAGTTGACGCGGCCCGGATTGGCGCGCGCGAAGGCGATCAGCTCGGCCACGTTGCGCGCCGGCAGGGAGGGGTTCACCACCAGCACATAGGGACCGCTGGTGGCGAGCGAGACCGGCACGAGGTCGGTCAGCACGTTGTAGGTGAGGCCCTGCTTGAAGCTGACCTCGGTGGCGATGACGGAGGTATGGAAGAGGAAGGTCGTACCGTCGGGCGCGGCGCGGGCGACATGCTCGGTGCCGATCGAGCCCGCGGCGCCGGCGCGGTTCTCCACCACCACGGGCTGGCCGAGCCGCGTCTGGATGTCGGCCGCGAGGAGGCGCGCGACGGGATCGGTGGAGCCGCCGGGCGGATAGGGCACCACGATGCGGACCGGGCGGTCCGGCCAGCGCTGCGCGAGCGCCGGATGCGCGAGCAGCGTCGCGCCCGCCAGGCCGAGAAGCTGTCGCCGACCGGTGATGCCCATCCGTCCCTCCCTGGCCGAGCCTGCGGCCTTTGGAGGGAAGCTAATCCGTGCATCGTGCGCGCGGAAAGGCGCAAGTCAGCACGGCATCATTGCGGTGGATGAAATCATATCCGCGGCGGCGCATCCGCCGGCCCGATCCGCGCGCGGAACCAGTCGGAGAGGAAATCGAGGAAGACCCGCAGCTTGGTCGGCATCCGGCGGCTCTCGGGATAGACGGCGTGGATGCCGTTCTCGAACTCCATGTGGCTCACCCGATGCGCGGGGAAGAGCCGCCGGAGGCGGCCGTCGCGGAGTTCCTCCAGCACCGACCAGTCGGGCAGCAGCGCGATGCCGATGCCGCCGCGCGCCGCCTCCAGCAGCGCCGGGCCGCTGTCGGTCTGGAGGCTGCCGGAGACGGGGATCTCGGTCAGCGCGCCGGCGGCATCGAGGAAGCGCCAGACGGGGCGGCCCATGTTGAGCCGGTAGGTCAGGCAGTCATGCCGCGCGAGATCGGCCGGCTGCGCCGGCGCGGCATGGCGGGCAAGATAGGCGGGGGCGGCGCAGACGATGCGCTCGCTGGTGGCCAGCCGCCGCGCGATCAGGCTGGAATCCGCCAGCGCGCCGATGCGGATGTCCACATCTAGCTGGCGCTCCACCGGGTCCACCACCTCGTTGGAGAGCAGCAGGTCCACCTGCACCTCCGGGTTGGCGGCCAGGAAGCGCGGCAGGGCGGGGGCGATGTGGAGCAGCCCGACGAGCACGCGCGCATGCACCCTGAGCATGCCCCGGGGCACCGCCTGGAGATTGGCGACGGCCGCGCGCGCCTCCTCGATCTGCACGAGGATCTGCTCGGTGTGGCGATGGTAGAGCTCGCCCGCCTCGGTCAGCGTCAGGTGGCGGCTGGTGCGGTGGAAGAGGCGGGCGCCGAGCTCCTCCTCCAGCGCCTGGATCTGGCGCGTGACGGAGGGCGCGGAGAGGCCGAGCTGTCGCGCGGCGGATGAGAGGCTGCCGGTCTGCACCACGGCCTGCACCACGCGCATCGCCCGAAACGCGTCCATCCGCTTTCCCCCCCCCGGCACCCGGGGCCACTCTGCCGCGATGATTTCGCCGGATGCAATGATGCTGGTCGCGCATCGCGCGTTGCCGATGCCGGCTGCAAGCGCGAAGCTGCACCCGTTAAAGTCCGGGAGGAACGGCACCATGCGCGCGACGCGCCGATCCCTGTTGGCCGCCGGTGGCGCGCTGCTCGCCGCGCCGGCGCTCGCCCAGGCCCCCTATCCAAGCCGCCCGATCCGCTTCGTCGTGCCCTTCGCCGCCGGCGGCGGCAGCGACATCGTGGCGCGGCTCTTGGTGGAGGAACTCGCGCCGCGGCTCGGCCAGCCGCTGATCGTCGAGAACCGGCCCGGCCAGGCGGCGAGCGTGGGCGCCGCGCATGTCGCGCAGCAGCCGCCCGACGGCTACACGATCCTGATCTGCACGCCGGGCGTGCAGATGACCAACCCCTTCCTCTATTCCAACCTGCCCTATGACGCGGAGCGCGCCTTCGCGCCGATCGTCCACATCGCGCATCTGCCGAACATCCTGGTGGTGCACCCCTCGGTGCCGGCGACCAACGTGGCGGAGTTCATCGCGCATCTGCGCGCCAATCCGGACCGGCTGAGCTATTCCTCGACCGGGCCGGGCAGTTCCTCGCATCTCGCGATGGAGCTGTTCCTGACGATGAGCGGCGGGCGCATGACGCATGTGCCCTATCGCAGCTCGGGGCTCGCGCTGGTGGACCTGACCGCGGGGCGCGTGCAGGCCACGCTCGACAGCTTCACCGCGATGATCCCGGCGGTGCGCGCGGGGCAGCTGCGGCTGCTCGGCATCTCGACCGAGCGGCCGCTCGAGGACCATCCGGAGATCCCGCCGATCGCGGCGACGCTGCCGGGCTACGAGGGCACGACGCTGCTCTACATGGTGGGGCCGGCCGGGATGCCGCCCGCCATCGTCGCGCGGCTGAACGCCGCCTTCAACGAGGTGCTGCGCCTGCCGCGCATCCGCGAGCGGTTCCGCGAGATGGGCATGGCGGCCTCCGGCGGCACGCCGGAGGAGCTGGCGCGCGTGATCGCCGACGGGCGAACCAAGTGGCGCGGCGTGATCGAGCGCGCCGGCGTGAAGCTCGACTGACGATGGAGCTCACCGCCTGCCGCTTCGCCGTGGACGACGGGGTGGCGACCATCACGCTCGACCGCCCGCCGGTGAACGCGCAGAACCGGCGCATCCGCGAGGAGGTGACACGGCTGCTCGATGCGTGCAGCGACCGCGAGGATGTGCGCTGCGTCGTGCTGACCGGCGCGGGGCGGACCTTCTCGGCCGGCGCCGACATCAAGGAGCGCGTCGGCCTGGTGCAGGAGCCGGGCGACTACATCGCCCACAACCGGGTGACGCGGGAGTTCTTCTACGCGCCGATGGACTGCCTGAAGCCGGTGATCTGCGCGGCGAACGGCCCTGCGATCGGCGCCGGCTTCGCGCTGATGCTGGCCTGCGACATCATCCTGGCGAGCGAGACCTGCTGGGTGCAGATGCCGGAGCTGGACGTGGGGCTGGCGGGCGGCGCCAAGTTCCTCTCGGAGCATTTCGGCCGCTCGACCGCGCGGATGATGTTCTTCACCGGCCGGCGCATCCCGGCCGCCGAGCTGCACCGGCTCGGCCTGATCGAGCCGGTGCTTCCGGCCGATGCGCTGCTGCCGGCGGCGATGGCCATGGCGCGCGAGATCGCGGCGAAGAGCCCGCTTGCGCTGCGCCAGGCGAAGCGCAGCTTCAACGTGGTGGAGTCCATGCCCTACCGCGAGGCCTACCGCTTCGAGCAGACGATCACCGAGGAGCTGTCGCGCAGCGAGGACACGAAGGAGGCGCAGCGCGCCTTCCTCGAGAAGCGCAAGCCCGTGTTCAAGGGGAGGTGAGGGCGTGGCGACCGGACGCTACACGAGCGATCTTCAGGAAGGCGACCGCTTCGGCCCGGTGGAGGTGGTGATCAGCCCCTTCCAGGTGCGCGAATACTGCCACGCCAACGAGATGCACGACGACATCTTCCAGAACGCGCCCGACCCGATCGTGCCGCCGACCATGGCGCATCTGGAGAAGCTGCGCTTCTACACGATGTACTGCCCCGAGGGCTGCGGACCCAACGCGCGGGTCCACTACATCTTCGACGCGCGCTGGCACGCGCCGATCCGCGCCGGCGAGGCGCTGATCGTCGAGGGCGGCGTGACGAGCCGCTACATGAAGCGCGGGCGCGAATACATGCAGGTGGACATCGCCATGCGCGCCAAGGCGGACGGATCGCTGCGCGTCGAATACCGCGACACCGTCTGCCTGTCCTACCGCGAAGCCGGGAAGGAGGCTGCCTGATGCGGCTCAACCCCGGCGACGAGATCCGCGGCGCGCCGCGCGTGATGACGCGGGAGCGGATGCGCTGGTACGTGGACGCGCTGCCCACGGTGGAAGCCAATGACGGGCGCGTGCATTTCAGCGTGCCGACCATCCATGACGACGACGAATATGCGAAGGGCCAGGGGCTGCCGGGCATCATCTCGGACGGGATGATCTCGGCCAACTGGATCCTCGACCTGCTGCTCCGCAGCTTCGGCCCCGGGGTGCTGTCGGACCCGGGCGCGCTCCAGACGAAGTTCATCGCCCCGGTCTTCGAGGACATGCCGCTCACCTGCGTGCTGCGGGTGGAGGGCGTGCATGCGCTGCCGGGCGGGCGAAGCCGACTCGATCTCAAGGTCTGGGCGGAGGACGGCACGGGCAAGCCCGTCACGGTGGGCACGGCCTCGGTGACCGTCTGACATGGCCGGCGTGCTGGAGGGCGTGCGCGTCCTCGATCTCAGCCGCGTCTTCGCCGGGCCCGCGGCGACGCAGGTGCTCGGCGATCTCGGCGCCGACGTCATCAAGGTCGAGGAGCCGCGCGGCGACGAGGCGCGCGGCTTCGGCGTGACGAAAGAGGTCCTGGCGCGGCTCGGCGCCAGCCCCTCCTACCTCGCGCTCAACCGCAACAAGCGGAGCATCGCGCTCGACCTGAAGTCGCCGGCGGGGCTTGCGCTCGCGCGGCGGCTCGCGCTCTCGGCCGATGTGCTCGTGCACAATTTCCGCCCCGGCGCGATGGAGGGCTGGGGGCTCGGCTGGGAGGATCTGCGCGGCGCCAATCCGCGGCTGATCCATTGCGGCTTCTCGGCCTATGGGGAGGCGGGGCCGCTGCGCGACTTCGGCGCGAACGACGTGGCGCTGCAGGCGCATAGCGGGCTGATGCACCTGACGGGCGAGCCTGACCGGCCGCCGGTGCGCGTCGGCACGGCGGGCATCGACCTGCATGGCAGCCTCGGCATGGTCTCAGCGATCCTCGCGGCGCTGCTGCACCGGGCGAAGACCGGGGAGGGGCAGAAGGTCACCGCCTCGCTGCTGCAATCCTCGGCGCATCTGATGAGCTATTTCTACACCGACTGGTGGCTGGCGCGGACCGAGCACCGGCGGATGGGCACGGCGAACCACCTCTCCGTGCCGAACCAGGTCTTTCCCGCCGCCGATGGCGATGTCGTCATCATCGCGCCGAGCGACGAGATGTGGCGGCGCCTGGCGCGCGCGCTCGATCCGTCCACGCTCGACCGGCCGGAATTCGTGGCCGCGATGGACCGGCGGGCGAACCGCGTGTCGCTGGTGGAGGCGGTCTCGGCCGTCACCCGACGGATGCCCTGCGACGAGATCCTCGCGAAGCTCGGCGCGGTGAAGGTGAATGTCGCGCGGGTGCATACGGTGGCGCAGGCGGCGGACCATCCGCAGCTCGAAGCCGCCGGCGCGGTGCTGGAATGGGAACGTGGCGGGCACGCCGAGCGCGGCGTCGCGCCGCCCTTCACCCTGCACGGCACCCCCGTGGAGGTGCGCCTGCCCCCACCCGGCATCGGGGAGCATCGTGCGGACATCCTTGGCGAAATTGGGCTGACACAGGCCGAGATCGCGGAGGCCGCGGCGGCGGGGGCCTTCGGCCGGGGCGGGTAGGCCCTTCCGGGTTGCGGCGCAGGCGCCTATCTAACGCGCATGCCCGAGGCCCCGCTCGACATCGTCCCGCGCGACATCCGCTTCGGCCTGGTCGAGAACGCCGACCCGGCCTGGTTCAACGGCGACGTGCTGCTTTCAGCGATCATGGACGGCTTCGCCGTGGCGCTGCCGGAAGGCGAGCGCTTCTTTGTCCGTGCGCTGCGGCACTATCTCGACCGGATCGAGGATCCGGCGATCCGCCAGGACATCCAGGGCTACGCGATCCAGGAAGCCTTCCACGCCCGCGAGCATGCCGCCTACAACGAGGCGCTGCGCAAGCTCGGGGTGGATGTCGAATCGCTCGAGGCACCGATCCGGGCGAAGCTGCAGGGGATCGAAGGGCCAATGCTGCGGCTGCTGGTCACCTGTGCGATCGAACAACTCACCTATGCCTTCGCGCATGCGATGCTGGCGCGCGACGACATGATGCGTGCCTCGAACCCGGCCTATCGCCGGCTTTGGACGTGGCATGCGCTGGAGGAGATGGAACACGCCGCGGTGGCCCTTCGGGTGCTTCGCGAGGTGGCGAAGCATCAGTCGCCCTGGCGGCGATACGCCATGCGGATAGGGGTCTACAACACCATGCTGGCGGTCTTCACCCGCATCGCCGCGCGCAATATCAATCGCATCGCGCAACATGGCGGGATAAGGCCGGGCCCGCGCGCCTGGCTTCGCGCGTTCTGGATCCTGTTCGGCCGCCCTGGCCTCATCCGCCGCGCGCTGCCAGCCGTCCTTGCCTACTATCGGCCGGGCTACACCGGCCAGCGCCGCGGCGACGACGCGATGATCGCGCGCGGCCGGGCGCGGCTCGCCGCGGAGCTGGCGGGCACGGCGGGGTGAGCGGCAGCCTGTTCCGGCGCCTGGTGCGCGCCAGCGCCGGCGATGCCAACCCGGGCTTCAAGCGGGCCACGGCGCGCATCGGCTACGACATCCTCTCGGTGCTCTGGCGCGATTCCGGCTGGCGCTTCATGAACTACGGCTACCTGCCGGCGGAGGCGGCGCCCCCGGACGAAGTGGACGCGCCCTTCATCGGCCTCTACCGCGCGGCGCTCGGCAGCCTGCCGCTGCAGGGCGCGCGCGTGCTGGAGGTGGGCAGCGGCCGGGGCGGCGGCGCGGCCTGGATGGCGCGGCAGCCCGGGATCGCGGCGGTGACGGGCGTTGACCTCTCGCCGCTCACCGTGGCCCGCGCGCGGCGGCTCAATCCCGGTGTCGCGGGGCTCGATTTCCGGCGCGGCGACGCGGAGGCCCTGCCCTTTCCCGATGCGAGCTTCGACGGCGTTGTGAACGTGGAGTCATCGCACAACTACGGCAGCATGCCACGCTTCCTGGCGGAGGTCGCGCGCGTGCTGCGCCCCGGCGGCTGGTTCGCCTGGGCCGACATGCGCCCCGCATCGGCGCTGCCGCAGCTGGACCGGGACTTCGCCGCATCCAGGCTGGTGATCGAGTCGGAGGCGGAGCTGACCGACGGCGTGCTGCGCGCGCTCGACCACATGGAGGCGACGAAGCGCGGCAGCATCGCGAGGTTCCGGCCCTTCGCCCCGATGCTCAACGAATTCGCGGCGATGGACGGTTCCATGATCCGCCGCGGGCTGCAGCGCGGCGGCATCCGCTACCTGGCGCGGCGCTGCCGGAAGCCGATCACGCCAGCTGCGACTTGATCACCTTGCCGGAGCTGTTGCGCGGCAATTCGCGCTGCAGCACGAAGCGCGCCGGCACCTTGTAGGGCGCGAGCCGCGCGGCGCACCAGGCGCGGAGCGCGGCGGGCTCGGCCGTGCCGACCACATGCGCGACGACGATCTCACCGAACTCCTCGGACGGTGCCGGCACGACGGCGGCATCGGCGATGTCGGGATGCGCCATCAGGCAGGTCTCGATCTCCAGCGGATAGATGTTCACGCCGCCGCGGAGGATCATGTCCTTCTTCCGCCCGCGCAACGCGATGAAGCCCGCCTCGTCGCGTTCCGCGAGGTCGCCGGGATAGAACCAGCCGTCATGGAAGGCCTCGGCCGAGGCCTCGGAGTCGCGGAAATAGCCGGTGGCGACGCCGGGGCCACGATAGCGGAGGCGGCCGACCTGGCCGGGCGGCAGCGGGCGGTGGTCGTCATCCACGATCTCGACCTCGACGCCGTGGATGGGGCGGCCGACGGTCGTGCCATGCGCGTCCTGTTCATGCGGCAGCAGCAGCGAGACGCCGCCGCCCTCGGTGGAGGCGTAGTATTCGGCCAGGTTGGGGCAGAGCCTTTCGCGGATGCGCGCGCGTTCCGCGCCCGAGAGCGGCGCGCCGGAGGAGATCAGCAGGCGCAACGCGGCGAGCGGCGGCGCGGCATGGTCCAGCGCGAGCAGTCGCCGCAGCAGCGTCGGCACGAGGAAGAGCGAGCTCGGCGACGAGCGCGCGGCCTCCTCCAGCAATTCCTCTGTCCGGTAGGGCGGCGGCTTCAGGATCACGGTGCCGCCGGCATAGAGGATGCTCATGCAGAAGGTGCGCCCCCCGCCGAAGTAGAGCGGCGTGGCGGAGAGGAAGCGGTCCTCCGCGCCGAAGCCGAGATGGATGTAGTGGGTCAGGAAGCGCCGGAAGAACTGCGCATGCGTCACCATCGGGCCCTTGGGCCGGCCGGTGGTGCCGGAGGAGAGCGAGAGGAGCAAGGGCAGGCCCTCGGGCACCGGCGGGACAGGCGGGGCGGCGAGGGGTTCGGGCAGCGCCGTGTCCTCCAGCGCCAGCCGCGGCACGTCCGGTGCATCGCCCGGCGAGACCAGCGTGCGCGCGCAGCCGAAATGGCGCGCGAGATTCGCCTTCTCCACCGCCGTCCAGCGGCAATCCATCGGCACCGCCACCATGCCGCGCCGCGCGAGCGCGTAGAGAGCGGCGAGATGCAGCGGCTTGTCCTCGAGCGCGACGCCGACCAGATCGCCCTGCCGCAGCCCGTCCGCCAGCAGCGCGGCCTCCACGCGCCGTGTCAGGGTGGCGAAGGCCGCATGCGTCAGCGTCCGATCGCCATGGATCACCGCCGGATGCAGCGGGCGGTTGCGCGCATGGCTCTCCAGGCATTCGCCGAGGTTCAGCATCACGCCGGGAGCCCGTAGATGCGGAGCGCGTTGTCGCGCAGCAGCTTCCGCAGCGGGCCGGGGCGCAGGCCGAGCGCCTCGATCTCGCGCCGGGCGCGGCCGAATTCGAGCACGGGGTAGTCGGTGCCGAAGATCACCTTGTCCTGGCCGTAGCTGTTGATGAAGTGGATGAATTCCTGCGGCCAGTATCGCGGCGCATGCGCGTCCGAGCCGATGAAGACGTTGCGGTGCTTCCAGGCCATGGCGATCATCTCGCCGGTCCAGGGGATGCCGACATGGATCCCGATGATCTTCAGCTCCGGGAAGTCGCAGGCGACGGCATCGAGCGCGATCGGGCGGCCGACGCTGCGGCGCGGCAGGCGCGGATCGTAGATCATGGACTGCCCGACCTGGAGCTGGACCGGCACGTCGAGCTCGCAGCATTTCGCGTAGTAGGGATACCAGCGCGCATGGTCGGGCGGCAGTTCGAACCAGTGCGGATAGAAATGCGCGCCGATGAAGCCGTGGTCCCTCACCGCGCGTTCCAGCGCGCGGACGCCCGCCATCCCCTCGGTCGGGTCGAGGCCCATCAGGCCGGAGAAGCGGTCCGGCCAGCGGCGCACCGCCTCGGTCACCATCTCCACCGGCACGTGGTAGCAGGCCGGGTGCGTCGCGGGCCCGACCTTGGCGGCGATGACGAAGCTGCGCTCGATGCCCGCCGCGTCCATCAGGCGCAGCATCTCCTCATGCGTGGTGCCGGCGAAGGTCTCGGCGGAGACGTTCATCTTCTCGCGGTAGAAGGCGCGGCGGTCCGGGCGCAGCGCGAGCGCCTCCGGCGTGTTGATGTTCACCACGGCGTCGATGGCGCGGATCGGCTCCTCGGTCATCGCTTCAAAGCCCCATCTCGCGCGCGATGAGCTCGCGCTGGATCTCGTTGCTGCCCTCGCCGAAGGTGTAGAGCGTGGCATCGCGCAGGATGCGCTGCATGTCGCTCTCGGCCGCGTAGCCGGCGCTCGCCATGATCTGCATGCCATGGCGCGCGACATATTGCAGCGCCTCGGTGGAGACGACCTTGGCCTGCGCGGCCTGCCGCCGGCACTCGGCGCCGGTGGCGATCAGCCAGGCGAGGTGCTGCACGACGAGCCGCGCCTGGTCCACGCGCATCTGCATGTCGGCGAGGCGGAAGCGGATGGCCTGGAAGCCACCGATCGGCCGCCCGAACTGCACCCGCGCCTTCGCATGGGCCAGCGCGATGTCCACCGCGCCCTGCGCGCAGCCCATCGTCGTCGCGGCCATGGCGGCGCGGGAATAGTGCAGCGTGGACATCAGGTGGCGGAAGCCCTCGCCTTCCGTGCCGATCAGCGCCTCCTCCGGGACGAAGGCCTCGTCGAAGCCGACGTCGAAGCTTGGCATGCAGTTGTTGCCGAGCTTGGGCAGCTTCGTCATCGCGATGCCCTCGGTCCGCGGCGGCACGAGAAACAGCGAGATGCCCTTCGGCCCCTTCGCCTCCGGGTCCGTGCGCGCGGCGGTGAGCATGAAGTCGCTCCCCTCCGCGTCGCTGATCCAGCATTTGCGGCCGGTGATGCGCCAGCCGCCCGGCACCCGGCGCGCGCGCGTCGCGATCGCGGCCGCGTCACTGCCGGCGCCGGGCTCCGTGAGCGCGAGCGAGATGAGCAGCCGGCCGGCGATCAGCCGAGGCAGGAACGCGCGCCGCTGCGCCTCCGAGCCATAGGTCGCCAGCGACATCGCGCCGAAGCCGACGACGCGGTTGTAGATGGAGGCCGCCATGTAGGCGGCGCGGCCGAGCCGTTCCTGCACCAGCGCCACCTTCGTCCAGGGCAGGCCGAGCCCGCCCTCGGCTTCGGGCACGGGAATCGCGAACAGGCCGAGCTCACCCATCGCCGGCAGCAGGTCGTAGGGCGGCTGGTGTGCCGCGTCGCGCCGGCGCACCTCCTCGGGCGGCAGGTGGCGTGCGAGGAAGCGATCCAGGGTCGCCAGCAGCTCCGCATCGCCCTCATCGGCCGAGAAGTCGAGCGCCATCAGACTCGGTCCGCGGCATCGAGGAAGCGGGCGAAAAGGGCCACCGTCTCGGCCAGCGCCTCGGGCGTGCCGATGCCGGGCGTGAGCGCGCGTTCGGCATGCGGGATCAGCGCGGCGAAATCCTCGAACATGCGCGCCAGCATGTCGGTGCGCGCGCAGGCGGCCAGCGTGGGCACGCGGATCAGCGGGAAGCGCGCGCGCTTGTCGTTGGCGATCGCGGCACGGTAGCTGCGGTGATAGGTGGTGATCGCCTTGAGCAGCTCGACCAGCTTCTCGTGCAGCGCCTCGGGCGAAGGCAGGCCGGTCGGCCGGCGATGCGCGGGATCGGTGCGGTACCACGGCCAGAAGACATGGGTGTCGCGCACGAAATGCCAGGCCCACATCAGGTACTGCGCGTGCAGATCCGGCCGCATCGCCGGCGCGTAGCGGGCCAGCATCTCGGCCTGCTCCTCGGCCGTGTACATGCCGACGCCGTCGAGAATCAGCCGCCGCACGCGCGCGGGCGCCGCGATGGCGATCTCGGCGGCGATGGAGGCGCCGGTGTGCGTGCCATAGAGATCGAAGGCGCCGATGCCGAGCGCATCGAGCGCGGCGAGGTGGCAGGCTGCGAAGGCGGCGATGTCGGGCGCCTCGCCGAGCGCGACCTCGCTGTCGCCATTGCCCGCCGTGTCGAGCCCGATCGCGTGCCGCGTCCCGCCGAAGGCCGCGATCAGCGGCGCCAACATCAGCGAGGAGCCGGGCGAGGCATGGATCAGCACGAGCGCCCTGCCCTTCCCGCGCCCGGCCTCCCGGTAGTGCACCTGCCCGCCCGGCACGTCGGCGAAGCCGCGGCGGAGCATCGGCCTAGCCCGTGATGCCGATCTGCCAGGGCGCGAATTCGTGGCGGCCGAGGCCGAGTTCCTCGCTCTTGCTCTTATCGCCGGAGGCGATGCGCAGCAGCAGGTCGAGGATACGCTCGCCCATCTCGGGCACGCTCGCCGTGCCGTCGAGGATCTCGCCGCAGTTGATGTCCATGTCCTCCGCCAGGCGGCGATACATCGGCGTGTTGGTCGCGAGCTTGACGGAGGGCACGGGCTTCGCGCCGTACATCGAGCCGCGGCCGGTGGTGAAGGCGATGATGTTGGCCCCGCCCGCGATCTGCCCGGTGGCGGAGACCGGATCGAAGCCGGGGCTGTCCATGAAGACGAAACCCTTGGCGGTGACGGGTTCGGCGAAGCGGTAGACGCCCATCAGCGGCCCGGTGCCGCCCTTCATCATCGCGCCCAGCGACTTCTCGAGGATGTTCGCGAGGCCGCCGGCCTGGTTGCCAGGGCTGACGATGCCGTTGATCTGCGTGTCGCGGCCGGCGGCGTAGACATCCTTCCACCAGCGGATGCGCTCCAGCAGCTTCTCGCCGATCTCCCGGCTGGCCGCGCGGCGGGTGAGGGTGTGTTCCACGCCGTAGATCTCCGGCGTCTCGGAGAGGATGCCGGTGCCGCCATGCCGGGCCAGCAGGTCCACGGCGGCGCCGAGCGCCGGGTTCGCGGTGATGGAGGAGAAGCCGTCCGAGCCGCCGCATTGCAGCCCGATGCAGAGATGCGCCGCGGAGACGGTGCTGCGCGTGGCGCGGTTCGCCTCGGGCAGCATCTCCTGCACGGCGGCGATGCCGGCCTCGATGGATTTGCGCGTCCCGCCGACCTCCTGCATCACCATCGTCCGCAGCAGCGGCCCGGGTGCCAGGCCCTGGCTTTCGAGCAGGGAGCCGATCTGGTTGCGCTCGCAGCCAAGGCCGATCACGAGCACGCCGGCGACATTCGCGTGCCGCATGTAGCCGCCGAGCGTGCGGCGGAGCAGGTCCATCGGCTCGCCGCTGAATTCCATGCCGCAGCCGGTGGAATGGGTGAAGGCGGCGACGCCATCCACGTTCGGGAAATCCGCGAGCCGGTCCGGCGTGAACCAGTCGGCGACCGCCTGGGTGACCGTGGCGGAGCAGTTCACGCTGGAGACGATGGCGATGTAGTTGCGCGTGCCGGCGCGGCCATCGGCGCGCAGGATGCCCTGGAAGGTCTTGCGCGCGGCCTCGGGCACCGGCTCGACGGGGCGGAAGTCGCGGCCGATGGCGGGGTCGCGGTCGAAGTCGCGGAACTCGATGTTGTGGCCATGGACCATCGTGCCGGCGGGCAGGTCTTCCGCCGCGAAGCCGATGGTGACCTGGTATTTCAGCACCGGGTCGCCCTTGCGCAGATGGCGCGTGAGGATCTTGTAGCCGGCCGGCGCCTTCTGCCGGGCGATCACGTTCTCGCCCGGGATCGGCGTGCCGGCCTCGATGTCGGCGCGCGCGACGACGACATTGTCCTCCGGGTGGAGGCGGATGACCGGCCCGGTCATCACCTTCGCGTCGAGGTCGATCATCCGCGCGATCCCCTGCTATTCGATCCGCATCTGCAATTCGCGCACGAGCGGCCGCACCGCGGCGACCTGGGCATGCACCGAGGCGCCGAACTCCGCCGGCGAATTGCCGCCGGGCTCGGCGCCGAGCTCGATGATGCGCGCGGCGAGCGGCGGATGCTGCGCGGCGGCCGCGATCTCGCGATGCAGGCGCGACAGTACCGCCTCCGGCGTGCGGGCCGGGGCGAAGAAGCCGTTCCACCCGAGGAGCTCGGCATTCGGGAAGCCCTGCTCGCGCACCGTCGGCACGTCGGGCAGCGCGCGGGCGCGCTGCGCGGCAAGCGTCGCCACGGGGCGGAGCGTGCCGGCGCGCACATGCGGCAGCGCGGTGGAAAGCTGGTCGCCGCCGAAGGCGATGCGGCCGGCCAGCATGTCCTGCACCAGCGGTGCGGCGCCGCGGAAGGGCACGTGCTCCATCTGGAAGTTGCCGTCGCGCTTCAGCACCTCGGCGATCAGGTTGATGGTGCTGCCGGGGCCGGTCGAGCCGTAGAAGGCGGGCGGGTTCTGCGCGCGGGCCCAGGCGACGAGCTCGGTCATGTTCCGCGCCGGCACCTGCGCGTTGACCAGCAGCATCATCGGCACGTTCGCGCCGAGCGTGATCGGCGCGAAGTCGCGCTCGATCGAATGCGGCGCGCGGCTGATGAACTCGAGCGCGGCGGTGGTGGTGGAGAAGGTGAGGTTGTGGAACAGCAGCGTCTGGCCATCCGGCGCGGCCTTCGCCACGACATCGGCGCCGATCGAGCCGCCGCCGCCGCCGCGGTTCTCGACCACGACGGAGACGCCCATCGTCTCCGTCAGGCGCTGCGCGTAGAGCCGGGCGAGCACATCGGTGGTGCCGCCGGCCGGAAAGGGCACGACGACGCGGATCGCGCCGTTCGGGTTCCAGCCCTGCGCGCGCGCCGTGGCGGGCAGGGCGAGGACGGCGCCGGCCGCGACGGCCAGGCTGCGACGGGTGATCATGGGTGGTCTCCTCCGGCGGGCGCCAGCGGCGCCTTCGGGAGGATCAAAAGGCGGCGCGGCGCCAGCGTCAACCGCGGATCAGGACGACCGCCTCGATCTCCACCGCGATGCCGCGCGGCAGGCTGCCCATGCCGACGGCGGAGCGCGCCGGGCGGCCGGCATCGCCGAAGACCTCGACGAAGAGGTCGCTGCAGCCGTTGATCACCTCCGGCTGGTCGCCGAAATCGGGCACGGCCCGGACCATGCCGAGCACCTTGAGGATCGTGTCCACCCGGTCGAGCGTGCCGAGTGCGGCGCGCATGTTGGCGAGCAGGTTGAGCCCGCAGAGCCGCGCGGCCTCGTAGCCCTGCTGCACGCTCATGTCGCCGCCGACCACGCCGGTGATGGAACTGCCGTCCGGCAGGCGCGGCCCGACGCCCGAGAGGAACAGCAGCCCCCCGCCGATCCGCCAGGGCAGGTAGTTGGCCGACGGTTTCGGCGGCGGCGGCAGGGCGATGCCGAGGGCGGCGAGGCGGGCTTCGGCGGACATGGCTCAGTCTTCCTTCGGCGCGTCGAACTCGCCCTGCAACTGCTCGGTCGAGAGCAGCAGGACCTTCCGCTGGTCGAGGATCTGCGGCGCGGCCTCGCGCAGTTCGGCCCAGCGCGCCTCGAGCGCGTCCAGCGCCGCGTCGATATCGTCGAACTTCTCGAATTCGGGGGCGACGCGGCCCTCGGGCCGGTAGCGCAGGAAGACGGGTCCGGTGACGGTGTTCATGGCCCCGGTTGCCTAGAAGAAGGCCGCGCCGCGGTCAATGCGCCGCAGGCGCGTGTTCGGCGCAGGCGGGGCGTGCATCACGCCCCCCCATGCGAGACGCCGAGATGCCGCTCGAGCGCCGCCCGGTCGGCGAGCAGCGCGGCGGCGGGCGCGGCATGGGCGATGCGGCCGCGCTCCAGGATCACCGCGCGGTCGGCAACCGGCAGCACCTGGCCGGCATGCTGCTCCACGATGATCGCCGCCACCCCTTCCTCCCGCACGATGCGGCGGATGGCGGCGAGCAGCGTCTGCACGATGACCGGGGCGAGCCCTTCCAGCGGCTCGTCCAGCAGCAGCAGGCGCGGGTTCAGCATCAGCGCGCGGCCCATCGCCAGCATCTGCTGCTCGCCGCCCGAGAGCTGGCTGCCGAGATTGCCGCGGCGTTC